>Ga0181371_1000008_pt1 | contig 228022 bp, 206 predicted proteins | sample LowvirmetaG_6_FD_130087 | JGI IMG/M metagenome (GOLD analysis project Ga0181371, IMG submission 130087) | Marine viral communities from the Subarctic Pacific Ocean - Lowphox_07 viral metaG | ecosystem: Environmental > Aquatic > Marine > Oceanic | place: Subarctic Pacific Ocean | collected...
ACAGGAAAATGGGCCAGTACCACATGGGCAGGTCGGCAAGGACGTTGAGGATCCAGTCGCGGGTCATGCGCCAGCATTGGAGCATGGGGATTAGGGGAGGGGGATGGATCGGGTCTGTCCCCCACCATCAAGACAGATCAGCGCGGCGGCGGAGAGAAGACAAAAAAGAGCCGGGCAGTTTCCCGCCCGGCTTTAAAATCTCTGCAAGCAGAAAGCGGCCTATTCGGCTTTTTCTTCTTCTGCAGGCGCTTCTTCGGCCGTCTCGGCTTCAGCTTCGGCAGGTGCTTCTTCTTCAGCTGGCGCAGCCTTGGCTTCAGCAGCTGCCTTCTTGGCTTCGGCTTCAGCTTCCTTCTTGGCAGCTTCCTTCTCGGCCTTTTCTTCTACGCGCTCTTTGGCTTTCGTGCCTGGCTCACCCTTGTTCGGGTTGTTGCCATGCTCCCATGCATAGACTGGCTCTGACGCACCTTCGATGGTGATCTGGCTGAGGAAACGGGCAACACGCTCGGTTGGCTGTGCGCCTTTCTTGATCCAGTCAGCCGCTTTTTCGGCATCGATCTGGACGCGGTTTTCACTGTCTTTCGGCAGGCGTGGATCATAGGTGCCGATCTTCTCGACATAACGGCCATCACGCGGCATGCGGGAATCGGCAACGACGACGCGGTAGAAAGGGCGTTTCTTGGACCCGCCGCGGGCGAGTCTGATTTTCAGGGCCATGGTGTATCTCCTTAAGTGTCTTATGGCGTCTTGATTAGTTCAGTCCGATCATCCCCGCGACGGCGGGGATCCCTTCCAGCAAACCTCGCGCTTGAGGCATGAGGTCCCCGCCTTCGCGGGGATGATCGGCAAGGGAAGGCGAGAGGATCATGACTGGTCCCCCCGGATTTTCTCGTGGTGGCGAATGACTTCGGCCACGATGAAATTGAGGAATTTCTCGGCAAAGGCCGGGTCCAGCCCGCTCTCTTCGGACAGGGTGCGCAGCCGTTCGATCTGGCGCGCCTCGCGGGCCTTGTCAGCCGGCGGCAGGTCATGCGTGGCCTTCAGCACGCCGACCTGCTGGGTCAGCTTGAACCGCTCTGCCAGCGTGTGCAGCAGGATGGCATCCATATTGTCGATGCTGGCGCGCAGGCGCTCGAGTTCGGGCAGCGGCGCGCTCACTTCTTCTTACCTCCGCCGAGGCCGGGAAGGCCGCCAGCGCCCATGCCGGGCAGTTGTCCGCCGCCCATGCCGGGGGGCAGGCCGCCCTTGCCCATCTTGGCGATGTCCGCCTGGCTGACGCCTGCGCCGCCAAGCGCGTTCATCATCCCCTTCATGCCGCCCTTGCCGAGCTTCTTCATCATGTCGGCCATCTGGCGGTGCATCTTCAGCACCTTGTTGACGTCCTGCACGGTCGAGCCTGAGCCCGCGGCGACACGCTTGCGGCGAGACGCGTTGAGCAGGGCCGGCTTGGCGCGTTCCTTCTTGGTCATTGAGGAAATGATCGCTTCCTGACGTTTCAGGACGCTGTCATCCATGTTCGCGGCGGCCATGGCCTGCTTGGCTTTCTTGGCGCCGGGCAGCATGCCCATGATGCCGCCAAGCCCGCCCATCTTCTGCATCTGGCGCAGCTGGTCGGCGAGGTCATCAAGGTCGAACTCGCCCTTGCGCATCTTTTTCGCCATGCGCTCGGCTTTTTCAGCGTCGAGCTGGTCACCGGCTTTTTCGACCAGGGAAACGATGTCGCCCTGTCCGAGAATACGTCCGGCCACACGCTTGGCTTCAAAGGCATCGAGCCCGTCCAGCTTTTCGCCCGTCCCGAGGAATTTGATCGGCAGGCCCGTGACCGCGCGCATGGAGAGGGCGGCACCGCCGCGGCCATCACCATCCATACGGGTCAGGACAAGGCCGGTCAGCGGCAGGCGCTCATGGAAGCGGCGGGCGGTTTCGACGGCATCCTGGCCGGTCAGCGCGTCAGCGACGAGGAGGGTTTCCTTCGGCTGAGCGATCTTTGCGATCTCGGCCGCTTCCGCCATCATCTGTTCGTCGATGCTGGTCCGGCCCGCCGTATCGAGGAAGACCACATCATGACCGCCGAGCTTGGCAGCCTGCAGGGCGCGGCGCGTGATCTCGGCCGGCATCTGGCCTTCGACGATGGGCAGGGACGTGACGCTGCCGCCGACCTGTTTGGCGAGGATGGCAAGCTGTTCCATCGCGGCAGGACGGCGAACATCGAGCGAGGCGAGGAGGACTTTCTTCTTGTCGCGCTCTGCAAGGCGCTTGGCGATCTTGGCGGTCGTGGTCGTCTTGCCGGAGCCCTGCAGGCCGGCCATCATGATCACCGATGGCGGATTATCGACACGAAGGCCCGTATCGGCATTTTCGCCGCCCAGCATCTCAACGAGGCCGTCATGAACGATCTTGATGACCTGCTGGCCGGGTTTCACCGAGCGGACGACTTCCTCGCCGACGGCACGTTCCTTGATCTTCGCGATGAAGTCCTTGACGACGGGGAGGGCGACGTCGGCTTCCAGCAGGGCCACGCGGATCTCACGAAGGGCTGCGGTGACGTCCTTCTCCGACAAGGCCCCGCGGCCTGTCAGTCCGTCAAATATGCCGCCAAGGCGATCTGTTAGCGCGTCGAACATCGCTTGCTCCTGTGCTTGCCTGTCATGGAGAACAGGTAAGCGCTCATCACGTGTCGCGCAAAGCATGAGAGCCCCGCTGAGCGAAACTTCGCCGGGCGGGGGCTTCGCCTGCGTCCAGCACAGGAAAAGCGCGCTTCATGTTTTGCGCGGATTTGAGAGGCCCTAAAGCATGCCCGGCAGTGTAAATCAAGGCTATTGGGCGGTGCGCGTCTCGCCGAGCCTGTCACCTACAGTCTTCATTGCGGCCCGGATTTCTTCACCAATCAGGGAGAAGACGGCAATATCGGCCCAGGTCCCGTCGGCGAAGCGGGTATGATCGCGCAGCGTGCCCTCGTGGAGGGCACCGAGTTTTTCGACCGCGCCGACAGCCCGCTCATTCCGGGTCGCGATCCACCATTCAACCCGGCGCGCACGCCACTGAACGGACCGTTTGAGCATGAGATACTGGATATGGTCATTCAGGGGGCTGCCACGAAGGTCTTCCTCGATCCAGGTATAGCCGATGCGTGTGCGACGGTTCAGCCTGTTGGGCGACAGAAAGGCCGATAGGCCAACCAGCCGGTCATCGGACTTTCGCAGGGCCGCCATGCCTTGTCCTGCGGCCAGCTCGCCCATTTTCAGCGTGTGATCGAAATAGGCATCGAAACTTTTACCTGTCGCGATCACGGGCATGGATGACCACATATATTCAACAGCCCGGCTTTTCCTGAGCCTGTCTCGATGCGCTTCGGCAAGCGGCTCAAGCCGTATGAGGCTGGTTTCTAGTCCGGGGGCACCAAGTTCCATAGTATTGCCATGAGGGGTTGGAGCGAACTGAAAACAAATCGATGCGGTCTTCACAAGCCGCGACCGGCCCGGATTGCCGAGCCGGAGTGAGCATGTGAGATGTTAACGCCCCAGGGCAAGAAAAGTCCAAGGATTTGGAAACTATCTCGCTCGGATACGAAATTGACGGACGCGGGCAAATCGCGTCAGCCATATTTCGAGGACGGACTGTCAGCCCGCCTTTTCAGCTTCCAGGACACGGGCGACGGCATAGACCACAGCCGCGATGCGCAGGGACGCCTGGATCTGCTCTGAGGTGAAGCCGGCCTTGCGAAGCTCTGCTTCGTGCGCGTCGAGGCACATGCCGCAGCCATTGATCGCTGACACGGCCATCGAGAACAACTCGAAGTCCGGCTTGTCTATGCCCGGCGCACCGATGACATTCATGCGCAGCCGGGCTGGCAGCGTGGCATAGGTCTCGTTGGAAATGAGGTGGATGGACCGGTAATAGACGTTGTTCATGCCCATGATGGCGGCGGCAGACTTTGCAGCCTTTGCCGCTTCCGGAGACAGGCGGCTTTCGGTTTCGGCTTTCATCGCGCTGACAATGTCGGATGTGCCGACCGCGTAGGCGCAGGCCAGCATGCAGCCATATTTCTGCTGGTCCGTCAGTATCGTCTCATTGGCGAGCGAACCGATATTGAGTTTGAGATCCTTGGCATAATCGGGCAGGGCCGACTTGAGGGTGTCGATTGACATGGGGTTTCCTTGGTCATGCATGAAAGGCCCCGCCGCGCCACAGTGCATGGGCGGCGGCAGGGCCTTCTGGGTCTGGCAAGACGCCGCACCGGTGTGGGGGTGCAGCGATCCTGTTCGGGTTTACTCGGCTGCGATGTTCAGCACGTCACCGCCAACTTCGCGGTTGCATGGGCAAAGCTCGTCGGTCTGGAGGCCGTCGAGGACGCGCAGCGTGTCCTGTGGATTACGGCCAACATTGAGATTGTTGACGTAGACGTGCTGGATGACGTTGTGCGGATCAACAAGGAAAGTCGCGCGATAGGCAACGCCTTCTTCCTCATTGCGGACGCCGAGGCCATCAACGAGCGAACCGGTCGTGTCAGCAAACTGCCAGATCGGCAGTTCGGCCAGATCCGGATGGTCGCGGCGCCAGGCGAGCTTGACGAACTCATTGTCGGTCGAGCCGCCAAGCACGACACAGTCACGGTCTTCGAACTCTTCGCCGAGACGGCCGAATTCAGCGATCTCAGTCGGGCAGACGAATGTGAAGTCTTTCGGGTAGAAGAAGATCACTTTCCACTTGCCGGCGAAACTGTCGCGCGTGATCTCTTCGAAAGCGCTCTCGCCATTCTGCTCGTGTTTCATGAATTTCGGTTTCACACCGACGACTTTGAAGTCTGGAAGTTGGGCGCCAATTCCTAGCATCTGGGAGGTCCTTTTTTCACGTTCTAGTTATGCAAATTTGCACACTGCAATGGTGCAGTGATGTCGCGTCGCATGCTGCGATGCACAAAACAAATTGATAATTAGAATTAAGCTGATAGAGTAAATCTATGCATCTTCCCACACTCCGCCAGCTCCAGTTCCTGTGCGCCCTGGCCGATGAAAAGTCCTTCTCGCGGGCCGCAGACGTCTGCAATGTAACGCAGCCAACCTTGTCCTCGGCGATCAAGGAGGTCGAGGCCATCCTTGGCGTTCAACTCGTCGAGCGGGAGGCACGCGGCGCCTCTATGACACGGGCGGGCGAGGCGACTGTCGAGCGCGCCCGGGCCGTTCTTTCCAGCGCCGCCGATCTTGTCTCCGCAGCCCATCAGGCGGGAACCCCGCTGACGGGTCCGTTCCATCTGGGCGCGATCCCGACCCTGGCGCCTTACCTCCTGCCGCGAACGCTGTCGTCGCTCAGGGACGGCCACGCCGACCTCAAGCTCTACCTGCGCGAGGACCAGACCGACCGCCTGATAGAGGGATTGCGCAACCGCTCGCTCGACGCGGCGCTGATTGCGTTGCCCTGGGATGCGGCCGGCATCGAGACAGAAGTGCTCGGCGATGACGAGTTTCTCTTCATTGGCCCCAAGGGACACAAGCTGTCGACCGGCAAGGCGTTGCAGCCGGAAGACCTGAATGGTGAAGATGTCCTGCTGCTGGAAGACGGCCATTGCCTGCGCGAGCATGCCGTATCCGTCTGTTCGCTCAGCGCATCGACGGCGGGGTCTGACGTGGCCGCAACGTCGCTGGCGACGCTGGTGCAGATGGTGGCGGGGGGCCTCGGCGTGTCCCTGCTGCCGAAGATCGCCTCCGAAGCCGGCATTACCGCAGGCACGGACGTCATGGTTCGCCGTTTCGATACGCCGGTGATTGGCCGGCAGATCGGCATTGCCTGGCGCTCAGGCAGCCCGCGTGAAGCCGAAGCACGGCTCATCGGTGAAAGCGTCAGGGCGACACTTGCTGCCCGCAGCTAGGCGTTTTTTGTAACGGTCCGGTCGATCTCGGCTGTCGTATTGTCTTCAGCGCGGTAGATTGCCTCGTCGAACTGGCCTTCCCATTTTGCGACCACCGTGGACACGGCCAAGTCACCAGTGATGTTGGTCACGGTGCGCATCATGTCGAGCAGGCGGTCAAACGCGAAGAGCGGGGCGAGGATAAGCAGCATCTGGTCAGGCGTTGCGCCGATGACGCCGAGCGTTGTCGTCGCGAGGAAGAGGCTGACCGAGGGAATGCCGGCCGTGCCAATGGACACCAGCGTCGACATGACGGCCACGGTGAAATAGGTGCCGATCGTGACCTCGATCCCGAGCGCCTGCGCCGCGAAGAGGGCGATCAGCCCTTGATAGAGCGCTGTGCCATCCATGTTGATGGTAGCACCGAGCGGCAGGACGGAGGACGCGACGGGCTTCTTCACACCAAGATTTTTCTGCGCGACGCTCATCGTGACGGGCAGGGTCGCGTTTGATGACGAGGTCGAGAACGCCACCATCTGTGCATCCGTAATGCCGCGATAGAATGGCAGCAGGGGCAGCTTGCCGACAATCTTGATAAGGAAGCCATGCGTCAGCAGCATGTGCAGGGCGCAGGCGAGGTAAAGCGACAGCGTCATCATGCCGAGGGCGACGACAACGGAGAGACCGTAGACCGCCATCACCCAGGCCATAAGCGCGAGGACCCCGAATGGCGCGACCTCCATCACGATAAGCGTAAGCTTCAGTATGGCTTCAGACGCAGAGTTGAAGACGTCAGCGACGGGCTTGCCCGCTTCGCCCGCCATCAGGATGCCGATGCCGAACATGATCGCGAAGAAGATGATTGGCAGGACATCCCCATTGACCATGGAGGCCACGATATTGGTGGGTACGATGGCGAGGATTGTTCGCATGATCTGGTCGAAGACGCCGACGGTTTCGAGGGCGCCGCCGCTTTCAAGACGCTGCCGCGTCGCGTCTATCTGGTCCTGTGAAACGCTGGAGACGTCGAACCCGGCGCCCGGCTGCAGCAAGGTGCCAATCAGCAGGCCAAGGGTCACCGCGACGAGCGTCGTCAGCATGTAGATGCCGATCGCGCGGCCGCCCAGGCTGCCGAGTTTTTTGGGATCCCCCATTGCCAGCACGCCAGACACCAGGGTGAGGAAGATGAGCGGAACCACAAGCATGCGGATGAGATTAAGGAAAAGATCCCCGAACGGCTTGAAGTAGTCGCCGGCGGCTACCGACGCTTCCTCGCTGAGGCCGTAGCGAAGCCCGAGCCCTATCAGGGTGCCGAGCACAAGCCCGATCATGACCCGCTTCCAGAGATCCATCCTGAACCAGGCTTTCATGCGATACCCCATCAATTGCGATTACAACCAGACCCTAGAGGCGCTTTGCCTGAAATCAAATGCGCATCTGCCAATTCACCGCGCTTTGGCGTTTCGAATGGCTGCGATTGCGTCTACAAGCAGCAGGCATGAACTGGATTGACCGTCTTTCGACCGGCTGGAAAGCCTGGGTGCTGTTGTTCGCGCTGACGATGACGGCCGCCGCGCCCGGTGTTTTCAACCTGCCGGCGCTGGACCGCGACGAAAGCCGCTTCGCGCAGGCCTCCAAGCAATACCTCGAGACCGGCGACTATATTACCATTCGCTACCAGGACGAGTACCGCAACAAGAAGCCGGCCGGCATTCACTGGCTGCAGGCGGGGGCAACGGCGGCATTGGGCAAGGGCGAGCATCTCGATATCTGGACCTACCGCGTGCCAAGCTGGATCGGGGCTGGCCTGTCGGTTCTCGCCGCCTTCTGGCTGGGGATTGCAGCGATCGGGCGACGCGGGGCCTTTATCGGGTCGGCGCTGTTCGGGACGAGCCTGCTGCTGACATCCGAAGCGCATATTTCCAAGACGGACGGTGTGCTCGTCTTCCTGATCACCCTGGCGATGGGCTGTCTGGTGCGGCTTTACCTGCGCAAGGACAATGACAAGCGGCTGGCCATGGCATTCTGGATCATCCATGGCGCGGGCTTCCTCATCAAGGGGCCGGTCATCTCGCTGGTCGCGGGCATGGCGATCCTTGTGCTCTGGCTCTGGGACCGGCGCGAGGCCGGCTGGATGAAGAGCCTTGGCTGGTGGCCCGGCCCGGTCATCAGCGTGCTCATGGTGCTGCCATGGCTGATCATGATCCAGATCGCGACGCAGGGCACCTATGTCGAAGGCGCGGTTGGCAAGGACCTGAAAGACAAGCTGGTGTCGGCTTCGGAGGGGCATGGCGGCCTGCCGGGCTATCATCTGCTGCACCTGCCGGCCTGGTTCTTCCCCGGCATCCTGCTGTTCATCCCGGCGATTGCGCTGACCTGGCGCTACCTGCGGCACAAGACGCTGGAATCGCTCGGCGATGTCGACTGCGATGGGCTGAAATTCCTGGTGGCCTGGGCGCTCACGACGTGGATTTTCTTCGAACTTCTGCTGACCAAGCTCAGCCACTACATCCTGCCGGCCTATCCGGCCTTTGGGCTGCTGTGCGGCTGGGCGGCGGTGAAGCTGATCGAGGGCAACCGGGCCAATGTGTCCCGTTACGCCTCGACGCTGCTGTTCCTGATCGGCGGGGGCGCGCTGCTGGCCTTTACCTCGCCATGGGCGGTTGACGCCCTCCAGCTCGACAAGGCCGGTGACTTCAAGACGGTGGCTGCGGATGCGGTTCTCGCCCAGTGGTCGGGCTCTACGGACTATCCGCTCTTCCTCTGGTGGATGGGGCTCGGCGCTGTGCTGGTCGGCGTGATCGCGATGGCGGCCCGGAAAGTCGGCTGGGCGATACTGGGCGGCGTCGCGGCGAGCGTGCTGCTCGGCTGGCAGGCGCGGATCTTCGTCCTGCCGACCCAGACCTGGGTGCAGGCGACTGAAACAGCGAGGCTTGCGCTCGATGAGGTCTGCGGCATTCCGCATCAGGACTGCGAGGGAGAGCCGGGGCCGGAACGGGTGCTGGCGCTTGGCTATGCCGAACCCTCCTATGTGCTGACACTCGGCACACAGAACCTCCACCCGCCAGAGACACCCTCTGAATTGCCGACAGAGCCGTCAGCCTATCCGGTGGTGTATCTCGTCAATTTCGAGAATCAGGGCGCGCAGGTGGATTTTGCCGCCGTAGAGGCGTCTGCAGAGGCACTTGGTCGCTGCGAAACGCGCTCGGCGCCGTTCTATGCGCTGAACTATTCCAATAATGACCCGGTGGCTTTCGTCGCCGTCCGCTATGAAGCTGACTGCCCGGCCTGACGGCCATGGGAAGTCCCGGCAAACCCGGCTTCCAGCGATGATCTCCACAATTGTGACATTTTCTTGACATCCGGCATCGGCTGGTTAATGGATTGTTAATTCAGCCTTTCTGTCGGGTGCGGTCATGGGGGCTGCGAACCGGGTGGGGGATTGATCATCGAACAGATAAGCGCTGCAATCATTGGGCAACCCCAGTTCAGGTCGTCCCTGTTTCAACGGGCGGGACTCCTGCTTATCGGGTCTGATGTTGTCCTGATCCTCATCAATATCGTCATCGCTCTCCTGCGGATGCTGGGACAGGTGGAGGGCAATATTGATGCTTGGCTGGTTTTCCACGAGACGAGCATTGCGAGTAATCTCACTTATCTGAAGTGGGCCGCGATCGTGTTCTTTCTCGGGATATCGGCTACGCGCTCCCGGGTGCTGGTGCTCGGTGCCCTATCGGCCCTGTTCGGGTATATCCTGCTTGATGACACGCTGCAGTTACATGAGCAGGCCGGGGCCTATTTCGCCGATACGCTGGGTCTTCATACGGTGATGGCGGTGCCGGCCGAGGATGTCGGCCAGCTGCTGTTCCTTGGTACGGTGGGTCTCGTCTCGGCGGCTTTCCTTGCGGCCGGTTATCTTGCGGCGACGCCCAAATGGCGGCAGGTCGCGATTGTCTTTTTCGCGGGAATATTGGGGCTGGCCTTTTTCGGTGTGCTTGTCGACTGCGTACACTCGATGACGAACTCGCTCGCGCCCGGGCTCAAACAGAAAATCCTCGATGTGACGCTGGCCATCTTCGAGGATGGCGGCGAAATGATCGTGGCATCGCTTCTCTGCGCCTTGGCCGTCGCTGTCTGGTATGACACACGCGAGACCGAGGCTGGCTAGCCGCGAGGGGTGGCTTCGCCCTTCATACGGTCTTCTGGGCTGAGGCTTGCCCACCAGTCCGAATAGGACGACCGGTTCGGCGCTTTCATCGTCTCGTCGGGCGCGCCGTCATCCCACCAGACCGGGCCGCGTTCGCCGAGGGCTTCCTTGGCCGCGTTCACAGCGCGTTTCGCCGCCTTGAGCTGGCGCTCATTGGCCTGCACTTCCTTCATTTTCTGGCGCGCAGCCATCAGTCGCTTGGTCAGCGCCTTGACGCCAGCCGGGGTCAGCCGCGGATCGGGACAACGCCAGAGCTTGCCGCTTGAGACGAAGTACCGGCCATCCGGTGTGTGGGGGTAATCCTTGAGAGCCATGGCGGGCGAGGTGGCGCGTTGGCGGGGCGGCGTCAAGCTTGGCCGGGCAGCTGGCGTGCGCAAAGTACAACGCGGCCATGCGCCGTCCGCCAGCTTGTCACGTCAGGCTTAATCTGCCGCAGGCGCAGATGATGTCTGCCGGAAAGCGTCGGCTACGGTTTCTGTGAGGTCCAGGTCCGGGTGAACCATGAGGAGCGAACCGGCGAGGCTGTCATCATCGATGAAGCGGACAATGTCGGCTTGCGCAGCGTCGGGATTGGACTCAAGCCAGTAGGCAACATCGTCCTTGAAGGCCGCGAGCATCGCCTTTCGCTGCGCGGAGAGCGTTGCCTGACTTGTCAGGAAATCGGCCTCCAGGGCGTCACTCTGCGCCTGCAATTTCATCTGCATCAACGCTTTCTGGTCAGCTGTAACGTTGAGTTGGGCCTGCACGGCTCTCTGGCTGTCGTCGTTCAGCTTATCCCGCTTCACGTCCATATCGTTCTTGAAGGACTGGTAGAGCGACATGTAAGCGTCATTGTCCGCGATGATCTGGCGGCTCGTCTGATAGGCGTCCTCTGTGCGTATATAGCGGATGACTGGCGGGCGGTTAGGCCCCTCTGGCGGCGCCGTGTCAGGACCGTCTCGAAGCATGCGCGCAACAGCAACCGAAATATCGAACTCAGGTGTCAGCACGATGAGCGAGCGGCCATCCTCATCATCGGCATCCAGCAGGATATCCCCGATCGTGTTGGCCTGCGCATAGGCCGCCAATGACGCTTTCACGTCTGCCTGGAAATCGCCTCGTACCTCGTCCCGCACGTTCCGGATCGAACGTTGGGACTCGTCGAGAAGCGCCTCAAACTGCGTTGTCAGGATAACGAGTTCCTGGCGTTTTGCACTTTGTTGGGCTTCGCTCCATGTCAGCGCGTTGGACTGGTATTCCTTTTGGGTGTTCGAGAGGCCGGCCTGTGCCTCAGCAATCAGCGTCCCCCATTTCTTGCTTTCGGCAGCCAGCCTCGGATCTTCTTCATGGCGGGCATAGCTCATCGCCCTGTCGGGGTCATAGGCAACGGTGATGCCTTGCGCCAAGGCAGGCAAGGCCAGGGCAGCCGTCAGGGCAGCGGCGGTCAATAATCTCATAATGTGCGTCCTCCCACAGGATCAGGCGTGATCGTGACATGGTTAACGCAAAATGGAAAGTGAGGTCTGGAAGGGCGAGCCTTTGCGGCGAAACTGGGGGTCGTTAAGGGGGCGATGTGGTGGTGGATCGGGTGCGGGGGGATGTGAAGTCACCTCCCAGGGATCTCGTGCGTCAAGGTCGGGCTTTTATGGCCCGAGACCCCTGCCTTCGCAGGGGTGATCGGGATAGGGGTTTGAGGGTTTAAAGGGACAGGCTAACCAGACCTCATGGCCTTCTACGTCTACATCATGACGAACAAGCCGGGCGGCGTGCTCTATACGGGCATGACGGATGACATAAACCGCCGCGCCTGGGAGCATCGCGAACATCTCATCAAGGGCTTCACCAGCAAGTATAATTGCGAGATGCTGGCCTGGTACGAGCCGCATGAAACGCGTAAATCCGCCTTTGACCGTGAGCGCCGGATCAAGGCGTGGAAGCGTGACTGGAAGATCAGGCTGATTGAAGACATGAACCCCGACTGGCGCGATCTGGCCGACGCCCTGATTTGAAATCTCCTCATCCGATCATCCCTGCGAAGGTAGGGATCTCGTGCCTCAAGCTCTTCCTTCAACTGCCTGAGACCCCTGCCTTCGCAGGGGAGATCGGGGTGGGGGAGGTTCGGGATGCGTCTCCCCTTCGCCAACCTCAATCCGATCACCCCGGCGCAGGCCGGGGTCTCGTGCCTCAAGCTCTGCTTTCAACTGCCAGAGACCCCTGCCTTCGCAGGGGAGATCGGGGGGGGGGAGATTTTGGATACGCCGCAGATACCTGCGGAGGCAGGTATCTATGGTGCGCCCTGTGGAAACGAAATACCATGGACACTGCATTCAGCATATCAGATCTAGGGGTTCTTCAACTTAAAATTTTTCTTCGATGCAAACTTTGAGCGATTGTGAATCACACTCACCTCGCACCTGTCGGCAGCTTCAACAGCCTCTGCAGCGTCAACCGGATGTTCAATCGCCTCACCGGGAGTCAATGAATGCCCCGTGTAATCATTGAGCACCCAAACTAGAGGCGTATCAAATTGATCGAACTTTTTAGATTTTATGGATCGCCATCTAAAGCATATATCGTACAATTTAACAGGATAGTCGCTATCATTGCGAATTCGGATGTATTGACTGCCTGTGTATGAAGTATTGGTGACGATTTCAATCGTACACGCGTTTTTACGCAAAGCGATAAAGACCCGATATACCGCACCGAGTGGATTAGGTATGTCCATGCTGTTCCACCCACTGTAGCCCTGCGCTGACGCTCCGGGCGTTCGGCGGGAAATTGGTCCACTGGACCAATTTCTGATCCGCCTCACACATCCACCTCCGCCTCAAGTGCGTTTTCCTGGATGAATTCGCGGCGGGGCTCGACGACGTCGCCCATGAGGCGCGTGAACATTTCGTCGGCTTCGTCGGCGTGGTGGACCTTGACCTGCAGGAGGGTGCGGGCGTTGGAGTCGAGCGTGGTTTCCCAGAGTTGGTCGGCGTTCATTTCGCCGAGGCCCTTATAGCGCTGGATCTTGAGGCCCTTTCGGCCCGAGGCGAGGACAGCCTCGAACAGGTCGACCGGGCCGTGGACGACGGTTTCGCCCGCCTTGTCATTGCGCAGCACGGATGGCTCGACATAGAGATGGCGCAGATTATTGGCGAGATTGTTGAGACGGATTGCGTCCTGGCTGGACAGCAGCGTCTTGTCGAGCACGGCCTTTTCCTCGACCGAGCGGACTTCACGGCGCAGCGTCAGATTGCCGTCCTCGAAGCTGCCTTCCCATGTGTCCTCGCCCTCTTCGGCGATGATGTTGAGACGGTCGGCTGTTTTCTGGGCTTCTGCATCGGACGCACCGGGCGCGAGCGCGCCGGCAATCGCGGCCTGCTCGACGATCGGGCCGGGCGCGCGCAGGGATAGCCGCCAGAGCGACTGCTTGAAGTTCGCGGCCTGGCGGACATTGTCGCGCAGGTCTTCGGCGGCGATCTGCGTGCCGTCAGCCAGCACCAGCGCTTCGCCGGTCGTGCCTTCCTCAATGAGGTAATTGTCCATCTCGGTATCGTCTTTGAGATAGCGTTCCGAGCGCCCGCGCGCGACCTTGTAGAGCGGCGGCTGGGCGATGTAGAGGAAGCCGCGTTCGATGACTTCGGGCATCTGGCGGTAGAAGAAGGTGAGCAGCAGGGTGCGGATGTGCGCGCCGTCAACGTCAGCATCGGTCATGATGATGATCTTGTGGTAGCGCATCTTGTTGATGTCGAACTCGTCGCGGCCAATGCCGGCGCCGAGCGCCATGATCAGCGTACCGACCTGGTCCGAGCTCAGCATCTTGTCAAAGCGCGCGCGCTCAACATTGAGGATCTTGCCTCGCAGCGGCAGGATGGCCTGGTTCGAGCGGTCGCGGCCCTGCTTGGCGGAGCCACCAGCGGAATCACCCTCGACGATGAAGATTTCTGACTTGGACGGGTCTTTCTCCTGGCAGTCGGCAAGCTTGCCGGGCAGGGAGGTGATGTCGAGCGCGGTCTTGCGGCGGGTCAGGTCACGCGCCTTGCGGGCCGCTTCGCGCGCGGCGGCGGCCTCGACGATCTTCTGCATGATGTTGAGGGCTTCCTTGGGATGCTCCTCGAACCATTCGGCCAGTTTCTCGCCCATCAGGCTCTCGACGACAGGGCGCACCTCGGACGAAACGAGCTTGTCTTTCGTCTGCGAGCTGAATTTCGGGTCCGGCACCTTGACCGAGAGGACGCAGGTGAGGCCCTCACGCGCATCATCGCCAGAGATGTCGACTTTCTCTTTCTTGGCGATACCAGTCTCGGCGGCGTATTTGTTAATGATCCGGGTCAGCGCACCGCGGAAGCCGGCAAGGTGGGTGCCGCCATCACGCTGCGGGATGTTGTTGGTGAAGCAGAGCACCTGCTCATGATAGGAATCGGTCCAGGCCAGCGCGGCTTCGACGGTGATGCCGTCCTTCTCGCTGATGGCGTAGATCGTATCGGGGATCAGCGTCGTGCGCTGACGGTTGAGGTGCTCGACAAAGGCTTTCACGCCGCCTTCATATTCCAGCACGACTTCATACGGCTCAGGCCCGCGCTCATCGCGGAAGACGATACGCACGCCGGAGTTCAGGAAGGCCAGCTCCCGCAGGCGGTGTTCCAGCGTCTTGCGGTCATATTCGGTCATGGTGAAGGTCGAGGCCGACACCATGAAGCGCACGGCGGTGCCTGTGAGCGGCTTGCCATTGGGGCGCATCGGGCTGATGCCGACTTCCTTCAGGGGCGCTTCGACGGCACCGCCATCAATGAAGCGGACATAGTGTTCCTTGCCATCGCGGTGGATGCGCAGCTCGAGCCAGTCGGACAGGGCGTTGACGACAGATACGCCAACCCCGTGCAGGCCGCCGGAGACCTTGTAGGAATTCTGGTCGAACTTCCCGCCAGCATGCAGCTGGGTCATGATGACCTCGGCCGCAGAGACGCCCTCTTCCTTGTGCGTCTCGACCGGAATGCCGCGGCCATTGTCCGTGATCTCGGCGGAATTGTCAGGATGCAGCGTGACGGTCACTTCGTCGGCATGGCCGGCCAGCGCTTCGTCGATCGCATTGTCGACAACCTCATAGATCATGTGATGCAGGCCGGACCCGTCATCGGTGTCACCAATGTACATGCCGGGGCGTTTACGAACGGCTTCGAGACCCCGCAGCACCTTAATGGAATCGGCGCCATATTCGGGTGTGTTCTCTGCTGGTTCCGCCATGATTTTCCTGCTCATCCATGATTCGTGCAATCCCCAGAAAATATAGGGGATTCGGACGGAAAAGGGAAATCTGCGGCTGTGTTAAAATAGCCACAAAAACGGGGATTTTTAGCGTGTAGAAACAAGGCATTGCAGGGGGTCAAACAGCCCCCTGCAATCGAGCTGTGTTAATCGGCGAAAACCGGCTTTCGTTTCTGGGCAAAAGCGGCAGCGGCTTCGGCAAATTCTGGCGATTGCAACTGTTCGGCAAAGGCCTTGCTTTCGGCGGCCATCCGGTTGGCGACGGCATCACGATTGCCGCGGATCAGTGCCTTGGACTTGAGGATCGCCGATGGAGCGGAGGCCGCGATCTTCTGCGCCGTTTTCCCTGCTTCTGGGAGCAGTTGAGCTGCCGGAACGACACGAGACACCAGACCACAGGCGAGCGCTTCCTCAGCGGTCAGGATTCGGCCCGCAAGCAGGATCTCGTTTGCCATGGAGTTGCCGACCGTTGCCGGCAGCAGCAGAGAGGAGCCAGCTTCCGGTACAAGCCCGAGCTGTGTGAACGGTGCGCGGAAATCAGCCGTCTCGCTGGCATAGGCAATGTCGCAATGCAGCAGCATGGTCAGGCCGACCCCGATGGCCGGGCCGTTGACGGCGGCAATCAGCGGCTTTTCGGCGTCGCGGATGGCTTCGAGGAAGCGCTGGACGGGGGGCTTGCCGGTCTTGCGCTCCATGTCGCTTGCAAAATCGCCAAGATCATTGCCGGCGGTGAAAAGGTCGCCCTCACCAGTGATGATGATCGCGCGGATGGATTTGTCGGTGTTTGCGCTCACGATCGCATCTGCCATAGCGCCATACATGGCTTGCGTCAGCGCATTCTTGCGCTCCGGGCGGGCGATGGTCAGTGTCAGGACGTGGCCGTCCTGTGTTGTCTTGATTTGGTCAGTCATTTGAGGTCCTTTGATAGTCGGAGAACGGGCAGGATATTCGTGATTTTCAATTCTTGCGCGAAATGCGTACGCGATACAACCTAGTCGCGCGCGACCGGTTTGTGGGCGAGGATGTGCACGGGCATGACACGCCCTGCGCGATACGCCTCGCGCAGGTTGGCGACCTTGTCTGCGGCATTCTCCCCCATCAGGGCGCCGATCGAAAGCGGTGCGGGCGGGGTGCCGGCATTGGCTTCGATCTGGTCGAAGAAGCGATCACCAATGTCATGGCGTGGCCGGGTCACCTCGATGGCGAGACCGGCCGCTTCAAGATGCCGCTCATAGGTGTCTGCTGTGCACAGGAAGCTGGTCTCTGGCAGGCTTGACCAGGGCAGGGGAAAAGCGAGTGGCGCCTCCGCTGTCTCGCCGGTCATGATATCGTATACGAGGAACCTGCCACCCGGCTTCAGCACGCGCGCGATTTCACAGAACAGGGCGCGCTTGTCCTCGATATTCATGCCGACATGGAACATGTAGGCGGCGTCGAAAGATGCATCGTCAAAGCCGGTATCTACCGCGCTTTTGAGGTGAAGATGCACGCGTGAGGTGAGGTTCAGCCATGAGGTGAGGGTCTTGCCGGTCTCGATGAAGCTGGGGGTGAGATCGACGCCCTCCACCCGTGCACCGGATCGCGCGGCGACGAAGCGTGCCGTCCCACCTGTGCCGCAGCCAACATCCAGGACGGTATGGCCTTCCTCCAGCTCCAGCGCCGATATTAGCGACACCGTCGCGGCGCGCCCGCCAATATGGAATTCCTCAATACCGGCGAGGTCGTCAGCGGTCACGGTGTCTGGTGTGCGGCCAAGCTCACCAAGCGCGCGTTCGATCCGGGCCAGCAGGTCCGCCTGGTTATAGTGATCGCTGACCGGTCCGCTCATTAAAGCGCTCCTGATTGAATTTCCTTCTTTGAGGGGCATAGGAGGCGGCAGGGACGGGGGCAAGCTTCGCCGGGGCCTGATTTGAATTGACTTCTCCGGGCGGAAAGCAGAATCCTGATGCCCATGGGGACAATGAACCGGCTCATCGGGCGCCACCGGGCGCAAATCAAGGAACGGGCGCGCCTGTCGCGCTATATCCTTGTCGTCACGATAATGGCGACGGTGGCCTGCTTTGCGACCTTCGTGTCGACCCTGTCGGGCCAGTATCCGTTGCCGGTCGGTGAGACGATTTTCTCACGCAATCCCGAGCGCATACTGGGCGCGACGAATTTCTGCATGATGACGGCAATTGGCGCGGCGCTACGCATGTGGCGCTTCCGGCAGATGCGGATCAAGCTGATGATCGCCGAGGCCTTCATCCGGGAAGACGACAACGAAACGGCGATGAAACTGCTGCTGGAGCCGGTCTTCGGGGACCAGGTCTGGGAAGAGGAGACAGCCCCTGCCGCAGCAGCGTGACGGGGCGTTTGGGAGAGGGACCGGGATGACGGACACGACGGAACAGGCGCGGATCACTTCGGCTGACCTGCTGGCGGAACTGCGCGAGGAACAGCAGAGCTTCCGCTTCCTCATGACGGCGCTGGCGGCCATCATCGGCATGGCGGCGGTGATCGTGGCGGGCAGTGTGATCTATTTCTACATGCAGCTTGGCGGGCTGAAGTCCCAATATGCAGAGCAGACGCGTCTCAATGAAATGAATCTGCGCATTGTGGCAGGCGAAGCGGGCCGCCAGCGCGAGTCCACCCAGTCGGCGCTGGTCGCCATCCGGGAGGAGAATGACGCGGCGCGGCGGCAGGCCGATCTTGCGCGGGACATCCAGCGCGCCGATTCCGTTCGTCAGGTTGCCGGGTACAAGACCAATGCGCTGGACCTGGCGCATGGGCATTTCCTTGGCGTGCCGCTGAACGAGGTCACCTCGCAAGTGGTCGCCGTGGTGTTGCGTGCCGATGGCAGCGATGGCGGATTGCTGGTCCCGGATGAGCGGCTCGAACTGCAGGCCGCGCTTGATGACTGGAGCGGGCAGAAAGGTGAGGCCGTGCGCGCGGCGATGACCTCGCTGCTGGAAAATGGCGACACGCTTGCCGCGCAGGGACGCGGGGCAGCGGGTATGGCGGCGTTGGAATATCGTGCGGCGAATGAAGCCTCGCTCGGCTGGAACCGGGGCTGTTCGACGGTCGTGGACTATGTGAACCAGGCCGCGGCACGCGGACTGGAAGCGCCAATGCTACTGCTGTGGAAAGGCCAGTGCCTGCGCAAGCGCGGCGATGCGCTGCTGGCCTATGAGGCGTTTTCCAAGGCTGCGACCATGCTGGAGGGCGGCGATTTTGAAGAGACGCTGCTGCACGCCCAGCTGGCCCATCACGGGGTTGGCACGACGCTGGTGGCGCTGGTTGCCAGCGAGCAATTGCCACCGGGCCGGGACTCGCAGGCCGCCTTGCAGGAGGCGCTGGCGGAACTCAATGAAGCGGCCCGTATTCGCGGTGAGCGTGGCTCCACCGCCGTGGGTGTTGCCTATACCGAAGAGAATATCGGCTTCATCCACATTCTCGATGAGGACTGGCCGACAGCGCTGGAGCATACCAAGCATATCGACGATATCCTGCCGCTGGCCTGGAATCTGACCGTGCGCAATATCGCTGCCGCTGAGAATGCAGCCGCCTTGCGCAATTCTGGTGCGCCGCGGACCGACATTCGCGAGATGGAAAAGATACAGGACGACACGCGCCTGGTGCTTGGTCTGATGGAATGCAACCAGATTGACCGGCCGGAGCTGAAACGCCTGCTGCCGGTGCGCTACGGCGCGACCGTCGATGCATTGTCACGTCATTGCGATGCGGATGCAGGCGGCTCGCTCTAGGCGGTCAGACGGGCAGGCGCACCCGGTCTGGCACGGCGGTGACCGAGTAGGTGAGGCCTTCTGGCTGGATGTCGAAAAGCGCTTCACCGCCAAATGTCTTTGGCACGATGCGTTTCAGGATCATTGAGCCAAAGCCATTACCCGGCTCTGCTGCCACGCGCGGGATGCGCAGTTTTTCCTGCCAGTGGAACCGCATTTCCGGGGCCTGCGTCCAGCTGAAGGCGGCCTCGCCGCCATCGGCGCCCAGTGCGCCATGCTTGACAGCATTCGTGCCAAGCTCATTCAGCAGCAGGGACATGGCGAAGGCCGCGCGCGGGGTGATGTGGAAGTCGTCACCCGCCTGGATCGAGATCGATTCATTCTCGGGTGTCGGCTCGAAAGTCTTGAGCGCGGTTTTGGCCAGCTCTGCCAGCGAGACCGATTTCCATTCATTCCGTGCGAGCAGGGCCTGGGTTTCGGCGAGTGTCGATATCTTGTCGCGCAGGCGGCGCACGAAGCTGTCCTTGTCGTCTTCGGCCCGGTCGAGAATGGAGACCAGTGACGAGACGTGGGCATACATGTTGCCCATACGGTGCTCGAGCTCACGATTGATGACGGAGAGATCCTGGACCTGGCGCTTGCGCATGTCGTTTTCGATCTCGGTCATCACGCCAGCAGCGAGATCGCGCAGGACGATGCGGTCCTTGTCCGAAAAGGTATCGCGAGGCTTGGGGTCGATGATGCAAAGCGTGCCGAGTGCGTGTCCATCGCGTGTGACCAGAGGGGCTCCGGCATAAAAACGGATGAAAGGCGCACCGGTGACCAGCGGGTTGTCAACAAAGCGGACATCCTTGGTGGCATCCAGGACCACCATCACATCAGGCGACTCGATAGCATGCGCGCAGAAGGCCTCGTCGCGGGACGTTTCCTTGCCGTCAAAATTGTAGCAGGACTTGAACCACTGACGCTCAGCATCGACCAGGGAAACCAGCGCGGTCTGCGCGTCCAGCGTGATTGCGGCCAGACGCGTGATGCGGTCAAATTTCGGATCAGGTGCGGAGTCCAGCATGTTCGTTTCCGACAGCGCTGCCAGACGAGCTTGCTCTTTACTGGTCATAGTGACCTTTCAAAAATACCCAGTATCCGGGTATGGTGGTCTCATCCCTGAGATAATTAAGGCATCAAAACCGCGAACAAGCAAGGGGTGTCGACCATCTGGGACGCCCAGCTGCCGGTCGACAGACAGCGCTCAGCCTGCCGCGCTGTCTATGGCGCCCTCGGTGACTTCAAACGCCTGCGCGCGGTCGCCAAATGCCTCGAAAAGGAAGCGTTCTGTCCCGGTAAGCCAGGCTTGTCCGCCAAGGTCGCAGAGTTCGTCGAACAGTGCGGCACGGCGGTCTGCATCAAGGTGCGCAGCTGCCTCATCAAGCAGCAGGATTGGCGAAGGGCCTTCACCGTCCTGTCCAAGCGCTTTGGCGGAGGCGAGGATCAAACCGATCAGTAGCGCCTTTTGCTGGCCAGTCGAAGCTTCACCGGCCGGGGCACCTGTCGGGCGGTGGATCACGGCGAGATCGGTGCGGTGCGGGCCGGTAAGCGTGCGGCCAGCGGCTGTGTCACGCCTGCGGCCCTGGCGATAGTCATCCAGCAGGCGTTCGAAGATGGCCTTGAAGTCTTCGCCATTTGCGGCGGCTTTCTCCCCTTCGCCGACGAGCGACAGATCGCCTTTCGGGAAATAGCCTTCCGGCCGCGCATCGACAGCGGCCTGCAGGCTCTCAAGGACACTTGCACGATTTATCGCGATCTCGGCCCCGGATTCGGCCATGCGTGTCTCGATGGCGTCGGCCCAGGCCGGGTCGACATGGCCGCGCTCGAGCAAGGCATTGCGTTCGCGCATCGCTCGTTCATAACGGGCGGCAACGGTTCCGTGCGAGGGAATGTGCGCCATGACCTGCCGGTCAAAGAAGCGACGGCGATCCGATGCCCCGCCCCGGAAGACACCGTCCATGGCAGGGGTCAGCCAGACAATGCGGATCAACTCGGCAAGGTCGGAAGCCTGCGAGGGCGCACCGTCGATACGCACCACACGTTTGGAGCTGTTGCCATCTGTTTCGAGGCCGACGCCGATTTTCTGATCGTCCACAGTGGCTGATATTGTCCAGCCGCTATCGGCACCGTGGCGCGTCAGGTCTGCCAGGGTCGCAGACCGCAGGCCCCGTCCGGGGCCGAGCTGCGAGACCGCTTCGAGGAGGTTGGTCTTGCCCGCACCATTCGAGCCATACAGGCAGACATGCCGGCCATCGAGAGCGAGGCCGAGCGTCTCGTAATTGCGGAAATCCTTGAGGCGCAGGCGGGTGAGGGCGGTCATTTCGCCCCGCTATTACACCCGCAGCGGCATCAGCACATAGCGCGCGGCCGTGTCGCCCGGATCAAGGATGAGGGCCGGGGAGGCCGGGTCATTGAGCATGAATTCGGCATCTTCGGCCTCGATCTGCGCAGTAACGTCGAGCAGGTATTTCGCGTTGAAGCCAATCTCCATCGCGTCATCACTGTAATCACACTCGATCTCTTCATGGCCCTGTCCGGTCTCGGCGGAATTGACCGCCAGCGTGACCTTGCCTTCGCTGATCGACAGTTTCACCGAGCGTGAACGCTCTGCAGAGACGGTCGAAACGCGGTCGACAGCGGCCTCGAACGACTTGTTGTCGATCACGAGGCGCTTGTCATTGCCCTTGGGAATGACGCGCTGATAGTCCGGGAAGGAGCCGTCGATCAGCTTCGATGTGAGAACAGCGCGGCCCGCCTTGAACACGATCTTGGTTTCAGAAACGCCAATCGTGACATCGCCGTCAACTGCATCGATCAGGCGGCGAACCTCGCCAATTGCCTTGCGGGGAACGATGACGCCTTCAAGGCCCTCAGAGCCTTCCGGCGCGGGGCTGTCAGCCAGCGCAAGGCGGTGGCCGTCCGTGGCAACAGCGCGCAGCACCTTGGCACCTTTGTCGCCGTCAGCGGCATGCAGGTACACGCCGTTCAGGTAATAACGGGTCTCTTCGGTCGAGATGGCAAAGCGTGTCTTGTCAATGAGGCGGCGCAGGTCGGCGGCATCGACATCGAACTTGATCGCGCTGTCATCGCCGGTCATCGTCTGGAAGTCCGTGGCGGGCAAGGTCGGCAGTGCAAATTGCGAACGGCCCGAACGGATCGACAGGCGGCGGTTCTCGGGGTTGAGTTCGAGCTCCACATCAGCGCCAGCCGGTAGCTTGCGCACCACATCGAACAGCGTCCCGGCCGGTGCGGTGATCGCGCCTTCGGTCTCGATGCGTGCATCGGTGCTGTCGACGGCTTCAATGTCGAGGTCGGTAGCCACGAAGGTGACCTCGCCGCCTTTCGCCTCGAGCAGGACGTTTGACAGGATCGGAATCGTGTTGCGCCGCTCGACCACGTTCTGCACGTGGGATAGCGCGTTCAACAGATCACTACGTTCAATCGTCAGCTTCATCGATCAGCCCATTTTCGCGGCGGTCTTGGCGCCGCCGTCCTTGTCTTGATGTCCGGTTCGTACAGTCGAATCGGCCCGCCTCCTGAAGGAAGCGGGCCGAGTACCCTTGTCAAAATGAACTAAAATGCAAGCCCTTGAAAGCGGATGTCACAAGAGAATCTTCTTAAGTTCATCCATTTCCTTCGGACTGGATCTCGAACACCATCTCGCGAACGCGCTCGACGTCGCGGATCATGTCGGGATCCGACTGCAGTCCAGCCTTCACCTTGCGCCATCCATGCAGGACGGTTGTGTGGTCCTTCTTGCAGAATGTCCGCGCGATCTGGGGCAGGGACTTGTCGGTCATCTCCCGGCACAGATACATGGAAATCTGGCGAGGGTTGCAGATATTGCGGGACTTGTTTGCGCTCTCGATCTCGGTCTTCGTGAGATTGAACACGCGCATTGCCGCCCGCTTGATATTGTCCAGCGATGGGGCCTGATACTCGCCCTGCTGACGGCGCAAGACCGTGACCAGCATATCCATCGTCGGCTCGAACTCGCCATAGGCGGTTTCGGTCTGCAGGCTCCACAGCACGCCGCACAGTTCCCGGCCGGGGCCGCGCACCGTGGACACGATCTTCTCGATCATCTCCTCGTCGAGCTCGAAGTTTGGCTGGTCCTGACGGATCATGCCGGCATGCAGGCGCACGATCTCGCGGCGCATTTCCTGGTCCGGCAGGCCAACTTCGGTTGAAGCCGCCCCGAGCAGCTCGCCGCGCATGCGGGTCGAGAAGCCTTTCAGGTCGCCCGGTGCCTCATCAGCGGTCAGCACGACCCGGCCACCAGACTTGGTGATCGAGCGGATGCTCGCGAAGAAAGCCTCATCGGTTTTCTTCTTGCCGGCAATCCACTGCAGGTCGTCGATCAAGAGCAGGTCATTGTCGCGGACATGCGCCTTCAGGCTACGTGTGTCACCCTCACGGGCGCCGTCGACAAAAGCGGTCATGAACTCTTCCGCAGACATGTAGGTCACACGGCGGCCATCATCGAGCCGGGCAACCGCGTTTTCAATCGCGCGCAGGATATGGGTCTTGCCCGTGCCCTGGCGGCCATAGATCAGCGAGATTTCCGCCCTGAGGACACGGCCATCCACGATCGCTTCAGCCATGCGCACCGCGACGCGATTCGTGTCGCCGGTGATCAGCGTCTCGAAGCTCATTGCGCTCGCGCCGTCCGCTGGCGTGTTCGTGACGGACGTGTCGGCAGCCGGCTCCAGGGCCTCCGCCTTGTGGTCGGCCGTCCATGGGTAAGTCACCAGCTCACGCGTATTGGTCGGGATGTCCCGCCAGCAAGCGATCTTCAGCGCGCGGCCTTTCGGGTCGGCCTTGCCCCAGAAACGGCGCAGCATCGGCCGGTGATTGGTATTGACGCGATCAAATGCAAGTTGGTCACGCGCGGCGACAAGGACCGTACCATCCACTTCGGCGACAAAGCGCAGATCAGCGATCCATTTCCGGTAGTCATCCGTGGAGGTGGTCTGTCTCGCGGCGCTCAGCACCGAGTTCCAGATTTCCTGTCCTTTATGGACATCCATGGGAGTTTTACCCGCACGTTGCACTTCATTGTCCCATCTGCCAGATTCTTCGTGGCGCCCCATAGGAACTTCCCCTTTCTTGTGTTTTTGTGTTCCACTTCTCCTTCACGACTGAACACACGAACCCTGTCCGGACCTTTCAGGTCCGCCACTGCAAAACACTCGGTACAGGGACTAATTTCCGTCGATGGGCTTACTAAAACACAAGGCTTCTGAGCCTGTCTACCGACTTATCCGACTCAATTCGTGCTTAATGACGTTGACACATTAGCGTCATTTCAAAACTGGCTTTGAATCAAAGATTTACCCTGTGAAAAAAAATGCAGGTCGCCAGTTTTGGTTAATCAGAATCTAATGTTCCTGTAATGTTCTGTCAAGTTTTTGGGCATCTAAAGGCTGTGAAAATCGTCGTTTTTTACGTCTGATTTGCACATGGAACACGATCAGTTCAGCACGCGAAAAAACCCGCATGGCTGGCCATGCGGGTGTTGCAAAATTGCAGTTTTGTAATTGTGGCCGATTAGGCTCAGCTCATCGCTTTGACACGCGCGCTGAGGCGCGAAATCTTGCGGGAAGATGTATTCTTGTGAAGAATGCCCTTGCCAGCGGCGCGCATGATTTCCGGCTGAGCGGCTTTCAGTGCGTCTGCCGCGACAGCCTTGTCACCCGCTGCAATCGCTTCTTCCACCTTGCGGATGAAGCGGCGCATGCGCGAACGACGTGCCATGTTGACTTCGGTGCGGGCCGCAATCTTGCGAACCATTTTCTTGGCTGATCTCGAATTCGCCATCAATAACTCCTGAGTGTCCGGTCGGACGCAAGCGGGGGACATACCCAAACGGCCTGTTGCCGTCAACCGGAACTGACCGCGCTTTCTGTAGAAAATCGCGCCTTTGCTGACTCTTTACAGCTTAGCGATTGTTGAAGTGCGGCTCGCGCTTCTCGGCGAAGGCTTCCATGCCTTCCTTCTGGTCTTCGGTGGCGAACAGGGAATGGAACAGCCGCCGCTCGAACATCACACCCTGGCTGAGCGTGGTTTCATAGGCCGCGTTGACCATTTCCTTGGTCATCATCGAGGCCGCGCGCGGCAGGGAAGCAATCTTGCGCGCCGCTGCCTTGGCTTCGTCCAGCAGGTCTTCGGTCGGCACAACGCGTGAGACCAGGCCACAACGCTCGGCTTCGGCGGCGTCCATCATACGGCCCGTCAGGCACATTTCCATGGCCTTGGATTTGCCGGCAAAGCGGGTCAGGCGCTGTGTGCCGCCAGCACCTGGCGACACGCCGATCGTGATTTCCGGCTGGCCGAACTTGGCGTTCTCAGCGGCGAGGATGAAGTCACACATCATTGCCAGTTCACAGCCGCCACCCAGCGCATAGCCGGACACTGCCGCGATGACCGGTTTGCGCATCTTCGAGGCGCGCTCCCAGTTCCGGGTGATGAAGTCACTATAATAGGCGTCGAGATAGGATTGCTCGCGCATCTCCTTGATGTCGGCGCCTGCCGCGAAGGCCTTCTTCGACCCGGTAATGATAATGCAGCCAATGGTGGCATCATTATCGAAGCGGTCCAGCGCCTCGCTGAGTTCATCCATTAGCTGGTTGTTGAATGCGTTGAGCGCATCCGGTCGGTTCAGCGTTACGATTGCGACAGCGTCTTCGACTTCTGTAAGAAGCGTTTCATAAGCCATGATATGCCCCGTATGAGTTCCTGCTTGCTTTTGGCGCGAGACGTCTCGTGCGTCAGCCTTGAACGCCCCATAGGCCATTCGCGATCCATCGTCACCCCTTCGGCACAGACTGGCGCGGGCTGGCCGGGGCGGCAGGTGAGCCCTACTATGATGCGCAAACGCCGATCCGGGCAGACACAGACCGCAGGGAAGACCATCCATGACACAGACATTCAGTTCCGCACGCCATGCCATCATTATCGGGGCCAGCCTTGCCGTGATTGGGAGTGCGTCAGTTGCGGGGCTGGCAGGCGCCGCGTCCGCGCAGGAGGCCCCGAAGGCCGTTGGCGATATTGAGGACTTCCATGCCATCGTTTCCGAAATCTCCGCAGACCGGATCGAGGCCGATATCCGCAAGCTGGTGAGTTTTGGCACGCGTCATACACTGTCAGAGACCGAGAGTGACACGCGCGGCATCGGCGCGGCGCGGCGCTGGGTGCATGATGAGTTCGAGCGGATTTCAGCCGAATGTGGCGGGTGCCTGGAAGTGATGTATATTGGTGACACGATTTCCGGGGAGACCCGCATCCCTGAGCCGACAGAAGTTGTCAGCGTCATCGCTATCCAGCGCGGCACACTCGATCCGGACCGGATGGTAATGATGAGCGGCGACATTGATAGCCGCGTCTCCGATCCGCTGGATGGAACGTCCGACAGCCCCGGCGCCAATGACAATGCGACCGGCGTTGCCGGCGCGCTTGAGGCAGCGCGCGTCCTCTCCAAGCGGAAGTTTGCAGGCTCTATCGTCTATGCGGGCCTGTCAGGCGAAGAGCAGGGGCTGTTCGGCGGAAAGATCGTTGCGGCGCACGCGCTGGAGAATGGCTGGAAGATCCGCGGTGTGCTGAACAATGACATGATCGGCAATATCGAGGGCATAAACGGCGTCGTTAACAATACGACGGCGCGCATCTTCTCTGAAGGGACGCGGCCGCTGGAGACAGACGAGGAAGAGATCGAGCGCCGTTTTGCGGGCGGCGAGGTCGATAGCCCGTCACGAAACCTTGCCCGCTATATTGACCGGATGGCCGATCTCTATGTCCCGAACCTTGATACGATGATGGTCTACCGGCTCGACCGGTTCCGGCGCGGGGGCCATCACCGCCCGTTCAACGAAGTCGGCTTTCCGGGCGTGCGCATCATGGAAACCAATGAGCACTATGATCGCCAGCACCAGGACTTGCGCACTGAAGAGGGCCGGGAATATGGCGATGTGATCGAGGGCGTGAACTTTGCGTACGCCGCCAAGCTGACCTCGCTCAATGCCGTTTCAATGGCCGGCATGGCAGCGGCCCCACCTTTTCCGCGTGATGTCGAGATCGAAGGTGCTGTTTCCCCCGATACAACCGTAAAATGGTCGCTGCCCGAGGGAGCGAGTACGGGCAATCTTGCCGGCTTCCGCATTTACTGGCGCCTGACCGACCAGCCGCAATGGCAGTGGAGCCGCTATGTCGGCAATGTCCGCGAGGCCACGCTGGAGAATGTCGTGATCGACAATTACTATTTCGGCGTAGCGAGTGTCTCTGAGGACGGGGCCGAAACGCCGGTGGTCTTCCCCGGCAGCATGGGGAGTTTCACCTCCCTGGACGAGTAGGCTGACGAGGCGGGGCTAGTTTGTGAAGCAGACCTGCCTGGAGCCATACTTCGTGTCGCCCGCCCGGTAGCAGCGGGTCGTTGGCGCATTGGTCCAGAGGTAGTTCTGCTGCGGGGGCGGCGCCCAGCGATCGATGGACTGCTGCGTGCGCGCCTCGTTTATCTTTCGCTGGCGTTCGGCGGCGGCGCGGTCAGCGACTTGCGCGGCGTGATACTGCTGGACCTTTGGCCAGACATAGTCCGGCGTGAAAGCGCAGATTGCCGGAGTGGCGACCCGCCGCTCGGGCGCCTTTTCCGCGAGATACATCAGACGGCGGAAGGCAGCTTCGGCGCTGTTGGGGCTCAAATTGTTGCCGTTTGTCCCGAAGACATAGTCCTTGACGTCCTGGCACTGCTTGGAGGCGTCGACGAGCTCGTAGCGCTCCATCCAGGCTTTCGCGAAATAGGTCCATGCGGCGTGATCGTTTCCAAATACAGGACGGGTGCGGCGGCGCAGGGCCGTATACGGGTCAGGTGCGGGCTGGAAGATTTCCAGCGGCTGCTCCATGACCCATTCGCTGAGGACCTGCGGCATGACAGGGCAGTCCTCATTGTCAAGGTTCGCCTGCTCATAGTCGAGGGCCCAGCTTATCGCCCCGTCCGGGACGCGCCGCGTTATGCCGGACGTCGCATTGATCCCATGAAAGACATAGCCATAGGCGATCTGGCAGCCATTCAGCCCGGCGAATTTCGCGTCGCGGGCAGCTTTTGTCCGTTCGGCCGCGATTTCCGCGCGATACTTTTTGACGAGGTCGCCGCCATATTTGGGATAGAAAGGGCAGGTATCGCTTTCGAACCAGGTCTGGCCGAACATGATGCCCCATTCGATCTGTCGCAGGAATTCGGGGTTGAGGCTCATCCCCTCAGCATCGAGATGCTCCAGCATCCGGTCCGACAGGCGGCGGCAGACTTCGACATCAAACTCGCCCTGGTCGAAACTCCGATAGAGATCGACATAGATATTGTCGTCGCCAAAGCAGGTGCCGATGTTCTGACCAGCATAGGCAATGGCCGCAGGTGGCGGAGGGGCGGCTTCGAAGTAATTGTACAGGGCGCCACCGGGCTGGAGCGCCTGCGGACCATCCGGTCCACGCAGGGTCGTCGTCATGGCCGCATTTTTCGGGATGCCGCAATCGATCGGAATGGAAACGTCGAAACAGTCTGCGAACGGCAGGACGGCATCAGGGTTGGCGTCCGGGAATGGTGTTGCCCCGTGAATATACCAGGTCAGGATAATGCCGGAGCGGGTAAAGACGGTCGGGTCCTGAAGCAGGGTTTGCGGGTCAGTTCCCATCGAGCCTGGCGCAATGCAGTTCCGGTAGCTGTTCCAGACCTCTGCCTGCGTCGCGCCAGCGACCATTGTCACCAGCGCCAACAGGGCCAGTACCTGCCTGATTACGTTCATAAAAGTGTCCCCCGTCATCGTCGGGAAACAGCAATATCATGTTCTTCTCCGCTGCCAATCGGGAGCAGTGCGTCTTTCCGGTCGCTCGCCTAATTGGTGACCAGCGGCCAGAAGAGCGGGATGACGAACATCGAGACGACAAAAAAGAGCAGGTTCAGTGGCAGGCCAACTTTGGCGAAATCGGTGAATTTGTAGCCACCGGCGGAATAGACCAGCGTATTGGTCTGGTAGCCGATCGGGGTGGCGAAACTGGCGCTGGCGGCGAACATCACAGCGACGACGAAGCCGCGCGGATCAACGTCGAGGCTGGTGGCAAGGCCGATGGCGATAGGTGTCATCAGGATGGCAGTCGCGTTATTGCTGACAAACTCTGTGAGCGTGGATGTCATCAGGTACACCACGGCCAGCGCCGCGAGGGGGCCGAAAATGCTGACCGGGCCGGCAATCGCCGTGACGATCAGGGCAGCGGCGCCGGATTTTTCAAGCGCCATGCCGAGCGTCAGCATGCCGAAGATCAGCATCAATATGTCCCACTGGATCGCCTTGTAGGCTTCCTGGTGATCAAGGCAGCCAAAGGCAATCACGAGGGCCGCCGCGACCAGGGCGAGCCCGGCAATCGGCATGATGCCGAGGGCCGCAAGCACCATGACAGCCAGCACCGCGCCAATCGCGATCGGCGCCTTGTCGCGGCGTACCGGGCGTTCCGACGTCTGGGTCAGGTTGCTCAGCATGCCGTCGTCGAACATCTGGCGCAGGCCTGCCGGCGGGCCTTCCAGCAGGACCGTATCGCCAATGTCAAAGCGGATGTCGCGGCCCCCAAGGCCGATATTCTCGCCGCGCCGGTGGATGGCAATGGCGTAAACGCCATAAAGACGTACAAGACCCGCGCCGACAATCGGGCGGCCAACCAGCCGGGATTCGGGTCCGATGACGCCTTCCATGGTGAGCGTCTCTGTCGATTGCACAGGTTCGAAGGCACGCGTGCTGCCGGAGCCTGAGCCAATCGCGACATTCCCGGCTTCGCGCAGGGACAGCATTTCGGAGACGGGCGAACGTACGACCAGCCGGTCGCCGCCTTCGAGCGTCAGGGTGGACAGTTCATCGCGGCGCGAGCGGTTTTCCCGCATCACGTCGATCACGGTGAAACCCTTTTCAGGTGAGAAGCCTGTCTCCTTGATCGTCTTGCCGACCAGGATCGAGTCGACGGGGATCAGCATCTGCGCCACGAAGCGGCGGTTCTTCGGGGTTGGCAGCAGATCGGCCAGCGACTCCCGGACCGGCAGCAGCCAACGCCCGGCAATGGCCATGTAGGCGGCACCGGCGAGTGCCATGATCAGGCCCGCACCTGTGATCTCGAAAATGCCAAAGCTATCGAGGCCGGCCTCCTGCGCGACGCCATCGACGAGCAGGTTTGTTGATGTGCCGATCAGCGTCGTCATGCCCCCGAAGATCGACGCGAAAGACAACGGTATCAGTAGCTTTGACGGCGAGGTGCCTACCGTCTGGGCAAGCCGGATCGCCACAGGAATGAGGATCACCACGATCGGCGTATTGTTCATGAAGGCCGACAGCGTGATTACGGTCACCATCAACGCGGCCACCGCAATCATGGGTGTCCAGCTTTTGGCGAGGCCGATAATGACATTACCGACCGCGCCGATCACGCCGGTTCGTTCAAGCGCCGCTGACAGGACAAACATCGCGCCAATGGTGATCGGGGCCGCATTGGAAAAGACGCTGAGGGCTTCTCCTACGTTCAGGATCCCGGTGACGAGCAGCACAGCCATGGCCAGCAGGGCGATAACATCCGACGGAAGTTTCTCACGGACAAAGCCAATGAAAACAAACACGACGAGGCCCAGGACGAGCGCAATCTGAAAAGGTGCCGGCAATGAAATGGCTGACATGCGATCTCGCGTGTTGCTGCAGGTATTCACGCAATCAAAGCGTGTTTAGTGGCCGCACATCAATGATATTTTTCTGACCCATGTGCTTAGCGAATGTGACGGGTGCCAGACGCGGCTGAGTTGCATGGAATTCAGGCGTCAAAAAGATTGCGGGCCGCACTCAGCTGTTCGGACATGAAGTCTATGATGGCGCCAATACGTCTTGATTGCCTGAAATCGGGATGCGTCAATACCCACAGCCCTGTCACGACACGATCCTTGACGAGATCATCGACCCGGTGGAGGTCGTTCAGGCTGTCGCCAAAACAGCTCGGCAGGAAGGCGACGCCTTGTCCCTGCCGGGCGGTTTCTGCAATTGCGACAAAGCTGTCAGCCCGCAGGACAATGTTTTCGCCGGGAACATTGTTGGCAAGCCAGATTTCCGGCGGGGCACCCCGGAAGGTGTCGACCATGCCGATCCATTTGTGCTGGCGCGCGGTACGGAAGCTGTCTGAGGCAAGATAGTCGAGCGAGGCGTAAGGGTGAAAGGTGAGGTCGCAGATGCGGCGGCCAACAAGGTGTTCGGGCGGGGCAAGCGACGGACGGATGGCGACTTCTGCTTCGCGCCGGCTGATATCGAGCGGCCGCGTCGAGACCGTGAGCTGTATCTGGATGGCGGGGTAGATGGCCTGGAAATCACGGACAATCCTGCCCAGCAGGGCAAGATGAATGGAATCGGTGGTCGTGACACGCAAGTCTCCAGACATGTCCTGCGAAGCGCCGCTCGTCTTTCGCTCGATCTGGGTCAGCGTGTCACCGATCTGGCGAGCTGCTTCCAGGATCGCTGCGGCTTCGGGGAGCGGTTCGAGGCCCCAGCCGTCGCGTGAGAACAGCTTGTATTCAAGCTGGTCTTCGAACGCGGTGATGCGGCGTTGGACGGTTGTCCGGTTCACATCGAGGCGGCGTGCAGCCTCCGCAATGCTTCCTGCTTCCGCAAGAACAGCGACAAATCGCAAGTCATCCCAGTTCCAATTCAGCATATTCGCATCAGGTTACGGCAATTATGTTCCATTGGATGGCGTAGACGCATAGGTCGACTCGCGCTGCAATAGACTATATACAGTCTATACGTTATGAATACGCCGGTCAGGCGAGTAATCGCCGGTAGAGTTCCGAGGTTTGACGGGCAGAACGACCGACACACCGCTAGAAATTGTCGACGCCGCCCAGGTCCTGTCCCTGGACCAAAGAGGTAACTCTTGAGTGTAGACCCGCTTCTGCGAGCGGCCATCTGCGTTTCCACGGCCACATTGTCCCCCCATACCATGGTGTGGCTGTGATCGGACGGCGTCGACAACCAGTATTGATCCCTAAATTTTTGTTAATGACAAGCTCAAAATCGAGCTTGGATCAAAAAACATGAACATTTTGTCATTATTTCGCCCGTCCGGTGAAATTCAAGAGTGGAGCATATCGTGAGATGATTTTCCGCTCGGATCCGCCCGGCGAAATGCGTTCAGCCCTCCGATTCAGACTTCAACCGATAAAGCAGCTCCAGCGCTTCCCGGGGCGTAAGGTCATCGGGGTCGATATTGGCGAGCGTTGCCAGGGCAGGGCTCGGCTCAGCTGGAGGATCATACGGCGCAGCATCTTCGGCGACAGCAGCAAATAGCGGCAAGGCGTCGATATTGTCCGGCTTGGCTTCAAGTGTTTTCAGGACCTGCTCGGCCCGTCGCACGGCACGCGCCGGCAGACCGGCCAGCCTTGCGACCTGCACCCCGTAGGATTTGTCGGCCGGGCCGGACTGGACATCGTGCAGGAAGACCAGCTCGTGCTTCCATTCCTTTGCCCGAAGGCTGAGATTGGCAGCGTGCTCCAGCTCGTCCGCGAGATTGGTGAGCTCATGGTAATGGGTGGCGAACAGGGCGCGGCAGGCATTGATATTGTGCAGGTGTTCAACGGCCGCCCAGGCGATGGCGAGACCGTCATACGTGGATGTCCCGCGTCCGACTTCATCAAGGATGACGAAGCTGCGCGGCGTCGCCTGGCTCAATATGGCGGCTGTTTCGACCATCTCCACCATGAAGGTGGAGCGGCCGCGCGAAAGGTCATCCGATGCTCCAACCCGCGAGAAGACCCGGTCGGCCAGCCCGAGCGTCAGCGCCTTGGCCGGGACGAAACACCCCGCCTGGGCGAGGATGATGGCGAGGCAGGCCTGACGCAGATAGGTCGATTTGCCGGCCATGTTCGGCCCGGTAACAAGTGCGAGCCTCGGGGCAGGCCCTCCCGTCCCGTCAAGATGCAACTGGTTGGCGGTAAATCCTTCGCCCGCCGCTTTCAGCGAGGCTTCGACCACCGGATGCCGCAGGCCGTCGGCCTCGAAAACCGGCGCGTCGACAATGTCAGGCCGGACGGCGCCAACTTCGTCAGCCCATTCTGCCGAAGCGGCGGCGACATCTATGGATGCGAGCGCGGCAGCGGCGGCCGAAATGGCGTCTGATTGGGCTTCAACGCGGGCACAGAGATCCCTGTAGAGGTCGAGCTCTCGCGTCCTGGCCGCTTCTTCGGCGCGGGAAATACGTCCGGCAAGATCAGACAGCTCAGCCGTCGAGAAGCGCACATTCGAGGCGAGGGTCTGGCGGTGGATAAAGGTCTCGGCGTATGGCGGCTTCATCAGGGCGTCGCCGTGGCGGGCCGGGACGTCGATAAAATAGCCGAGCACATTGTTGAATTTGATCTTCAGGGCGCTGATGCCCGTCTCATCAGCATAGCGACTTTGCAGGGCGACGATGACCTGTCGGCTGTCGCGCCGCAAGGCCTGCGCCTCGTCGAGTGTTTCGTCCCAGCCGGTTGCGATGAAGCCGCCATCGCGAGGCAAGGCCGGCAAGTCCTCTGCAAGCGCGCGGGTCAACGTGTCAGCCATGTCGGCCAGGCCAGCCTGACGGGCCGGGTCAAGCGCAGAGGTTGCGTCCAGCAGGATAGATGGCAGGCCGGTTTCGAGTGCGCCAAGCGCTTCGGCGACCCTGCCGCCTTCTGCAATGGCGACGGCGATCGCTTGCAGGTCCCGCGGGCCGCCGCGCTCCAGCCGGATACGGGTGCGGGCGCGCTCAAGGTCCGGGACTGATTTCAGGCGCTGGCGAGTGTCCTTGCGCAGGTCTGCCTCTGAAAGGAAAAAGCTCACAGCGTCATGTCGTGCGCCAATGAGGGCCGCGTCGCAGGATGGGCGAGACAGGCGTTCGGCAAGAAGGCGCGCACCGGGGGCCGTCAGTGTGCGATCGATTGTCGCGAGGAGCGTTCCGGCCCGCCCGCCCTGTATAGCGGTGTCGATTTCGAGGCTGGCACGGGTTGCCGGATCAATGGCAAGCAACTGGGTGTCGCTGGCCCGTCTCGGCGCATCGAGCCGTATATCCGCACCGGCCTGGGTCAGGCTGAGATAGTCGAGCAAGAGGCCTGCGGCGGCGAGCTCGGCTTTTTCAAAGCTGCCAAAGGCATCCAGCGCAGCGACTCTATAGACGGCCTTCAGGGCGGCCTCGCCGGATTTCGCCGTTGCCGCACGTTTTGGCCGACGCGTCACCGGAATACGAAAGGCAGACAGGGTCTGGCGTACGAGCGGACGGGCTTCGTCCTCATCGGTCACCAGCAGTTCTGTCATGGGCAGGCCCGACAGACGGTCCCCAAGCGCTTCCGGCGTGACAGCGCAGATCTCAAATGCCCCGGTCGAAACGTCGCAGGCAGCGATTGCGGCTTCGGTGCCGCCAGCGGCAAAGGCAATGGCGGCGAGGGCCTGTCCCTGGCGGGCGGGCAGGATCGTGTCCTCTGTGATTGTGCCGGGCGTGACAATGCGGACAACGTCACGGTTCACGATGGATTTCGATCCGCGCTTTTTTGCTTCGGCAGGACTTTCGGTCTGTTCACAGACAGCCACCCGGGCGCCCGATTTGATCAGCCGGGCGAGATAGGATTCGGCTGCATGGTAAGGCACACCGGCCATCGGGATGGGTTTTCCCTCATGTTCGCCGCGCGCGGTGAGGGTGATGTCGAGGATTTCGGAGGCCCTGACCGCATCCTCGAAAAAGAGCTCATAGAAGTCCCCCATGCGGAAGAACAGCAAGGCGTCCGCATGCCGAGACTTGATCTCGAGGTACTGCGCCATGAACGGCGTCGGCGCTTTTGGCGCTGGTGAATTCATATGCGTATCTGGCATGGCCCATTCGTTACAGTCATGGCGAGAATGATCAACGGATTCGCATGTTAGCGCTGTAACGGAAATAAGCAGGTAGACGCGGGTTGTCGCACCTTGCGGACCGGCTTAGAGAGTTGCGGCATCGAACCTAACAAGAATTCCGCGTAAAGGCCCGCTGCCATGACGTCAAAGCGTCCGACATTCACCGATAAGGAAGCTCTCGAGTTCCACAGCCACCCCCAGCCGGGCAAGCTCTCGATTTCCCCTACCAAGCCAATGGCGACGCAGCGTGACCTGTCACTCGCTTACAGCCCGGGCGTTGCCGTGCCCGTCAAGGCGATCGCAGAGAATGCGGACCTGGCCTATGAGTACACCTCGAAGGGCAACATGGTCGCTGTGATTTCGAACGGCACTGCGATCCTCGGTCTCGGCAATCTTGGGGCCATGGCGTCCAAGCCTGTCATGGAAGGCAAGTCGGTGCTCTTCAAACGCTTTGCCGATGTGGACTCCATCGATGTCGAAGTGACCACGACGGACACTGAAGAGTTCATCACCACGGTTCGCAACATTGGTGAAACCTGGGGCGGCATCAATCTTGAAGACATCGGTTCGCCCGAATGCTTCATCATCGAAAGCCGCCTGCGCGAGGAGCTGGACGTTCCGGTTTTCCATGATGACCAGCACGGCACGGCGATTATTGCCGCAGCCGGGATCATCAATGCCTGCCATATTACCGGCCGCGAGATGAAAGACCTCACCGTCGCCGTCTCGGGCGCGGGTGCTGCTGGCCTCTCGGTCGCTGGACTGATCCGCCACCTCGGCGTCAAGGCCGAGAATATTCTGATGTGTGACTCCATGGGCGTTGTCTATGAAGGGCGCACCGAGAAGATGGACCAGTTCAAGTCTGCCTTCGCCGTGAAGACGTCGAAGCGGACACTGAGTGAAGCCATGGACGGTGCCGACTGCGTCCTCGGCCTGTCAGTCGCTGGCGCGATCACCAAGGAGATGGTCGCCAGCATGGCCAAGGATCCGATCATCTTCGCCATGGCGAATCCGGACCCTGAAATCACGCCGGAAGACATCAAGTCGGTGCGCAGCGATGCGATCATCGCGACGGGGCGCTCGGATTATCCAAACCAGGTCAACAATGTCCTCGGCTTCCCATACATTTTCCGCGGCGCGCTGGATGTGCGCGCACGCGGGATCAACGAGGAAATGAAGGTCGCTGCCGCCAAGGCGCTGGCCGAGCTGGCACGCGAAGACGTGCCGGATGAAGTGGCCGCTGCCTATCACGGCTCACGGCCGCAATTCGGCAAGGATTACATTATTCCGACGCCGTTCGATCCACGCCTCATCAGCTTCGTGCCGCCTTTCGTGGCGCAGGCCGCCATGGATACGGGCGTTGCCCGGACACCGATCGAGGACATGGACGAGTATCGCCGCAAGCTTGCCCGCCGTCTCGATCCGACCGCTTCCTTCCTGCAGGGCGTACAAGCGGCTGTGCGTGAGAAGAGGCCCCGCATTGTGTTTGCCGAGGGCGAAGAGCCATCGGTGGTGCGCGCCGCCTACACCTACAAGAATCAGGGCCTCGGAGAGCCGATCCTGATTGGCCGCGAAAATGAAGTGAACCGGACGATGCAGCAAATGGGCGTGCCTGAAGGCTCGCTCGAGATCATCAATGCGCGCCTCTCGGACCGCAATCCGGAATATACTGACTACCTTTATGACCGCCTGAAACGCCAGGGTTTCCTGCGCCGTGACGTTCAGCGCCTCGTCAACCAGGACCGGAACGTGTTCGGCTCCTGTATGCTGAAATTTGGCGATGCTGATGGCATGGTCACAGGTGTGACGCGGAACTATGATGTGGCCCTGAAAGACGTCCAGGCCGTACTCGACCCGATCCCCGGCAAGCAGGTCATCGGCATGTCCATGGTCATCAACCAGGGCAAGACGATCTTCATCGCCGATACCAGCATCACTGAACTGCCGGTCGCAGAAGACCTCGTCGGCATCGCCTGTGAAGCGGCCAGCTCCGTGTCCAGCCTTGGCTTTACACCGCGTGTCGCCTTTGTGTCCTATTCGACATTCGGCAATCCGATGGGCGAGCGGGCCGAAAAAGTCCGCGAGGCTGTGGCGATGCTGGATGCGCGCGATGATATCAGTTTCGAATATGAAGGCGATATCTCGGTCGATGTGGCAATGAACCCCGGCCACAAGCTGATCTATCCGTTCTCACGCCTCACAGGTCCGGCAAACGTACTGGTCATGCCAGCCATCCATTCGGCGGCCATTGCAACCAAGCTGTTGACCTCGATGAGCCGTGCCACGGTGATCGGCCCGATCCTGCTCGGTTTCGAGAAGCCGATTCAGATCGCATCGCTCGGTGCGACGGTTTCCGATATCGTCAACCTCGCAACCTTCGCGGCCTTCGACATCGACAAGCTGGTCCACAACGTCCCTGCCGAATAGGCAGCGGGGGCCGGATCAGCTGTCGGACGGTTCGGCCGGCTTGGGCAATGTGCCCGGCTGACGGGCCTGCCGGATCCATTCGATCGCGCAGAGGGCGACGGCAACCATGCCGAGCCAGAACGTCACGATGAAGACGGTATAGTAGCCATCGGTCTCGATCAGCGCGCCGAGCCATGGCCGGCCAAGCGTGCCGATCAACATGGTCAGCGAGGCGAGCAGGGCGTACTGCACGGCGGCAAAGCGCGGGTTCACGACAGAGGTCAGGAACGCCACGATTGCAACGCTGGCAAAGCCGCCGGCAAGGTTTTCGGCCGCAATCGCCATCATCAGACGCGCCATGCGCTGGCCTTGGTCAGGTGCGACAGGCTCTGGCGATATGGTCGCAGCCCAGCCGGCAATTTCCCTCAAGGGCGCGCCGAGATGGGTGAATTGCAGGAAGGCGTCCATGGCTGCGCCGCCCGCCGACAGGTCTGCGAAGAGAAGATTGGTGGCGGCCGCCAGGAATGCCCCGATCAACAGCACCGGCATTCGCCCGATGAAGGTGATGACGGCTGCGCCGAGCGCTGCCCCGCCAATCGTCATGATCACGCCGAAGAATTTCGAAGCGATGGCGACATCATCAAGGCTGTGATGTAGCGCGCCGAACCGGTCATCGAGGTAGAACGGATACGCGAACGCGCCCCAGACGGCATCCGTGAACCGGTAGGAGAGGGCCAGCAACAGAACCAGGAGTGCGCCCCATCTCAGCCGACCGATCAGTTCCATCAGCGGGTCGAATATGGCGCGGAAGAGCGACGTCATCACACGCTCGACCGTGCTCGTCTCGGCGGTAGGCACCACGATCTGCTTCGGCACGGCCTGGTAGCGGCGCAGCAGGTAAACAGACAGCAGGGCTGGCAGGATCACGGTGAGGCCAACAATGATCGGCCCCTGGTTTCGTACGAAACCGCTCGGACTAGGCGCTTCCTCAGCGGTGAAAGTGCGGATCATGAACCAGAAGATCATCGCCCCGGCGACCAGCCAGGATACAGCGACAAAGCCGGCAAAACGCTCCCGGACCATGCGCGGAAGACTGGCGAGGAAGGTGACGCGTTCGGCTTCGGTTTCTTCCGAGGTTTCAGGCTCTGGCGCGATCAGGGAGCCGGCGACAGCCAGCAGCATCATCGCGGCAATGATCAGGTAAACAGCGACCCAGCCGACGCGCGCCGCCAGGAGTAGGGCAATGAAACCCGTCACGAAGATGGCTGAGCGGTAACCAAACTGGTAGAGCGCGGCCATCAGGTCCTTGTCTTCTTCAGACCGGGCAACTTCGATGCGCCATGCATCCAGCACAATGTCGTGCGTGGCAGACATCAGGGCGATGAGCAGGGCAATGATTGCGACATAGCCGATATTGCTGACCGGATCAGAGATGGCGAGGACGCCGAGCAGGACAGCCATCGGCACCTGGAAGATGATCAGCCAAGAGCGGCGCGGCCCGAAGGGCAGTATGGGCGGCGATTTCGGCTTCTGGAACGCCGGCGCCCACAGGTATTTGAACGAATAGCCGAGCGTGATGATCGAGAGGACACCGATGGTAGACGGGTTCACTCCGCCCTGCGTCAGCCAGGCATTCAGTGTGCCGAGAACAGCGCCATAGGGCAGGCCCGCGGCGAGCGCGAGCAGCAGCATGGCCAGCATGCGCCGGTCATTCAGAGCCTTGAAGGCGCGCATCCAGCGCGGGGGTGGCTTGCCGGTGGCGGCGTCGCGATCAGCGCTACTCATGCTGCGCCCGAAATGCGGCGGGTCCAGTCTGTCGCGAGGCGCCTGATGGCTTCGGCATCGAGTGGCTTGGAGGCCACGCCATTGGCACCGGCAGCGCGGGCCCGGCGTTCGATGTCAGGATTGATTTCGGCGGAGATTGCAATGATGGGCATGGATTTTCCGGCACTCCTCAGCGCTTTCATCGCATCATATCCATCCATGATCGGCATGCGCAAATCCATCAGGATGAGAGCCGGCGCGAGGCTTTCGGCCATGTCGATTGCTTCGCGCCCGGTCGATGCCACACTGACCGAGAAACCGGCAGATTCCAAGGCGCGCCGTGCAATCAGTGCATTCACCGGATTGTCGTCTGCGATCAGGACGCGGCCGCCGGTTTCGGCTTCCGGCGCTTCTTCATCAAGGCTGGTGCCGGTCATCGCAAGCTCGGCACGTTCCGCCAGCGAATTGGCGCGCAGCGGCCGCACGAGCCAGCCGGCAGCGCCCATGTCATGGAAGCGGCTGAGCAGGCCGCGGTCTTCCGGCCGCATCACGACAAGCACCGGCGCAATCTTTATCAAGGCCCGCAGCGAGCGTTCTGGCAGCTCGGCAGCGGCGATGATCAGGTCAGGCTTCTGCTGGCGCGCCGAAAGGGCCGAGTCCGTCCGCAAGACGTCCGCACCGCGCATTCCCAGCGTGGCAAAAGCCGAAAGGCAGGTGGCCGGTGGCAGGCCAGCCAGGGCGATGGTGCGCCTCTTGAATGTCTGCGGAACGGTGTGCTGGCTATCATTCGACAATGTGACCGGCACACAGACGCTGAACCGGGAGCCCGTGCCGAGCGCGCTGTCCAGGGTGACGGTTCCGCCCATCGCTTCGGCGAGGTGTTTCACGATTGCGAGGCCAAGACCGACACCGCCATCCTTCTGGGCGTCGCCGGCGGAGGTCTGGCGAAAGGCTTCGAACAGCCGCGCCTGGTCGGTTGCGGCAATGCCGGGTCCGGTATCGATCACATGGAAGATCAGCGAGCCACCATCAAAATGGACATCGACCAGGACGCCGCCCGTTTCGGTGAATTTCAGAGCATTACCGATGAGGTTGAACAGAACCTGCCGCAGCTTCCCCGCATCCGCCAGCACTTCAGCCGGGACATTGGGCCGCGTAACGACGGCGATGTCGATGCCCGCTGCGTGGGCACGCGGCGAGAGCAGTTCGATGACTTCGCGGGCAAGGTCTTCAACGCGGAAATGCTCAGGCTCAAGCTCGCTCGTCCCGGAATCAAGACGCGCATAGTCGAGGATATTATTCAGCAGGTCGAGCAGGCGCGACCCTGACAGGCGGATGGCTTGCGCATATTCGGACTGGGCCGGGTCAAGATCGGTTTCGAGCAAGAGTGAAACCGTACCGAGAATGCCGTTCAGCGGCGTGCGGATTTCATGGCTCGTCATGGCCAGGAAAGTCTGTTCGGGCGAAAGCTTGCCGGATGTGTCGTTCATGGGTGCAACCCATACCCGAAAACCCTGAGCAATCATTTAACCGCTGAAAGCCGCCCGGCCTGTTATCGCGCCAGCGAATTGCGGCTGGTTGCAAGCTGTTCGTCCGGCAGGCGCCGGCGATAGGAGAGAGCTTCGGCCACATGCACGCGCTGGACGCCGCCCGCGCCGTCAAGATCGGCAATAGTGCGCGCGACCTTGAGCACACGGTGATAGGCGCGGGCCGACAGGGCGAGTTTGGCGGCGGCATCGCTGAGCAGGGCGCTCGCGCGCTCATCCGGGGCGGCAATCGCGGCGATGTCCCGGGCCGGCGCGTCGGCATTTACGGCCCGCCGTCCGGAAAGCTGGTCGCAACTATAGCGGTCGGTCTGCACGGTCCGGGCTGCAGCAACGCGGGCAGCGGCTTCGGAGGTGCCTTCAGAAGGTGTCGGCAGCGACATGTCCATTGCGGTGACAGGCGGGGTGTCAAAGAAGAGGTCGATCCGGTCAAAGAACGGGCCGGAAATCCTGGCCTGGTAAGTGCGTGCGCAGGCCGGACCACGCCGGCACGCCCCGTCCCCCGGGCCACCGCCGCATCGACAGGGGTTCATTGCCGCCACCAACTGGAAGCGGGCCGGGTATTTCACATGCCGGTTGGCGCGGGAGATCACCACCGACCCATCTTCCAGTGGCTGGCGAAGGCTATCGAGCACCTGGGCCGGGAATTCTGGCAACTCATCCAGGAACAGCACGCCATGATGGGCGAGCGACACCTCACCGGGCCGCGCCTTGATACCGCCGCCGACAAGCGCGGCCATGGAAGCGGAATGATGCGGCGCGCGGAAAGGCCTTTGGCGAGAGAGTTGTCCGCGCTCAAGAAGACCGGCCACAGACTGGATTTGCGAGACTTCGAGCAATTCGCTGGCGGAGAGCGGCGGCAGAAGGCCCGGCAGGCGCTGCGCGAGCATCGACTTACCGGAGCCCGGTGGCCCGCAGAAGAGGAGGTTGTGGCCACCTGCCGCTGCAATCTCCAGGACACGCTTGGCGCCTTCCTGCCCTTTCACGTCTGACAGGTCTGGCCCGGCAAGCGGCGGCGCAAGTTCGCCCGCAACAGGCGGGGCGAGGCTGGCGCGCCCGGCAAAATGATTGATCATGGCAATCAGGCTTGGTGCAGCAAGTGTACCCTCTCCGGCCCAGGCGGCCTCTGGCCCGCAGACTTCCGGGCAGATCAGGCGCAAATCCATGGCCATCGACGCCATCGCGGCAGGCAGGACACCAAGCGTACGCCCCAGCGTACCATCAAGCGACAACTCCCCGATCGCAGCGTGGCCATCGAGCGCGTCGGGCGCGATGACGCCCATGGCCGCCAGAAGGCCGAGCGCGATGGCAAGGTCATAATGGCTGCCTTCCTTGGGCAGGTCAGCTGGCGCGAGATTGACGGTTATATGTTTGGGCGGCAGGGCAAGGCCGATGGCGGCAAAGGCGGAGCGCACCCGTTCGCGGCTTTCGCCGAGTGCCTTGTCCGGCAGGCCGACAATCGCGAAATATGGATTGCCTGATGTGATCTGCACCTGCACGTCGACAGGCTTGGCCTCAATGCCCTCAAAGGCAAAAGTTGTTATCCGGCAAACCATGCGCCACGCCCCATGCTTGGCACATGCCTAACATAGCGACCAGAACAAATAAAGAACGAATTTCTATCCCAGAGCCGGTCAGACCTAGTCGAGACGGATGATATCGTCTTCCGGGTCTTCAGCAGGCTTGTCATCCGCCATTCCGGGTGTCTGGATTTCGGCGACACCGCTCAATGCATTGTCCCGTACCGCACCGTCTGGCAGGCGCACACCGCCTGTGTCAGCAGCCGAATCCGGGATGCGGAGATTGAACTGGCCCGCCGCTGTTGCGCCCGCCGGCTGTGTCTCGGAGCCGGGATAGCGCAAATTGAACTGGCCGGATGATGACGCAGTTTCAGATGCGGCGGTGGCTGTCTCGGTCTCCGCAGGCGCTTTTTCGGAACAGGCCGTCCCGGCGCAGGCGAGGGCGAACATCGATAGGATCGTAACGGCTTTCATATTCATACCCCTCAAAATGTAGGCCCGCTCAGGACTTGGCAACCATCTGTTGCACACAATCCCAGAAGATGGCGGCTGCATCCACCCCTGTAAAGCGCTTGAGCTCCTGAATTCCGGTCGGCGAGGTCACGTTCACTTCGGTCAGCTTGTCGCCGATGACATCAATGCCAACCAGTACCTGACCACGCCGCTTCAGTTCCGGGCCGATCGCCTTGCATATTTTCAGGTCACTCTCCGTCAGCTCAACAGGCTCCGCCGTGCCGCCAACGTGCATGTTCGAACGGGTTTCGCCTTTTTGCGGGCGCCGGTTGATGGCGCCCACAGCTTCGCCATTGATCAGGATGACGCGTTTGTCGCCATTGCTGACAGCAGGCAGGAAAGCCTGCGCGATCATCGGCTCGCGGGTCCGTTCGAGGAACATCTCCATCAGCGAGCTGAAATTGCTGTCATCCTCTTTCATCCGGAAAACGCCGGCGCCGCCATTTCCGTAAAGCGGCTTGATGATGATGTCCCGGTGGTGGGCGCGAAAATCGAGAATGGCTTTCAGGTCACGGGAGATCAGCGTGTCGGGAATGAGCTCTGGAAAGAGCAGCGGAAACAGCTTTTCCGGCCCGGAGCGTACGAATTCCGGGTCATTGAGGACAAGCGTCTCGCCTTTCAGCATTTCAAGCAGGTGGCAGGCCGTAATGTAAGCCATGTCGAAAGGCGGGTCCTGTCGCATCAGGACAACGTCGACATCCTTTGCAAGATCGAGAACGATCTCTTCTTCAAAAAGGCCGGGCGTCTCTTTCACGCGCTGGACTTTTGCAGGCCGGGCGCGAGCCATCAGGCGGCCTGTATCGAAGCTGAGGTGTCGTGGCTCATAGACGAAGAGGCTGTGGCCGCGCGCCTGGGCCAATTCGGCAAGCGCGAACGTCGTATCACCCTTGATGTCGACGGTTTCCAACGGGTCCATCTGGATCGCGATACGCAGGCTCATGGTCGCTCCTTTGACAGGTCTGACAGCAGGTCAGGCTGCTATATGAGGGCGTTTGACCGGCTTGATAAGACTTTGTTCTTGCCGCGCGCAGGTGCGGCGCAGCGAATATCGGTTATAGTGGTGATCATGACGCGGCAGGGTGCTTCGGTGCGCGCCGCAAAACCATTCCCTTGAAGGAGACGCACATGCGCAGACTTTCCATGATCCTGACGGCGGGGGCATTGCTGTCAGCCTGTGTCACGCCAGCCGAGGACCCGGCAGCCAATGATATGGATGCTACGGTCGAGGCGCAGGCAGGCAATGGCGCAGGGTCATCAACGGAGGAAGCCGGAATGGTGGAGCAGGCAGAAGACGTGCGGATTGTCGGGTCGCTAGCTTATATGCAGCGCATTGCCCTGCCGCAGGATGCTGTTGCAGAAATATCCGTCTCTCCAGAAGGGCCGGCTGACAAGGCGGTTGAGCCGCTCAAGCAGGACCGCTTCGAGCTGAACGGCCGGCAGGTGCCGATCCCGTTCGAGGTGCAGCTCTCGCCGGATGTCGAAACGCGGACCGGGCGGATGCAGCTTCGCGCACGCATTGAGGACGGGCAGGGTGCCCTGTTGTGGACCAGCGATACGGCGAACATCTTCCGTCTGGAGCCCGGCACGACCGATCTTGGCCGTATCAACCTGGTGCCGACATCAGCTGCCATTGTCGATATTGAAGAGCTGACAGAGCAGGGGTGGATGGTGGCAAAGCTGAATGGATCGGCGCTGCTGGCAACGGCTGGCGCCTCGATGAAGTTTGACGCTGATGGCCGTGTCAGCGGGAATGCGTCGTGTAATTCCTATACGGGCAGCTTCAAGGTGAATGCCGGAAAGCTCCTGGTTGCGCCGCTCGCCATGACGCGCAAGGCCTGCCTGCCTGCGGTGATGCAGCAGGAACAGGCGTTCATACAGGTGCTCCAGACTGCTACCAACATGACGCTGGACCCGTCTGGTGTCCTGACCCTGTCGAATGAAGAAGGCGGGGAAATTACCGCGCGACGTGGCGGCGCCTAATTGGTCGCTGGCGCGCCGAGCAGGTCGTCATTGCGGGGTGTATGAGTGCTCAGCGCATTGTACTGGGCCGGCAGGTTGCGCACGCGGACATAGGACACGACGCGTTGCACGCCGCCAACGACGCTTGCGCGCTCGGCAGCTTCCTTGAGTTCGGCATCCGACTGGGCAACCCCCATCAGATAGACGACACCATTATAGGTCTCGATGTTGTAATTCACGCTCTTCACATCGCGGGCTGCCATGAGGGAGGCACGTACGCGGGCGGTGACCAGCTCATCGGAGGCATTGGCGAAAAAACCGCCCGGGGCTTCAATGTTGATCTCATTGGCGACATCGCGAACGCGCGTCGAGCTCCAGGCGATATCCTCGGCACGAACGCGTTGTTCCGGTGACGAGACGCGGCCCGACAGGAGGGCGAGACCTTGGGCAACCTCGACATCGACTTCACCATACCCGCCTTCGCTGAGCAGCTTTGTCTTGATCTCATTCGAAGCGGTCGAGTCATCGACAGCTTCACCCAATGTGCGCTCCTGAACGGAGGCAACGCCTACGGCACCGGCGGTGCCAAGCGCGGCCGCAACGCAGCCGGAAGCGAACAAGCTACCCATCAGGGCGGTCGATAGGAGGATGGATCGGGTCATGGCCAATACTCTTTTTACTCTGTTTCAGCCACTTCATCTAGGAAGCTCATAAGGCGAAATCTGGGCGCCAATGGTCACGAAAGTGGATTGGCAGTCGGTGTGGCAGAATGATCACTAGATCAAAACGCCAGTCGAGTCCCGTGAGATTATGTTTACCTGCCATCCAGCTGCTTGCCGCACGATTGATGCGCTTCCAGGCGCTTTGTGGCACAGCAGTTTCGCCAGAGCTCTGAGTCTTGCGGGCTTTTACCTCGATGAAAGCTATGGTTTTCCCGCGTCTCGCGATCAGGTCCACCTCGCCAACCGGCAGGCGGACGCGCCGGGCGAGGATCTGGTAGCCCTTGAGGCGTAACCATAACCCGGCCAGCATTTCAGCGCGCCGGCCACGGGCCTCGGCGGCCTTGCGGACGCGCGCGTCAGACATCGTCCTTCAGGGTCAGTGCCCGCTGATAGGCGTCGCGCTTTGAAATGCCGAAGGCGGCAGCGACATCATTGGCGGCCCGTTTCATCGGCGCCGTTTTCATCGCGTGCAGCAGCGCTTCATCAATATCGGCTTCGTCTGGCTCTATGTCGAGCGGTGGCCCGACGAGGATCACGATTTCGCCCTTGGGCGCGCCAGCATCGCCATAATGGGCCGCAAGTTCGCCAAGCGTGCCATGGCGGGTTTCCTCGAAGAATTTGGTCAGTTCGCGGGCGATAACGCCTTGCCGGTCAGCGCCAAACACCTCGGCAAGATCGGCAAGGCAGGCGGCGAGCCTTGAGCCGCCCTCATAGAAGACCAGTGAACCCGGCACCGCTTTCAGGTTTTCAGCTTCACGCTTTCGCTGCCCGCTCTTGGGGGGAAGGAAGCCGCAGAACATGAAACGGTCGGATGGCAGGCCGGATGCGACGAGGCCCGCGAGCAGCGCAGATGGGCCAGGCACGGGTATGATGCGGATCCCGGCTTCCACCACTTCATGCGCCAGCTTCCAGCCCGGATCGGAAACCAGAGGCGTCCCGGCATCCGAAATCAATGCGATCACGGCGCCGTCCTGCAGCTTCCTCAGGATATCGGGCCGTCGCTCTGCCCCATTATGGTCATGGTAGGCACTCAGTTTTGCACGAATGCCGTGGGCATCTAACAGCTTGCGGGCGACGCGGGTATCCTCGGCGAGGATCTCATCGGCGCCGGCGAGCGTGTCGAGGGCACGCAGGGTAATATCGCGGAGGTTGCCGATTGGCGTGGACACGATATGCAAGCCGGGCTGAAGGTGCTGCTTGCTGTGTTGCGTGGACCCGGCGCCAGCACTAGACTCGCTTGCAAGGCGACTCTCGGCCGGTACGGAAGGAACTTTGGATGACATCTCGGGCACAATCGCGCTTTGCGGGCCTCGCGCCAAGCCTTGTTTTTGCAGCCTTCCTGTCTTTGGCAGGCTGCGCGACCGGTCCGGCCCAGCCGCCAGCGCCGATTTCCAGTGGAAAACCACGTGTTGACCCTGTGCAGCAGGGCCATACCCAGGAGGAGGAAGACCTTGCCAGCCTGCATGGCGACAAGGTCGACGCCAATGGCATGCCGCTTCCGCTGCCGGGTCTGTTCACGCCTGAATACCTGGCCGGTCAGGACCTGATCCGCGCCGGTGTCCTGCTGCCATTCTCGCACCCCAATTCGGGCGTGCGCGCAGAAGCCGAAGGCATGCTGGCAGGCATAGAGATGGCCATGTTCGATCATGCCGGTGAGGGATTTGTCCTGCTGCCGAAGGATACTGCCGGCTCGCAGAGCCAGGCGGTGGCCATGGCAGAGGAAGCCAAGAGCGAAGGCGCGACGTTTTTTCTTGGTCCGCTCTTCGGGGCGAATGTCGCGGCGCTGAACAGTGATCAGATGCTGGCTGGAATGCCGATTATCGGCTTCTCGAATGACCGGGATGTCGCTGGCGGCAATACGTGGCTCGCCTCGATCACGCCTGAAGAAGAAGTCGCGTCCCTTGTCGAATATGCCGTGTCGAAGGGCTACCGGCAATTTGCCTATTTCGGCCCGCAGAGCGCGCTCGGCATGCGTATCGAGACTGCGCTACAACGTTCGGCCAGCCAGAACGGCGCCATTGTCGCGGCCACTGGCTTCTATCCGGCAGGCAGCGCGTCACCCACCAATGAAGCGCAATACCTCGCCAAGGCGATCAATTCGGCCCAGCGGGCAGGCGGCCCTGTTGCCGTCCTCATCCCGGAACGCGGTACCCAGCTGCGCAAGGTTGCGCCGCTATTGCCTTTCTACGGCCTGACACGGACGTCAAAACTTATGGGGCTCAGCGGCTGGGACGATGCCAGCATCTGGCGTGAGCCGTCCCTTTCAAGAGCCTGGTTTGTCGGACCGCCTCAGGCGGATGTGCAGGCTTTCGATGCGCGCTATGAGCGCATCTATGGCCGGGCGCCAAGCTCATTGGCGTCGCAGGCCTATGATGCCGCCGCGCTGACCATCCAGCTCGCGGCCGATGGTGAGATCACACGCGATGAAATGCTCGCCAGTGACGGCTTTTACGGGCTGAACGGCCTGTTCCGCTTCGTGCCGGACGGCACAACGCAGCGGCGCCTGTCGATCTATGAAATCTCACCCAGCGAGGGCGCGGTCGAAATCAAGCCCGCCGAAGAAACCTTCGAGCCCGGCATCGGCTGAGCTGGCTCAGTCAGCCATTTCTGCCGGTTCTGGCTGACAGAGAAGGCGCCGGGCGGCTCTGCGATGACGTGGTCGCACCTGCGCGCCGACAATGGTGAGAGCCGTGGCAAGAACGGTTGCATCATCTGTGAAACCGAAACCGGCGATAAAGTCCGGAATGGCGTCCGCTGGCATGATGAAGTAACCGACAGCCGCGAACAGGACGGCTTTTGCCTTGCGCGGGGTCGCGGGGTCGATCGCGGCATAATAGGCAGCGGCGAGATCGTCTGCGAAAGGAATGCGGCCTGCGACACGCAGCAGTTTCGGCAGGAGGCGGCGTTTTGCCCGTTTCCTGTCCTTTTCCAGCGCCAGAGGCAGCCGAATTGGCTGATCATCGCCATTCTCGATCACAATTTCCGTTGGGTTACGCATTGGCGGGCCTTTCCTAACCCTATAGATCGCTCTCATCAGTCGAACCTTCAAGAGAGGCCCAACAATATGAAACTCAGTTCAGACATCAGCGCCGTCATCACCGGCGGCGCATCCGGCCTTGGTGCCGCAACCGCCCGCAAGCTAGCGAGCCAGGGCGTCAAAGTCGCACTCTTCGATCTTAACGAAGAAAAAGGCGAAGCTTTGGCAAAGGAGCTTGGCGGCGTGTTCTGCAATGTGAACGTCACCGATGAAGCATCTGTTGACGCCGGCTTTGAAAAGTCCCGCGCGGCGATCGGCCAGGAACGTATCCTCGTCAATTGCGCCGGTACCGGCAATGCCATCAAAACCGCCTCGCGCGACAAGCAGAGCGGCGACATCAAGCACTTCCCGCTCGACAAGTTCGACCTGATTATCCAGATCAACCTCGTCGGCACCTTCCGCTGCATCGCCAAGTCTGCCGCTGGCATGATGACGCTGGACCCGATTGACGGCGAACGCGGCGCGATCGTGAACACCGCATCGGTTGCCGCAGAAGATGGCCAGATCGGCCAGGCGGCTTACTCCGCGTCCAAGGGCGGCGTTGTGGGCATGACACTGCCGATCGCACGTGACCTCTCCCGTGAGATGATCCGCGTGAACACCATCCTGCCGGGCATCTTCAATACGCCGCTGCTCGCCGCCGCACCAGAAAACGTAAAGCAGGCTCTCGGTGCGCAGGTGCCGAACCCGGCCCGCCTCGGCAATCCGGAAGAGTATGCTTCGCTGGCAAACGAGATGATCGTGAACGCCTATTTCAATGGCGAAGACGTCCGTCTCGACGGTGCCATCCGGATGGCGCCGCGCTGAGCCAACCGGTTTTTGAACATGAAAACGCCCGCCTTGGACCGAGGTGGGCGTTTTTTTATCGATACGGCGGTAGAAGACTAGACGCCCTGGTCGCGAGCTTTTTTCAGGTCGACCAACGCTGCGCGGCGTCGCATCCCTGCTTCACCCCAGACCGCTGCAAAGTCCGGATAAAAACCTTCATGGGCCGCCGCGCCTTCGGGCAGGATGACCCAGCCCTGTTTTGTCGAGGTGTAGATGTGAACATCCGGTGGGCATAAATCCGGCGTGTCCAGTGTCCCGACACGTATGAAACTCAACACTTCGCCAAGGGAGTAGTGGCTCCAGAGGGCGACATGGCAGGTCGGGCAGCGCGCGACCATCTGACCACGGCCGCTGGCGCTGGGTGTGTGGATGATCTCCGGCTCACCTGCCAGAAGATCGACTTCACTGGCCTCGATAAGGGCATTGATAACAAAGGCCGATCCGGTTTCGCGCTGGCAACAGCTGCAGTGGCAGCAATGCACGATGATCGGATCCGTCTTGAGCCGATACCGAACCTCGCCGCATGCGCATCTGCCTGTCGCCTGATTGCTGCTCATGAAAAAGCCTCCCACCCTGAAGGGACGGGAGGCTATCATTCGCGGGGCAGGTCGCCAATCAGGCGGCCGGGCGCAGGATCCGGCCGGACAGGTTCACCATGACTTCATCGGCCGTAAAGAAAGCCGGGTCATCAGGCTTGGTGCCCCGGCCCATGATGATCTCTGCCGACGCTTCGAAGCGTGTCACCTCACGGTATTCCGATGACGGCCCCCAGAAGGGGTCGTGGAAACCACGTCCATACCAGGACGGGTAATAGCGCGATGAGACCAGCCGTCCGTGCGGGCCATAGAAGCGATAGTGCGGGCTGAAATAGCCATAATATGGATCGTAAAAGCCGCTGCCGCCAACTGGCACAAAGCTGGAATCGGCGTCGGTCTCGCGGCGGACCACGCGGAAATGGTCATAGCCGTTCTGGCTTGTCAGCTCGGCAGCGCGGTAAAGCAGGTAAGTCTCGACCGTCTGGCGGTCGGTTAGACTATTACCGGAAAAGCTGACCATCCAGCGATTGGATTCAATTTGCTGGCTCGTATAGCCGCGGTCGGAATTGCTGGCCGCCTGATAAGGCGTCGCCGTTGCGCAAGCCCCGAGAAGGGCGAGGCCGGCGAGGGCGGGAAGGAATTTCTTGATCGTCATGGGACATATACCCTGAATTGTTCTCACGCATTATACCATTGGAAGCTGAACGCCGGACAACGTGAATGGGTCCGCGATGCAGGTGGTTCTCATCAATATATGGTACGTCAGGGCCAGATTTAAGGGCACAAAAACGTGTGTTGACGCGTTGCTAGGCCAAGCATTCGTCCCCGGAGGAGACATTATGAGACCCCTTGGCCCGCTTCCCGTATTCTGCGCCTTGATATTGCTTTCTGCATGCGGAGGTGGCGGAGATAGCTCAGGAGGTGGTGGCGGACCCGTACCATCGAACAGTGCGCCAGTCTTTGCCTCGCCAGCATCTGTATCCATCGACGAAAGCGTGACAGGGACAATCTACACGTTCGACGTCAGTGATCCGGATGGCGATGCGGTGACGTTGAGTGTCGTTTCCGGCAGTGATGAGAGCGTCTTCGACATCGATACAAGCACGGGTACGGTTGCGCTCGCATCTGCACTCGATTTTGAGCTACCGGCTGATAGCGATGGTGACAATGTCTACAACATCGCTGTTCAGGCGAGCGATCCGGCAGGCGCAACGACCAGCTTTACCCTTGCCGTGACGCTGACCGACATCGCTGAAACCGGAACGCTCCGCCAGATCGGAACGGGATTTTCCCAACCGCTCTATATCGAGCCTATTCCGGGGACATCCTCGCTCGCCGTTGTGGAAAAGGGCGGGCTCATCCGCGTGCTTGACCCGTCAACGGGCAACATCGCCAGCGTCGCCCTGTTGGACGTTAGCGCAGACGTTTCGACCGATGGCGAGCGCGGCTTGCTGGGCCTGGCCTTCTCGCCGGATTTTGCCAGTGACGGCGTTATCTATGTCAATCTGACCAATACAAGCGGTGACACGGAAATCCGCCGTTACGAGATGTTTTCCGGTTCCTCGACGCAGGCTGATCCGGCGACGGCGGACATCATTTTCACGACGCCGCAGCCTGCCGCCAATCACAATGCCGGATGGATCGGCTTTTCGAATGATGGCTTGCTCTACGTGCCACTGGGCGATGGTGGGGGCGGCGGTGACCCGAACGAGAATGCGCAGGATGTGAATGAGGTGTTGGGCAAAATACTGAGGCTGGATGTATCAGGCGACGATTTCCCTGCGGATGATGCACGCGATTATGCGATCCCGGCAACCAACCCGTTTTCAGGCGGTGGCGGACGGCCAGAAATATTCGCGATTGGTGTGCGCAACCCGTTCCGCTGCAGCCTTGATCCGGTGACCGGCGATCTCTTCATCGGCGATGTTGGCCAGAACGCCGTGGAAGAGGTTGACCGCCTGCCAGCAAACGGTGCCGGCATGAATTTCGGCTGGGATACACGCGAAGGCACCCAGACTTTTGAAGGCCCGGATGAAGCAGGCTTCACCGACCCCGTCGCAGAATACGGCCATGGCAGCGGCCCGATGCAGGGTAATTCCATTACCGGTGGCTATGTCTATCGTGGACCTGTCACCAATATTCAGGACCATTATGTCTTTGGCGATTTTGTCAGCGGAAATTACTGGTCTGTGCCGGTGGGCGACCTCGCCACCGGATCGACTGTTGCATCCGGTGATTTCCAGCGCCTGAATGACCTTTATCCGCCAGACACAGGTACGATCGGGAATATTTCCAGCTTTGGGCTCGACCAGAATGGTGACCTGTTGCTGGTTGAATATGGTGGCAGCGTCTACCGGCTCGCGCCCTAGCCGAGCTTTCCGCGCGGGGGATAGTTTTCCTTCTGGATGAACTTGATGCCTTTCAAAACATCTTCGAATGAAGGGCGCGCGAACGGGATGGTCTGGATCCAGCCAGCATAATAGGTCGTGCCCTTGAAAAGGAGGATCGCAGGTTCGCTGAAGGTCTCCGGCTCCTTGTCACTGAGGGCATCAGACAGGTAGAGGCCGAAACGTTCGACGAAATCTGTCGTCATGCCATAGGCGATGGGCAGGGAACCGAGCTCCCACGCATCATATGAATCCTGCGCACGTTCTTTCGTATCCATGCTGGCAGCGACGACACTGACACCCGCATCAGCAAAATTGCCGAGCTGGCCCACCAGTTCTTTCAGCTGGCTCTTGCAGATCGGGCAATGCCGTCCGCGATACGCCACGATCGTGCGCCATGGATGCTTGTTGTCATCCTGCTCGGTTAGGGACCAGGCGGTGCCATTGATAAGGTTGAAACTGATCTTTCCGGCGTCCTGGCCAGGCGCAATGCGGCTCATCTCGTGTCTCCTTGATGGTGAGACAGATCAACGGATCATTGCGCGGGCTGTTCCGGTCCAATGCCTGCAGCGCCGTCATTAAAAAAGCCCGCAGCAGGCGCTGCGGGCTTTTCTTCAGATTTGTATCGGCTGATGAGCCTTATGCTGGCGTGTGGCCGAGCACAGCTTTCACCTCAAGGAACTCCTCGAAGCCGAACTCGCCCCATTCGCGGCCAATACCGGACTGGCCATAGCCGCCGAACGGCGCGCGCTGGTCAGGGCCTGCGCCATTGATGTGGATGTTACCGGCGCGGATCTTGGTCGCCACATTGCGGGCATGGTCCATGTCGCCGGACTGCACATAGCCTGACAGGCCATAGACCGTGTCATTGGCAATGCGGATCGCGTCTTCTTCATCTTCGTAAGGCAGGATGCAGAGCACCGGGCCGAAGATTTCTTCCCGCGCAATCGTCATATCGTTCTTCACATTGGCGAATACGGTCGGGCGGGCGAAATAGCCCTTGTTGAACCCTTCCGGACGGCCTGGGCCGCCAGCGACGAGGGTTGCACCCTCATCAATACCCTTCTGGATCAGGTCCTGGACCTTGTTCCACTGATTGCCATTGGAGATCGGGCCCATGGCACCTTTCGGCGCGTCGGCGCCAGCGCCAACCTGGACGGACTCTGCGGTCGCCTTGGCGATGGCGATCGCCTCGTCCTGCTGGTCCTTCTGGACGAGCATGCGTGACGGCGCGTTACAGGACTGGCCTGTATTCATCATCATCTGCATGACGCCACCGCCGACAGCCTTTTTCAGGTCTGCATCCGGCAGGACGATGTTCGGCGATTTGCCGCCAAGTTCGAGCGCGACGCGCTTGACGGTCGGGGCAGCGGCCTGGCTGACGAGGACACCCGCGCGAGTGGAGCCTGTGAAGCTCATCATGTCGATGCCCGGATGGCCGGACATGTAGGCACCAACGCCCGGTCCATCGCCATTGACGAGATTGAAGACGCCTGGCGGGACACCGGCATCATGAAAGATTTCAGCCACGATCATCGCATCAAGCGGCGCGATCTCGGATGGCTTGAGCACCATGGTGCACCCTGCTGCAATCGCCGGAGCGACCTTGCAGGCGATCTGGTTCTGCGGCCAGTTCCACGGCGTGATGAAACCGCAGACGCCGATAGGCTCCTTGCGGATCATAGTCGAGCCAAGTGGCTGTTCGAACTTGTACTCGCGCAGCATTTTTGCAGCGGTCATGTAGTGGCCCATGCCGGCCGGGACCTGCGCTGCATTGGCGAGCCACATCGGGGCGCCCATCTCGTCGGAGATGGCCTTGGCCATGTCGCTGGCGCGTTCCTGGATACCGGCCGCGATCTTCTCAAGCAGCTCGGCCCGATATTCGACCGACGTTTGCGAAAAGGACTCGAACGCGGCGCGCGCGGCGTCAACAGCCTTGTCGACATCGGCAGCGGAACCGATGGAAATCCGCGCAAAGGCTTCTTCCGTTGCTGGATTTTCCACGTCCATGGTGCGCGGCTCGACCGGGTCGACCCATTCACCGTTGATATAGAATTTGAGATAGTCCTGCATGTCGGTCCTCCGGAGGTTTGTGGCGTATTCTTGCCCCGTATCTAAGTCTCCATTGGGCGAATTGAAAGCCATGACGCCCCGATACCCGGCGGGAATCGAGGCGTTTTCTCGTTAAATTGGTGTGAGATGGCGTTATTCGCCGGTAGCAAGGCCGATTGCGGCTTCCACTGCGGCCCAGTCAACGAGCTTGAAATTCTGGTCAACTTCGGAGACCGGATTGGCGTCATCCTGTACGATCATCAAGCCGCGCGGATAGCCGGGCAGGGCGGCGGAGGAGACGTCGAGGCCATCCGTGTGGCTTACCGCGTCGACGCTGCCATCAGCACTGGCGGTGATGGTGACGACGCCGCGCGGGGTGTGTGGGGCGGCACGGTCATAGATGACATAGCGGTCGGCAGCCTGCGCTGAGGCGACAAGGTATCCGGTGCCGTTTTCGCCAATCCACAGGGACAGACCTTCAACATCGGCTACCAGGCCGTTGGCCGCGGCAATCGTATCGACGATGACAGGCTCCGAGGCTTCGTCGTTCAGGTCCAGTTTCCAGATGCCGTGTTCTTCTTCGCCAACGAAGATCGTGCCGGCAGCATCATCGACGACGCATCCTTCGAGCTGTCTTGGGCCGAACTGGCCAACCTGGACTGTGCGGGCGAGGGCGAAATCAGTCTCGTCTTCGCCGCGCGCCCAGACCTGGATGGAGCCGTCTTTGTAGGTCGGCACGATTACTGTGGTATTGGAGATCGCTCCCATGCAAATGCCATAGGGTTCGTCCTTGCCGGTGGGGACGTTGCCCACATGGCTGACTGTCCCGGTTGCGAGGTCGATTTCGAACAGGCTGGTTGCATTGAATTCGTCGTTTGAGGCAGCCGCGAGATTACCACGGACATCGACATTGTTGAGCGCGCCAACGTCAAGGAACTGGGTTTCGGCACCCGACAGGTCATAGACGTGCAGGCCCTCATCCTTGTTGGTGCCCAGGATCAGGCTTTTCGAAGGGTCAGAAGGGTGCACCCAGAGGGCCGGATCGTCGGCGCGGTCGCCCATGCCAGTCATCGGATCAGTTTCAGACGATGCTGCGACGGGCATGGCGGCAATACCGTCATCGACCCACGCGTCAGACGTTTCGCAGGCAGTGAGGCTGGCGATGGAGATCGCCGCGGAGGCAAGAAGGAAAGTGCGCATGAAGGATGTCCTGAGATGAAAACCATGCGGGCCGGACACGCGTTGCGATCCGGCCCGCCACATTGATGTTGTAGAGACTAGTAAGTGACGCGAACACCCACGACATAGCTCGTGCCGAATTCGTCATACTGGGACAGGCGACGTTCATTGCCGTGGTAGTAATATTCCGGCTCATCTCCGAGGTTCTTGCCTTCTGCATAGACCTGGAAGTTGTCGTTGATTTCGTACTTGGCCGAAGCTTCGATGCTCAGATGGTCATCGGTATAGCGATCAATATTGCCGAAATCGTCGTCCTCGCCGAACACTTCATCGAGATAGGCACCGCGATAATTGGCGGAGACTCGCAGGTCCCATGGGCCTTTGTCATAGCCGATCGATGCGTTCCAGACCGTGTCGGACTGCTTCAGCAGGGGTACGTCGCGGCCATCGGGAAGTGTCGATTCGCTTTCCGAAAGGGTCAGGTTGCCGGAAACGAGAAGGCCGTCGAACAGGCCGGGCAGGAAATCGAGCTGTTGGACATAATTGAACTCGATACCGGCGACATAGCTGTCATCGACATTGATGAAAGTCGAGACTTCATCAAGCCCCGCAACAATGTCGTCCGGCAGGAAGGACAGGTCGACCGTGCCTGGAACTTCGTCGATGTCAAAGTTCGCCGCGAAGATCGCATTGTCGATCTTCTTATAGAAGATACCCGCAGACAGGACGGACAGCTTGGTCGGATAGTATTCCAGGGCAAGATCGAAATTGTAGGCTTCGTACGGGTCGAGGCCGGGATTGCCGAGTTCGATTTCGTCGCGGTCATCATTGAAAGCAGCGGTAGGGCGCATTTCACCAAACGCCGGACGCACCAGTGAGGTGTAGACCGCGCCGCGGGCGATAAGGCGATCACTGAAGGCGTGCTTCACGTTCAGGCTCGGAAAGACGCTTGTATAGTTGTCCGAGAAGCTGCGCGTGCCGACATTTGTCGGATCGTCTTCTTCTGCGAACACATTGCCGACCGATTCAGTATCGGTGTTCTCGATGCGGACACCAAAGACAACTGTCGTGGCATCAATGTCGAAAGTGCCCATGGCGAAACCAGCGAGGATTTTCTCGTTGATCGTATAGTCGCCCGAGAGGCTCTCGAAATTGGTGTCATCCTCGTTCAGCTCAAGGCCGGTGGCGCCGCCGCGAAGCTGGGCCGTCAGGCCGGCGTCCGGCCAGTTGAACATCGGATTGGAAAGCCGCCAGTTGCTGATCGGCGAGGCGGAGCGGATATAGTCGGCAAGATTGAAATCAATTGTGCCGTCCGGCTCGTACACATTGAGGTTCTGGTCCCGGACCTTTTCGCGGTCGCGGTATTTGAGGCCGGCTTTCCAGACCGTCGGCACACCGCCAAACACGCTGTCACGCGTGACGTCGAACTTGCCGGCCCATTCGGTGTCTTCGTTGATCGTGAATTCCTGCTCGAAAGCGTCCATCTCGTAATTGGACGGATCAAACAGCACATCCAGCGCCGGGCCGGAAATGAGCGGCTGTTGGGGGTCTGACAGGTCAAACTGCAGGACACCTTCACCCTCGACATCGTCTGACCGGAAGGCGACGTCATGATTGTTGGAATCGTCTTCCTCGGCATAGGCGTAGGAGACTTCATAGTCGAAGGTCCAGTCGTCCTTCAACGTCTGGCCGCCGGTCGAGTAGGTCTGGATATTGCGGACTTCCTCGCGCTGGCGAAGCTCTGCATCAACTTCAGCGAAATTCAGCGAATAGACATTGCCATCCTGCGTGAAGCCTTCCTCGCCGAGGTCGCGATATTCGAACTTGTTGCGGATCTCGTCATCGGTGTAGCGATTGTAAAGCGCGCGCAGGTAAAGCTCTGTGTCCTCGGTCGCGATGAAATCGAGATTGAAGACAAGGCCAATACGCTGGCGGTCAATATCGTAGAAGCGTTGTTCGTAATCGTCTGTCGGGATCGGCCCGCCAGTCTCATTGTTGTGCGACTGGATGTTGAGGTCCTGATAGTTGGCCGAAACAGCGACGCCAACACGGTCTCCGAAAACGTTGGAATAGGTCAGCGTGCCCTTTGGGGAAAGCTCTTCAGTAATCTCGTTATAGGAGGTTTCGACCTTGCCACGAATGAATTGTCCGTCGCGGTCAAAGGCCGAAATGGTCTTCAGATTGATATAGCCACCGATCGAGTCGGCATCGATGTTCGGCGTGAGGGACTTCTGAACCTCAATCGTGTCGAGCAAGTCCGACGGGACGCCATCCAGCAGGACACCGCGGCGATCTTCCGGCGAGGGGGTACGCACACCGTTGACCGAAGCGGAGATGAGGTCGGTATTGATCCCGCGGATCGAGACATAGCGGCCTTCGCCCTGGTCATTCTCGATAGAGATGCCGGGCACGCGGGCCAGCGAGTCAGCCACGGTCGTGTCAGGGAAGTTGCCAAGGCCATCAGAGTCGATGACGTTGATGATGGCATCAGACGCGCGCTGCTGGTTGATCGCTCCGGCCTGGGCCGCCGCCGAACCAACAACAAGCACGCTGTCGAGGTAGCGGCTTTCAGCGCCGAGGCGGAAATCGAGGGTCGCTTCCTGAGCAAGGCTGACCGTTTCGGAAACCGGGTCGGCACCGATATATGAAACCGTGACCGTATAGTCGCCAGCCGGAATGCCGGTGAAGCGGTAATCGCCAAAGCGGCCTGTCGAGGTCGAGCGGTTGAGCCCATCAATGGTAACGAGAGCGCCTTCGAGCGCGGACTGTCCGCTGCCGTCGGTCACCGTACCCTGAAGTATGTCGGCTCCTGCAAATTGTGCGTAGCCGAGACCGATAAAGCTGACGGCTGCCAGTTTGCCGAGTTTGAAGTTCATGGAAATCACCCCTCATTGAAGATGAGAGGCGGCTAACAATGTTCAGTGTCAGTTCTGCGAAAGTTTTGCTTCAGAACGGCGACGGTTTCGTACCAGTTTTATGACGGGGATTCCGTGTCACATACTGGCACCATCTGAGGTGGAGAAATAGGCCGCATCCGGATCAACTCAGCGTTTCAATCCACCCAGTATCCCGCGCAGAACGTAGCGTGTGATGTCTCGGGCGAGCGTGCGGGTAGCTGTCTTGACGGCCGCTTCGGTTGGCGTCTGGCGGGTCGACTTGCGCTTGCGGGTCTTTTTCTTCGCAAGTTCCTTTTTCGCCTTTTCCTCTTCCCTGGCGAGACGTTCGGCTTCGTCTGCGGCGGCTTCGTCCTTCGCCATGAGGATTTCGTAGGCCGACTCGCGGTCAATCGCCTCATCATAGCGGGAGGCGACAGGGCTCGCCTTCATGATCGCTGCGCGTTCCTTGTCCGTGACAGGGCCAAGGCGTGAGGAGGGCGGGCGGATCAGCGTGCGCTGGACAATGCCGGGTGCGGATTTCTCGTCCAGCGTCGATACGAGCGCTTCGCCTGTGCCGAGCTGTGTGATCACTTCCTCGGTGTCGAAATCCGGATTGGGCCGGAAGCTTTCCGAGGCAGCTTTCACGCCTTTGCGTTCTGACGGGGTGTAGGCGCGCAAGGCATGCTGGATACGGTTGCCGAGTTGCGCCAGCACGCTGTCAGGCAGGTCACGCGGGTTCTGTGTGACGAAGAACACACCGACCCCCTTGGATCGGATCAGCCGGACAACCTGCTCGATCTTCTGGAGCAGCGCGCGCGGCGCGTCATTGAACAGCAGGTGCGCCTCATCAAAGAAGAAGACGAGTTTCGGCTTTTCCGGATCACCAACTTCGGGCAGGCGCTCAAACAGTTCCGACAGGAGCCAGAGCAGGAAAGTGGAGTAGAGTTTCGGCGAATTGATGAGGCGTGTAGCATCCATCACGTTGACGATTCCGCGTCCGTCCGTGTTGGTGCGCATCAGGTCCATCAGGTCCAGCGCCGGTTCGCCAAAGAATTCGTCGGCACCATCACGATCAAGGCCGAGCAGGCTGCGCTGGATGGCGCTGAGCGAGGCGGTCGCAATATTGCCATAGCGCAGCGAAACATCGTCGCGCACCTCTTTCTGGCCAAGGTGGATGAGCAGTTTCTGCAGATCCTTGAGGTCCAGAAGCAGCAGGCCTTCATCATCGGCATATTCGAAGGCGACGTTGAGAACGCCTTCCTGTGTTTCTGTGAGGTCCATCAGGCGGGCAAGCAGCACCGGCCCCATTTCGGTGATCGTGGTGCGGACCGGGTGGCCGTTCTTTCCGAACACGTCCCAGAAGACAGTCGGCACATCATGATAGCTGTAGTCTTCAAAGCCGATCTTTGTCGCGCGGGACATGAAGGCATCGTGCAGCTTGAAGCCTTCAGTGCCGGTCATGGCGATACCGGACAGGTCACCTTTCACGTCGGCGCAGAAGACAGGGACACCCTCATTCGAGAAGCCTTCAGCGAGGATCTGCAGGGTGACGGTCTTACCGGTGCCGGTTGCGCCGGCGACGATGCCGTGCCGGTTTGCCCGGTTCAGCAGCAATGTTTGCGGCTCATTCTGTTCCGGACCGCCGCCGCCAATATAGATTCTGTCGCTCATGACCTGTTCCCTGAAACCCGTCGGCAAAGCTAGACGCAATCGGAGCGATGAGCAAAGCTCTCACCGCTTTTCAGGGCAGCACGGCTTGGATCAAACGCCGCTCCGTTGCATTCAGTGTGTGTGAAAGGAGGTGCTCATGAGCAGGAAATCCCGCCGTTGGATGAATTTCTCGACCGAGCAGCACGGCGAGGTCTATGGGAACTACCAGAAAGTCTATGATGGCGTTGATGCGCTGGCGGCCATTGCGTTTGTCATTGGCTCAGCGCTGTTTTTCAGCGATACAACCCAGATAGCCGCCACCTGGCTGTTCCTGATCGGATCGATCTTCTTTGCGGTCCGCCCCATGGTGCACCTTGCGCGCGACTTTCACATGGCCCGGCTGCCCAAAGCCGGCGATGCCGGGGGAGGCAAGCCTGAATGACCGTGCGCTCTGGCGTCGTTGGAATCTGGATCATCGCGACAGGGGTGCTGATCGCGATATTCTATCTCGGCCGGTCGATCTTCGCGCCGTTTGCCATGGCCGTGTTCCTCTTCCTGGTGATGGAAGGGTTTGCACGGGCCATCGACAACAAGATCCATTTTCTCGGTCGGACAGTCAGCCGGACGATTGCCATCCTGACGGTGCTGCTCGGCTTCGGGCTGTTCATTGGTCTGCTGGCGCAGGGGGTGGCGCAATTTGGCGAACAGGCAAGTGACTACGAAGCAAAGATCAATGCGCTCATTTCTGACGTATATGGCGCCCTGCACATGTCGCAGGCGCCAACGCTGACCGAGATCATTTTCGGGGAAACAGGCCAGCGCTTCTTCGCCACCATTGCCAATGCGACGGGCGACCTTTCCGGCGATCTTGTCGTCATTCTCATCTATGTCGCCTTCCTCTTCCTTGCGCAGTCAGCCTGGGGGCCAAAGCTCGACCGGTTGTTCCCCGAGCCGGTGCGCCGTGCGCAGGTGCGTGAAATAGGCAATGCGGCCCGCCGCGGTATCGAGACCTATCTGTGGACGCAGACCGTCATTTCCGCGCTGATCACCGTGCTGACCTATGTTACGCTGGTTATGCTCGGTGTCGAGAATGCGATCTTTCTTGCCGCGCTGATCTTCATACTGAATTACATTCCGACGATTGGCTCCATCGTGGCCGCCTTCGTACCGACGCTATTTGCGCTGGTGCAGCCGGAAATGCCGGCCTGGGTGCCGGGCAGCGACGGCAATGACGGCTATTTCTTCGCCCTGTTCGTATTTGCCGGTGTCAGCTTCTGGCAGTTCATGATCGGAAACTTCGTCCAGCCGCGAATCATGGGCGAGACATTGAACTTATCGGCACTGGTCGTGCTGCTTTCTCTTGCGATCTGGGGCGCTATCTGGGGAATTCCCGGAATGTTCCTCTCGGCACCCCTGACAGTGTTGCTTATGATCTTGTTTTCACAGTCTTCTTCAACGAGGTGGATTGCAGTGCTCTTGTCGTCGGATGGAAACCCGGGTGGCGCAATTCAGGGACAGGAAAATCCCGACTTTGTTATCACTGCAGAAACTACTGAGAAGTAGCCTTGGAACTCAGTCACGATGGACACATATAGTCTTTCGGCAACGTATGCTAAGACGTTGTACACAAAATCAGGCCTCCGCGTGCGTCCCCCCACCCAGCCTGCGGATGTGCCTGTAGGGCCCGTCAGACACGTCCCCGTTTGGCGGGCCCGTCCCTTCTCCTGAAAATCACAGATCTTCATGACCGGGGTGGGCCAGAACCCCTGCCTTAAAGTGTTCCTGCCATGAAGCCGCGTACCGCGTCTGCCGCCAGTGTGAACTGAGCAAAATTCGCCCGCGCCGAAGAGAGCTGGTTGAGCTGCTGGAGAAGCGCCTTGCGGGACATATCCCGCCCCGACAGCCAGGCTTGCGGATCGCCGGCCGAAAGCGCCTCGGCGGCTGCATCTGCCTGATGTCGGCGCAGGTCCTCTATCAGGCGGCGCGTTGCCAGTCTCTCCCAGTAGCTCGCCTCATCGAGATTGCGCCCAGCTTCGAACCGCAGCCGGTCGAGCCGCAGCACGTCGCCGAGCTTGAGATAGGTATCAAGTGCTTCAGCGGGTTTGACGCCGCTTGCCGAGCTGAGCGTTTCGATATCGATCCCTATTGGCAGGAGCGGCATCAGGGCGGCGCGGGACGCGAGCTTGTCGCTGATGCCGTTATTGCTGATGGCGGTGATACGCTTGCGGTATTGCTGCGCCTCGAAACCGGACAGAGCGTCTTCCAGATGCTTGTCGAGCGCCTTGAAGGCTGGCGTAAAGCGTTTGACCGCCTCTTCGAGGCCCGTGTCGCGGGCACTGCGCAGCAGGGCGGCCGTAACATCCATCACGGCGTCCGCGCCAAGCTGGTGCAGCTCGATCTGCGTGCTGGCACTGACCTTGTTGTCCAGCACGTTCACCGCATCCTGATAGGCCGGGAAATCGAGTAGGTGACGGGCTGTTTCAAAGGCGCGGCAGATCTGGCTATTCGTCAGGTTAACCCGTTCACGCAGGCGTAGCAGCATCAGAGGCCCGCCCGCATCGATGAGACGATTGGCAAGAACGGTTGCGATGATTTCCCGCTTCAGCCGATGGGCCTGCATCGCGTCGCCAAACTGGCGGACGCCTTCGGGGAAATAGCCTTCCAGCGTTGTGGTAAACCACGGGTCATCCGGGACGTCAGAGGCGACGATATCGTCAAACAGCGTAATCTTCGACCAGGCCATCAGGACCGCAAGTTCCGGCCGTGTCAGCCAGGCCTTGTTGGTGGCGCGCTCCTGCATGTCGGAGGTCGATGGCAAGCCCTCGACCTTGCGGTCCAGAACGCCGCGCGTTTCGAGATAACACATTAGCCTTTCATTGGCTTCGTGGTCGCGTCCGGCGGTTGATTCAGCGAGGCTCAGTGCGCCTGTCTGGCTGTAATTATGGGCGAGAACGTGCCGAGCCACATCATCCGTCATGTCCGCCAGCAGGCCGTTGCGCTTGCCGCTCGGCAGGTCCCGGTTGCGGATCGCCTGAGACAGCAGGATCTTGATGTTGACTTCATGGTCAGAGCTGTCGACACCCGCTGAATTGTCGATCGCATCGGTGTTCAGGCGTCCGCCGCGGCGGGCAAACTCGATCCGGCCGGCTTGTGTCAGTCCGAGATTGGCGCCTTCGCCGATGACTTTGGCTTTCAGTTCCCGGCCATTGACGCGCAGAGCATCATTCGCGCGGTCGCCGGCATCACCCTGTGTTTCATGGGTCGCTTTGACATAGGTCCCGATCCCACCGAACCACAGCAGCTCGCAATCAGCTTTCAGGAGAGCATGCAGCAATTCGTCCGGCGTCGCCTCATCCTGGCTGAGGCCCGTCAGCTTCTTGATTTCAGGCGAGAGCGGAATGGACTTGGCGGCCCGGTCGAATATACCGCCGCCTTCGGAAATCAGCGACTGGTCGTAATCCATCCACGAAGAACGTGGCAGGTCAAACATGCGCTGGCGTTCCTGCCAGAGGCGCTCAGTGTCCTTCGGATCGGGGTCGATAAAGATGTGCTGATGGTTGAAGGCAGCCTGCAGGCGGATCTGCTTCGACAGCAACATGCCATTGCCGAACACGTCGCCCGACATGTCGCCGCAGCCAATAACGGTGAACGGTTCGGACTGAATGTCCTTACCCATTTCGCGGAAGTGGCGCTTGACCGCTTCCCAGGCGCCGCGCGCGGTAATGCCCATCTTCTTGTGATCGTAACCGGCAGACCCACCGGACGCGAAGGCATCGCCGAGCCAGAATCCATGTTCGAGGCTGATCTCATTGGCGATGTCAGAAAAGGTCGCAGTGCCCTTGTCGGCAGCCACAACGAGATACGGGTCATCGCCGTCCCAGACGACGGTGTTGGCAGGCTGATGAACCTTGCCGTCAATCAGATTGCCCGTCAGGTCCAGCAGGGCATTGATGAAGGTGCGGTAGGCTGAGATGCCGGCATCGCGGGTCTGTTCACGCGTGGCATTGGCGGGAATCTGTTTCGGGAAAAAACCGCCCTTGGAGCCGACCGGGACGATCACCGCATTCTTGACCTGCTGGGCCTTGACGAGGCCGAGCACTTCGGTGCGGAAATCGTCGCGCCGGTCTGACCAGCGCAACCCGCCGCGCGCGACAGCGCCGAAGCGGCAGTGCACGCCTTCGACTTCCGGGCTCGACATGAAAATTTCGCGGTATGGCTTCGGCGCCGGCAGATCGGAAATTTCCTGGCTGGCGATCTTGAAACTGATAAAGGGATGGGGTGTGCCATCCGGGCGGCGCTGCCAGAAATTTGTGCGCTGGATCGCCATAATCAGCCGCGCAATGCGGCGGATGACCCGGTCTTCGTCCAGCGACGAGACATCATTCAGGCGCGTTTCGATCTGAGCCAGCTTTTCCTCGGCGGCGGCCTGACGTGTTTTCAGGTCTTGCTGGGAGGCGGGGTCGAACTTGATCTCGAAAAGGTCAAGCAGGGCGCGGGTGAGTTTCGGGTGGCGTTTCAGTGCCTCGATCTGCGTAGCCCTTGCCGGGTCGAGCCCGGTCTGGTGGCGATAGCCGCACAGCGTCCGGCAAAGCGCAGCTTCGCGCCAGGTTGCACCTGAAGTGAAGACGAGGCTGTTGAACCGGTCATTCTCGGCATTGCCTTGCCAGATCGCGACGAAAGCGTCTTCGAAACGCTCGGCGATGTCGTCAAGGTCGAGCGTGCTGTCCTCGCCCGAGCGGGCCTGAAGCGCATGGACCCAGTAGGTGTCTGGTCCGTTCTCTGCCGGCTTCGGGTTCGGCGTGACCGGGTAGCCGGTTTCGAAGTCGACAAAGAGGCCCATATTTTCGAAGACAGGCACGCAGTCAGAGAGAGCGATGGCGCCGTCGCGTGCATAGATCTTGGCGCGGACGACATGCTCGGGATCCTTGTCCTCCCTAAAGGCCCGCAGACGGACAGGCCGTGTATTTGAAAGCTTGCGGATGGCTTCGACGTCGATCAGCGCCTCTTCAGGCCCGAAGGCTTCGCGGTAGGCGGCGTTGAAACCGCTTCGGAATCCGCTCGCCCGTTCGAAATCATCCTGGTCCAGCCCGGCTTCCATCAGGGCGCCCCGGAACGCATCGTCCCAGGTGCGGGCAATGGCGGCGATGCTCGCCTCCAGCTCAGTAAGGTCTGGCTGGACGGTGCCGTCGGTAAGTTCGATGTGGAAGTGTACCCGCGCCAGGGGCGAAGCATCGAAGCGTGGCTGGTAGGAGACCAGACGGCCACTATACGCTTTGGTGAGCTTCTCGCCCATACGCATGCGGACGCTGGTGTCATAGGCTTCGCGCGGCACGAAGACGAGAACCGAGACAAAGCGGTTGAACTGGTCGCGGCGAACGAAGAGACGTGTTCGCGGGCGTCCGACAAGACGCACCGCGCCTTTCATCATCGGGATCAGCGTGTCGGCATCGGCCTGCAGCAGTTCGTCCCGCGGCCAGGTTTCCAGAAGATTGGAGAGGGCCTTGAAATTATGGCTCCCTTCAATCGCGCTGGTCGCCTCCAGCACCTTGGTAACGCGCCTGCGCACCAGTGGAACTGAGCGCACACTCTGATTGTAGGCTTCCGCCGTATAGAGGCCGAGAAAACGCGTCTCGCCAATCACGCTGCCTTTCTCGTCGAAATGCTTCACGCCGACATAGTCGCATAGCGAGCGGCGGTGAACGCGGCTTCGCAGCGTGGCCTTGGCAACGATCAAGGGGGCCGGCTCGGAGAGGAAAGAGCCAATCGCTGGTGTCAGTACCAGCGGTTCAGCGCCGCGGTTCAGGACGTTGCGTTTTTCATCCCGCAGCAGGCCGAGATTCGAGCCTTCGACCATGATCGGTTCTTCCGGCAGGACGGTGCCGTCCGGGCCTGTCTCAAACTTGTAATCGCGCACGCCGAGAAAGACGAAATGCTCGTCTGCGAGCCAGTTAAGGAAGGCCACGGCTTCATCGCAGGCCCCGCCCTGGCAATGGGTCGTCTGTTCCAGCCGGGTAATCTCGTCGCGCATGCGTGTCTGCATCGCCTCGAAATCCGCAACGGACATGGCGACATCCCGCAGGGTAGCTTCAGCCTCGTCTTTCAGCGAGCGGCATTCTGCGGCGCTTAGCGCCGGGACGTGCAGCTGGATTACCGAAAGCTTGTGTCCCCTGTCGGTCTCGAGGATTGGGTGGAACAATGCGCGGACTTCAAAGCCCAGCTCGGCGCACAGTCCGAGGAGGGAGTCCACGAGAAAGGGTTTGTCCGGGCCGACGGCTTCAAGCACGGTCGTGCCGATCAGCTTGTCGTCAGCACCTTTGGCATCGCGCACGCGGACCCGCGAAGCATCGCCTTCAAACCCGGCCGCGAAATCTGCGATGGCGGTGGCCAGCACGTCTATGTCGCCGGATTTGAGCGAAGTCAGGTTTTCACTGGCAGCTTCTTCGCGGAAACTTTTCAGAACATCATCAAGGCGCACATCCCCCATGGGCGATGTGGCGCTTTGGGGCTGGTCCGGCATGGGGCAATCCTGTGGTTCGCTCTTGTGCGCTTCTAACCCGCCAGACGATAGGCGGCAATTGCCCTCCGCACGCTGCAGGTGCGAAGGGCAATGCCAGTTTTTTACTCACGCTCTGCAAGCGCGGTGGTCAGTTCTTCCGTTTTCGAACCCCGGAAGGCCGCGCAGAGATTGCCGCGTTCCTCAGCCTGCGCCAGCGAACGCTCATAGCCCGGGATCAGCGATTTCTTCGACTCAAAGAAAGCCTTGGCCTCGGCGATTTCCTCAGTCGTGCAGAAAGAACCGACCGCGCCAGCGGTCTGCGGTTTGCGGATTTCCGGCGTGCGCGGCATGACATTGTCGAAGCTCGCCTTGTAAAGTCCCCAGGCCGTCTCGCGATTGGCCTCGTTGTTGAGGGAGCTCTGCAATACAGACCAGGCTTCCTGACCCTGCCAGTCGCTGCCTTGCACTTCCTTGATCAGGTCCGCCATTTCCGCCTCGTTCGTGTTGGCGGCAAGAACGGACAGAACCGTGCGGCGTTCGCGCTGGTCGCTGGTCGTGCGGGCATATTCAAGCGCGGCATCGTAGAAGTCACGTCCACCAAGCCGGGCACCGTATTTAATGGCAGTGCCAAACAGGGCGGGATCGACGGCGGACGGATCCGGATCGCTATTGACGCCGACAAGCTTGGCGGCCTGCTCGGCAAACGCTTCGCGTTCAGCCTGCATGTCGCCGATCTCGAGCAGGGTGGCATAGAGATCCTGCATAAGAAGTGTCTCGCCCTGATTGAGCGTGTCTTTGCGCGCAACGAGCGCTTCGTGGACAGGGCCGTACGTAGCTTGCGCCCAGCCTCGCATCGATGCCTGCTGGTCTTCCGGCAGGACATTGAACAAACCTTCCGCGCGGTTGAGAGATGCCATGGCGACGTCCCATTCTGCCGTGGCCGAAGCTTCCAGGGCATCAAGCAGCGCGCCCGCAGGTGCATCGCCGGCACGGAAAGCGGCCGAGATGCTATCGACAAAGGCGAGTTGCTCTTTCACGTCGAGCGAGCCGAAATTGTCCGTCAGGGCCGCCCAGTTGTCTTCAGACAGCGAGAAGCGCCAATAGCCGCCCGCCGCATTCGGCATGACCCAGTCGGCGCAGGCGCCATCCATCGGAATTTCGGTGGTCCTGGCCGTCAGCATTTCGCGGTGAACTGTATTGCCGGCCGGGCTTGCGATGCGCATGGCGAACGGCACTTTCCAGGTCGAACCATCGGCGTCTATCTCAGAGCCAAGCGGCGCATAGCGATGCTGGGTGACGCGGATCAGTCCGGCATCCGGCGCTTCGCATTCCGTTTCGACCTGCAGATACGGAATACCCGGCTGGAAGATGAAACTCTTGAAGCTTTCGACGACTTTGGTGTCACCGCTGCCATCGGCGACAGATTTCATGAAATCGTCGACCGTGGCGGCATCATCCTCGAAGCGTTTCATGTGCAGGCGGATGCCCTCACGGAACGCGTCTTCGCCGAGATAGGATTCGAACATCGACAGGACGTGGCCGCCCTTCTGGTAGGTGATGCCGTCAAAGGCGTCATTGATGTCGGCATTGCGCTCGATCGGATTACGGATCTGGCGAGCATTGGCGAGGCTGTCAGCGCTCATGGCGCCGATGCCGCCGCGCTGGGATGCCCGGTCATAGCCCTGGTCAGCGAAAACCGAATTCATGGTCTTGTTGCTCATCCACGTAGCGAACGCTTCGTTCAGCCAGATATCGTTCCACCAGGCAGGGGTGACGAGATTGCCGAACCACTGGTGTGCCAGTTCATGAGCGTGGGTGCCGAGAATGGCACGGCGGCGGCCGAGCGAGGTGCGGTCCGAGATGAGCAGGGCACTCTCTCGATAGATGATCGCGCCGGCATTCTCCATCGCGCCATAGGCAAAGTCCGGTACGGCGATGATATCGAGCTTCGCGTAAGGATAGGGATAATTGAAGTAGGATTCCTGGTAAGTCACGAAATCGTCGGTCGTATCCATCGACACTTTGAGGTCGTCGCCCTTGCCGGCGGGGGCGAAACCACGGAACGGCACAGACGTGGCACGTAGCGTGTTGGCGGGTAATGCAGCGCCTTCGCGCATGTCATATGGGCCGACAGCCAGCGCCACGAGATAGGACTGGATCGGGCGGGTCGGCGCGAAGCTGTATCGCACAGATCCATTGTCGAGCTGGCTTGAGCCGGTTAGCGGCGCGTTGGCTATGACCTGATTGCCTTGCGGGGCGGTGACAGTCAGCGTCCACGGCGTCTTGAAGCGAGGCTCGTCAAAGCCGGGGAACATGCGGCGGGCATCGATCGGCTCCATCTGAGTGGCCAGGTATGGGCGATCTTTCTGCGTTGCCTTGTAAAGACCCGCGAGCCCGAAATTGTACGGCGCACGATACTCGATGACGAGAGTTGAGTTTCCAGCCGGAACGGGGTCTGCGAAATCGATTTTGGATACGCCGCCATCGGCAAGATTGCCCTCGAATTCACCGTCAAGCTCGATGCCGTCTTCAAGGCGGGCATAGGCGCGGACGATTGTCTGGTCGAGCGAGTGCAGCCAGATGCGGGCATGCGGCGCTTCGAGGCGGATCTGGATTTCTGCGGTGCCGGTGAAACCATCTGCGGCCGGGTCCGTCACGAGGTTGAGCGCATAGGCTGTCGGCACGACCGTGTCAGGCAATTGTCCAGCAGGCGGTGTTTCGAGTTTGATCGGCTGCACAGTATCTTGGGCAGCAGTGTCGGAATTGTCGTTCGGGTTTGGACCGCAAGCTGAGAGCAGGGCGACACTCGCTGCGCCTGCCAGTACGATTGTTTTGAACCTGTTAAGCGTCATGAAGGATTCTCCTGAAGACTGACTGTTGGGCTGCATCAAGCATGGATGGCACCGTTGCGCAAAATCCTGCTGCGTTGCCTGTCGTCAAGGGGTCAAAGTAGCCTTATAGGAAATGCATATGAAACGCCTGTGGCATTGGCCAATAGATCCTCTTGCACGAACTGTACGTCTTGCCCTTGGTGAGAAGCGCTGCGCATTCGATGGCAAAATGGCCCTGCCCTGGGCGCAACCTGATGAGTTGGCAGTGATCGCACCCGGGGCGCGCGCACCGGCCCTGATCGATACCGAAGCCGAGGAAAAGGTCACGGCAATCGGGACGCAGGCGATCTGCGAATATCTCGAAGACTCTCACCCAAGCCCCAGATTGCTGCCATTTGTCGCCAATGAACGGGCCGAAGCCAGACGGGTCTGGCGATGGAGCGAGGATTCCTTTGCAGACGTGAATGCGACCCTGCTGACAGAGCGTGTGAACCAGTGGGTGCGCCGTTCGAAGGAGCCCGACAGCGCAACTTTGCGGGCGGGTGTCCACGCGTTGAAAGGCCGGATGACATTTCTCAATAATCTCGCTGAAACCCGAACCTATATGGCCGGACGTTCGCTGACGCTGGCGGATCTGTCCATCGCGGCGCATTTGTCTGCCTATGACTATTTCGGGGATGTGCCCTGGGACATGACGCCGGACCTCAAGGCATGGTACTCGCGGATCAAGTCACGCCCATCCTTCCGGGCCCTGCTGGCCGATAAGGTCGACGGCACGCGGCCCGCCAAACACTATGCCGATCTCGATTTCTGAATGTCCCGCCCACCAACCAGACTGGATGCGCAGCTAAGAGAGCTGGCGCTCGGACTTGGCTTTGCAGATTGCCGGGTTTGCCGCGCCGATGAGCCGTGGGACGCCGGTACGCATCTTGAGAGATTTGTCGGGGAAGGCCGGCATGGCGAGATGGAATGGATGGAAACCACGCTTGCCCGGCGAAAGGCCCCGACGTCCATGTGGCCGGAGGCAAGGTCGGCGGTCATGCTCGCCATGAATTACGGGCCGGAGGCTGATCCGTTGCCGCAGCTTGCCCTGAAGCGCCACGGCAATATCTCCGTCTATGCGCGCGGCGCTGATTATCATGATCTCGTCAAGAAGAAGCTGAAACAGTTCGCCCGGGCCTTTGCAGAGACCTCTGGCGAAGATGTGAAAGTCTTCGTCGATACCGCACCCCTGATGGAAAAGCCGCTGGCCGCGAAAGCCGGGCTAGGCTGGCAGGGCAAGCATACCAATCTTGTCAGCCGCGAGCATGGCAGCTGGCTGTTTCTCGGGGCAATGCTGACGACGGCGGACCTAACGGTCGACAGTGCTGAAGACGATCACTGCGGCAGTTGCCGGGCTTGTCTCGATATCTGTCCCACATCGGCGTTCCCTGCGCCTTACCAGCTCGATGCACGCCGCTGCATTTCCTATCTGACGATCGAACATCACGGGCCGATCCCGGTGGAGTTCCGGGCCGCGATGGGCAATCGCATCTATGGGTGCGATGATTGTCTTGCTGTATGTCCGTGGAACAAGTTCGCACGCATGTCGAACGAGCAGAAGCTTTGGGCGCGCGCCGAGCTGAAGCTGCCGGAACTGGAAGACCTGGCGGCGCTGGATGATGGCGCGTTCCGAGAAGTGTTTTCAGGTTCGCCCGTCAAGCGAACGGGGCGGAACCGGGTCTTGCGCAATGTGCTTATAGCCATAGGCAACAGCGGTGATACCCGACTTGTTGCGTCGTCGGTGGTGCCGCATCTTGATGATGAAGATGCGATCGTGCGCGGAGCTGCTGTCTGGGCACTCTCCCGCCTCGATATTGCCCGGTTTAAGATCGAGAAGGCGGCGCGCGCAGGCGCAGAAACGGATGATGGGGTAAAGGCGGAATGGGCTCTGACACCACGCTGAATGAGCGACACACACGCAAGCGGGGGCATCCGGTACTTCGCTGGATCGCGCGGATCATCAAGTTGCTCGCGCTGATCTTCGTGCTCGTCCATGTTTACGCACTGGCCCTGAAATGGGTGCCGGTTCCGGCCAGTATATTGATGGGGCAGCGTACGCTGGAAGGCGAGACCGTGCGCCGCGCCATCGAACCGCTGGCGAATATCTCGCCCCATCTCGTCACTGCAGTCATCGCGGCAGAAGACTCCCGGTTCTGCGAGCATAAGGGCATCGACCTGGAGGCCGTGCAGAAAGCTTTCGACAACAATCAGGCCGGAGGACGTCGGCGCGGTGGGTCCACGATCACGCAGCAGACGGCCAAGAACATCTTCTTCTGGAATGGCGGTGGCTATGTCCGCAAGGCGGGAGAGGCATGGTTCGCGATGTTCATCGACAGCATGTGGGGCAAGCGCCGCGTGATGGAGAACTACCTCAACACCATTGAGTGGGGCGATGGCCTTTTTGGCGCGGAAGCGGCCTCACGCGTACGCTTCGGCAAGCGGGCGGCAGACCTGACCCAGTATGAAGCGGCGCTGCTGGCGGCTGTCCTGCCCAACCCGAACAAGTGGCGGGTCGATCCGCCCGGCCCCTATGTCCGCCAGCGTGCCGGGACATTGCAGGCCCGCATGCGCGTCGTGGCCAATGAAGGCTATGACGATTGCGTGCTAGAGCCTGGCAAATGGGCCGCCCGTCAGACGAAATAGTCCGGCTGCTTGGGTCAGCTCAGTCACAAAAAAGGTCAGTACTGCCCTGGCTCAGCGTGCCGCCTGCTCCCGCGATGCCTTGCCTGTAGGGCGAGGATGACGGCTGGAAGACATTTTTGATGACACCGCCGCTCGGCGGGCAGCGTTCTGCCTTGAGGCGTTCGAGCTCAAGATCAGGCAGGACGATCTCGAAAGGTTTCCATGCATGCGCCTGCATTTCCGGTTCATCCGCGAGGGAGGAGACGGGGAGGGCCGGGCCGGGATGTCCCGTTTCGTCGTCGCACCAGTCCGGACGGTCACTGCCCAGCCGGTGACAGGCGAGCCCACGCAGGGCGGTGGCGGCCTGTGCCCGCTCCCCGGTGATCTGTGGCAGGGATGTCTCTGCCAATGCCGGAGCGGGTGGTGGGCCGGTCGGAGCCGGGCTGGGCAGTTGCGCGTCCACTGTTTCACCGGGGGCTGCGATGACCGGTGACGTAATGGCCTCTGCTGAAGGCTCAGGGGGCAGGGGCGCAGGATCAGCTGGTGCGGGCGGCGGCGGTTTGACAATCGGCGCTGGGGGTGGCGGCGCAGGGTCCACAGGCGGTTCGGGCGGCGGCTCAGCTGGCAAGGGCGGTTCCGTCAGCACGTCTTCGACAAGCGTGACCGGAATGATGGTGAGCGCCGCATCTGCCGGGTGTGACTGGAAGGCCGCCGCGAGGAGCCAGAAGGCTGGTAGATTTACGCCCAGCGAGGCGGCCAGAAGCCCGGCCCGCCGGATACGGGCGTCTGAAAAGATCGAAGCGTTGGGTCTATTCGCCTGCAACACGTCTGGCTTCGCGGATGTCGCCGCGCAGAACGAGCGTATCGATATTGCGTCCGTCCAGATCCAGCGCGCGTTCCATGTCTGCCTCGGCATCCTCATAACGCTCGAGATTGAGATAAGCGCGTGCACGCATTTGCAAAACGTCGACCTGTGCGGGCTGCACGCCAAGGGACGTGTTGAGATCGCCAAGCGCCTGGTCCCATTTGCCTAGCGCGAGATAGGCGGCGCCGCGATCTGCAAGAATGCCGGAATCCTCCGGCGCGAGCTTGATGGCGTTGGTCAGCGTGGTGATGGCGGCGTCGGGATACCCGGCCGTCAGCCAAGCATTGCCGGACTGGGCAAGATAGATCGCCCGGTCGCTCATACTGCCTGCGTCCGGAGCGTTGGCGAGTTCTTCGAGACGTGCCGCGCCTTCCTGGTAGTTGCCAAGTGCCATGATGGCGAGAGCATTGCAGTAGCGGGCAGCCGGGCGAGCCCCTTCGCCAAGCCAGCGCAGGCTTTCCTCATGAGCTGCTTCCGGGTCGCTTTCGGTGAGTGCGATACAGTCATTCAGTCGCGTCTGTTCGGCACGCGCGATGTTCATTGTCGCTGACTGGGTCACGGGCATGACGCCGAGCGCCAGGGCAAGTATGCTCATTCTTGGAAAATCCCTCGGAAACTCTACACATTCAAGCGTTACCGGGAGGTCAGACGCAGCGCAAATGACAGATCAGTTACACAGATTACTCCTGATAGGCCCGGGCTACACGGCCCGGAGCCTCGCAGGGCGCTGCCGTCAGGCCGGGTCTTGGCAGGTCAGCGGCACGGCAAGAAGCGTCGAGAAGGCCGACGATCTGCGTGGGACTGGTATCAACCCTGTCCTGGTTGATGATGCGGAAGGGCTGCGACACGCCGAAGTTGGCAGTCACTGGGTTATCTCGACGCCGCCGGGTGAGCGCGGATGCCCCGGCTTTGCACTGGCGGGCGAGGCCGCGGCGTCTGCCGCCTCCATCACCTACCTGTCCACTACTGGCGTCTATGGCGATCTTGACGGCGGCTGGGCGTTCGAGTGGTCACGGGCAAATCCCGGGACCCAGCGCGGCGCACGACGTGTGCAGGCTGAACAGCAATGGCTCTCGGTGCGCCCGGATCTTCGTATCGTGCGTCTGCCGGGCATTTACGGGCCGGGCCGTTCGCAGCTCGACAGGGTGCGCGGCGGAAAGCAGGAACAGGTGGTGAAGCCCGGACAGGTCTTCTCGCGGGCGCACGTCGGGGACATCGCATCCGGCCTGTTCGCGCTGATCGAGCGACCAGAGCTGGCAGGCGTGTTCAATCTCTGCGATGAGGAGGCCGCACCGCCCCAGGACGTGATGGCTTACGCGGCATCCTTGTTAGGTGTGCCGCCGCCGGTCGAGACCGATCTCGACAGTGCCGATGTCAGCCAGATGGCGCGGAGTTTCTATTCAGAATGCAAGCGCGTCTCGAATGCGCGCCTGAAAGCGGCGACCGGATGGCGCCCCCGATACCCGACGTACCGCGAAGGGCTGATGGCAATCTTCGAGGCGGAGAAAAGCTAAATAGCTTGGTCACAGCCCATGGATTTCATTGAACGCGGCGCAGCGTTGCCTAAGTCTGTCTGCAAGAACACAACATGCAAGGATGGACCAAGAAAATGAGCGACCCGACATACACACCGCCGAAAGTCTGGACCTGGGACAAGGAAAGTGGTGGCCGCTTTGCGTCCATCAACCGCCCGATCGCCGGGCCGACACATGACAAGAAATTGCCTGTCGGGGAGCATCCGATCCAGCTCTATTCGCTCGGCACGCCGAATGGTGTGAAGGTCACCATCATGCTGGAAGAGCTTCTGGCGGCTGGCCATTCGGGCGCGGAATATGACGCTTGGCTGATCAATATCGGTGAAGGGGACCAGTTCAGCTCCGGTTATGTCGATCTCAATCCAAACTCCAAGATCCCTGTCATGCTGGACACGACCAGCGGGACGCGCGTCTTCGAGAGCGGGTCAATCCTGCTTTACCTTGCTGAGAAATTCGGTGCCTTCCTGCCAACCGACCACGCCAAGCGCACTGAGGCGCTCAACTGGCTGTTCTGGCAGATGGGATCAGCGCCTTATCTCGGCGGCGGATTTGGTCATTTCTACGCCTACGCGCCTGAAAAATACGAGTATCCGATCAATCGCTTTGCGATGGAAGTGAAGCGTCAGATGGACGTGCTCGACCGTAACCTTGCGGAGCGCGAATACATGGCAGGCGACGAATACTCCATTGCCGACATGGCGATCTGGCCCTGGTATGGGGCACTGGTGAAAGGTGTCGTCTACGACGCTGGCGAATTCCTGCAGGTGCACGAATACAAGAACGTAATCCGCTGGACGGACCAGCTCGCAAAGCGCGAAGCCGTCAAGCGCGGCCGCATGGTCAACCGGACTTTCGGCGAACCGTCCAGCCAGCTGCGCGAGCGCCACGACGCGAGCGACTTCGACACGAAGACGCAGGACAAGGTCGAAGCGGCGGAATAAAACCCGGCTCCACGCGAAAAGCTGGCAGCAAGGGGTTGTAAAATGTGAGACGTCAAAATACATAGCGTGCTATCTAATAGCAAGCTATGTATTACTCATGCCAGACAAGCAGACTTTTCTTCAGGAGTTTTCCGTCGTCACCCGGAAAGTGCGCACGCTGTTTGATGCGCGTGTGCGCGAGCATGAGGGGATGACGCAATCGCGGGCGCGGCTGTTGCTGTTGTTGATGCGCCAGACCCGCATGACACAGGGTGAGCTTGCCACAGCCATGGAAGTACAGGGTCCGACAATGGCCCGTACGATCGATTCCATGGAAAAAGCGGGACTGGTTGCGCGCGAAGTCGATGCGGACGACCGCCGCGTCAGGTGGGTGACGCTGACGCAAACCGCCAGGCAACAGGCCGAAAAGGTACTGGCCTTGTCGGAAGCCCTGCAGGCCGAAGTCCTGAGCGGTATAAATCCTCAGGACATTGCGGCGACACGGCGCGTCCTCGCGGCCATCCTCGAAAATGTCGGGGAGGCGGAGGCGTGAGATCCGAAGACATAGAACCCGCCGGTCCGCGGGACACCGGCATTGAGGAAGACAGTGACGAGCGTGTCACCTGGCCTGAAGAGCCGGAAGAGGCGGCGGCCGAAGCCGAGGTGCCGTTTGTACCTATGCATCCGCTTCGGGCAGCCGGCTATTTTACCGCTTCACTTACCCTTGCCCTGTCGCAAGGGTTCGGCCAGAGCGTGATTTCGGCGAACCTGCTGCAGTTGCAGGGCAGTTTCGGTGCCACCCAGGCTGAAACGGTGTGGTTGTCTGCGGCCTATCTGGCGCCGAATGTCTCGCTGACGCTGGTGCTCATCAAGGTGCGCAACCAGTTTGGCCTGCGCAACTTTGCTGAAATCAGCATCATCGGATTTCTCGCAGCTGCCCTGCTGAACTATGCCGCCGGAGACCTGCAATCTGCGATGGCCGTACGCTTCATGAGCGGTGCGGCTGCAGCCCCGATGACATCGCTCGCCTTCCTTTACATGCTCGAGCCCCTGCCACCGGAAAGGAAGATGACCTACGGCCTCTGCGCTGCGCTCACGCTGATTTTCATGGGGCCGGCCCTGACGCAGCTTGTCTCGCCCTACCTGCTCGAAGTTGGCCTCTGGCATGGACTGACAGCGCTTGAAGCAGCGCTGGCCATGGTCGCTTTCGGGCTGATCTACCTGCTGCCGCTCGGCAAGCCGCAATATGCTATGAAGGTCCATCCGAACGACATCACCAGCTATATCTTCATCGCCATCGGTATGGGCTCCATCGCTGTCGCGCTGGTCTTCGGTCCGATCTACTGGTGGACAAGCACGCCCTGGATCGGATGGCTTCTGGCACTGGGTATCGTGTCATCGGCAATTGCGGTTGTGATTGAGTTGAACCGAAAGGTGCCGCTCCTCGACATACGCTGGATCATGAGTCCGGCTGTCCTGCAATTTGCGGCCGTGCTGCTGGTGTTTCGTATCGTCCTGTCGGAGCAGACCTCTGGCGCAGCCGGTCTTTTCCGCTCGCTCGGGCTCATGAACGAGCAGATGCAGGTCCTCAACCTGATCATCATCGCCACGACGATTGCGGGCGGCGTGATCTGTGCCTTCGCACTGAAACCGGGACGTGAGCGCCTGTTTCATATCGTTGCCCTGATCCTGTTGATCATCGGGGCGCTCATGGATTCCAATTCCACCAGCCAGACGGTGCCGTCTGACATGTATATAAGCCAGACGTTGATTGCGCTGGCCTCTGCGCTGTTCCTGCCGCCTGCGCTTTTGTCGGGCATGATGTCGGCGCTGGAGAAGGGCTATGACTATATTCTGAGCTTCGTCATCGTCTTCCTGACGACACAGAAAGTCGGGGGCATCCTCGGCGGCTCACTGTTTTCGACCTTCATTGCCATACGCCAGCGCCTGCATCTTGAACGCATCGACGAGCAGTTGAGCACAACCGATCCGCTCGTCCAGGAGCGGCTTGCCCAGTATGCTGGTGCCTATGGCAGCTCGACGACGGATGCGGGTGCCAGTGCGGCGCAGGGCGCGGCTGTGCTGCAGGGCCAGGCTCAGACCGAGGCGTCCGTCATGGCCTATAATGATGCCTTTTTGACCATCGCCGTGATTTCAGGCGTCGCGCTTGCTGCGCTCCTGATCCACATCGCGATCGACTGGCTGCGCGCCCACCCACCGGTGGCTTCCGATGCCGCTCCCCTTCAACCCCAAGCAAACTGAACTGATTGACCCCTTCCCATGTTGTCCCGCCTGTCCCGCCATATCGCTACTTTCCTTGCCATTATCGTTGGCATTACCGGCCTTTTCGCCATTCTCTATGCCTGGAAGCTGCCCCCCTTCCAGAGCAGTCTGGAACTGACCGAGGATGCCTATATCCAGGGCGAGGTCACGATGCTCGCGCCGCAAGTGTCCGGTGCGATCGAGGAGGTGGCCGTGCAGGATTTCCAGCATGTCTCGAAGGGCGACCTGCTGATCCGTATAGATGACCGTATCTATCGCCAGCAACTCGCCAAGGCGAAGGCTGTGCTCGCCGTGAAGGAAGCGGCGATCTCTACGCTGGAACAGGACACGGAAACCGCCCGTGCGCATATCCGCTCGGCAGAGGCGCGCGCCCAGTCTGCCAGGTCATCCCTGTCACTGGCTGAATCCAGCCTTGAACGTTTCAGCAAGCTTCAGGAAAGCCACGCCATTTCCGACCTTGAAGCCGAGGAACATCTTGGCTCGCGGGACCAGGCGAATGCAGCGCTACAGGAAGCGCTTGCAGACGTCGCTGCGGCCCGGCAGGATCTTGCATCCATATCCAGCCGCAGACAGTCCATCGATGCGGAAATTGATGAAGCAAAGGCGACCATCGATCTCGCGGAAATCGAACTTGCCAATACTGAGATCACAGCGCCTGTCGATGGGCGGCTTGGCCAGGTCGGCGCGCGGACAGGCCAGTATGTGACCCCCGGCACCCGGCTTACCAGCATCGTGCCGGAGCACATCTGGGTCATCGCCAATTTCAAGGAAACCCAGCTGGAAGGCATGAAGATCGGCCAACCTGTGACGTTCGATGTAGATGCCTTGGGCGGCAGGGAGCTCACTGGCACGATCTCGCGCTTTTCACCCGCGACAGGGTCTCAATACAGCGTCATCAGCGCAAACAATGCGACGGGCAATTTCATCAAGATCGCGCAACGCATCCCGGTGATGATTAATATCGACGCCCGACAGGCGGGTTTGGACCAGCTGGTCCCCGGCATGTCGGTCGTCGTGCGCGTCGATACGGCTGCCAAACCGGTAACCCAGCCGACAGGTGACAGACCTGCTCCGGATGCGCCATCGCCGAACCTGATTTCCCAGGCGCCATCGTCTGCCCCCGCGAACGGATTGTAGCTTATGGCGCAAGTCGAAAAGCTGGCACTATCCTTGTGCGCTGGCGTCAGCTGCGAGGTAAGCTAGGCCGCCTCGTCACTTGCTGTCGCGAAGGGATCGTAATTCAGGATCGGGGCGAGCCATCTCTCGGCGGTGCGCTGGTCCCAGCCCTTGCGGGCGGCATAGTCGGCGACCTGATCACGCTCGATCCGCCCGACAGCGAAATAGGCGCTTTCCGGATGCGCGAAATAGAGGCCGGAGACGGAGGGTGCCGGACTCATGGCGAAGCTGGTGGTCAGCGAGACGCCAATCTGCGCTTCAGCATCGAGCAGTTTGAAGATCAGCTCTTTCTCTGTGTGATCGGGCTGTGCCGGATAGCCGGGGGCTGGGCGGATGCCGCGATACTTTTCCTTGACCAGGGCCTCATTGTCGAAGGCCTCGTCTGGCGCATAGCCCCAATGGGTCTTGCGCACCTGTTCATGCATGTACTCGGCCATGGCTTCGGCAAACCGGTCAGCGAGCGCTTGCACCATGATGGCGGAATAGTCGTCGCCTTCATCCTTGAATTTCTTCGAGATGACGTCGGCTTCCGGCCCTGATGTGACGCAGAACGCGCCGATATGGTCACCCTGCTCACAGATATAATCCGCGAGAGCGAGGTTCGGCCGTTCATTCGTCTTGACCATTTGCTGACGGATCGTGTGCAGGGTCTCGCCTGTGTCGAGCCTGATGTCATCGCCGTCACGTCTGGCACCCCAGAAGCCGATCACGGCCTTCGGTTTCAGCCAGGCTTCACCGACAAGGCGCTGCATCATGGCCTGCGTATCGCGCCAGAGATCTGACGCGGCCTCGCCGACAACCTCATCCTCGAGAATTTGCGGGTAACGGCCGGCAAGGTCCCAGCTGGCGAAATAGGGGGTCCAGTCGATGTAGCGAGCAAGGTCAGCGAGGTCGAAGCCTTCAAATGTCTGCGTGCCTGTAAATGCGGGGGCAGGCGCGGAAGGCTCAGTTGCTGTGAAGCCTTTTTCACGCGCTTCGGCGATGGGCAGGCGCGGCGTTGGCGGCCCGCCGGAGCGGCTTTCGCGGATACGCTGGTAGCGCGCTTGCGTTGTGCCCCATAGCGTCTCGCGCTCACCTTCATTCATCAGGGCGGAGACAACTCCCACAGCACGGCTGGCGTCCAGCACATGGATGACGGGCGCATTGTTGCGTACCGGGTCGATCTTGACGGCCGTATGGGCTGGCGATGTGGTGGCGCCGCCAATCAGAAGCGGCAGGTCGATGCCCTGCCTCTGCATCTCGGCAGCAACGAACACCATTTCGTCGAGTGACGGTGTGATCAGGCCGGAAAGGCCGATCATGTCCGCCTTTTCAGCGATGGCGACTTCCAGGATTTTCTCTGCCGGAACCATGACGCCAAGATCGACAATGTCATAGCCATTACAGCCAAGCACCACGCCGACAATATTCTTGCCGATATCGTGCACGTCGCCTTTCACCGTGGCGAGCACCACCTTGCCGTTGGACTGGTCTACAAGGCCGAGCTCTTCCTTTTCCTTCTCCATGAAGGGCATGAGGTGGGCGACAGCCGCTTTCATGACGCGGGCCGATTTGACGACCTGGGGCAGGAACATCTTGCCGGAGCCAAACAGGTCCCCGACAATGTTCATGCCGTCCATCAGCGGGCCTTCGATGACGTGCAGCGGGCGATCTTTCTTGAGGCGTACTTCTTCTGTGTCCTCGACGATAAATTCGGTGATGCCGCGGACCAGAGCGTGTTCGAGCCGTTTCTCAACAGGCAGGTCACGCCAGGCGGTGTCTTTCTCCTGCACTTTGCCTTTTTGCCCGCGATAGCGTTCGGCGATTTCCAGCAGGCGTTCGGTGCCATCCGGATTGCGGTTAAGGATGACGTCCTCGACAAGCTCGCGTAGTTCCGGGTCGATATCGTCATAGATATCGAGCTGGCCCGCATTGACGATGGCCATGTCGAGGCCCGCCGGAATGGCATGGTAGAGGAAGACCGAGTGCATCGCACGGCGCACTGGCTCGTTGCCGCGGAACGAGAAGGAGACGTTCGAAAGACCGCCTGAGATGTGGCAATGGGGCAGGTCGGCGCGGATGCGCTTGCATGCCTCGATGAAGTCGACCGCGTAATTGTCATGTTCTTCGATGCCGGTCGCGATGGCGAAGATGTTCGGGTCGAAGATGATGTCTTCCGGCGGGAAGCCGATCTTCTCTGTGAGCAGTTTGTACGCGCGTGCGCAGATTTCATATTTGCGCTCAGCCGTGTCGGCCTGCCCGACCTCGTCAAACGCCATCACAACGGCCGCAGCGCCATAGGACATGACTTTGCGGGCATGATCGAGAAACGCGTCTTCGCCTTCCTTCAGCGAGATGGAGTTCACAACGGCCTTGCCCTGCACGCATTTCAGGCCGGCCTCGATGACTTCCCATTTGGAGCTGTCGATCATCACCGGCACACGGGCGATGTCGGGCTCGGCCGCGATGAGGTTGAGGAAAGTCGTCATCGCCTCTGCGCCGTCGAGCATGCCTTCATCCATGTTCACATCGATAATCTGCGCACCGTTTTCCACCTGGTCACGGGCCACAACAAGCGCACCATCATAATCTCCGGCCTTGATCAGGTTCCGGAACTTGGCCGAGCCGGTGACATTGGTCCGCTCGCCGATATTGATGAAGGTCTGGGAGGCGTTGGAATTGGTCATAATATCCAGTCTGTTCGGAAATATTGTCGTCTAGTCGGACGAGGGCTCGTAGCCTGATCAGGAGGTTGGGTTTGGTTTGCTCATGCCTGTCAGCCCGTCAATGCTTTGCGCGTTGGCGTTGTAAAATTCTGCATCCACCGCATCGCCATGCTTTTCATAGGCATGATCCCAGGTGCGTTTGAGCTGCTCGCGTTCGCCCTTGAAGTCATAAAAAGGCACGCCCCAGCCGCAGCTGTCTGCAATCCTGTCGAGTTTGATGGTGACGATCGCACGCGCCTTGTCGAAGCTGGGGAAAAGTTCGAGCAGCGCCGGGAAACGCGGATCGTCAAACTGCACCGCTTCGCCCTTGCCGTAGAGACGGAGGATATTGGCCTTTCCCTCAAACGCGCAGAACATGATGGTGATGCGGCTATTTTCCTTCAGATGGGCCATCGTCTCGATGCCAGAGCCGCCAAGATCCAGCCAGGCGACAGTCGTCTCGTCGATGATCGCAAAGCTGTCATAGCCCTTGGGGCTGACATTCACGTGGCCGTCCTCCGACATGGGCGCAGTGCCCACGAAGAACAGCTTCTGTGCCTTGATGAAGGCGGTCAGCTTGTCATCGAGCTTGTCGAATGTCTTCCCCATGGAAATCTCCCGTCAGCTTGCCAATACGAACGGTTCCAGTCCGGAAAGGCGCATGGCCGTGGCAGGCTCGGGAATAGCACGCGCAGGCTTGCCTTTCACGGCTTTAGAGATCGCAGCAATATGCGGCGGGGTCGTGCCGCAGCAACCGCCAAGCACGTTAACGAGACCGCTGCTGGCCCATTCCTCGACCTGGGCCGCCGTCTGGTCGGGTGTTTCGTCATATTCGCCCATCTCGTTGGGCAGGCCCGCATTTGGATAAGCGATAACGCGGGTGTTCGCGACCTTCGAGATTGCCGCGATATGCGGACGCATAAGCTTTGCGCCCAGCGCACAATTGAGGCCGACAGCCCAGGGCTTTGCATGGCGGATCGAGTGCCAGAAGGCTTCGGCAGTCTGGCCAGAGAGCGTCCGGCCCGAGGCATCGGTGATCGTGCCTGAGATGATCACCGGCATATCGTCCCCGCTTTCAGCGCGGTAATCCATCACCGCCTTGATGGCTGCCTTGGCATTCAGCGTGTCGAAAACCGTTTCGATCAGGAAAAAGTCGATATGGGGTGCCATTGCCACGGCTTGTTCGTGATAGGCCGCCCTGACATCGTCAAAAGTGACTTCGCGGAAGCCCGGATCATTGACGTTCGGCGAAAGCGACAACGTCTTGTTGGTCGGCCCGATGGCGCCGAGTACGGCGACAGGCCGGTCAGCCGCATCGGCGGCCTCACGGGCCAGTTTTGCGCCGGCTTCTGCAAGTTCTGCCGCGATGGATTCCATATGATAATCAGCCATGGCGATGGTCGTCGCACTGAACGTATTCGTCTCGATCAGGTCGGCGCCCGCCTCGATGAAGGCCTTGTGGATATTGCGTACCGCGTCCGGCTGGGTGAGGTTGAGCAGGTCATTATTACCGCGTACCGAGCTTTCCCAGTCTGCGAAGCGCTCACCGCGAAAATCCTCTTCAGAAAACGCATGCTTCTGCAGCATGGTGCCCATCGCGCCATCCAGGATGAGGACGCGGTCTTTCGAGGCGGCGTCGAGCGCGTTCAGTCTTTCAGTGCGTGTCATTGTCAGGCGGCCTCCGCGCGCGCAGGTTTCAGGCCAAGCAGGTGGCAGGTCGAGAGCGCCAGGTTTGCTCGGTTGAGAGTGTAGAAGTGGAACTGGCTCACCCCGCCATCGGCCAGCTTGTGGCAAAGCTCGGCGGCAACATTGGCGGTGATCAGGTCGCGTGTATCGGGGTCATCTTCGAGGCCTTCATAGAGGTTATGAAGCCACTCAGGCAGCGTCGCCTGGCAAAGGTCAGAAATCTTTTTGAGGCCCTTGAAGTTGGGCTGCAGCATGATGCCGGGCACGATCGGCATTGTGATGCCGGCATTGCGGGCGCGATCGAGGAATTCGAAATAGATCTGCGGCTCGAAAAAGAATTGCGTGATGGCCCGGTCAGCCCCGGCATCCTGTTTGGCCTTGAGGTGCGCAAGATCAAAATCCCAGCCGCGGCTGTCGGGGTGCGGTTCGGGATAGCAGGCGACAGATACTTCAAACACCTTGCCGAGGTCAGGCCTGTGGGCGCGCAGGCTGTTGACGAGTTCGATGACATCCTTGAAGCCCCCTTCGGTCTGGCGCCATGGCTGTCCCATCCCATCGGGCGAGTCTCCGCGCAGGGCGACGATGTGGCGGACGCCTGCCTCCCAATAGTCCTCTGCCGTCTGCAAAACTTCTTCCTTTGTCGCGCTGACGCAGGTGAGATGAGCGGCCGGAACGAGGCCGGTATCGGCGGCAATGCGGGAGACAGTGTTGTGCGTGCGTTCGCGCGTGGAGCCGCCGGCGCCATAGGTTACAGAAACAAAATCGGGCTGCATCGGCTCCAGCCGGCGGACGCACTCCCACAGGCGCTCATCCATGGTCTCGTTCTTCGGCGGGAAAAACTCGAATGAGACATGCGGGCGGTTTCCCGTCTGGCGGGCGGCGATGGACAGGTCGCTCATGCTGCAACCTCCTCTTTCATGACAGGCTTGCTCGCGCTCCAGATCAGGACGGCGATGCCGGTTTCAAGGGTCTCGGGCGGATCGAAGCGGAGCGGCTCACCGAGCTGCAAACCGGCGCGTGTGGCCCAGTTTTTCATATTGTCGTGACGGATGCCGAGGCGGTGGTGACCGAAATCCTCACGCATGAATTCATGATCGTGAGGCGCAAAATCAACGACGATCAGCTGTCCGCCGGGTGTCAGGATACGGCTTGCTTCAGCCAGCACCCGCTCCGGCTCTTCCAGGTAGTGCAGCACCTGATGGACGATCACGACATCCGCGCTGGATGAAAGGAAAGGCGTCGCGGTGGCATCCCCGTGGCGAACACGGGCCTTTGACACGCCGGCCGCGGCAAGGTTTGACCGCGCAACCGTCAGCATCTGGTGTGACAGATCAAGACCTTCGGCTTCTGCGGTCCGCTCTCCGAACAGGCTCAACATGCGGCCGGTGCCAGTGCCGAGGTCGACGATTTTGCGGAACGGCCCCGTGCCGGCAAGTTTCAGGATGGCAGCTTCGATCAGATCTTCAGGATAATGCATCGCACGGATCCTGTCCCATTCGGCTGCAATTGAGCTGAAATAGTTCTCGGCAGAGGCCTGGCGTGTGCTGCGAACGGCATCGAGACGGGCGAGGTCTGCCGGGAAATCGCCGGTGGTTTCATCAATCTGGTCAAAAAGATTATCGAGGAGGGCGCGGGCCCAGCTTGTCGAGGGCAGGCGGTAAAATACCCAGGCACCTTCGGGCAGACGCTCGGTCAGGCCGGCCGAAGTCAGCGCTTTGAGGTGGTGCGAGAGCCGTGGCTGGCTTTGTCCGAGGACCGTGACGAGTTCGCCGACAGCAAGATCGCCATGGCGCAGTAAGGACAGGATGCGTAGCCGGGTCGGCTCGCCTGCTGCCCTTAGGGCCTCCACGATGACTTCTGATGTAACGCTCATATTAGCATATAAACATTCATTTATATGTATTGCAACAAGTTCCGTGTCCGGGTGTTGCTTCGAATCCACTTTTGCAGCGAATGACCGTGGCCTATCGTTGCTATGTATTGAAAGCGGAGCGTTGGTTGCACATATTCTGGCGTCAAAGACGGACATAAAAAATGAAACTTGCAGTTTCCGCACTTTTTGCGGCTCTCTCCCTTTCTGCCTGCGCAACCAGCGAGCAGAGTACCGCTGACGCCGGCGTGTACGACCCGTTTGAAGGCTGGAATCGCGGCGTTTACGCGTTCAACGAAACCGTTGACAAGGCAGCCTTGGGCCCGATTGCCGAGGCCTACCACTATGCAACACCCGGACTGCTTCGCGAGGGCGTGAGAAATGTCTTGGCCAATTTGCGTCAGCCTGTGGTTTTCACGAATACGGTTCTTCAGGGCAATATCGATGCCTCCGGTGAAACGTTTGGACGTTTCTTGATCAATACGACGTTCGGCGTGGTCGGTATTTTCGATGTGGCGTCTTCTATGGGGGTGGCCAAGCACAATGAAGATTTCGGCCAGACGCTTGGTGTCTGGGGGGTCGAGGAAGGCCCGTATCTGATGCTGCCGCTACTCGGCCCAAGCAATTTGCGTGATGCGGCTGGGATGGGCACAGATATGCTGTTCGATCCGCTTACCTGGACTGAATTTGAGGGGCACCCTGATCTTGATGACCAGATTGCCATTGGCCGCACGGTCATTGGTGCGATTTCAGTGCGTGAAAGCCTGAGAGAGCAGATCGAAACACTGCGGTCACAGCCTGAGCCCTATGTGGCGCTGCGTCGGACTTATACGTCACAGCGGCGCGCCGCGGTCAGAAATGGGCAAATTCAAGACGATCCGTACAAAGATTTGCCCGATTTTGATGATTTTGGTGGGTTTGAAGACGATGGGGCCATGCCCGAAAACGAACAGGAAGAATGATTATGACATTCCGTAACCTATTGGTGTCCTCCGCGGCCGTACTGGCAGTCGCCTCTCCCGCGTTCGCAGATGCCAAGACAGAAACCTTCGTAAAACAAAATGCCAATGAAGTGCTGAATTCGCTGAACAACCCGTCGCTTGACCGGGATGAGCGGACAGCGCTGTTCAGCGGCTATATGGAAGAATTCGCGGATTTCGACGCCGTCTCGCGTTTCGTGATCGGCAAATATGCCCGCCGGTTCACACCTGAGGAGCTCGAGCGCTACAAGCTGGCGTTCAAGACTTACGCATTGGCTGTTTATGAAAACGAACTTGATGCCTATCGCGGCGAAGAAGTCGTGGTGCAAGGCTCAACAGATCGCACGGCCAACGATTCAATCGTGGACACGACCATTGCCCGCGCCGATGGCCGCAAGATGGATGTCCGCTGGCGCGTGCTTAACCGCAATGGCTCCTATCAGGTGGTGGATGTCGCCCTTGACATTGAAGGCAACCTGATCTGGCTGGCGATTGAGCAGCAGGCCCAGTTCCTGGCGCTGCTTGACCGTACCAATGGCTCGGCGGATGCCCTGGTCAACAAGATCGAAGGCATGACGGCGAAGCTTGAGAAAGAACGCCGGGGTTAAACCCCTGCCGCACTGAATTTCCGAAGAACCCCGCAGCACCTGCTGTGGGGTTTTTGTTGACGCCAAACCGTTGAGGGCGGCTCATGTCTGGTGATGTCTGCCCATGAATCGATTGAGACGCGTTATGAGCGTCTGCAGGCGCTTCAGGCGCGTATGGGGCTCACCTTCTCGGTGCGCGCGCCGGGCCATGCGGGCCTCTCCGCCTTAAGCGCGTGTTATCTGTCCTTCGACAGTATGGCGGGCGCAGGCCTTGTTCTTGTTTTCGATGAATACGGCGATGCACGCCCGGAGCGTTCATTACTATGTGCCGCGCTGCTCGGGCGTATCCACGCTGATATGGAACATACCGGAAATGTGCGTAGCTGGGCAGCGAGTGAAGGGGTCAATGACGACGAAACGTGGCTGCCGCTCAGCGGCGTGCTGACGCGGGCATGGGTGGCCAATAGCGAAGTTTTTAACCGCCTTAATCAGGTCGGTTGCACGATACCCGACCTCGTCTCGCCTGAGGAATGGCAGCTCGGATCAGGCTTGGCCGCCTTGCTCCGCGCATAAAAATCGGCCCCGCACAGAATGCAGGGCCGATCATAATCTACTCAACAGGTCTCAGAATTACTGAGGCATGCTTTCTTCGATTTCGGTATCGGGCGACAGTTCAGTGTCGGTGCCGTTATCCCATTCGGCATCGCCAGCGCGATTACTGTAATCGGAAGTTGCCTTGGTGCCGGTTTCAGCTTTCGCTGCGTATTCAAAACGCGGCATCATTGAAACGGCTTCGGCCGAAGAATCGATGACGAGTGATCCGCCATCACCTTGCTCTATGGAGATACGTCCGAAATCGAGCGTATGCTCTTCGCCCATGCCCATGGAATCGCTGACCACGGCATATTCGACCTTACCATCGTTCGACATGATGATGTCGTTAATGCGAACTGAATCGTCAGAGTTCAGGAATTCGGCAGTCGTGCCGATCATTTCCGAAGCCAGACGGTAGTCATTCAGGCCGTCCTGCTCAAACTCGGCAACCTGCTGGATAGCATCTTCCGTCATGGCGACGGTAAAACGCGGCTCGCTCTGTGTGTCGACGCTCAGGTCAAGCTGGTCGAAGGCGAGTGCGCCCTTGGTGCCAGCAAGATCGATAAAGTCACCACTGCGGAAGATCACGGATTCAACCCGGCCCGACGTATTGATAAACAGGTCGTCCACCGTTGCGATCTTTTCGCCCGATGCGCCGATAACTTCTGCACCGATCAGTTTGTCAGCGCTCAGCTCATTGCTTGAAAGATAAGTGATGTCAGCTGTATCGGCCGACATGGAATCGTTTTCCATCATCGTGTCGTTTTCAGCCATGATAGTAGTGTCCGCATCAGTATTTGGCGCTTCTGCGGTTTCAACATCACCATAATTGGACTCACCCATCTGGATGTCGTCTGATGCCTGCGAACAGGCGGCTGCGCCAAGCAAGAGGGCTGACGCGGCGGCGGTAATCATGAGATTCTTCATGTTCTGTCTCCTTCTGGATATGGACCCTTGGAAAACGGCCAGGTGTCCCGCTCGTTCCGATTCAGACACCTCTGGCTATCTTACAATGCGTTCACATTCCCTTCACCATGATCAGCAATTGGCGCTACATCGCTTGCCCCACGTCACATTGCGCGACATGAAGGGCAGGAGAAAATAACGGGATTGATCAAGGAGCCTTGCCATGAAAACACGCGCCGCTGTCGCCTTCGAAGCCAAGAAGCCACTGGAAATCGTTGAAGTTGACCTTGAAGGCCCGAAGGATGGCGAAGTGCTCGTTGAAATCATGGCGACGGGCATTTGCCATACCGATGCCTACACGCTGGACGGGCTCGATTCAGAAGGCATTTTCCCGAGTATTCTTGGCCATGAGGGCGCGGGGATCGTTCGCGAAGTTGGCAAGGGCGTGACCAGCGTGAAGCCGGGCGATCATGTCATCCCGCTCTACACGCCCGAATGCCGCCGGTGCAAAAGCTGCCTGTCTGGCAAGACCAATCTCTGCACCGCTATCCGGGCCACACAAGGCAAAGGCGTGATGCCGGACGGGACCAGCCGCTTCTCCTATAAGGGCCAGCCTATCTACCACTATATGGGCTGCTCGACTTTTTCGAACTTTACCGTCCTGCCAGAGATCGCGGTCGCGAAAATCCGCACCGACGCGCCCTTTGACAAGGCCTGCTATGTCGGTTGCGGCGTGACGACCGGCGTCGGCGCAGTGACCAATACGGCGAAGGTCCAGGTCGGCGACAATGTCGTCGTGTTCGGTCTTGGTGGCATTGGCCTGAACGTGCTGCAGGGCGCGAAGATGGCGGGCGCCGACAAGATCATCGGTGTCGATATCAACAATTCCAAGAAAGAATGGGGCGAGAAATTCGGGATGACGCATTTCGTCAATCCGAAAGAGACCAAGGACGTCGTCGCCCACCTTGTCGAGCTGACCGATGGCGGCGCGGATTACAGCTTCGACTGTACGGGCAATACCGATGTGATGCGCCAGGCGCTGGAATGCTGCCATCGTGGCTGGGGCACCTCGGTCATCATCGGCGTCGCTGAAGCCGGCAAGGAGATCGCGACGCGGCCCTTCCAGCTGGTCACGGGGCGCAACTGGCGCGGAACAGCCTTTGGCGGCGCGAAGGGGCGCACCGACGTGCCAAAGATCGTCGACTGGTACATGAACGGCAAGATTCAGATCGACCCGATGATCACCCACGTCATGAAATTCGAAAAGATCAATGACGCGTTTGACCTGATGCATTCAGGCGAGAGCATCCGAAGCGTCGTCGTTTATTAGTAATTTAAGAGGAGGACTCTCGAAATGTTCAGTCACATGATGGTCGGATCGAGCGATCTCGATAAATCGAAAACATTCTATGACGCGCTGTTTGGTGCGGTGGGCGCCAATCCCGGGATTACCGATCCCAAGGGGCGGCTGGTCTATCTCCACAATGGCGCGGCCTTCCTCGTCACCAAGCCGATCGACGGCGAACCCTGCACGCACGGCAATGGCATGACGATCGGCTTTGCGATGAAAACACCGGAAGAGGCCGATGCCTGGCACAAGGCGGGCGCGGCGGCTGGTGGCAAGGAAATCGAGGACCCGCCGGGCTGGCGCGAAAATCCGAATGGCCGGGTTTACCTCGCCTATCTGCGCGATCCGGATGGCAACAAGCTCTGCGCCCTGCACCGTGGATAACAACAGGGATTGCGCGCTGGCCGGCATTCCCGCCAGGCGCGTGACTGTCATTATTCCTGTCGCCTCTCGGGGGAAATGCTTAGGTTCAACGCATGCATACTCAGCAAGCGGGGGCGAATATGGCAGGCTTCAAGCATTTCTCGGTGGTCGCCGGGGGAGACACGATGGAAGACCATTCCGTGCCGAACGGCACGGTCGGCCCGTCTGTCATGGCCGTAAAGGTCTGGGCCGACTCGGTCGAACAGGCTGTCGATGTGATCTGTGAAATCGGCAATGAAGTCGGCTTCAAGATTGAACAGAATGTCGAAGTCTTCCGCTCCCAGGCGACACAGGCCCAGCGCGACGAACCTTTCGCCTATGATGTGAGAGTTGTCCCCTGCGGCGAAGATGAGCGCGCCGACGCTGTTGCCCGTCAGGCAGACATCATCCGCAACGAATAGGCTGCGCCAGCAGTCATGGCGGCCCGGAACCGGCTACAGCAATACGACGTTCCTATGGGCAAGTACGCGAATATTGCCGGGTAGAAACCGGGCTAGGCGCGCACCGTGATGGCCCGCAGGCTAACGGTCAGATACCGCCTTCCTGCTGGCTCCAACCAGAAAGGAAGGAATGCCGAGATGAAACTCGCAACAGGATTGCTGGCTGCAGGCTCGCTCATTGCGATCACTGCCTGCGCCGCGACACCAATAGCACCGCAAACAGCTGCGCCCGGGGCTTACCCCGACGGCCGTTATGCCCAGGGGCCGTATCCGGATGACCGTTATCGCGGCGACCCTTACTACAGTGATGCCCGCCGCCCGGATGACCGCTATCATGACAATCGTGCCCGCAGCGAACGCTACTGGGATGAGCGTGCACGCCGATACTACTACATCGATCATCGCACCGGCGAGACATTCTGGGAGAATGGCGACTTCCGCAGCCGCTAGCCCAATTGTGGAAAACCCCAGGCTTTGTGTTAGATCGAGTGGAAACCATCCAGCACAAAGTGAGGATTCGATTTGCAGACAGTATCAGAATGGACAAGCTTCGGCGGCGATCTCAGCGTCTATGACCATGAAAGCGAGACCTGCGGATGCACCATGCGGTTTGCTGTCTATGAGCCGTCCCAGGCCGCAGATGAGCCCGTACCCGTACTCTGGTATCTGTCCGGGCTGACCTGCAACTGGTCGAATGTCATGGAAAAAGGCGGCCTGCAACGCAAGGCGTCAGAGCTTGGCGTGATGATTGTTGCGCCGGATACCAGCCCGCGTGGTAAGGATGTCGCCGACGACGAGGCCTATGATCTGGGCCAGGGCGCGGGGTTTTACCTCACTGCGACGCAGGATCCGTGGGCAAAGCACTACCGGATGGACCAGTATGTGATGGAAGAGCTTCCATCCCTCATCCGCTCCAACTTTGCCGCCGACATGCGCCGCCAGTCCATCTTTGGCCATTCCATGGGCGGGCATGGCGCGCTGACGCTGGCGCTGAGGAATCCGGGCCACTTTCGCAGTGTGTCGGCATTTTCGCCCATCGTCGCGCCAAGCCAGGTGCCGTGGGGCGAAAAGGCGTTCAGCGCCTATCTCGGTGACGACCAGGCGGCATGGAAGGAATATGACGCCTGCGAGCTGGTCCAGAAGACGCAACTGGACACCATGATCCTGATCGACCAGGGCGAAGATGACCAGTTCCTGCAGGAACAGCTGAAACCGGAACTATTCGAGCAGGCTTGCCGCGAGGCCGGACAGCAACTCGCGATCCGCCGCCGGCCGGGTTATGACCACTCCTATTATTTCATTTCGACTTTCATGGATGATCACATCATGCACCATGCCAAGGCGCTGTATGGCTGATTGAAAAAGCCCTCATCTGCTCAGGATGAGGGCTTTTTTATTGGATCGGTTGCCGGGGTTACTCGGCCGGGGCGTCCATCGGGCTGGCTTTCAGCTCGGCTCTGGTAGCAGGGCGTGACAGGAACCAGCCGACAATGAACGGAATGGCGATGCCGGGCAGGCCTTCATAGATGCCATTGTGCCAGCCGAGTGCATAGCGCCAGAGCAGGGCAATCGCGACGCCAAGGAACATCAGGAAGATAGCCGTATACTCGCTGACCTTGCGGTTGAACGCATAGAGTGTCAGCAGCGGCGCAAAAGCTGCGGCCAGTGTCGACCAGGCAAGGATGACCAGCGTGAAGACGCTCTGGCTGCCGATGAGTGCCAGTCCCAGTGCAATCACCGTCGTCAGGGCGGTGGCCCCTTTCAGGAGGAGCGGGTGCTCCAGTCGCTGCGGTACCAGATCATGCGTGATTGCCGCCGAGCAGGACAGGACGACAGAGTCCGCCGTAGACATGGTAGCGGCAAAGATCCCCGCAAGGATCAGCCCGACAAAGATATCCGGCAATAGCTGGAGTGCCATTTGCGGCAGGGCAAGTTCAGCGTCGACGAGTTCAGGCAGGTAGAGCCGCGACAGGAGCCCAAGCCCGGCCGCGAGAATGTAAAACAGGACGAAGAAGCCATAATACCAGGCCCGCGTGCGCTGCATGTTCTTCTCGTCATCAAGCGCCATGAAGCGCACCATGATATGCGGCTGGCCAACCACGGAGAAGCCGGCGAACAACCACCCCATCACGAAGAAGCCAAAGCCGAGCGCGCCGGACAAGAGGACTTCATCAGGCTCAGGAAGGAGGTTCATGTAGAGGCCGCCATCCAGTGGTTGCATGGATGCGAAGGCTGCGCCGATGCCGCCCTGTGATGTGAAGGCAACCACGCAGAGAATGGTCAGCGCAACGAGCATAGAGATAGACTGGACAGCATCGGTCCAGATCGAGGCGCGTATGCCGCCCGCAATGGAATAGGCCACAATCATGGCTGCAACAGCGGTAGCGCCGATGCGCGGGTCGATGTCGAGCACGCCTTCCAGCGCCTTGCCGCCCGCTGAAATCTGCGCGGCCGCGTAAGCGCCGAGGAACAGTACCATGATTACAGCAGCAAGACGGCGCCAGAGGGCGAAGTCCTGACCATGCCAGCGCGATAGTACGGACGCGAAAGAGGCTTCCTGTGTCACGCCGGTCGCACTGCGCAGCTTGCGGTGAATGAAGAGGGAGCCGACATAATCGCCGACAATCCAACCGAACATCAGCCAGAGCGACGATAGTCCCGTCGCATAGGCATAGCCGATCACGCCGATGAAGAGGTAGCCGGAATTATTCGTCGCAACCGCTGACAGACCCGTCAGCCAGGGCGAGACATTCTGCCCGGCGAGATAATAGTCCGTCCGCTCCCCGGTCGCCTTCCTGGCCGAGGCGAGGCCCACGACGAGGAAGATTGTAAGTATAACGAGGAAACTGGCTATGATCATGTATCTGTCTCTGCTGAAGCCATCCAGGCAAGGAACAGGTCGAACTGCTCATTTGTCTCTTCACCGCGCGGGTCGAGTTCCGACAGCGCGAGACTGGTCGCCTGGGTGGCGTTAAAGGGTTCTTTTTCGTCATCGGTGACAGCCGCGACGTTCACTGCACGGGTAAACATGGTTGCAGCGAGCAGGGCAAGGGCGGCGGCGGCAAAGGCAAAAAGCCCCGAAGCACCGAGCTGTGTCGACATGACGCCCCCCGCGAGCAAGGGGCCAGCGATCGAGCCTATGCCCCAGATGACGAGAATTCCGGCCATCATCGAGGTGGCCTGGTCCGGTCTTGCGCGGTCTGCAGCATGGGCCACGGCGACCGCATAATAGGAGAGCGCGCCGACGCCAAAGACGAAGGCAAAAGCGAGAATGAGCGCCGGTGGCGCTGTCGCGCTGAACAGGGTTAGGCACAGGGCGGCCACAGCCGCGATGATGCCAGCCGCTGCAATGACTAGACGCCTGTCGACCCGGTCGGAGATGAACCCGGCAGGAAACAGCCCGATCATGGCCCCGGCTAGCAGGGCGGCGTTGAAGTTCGCTGCAAAGCTGGCAGCACCCTCAGGTGAAACAGACTGCGCAAAAATGGGATAAAGCTGCGCCACCGCATTGTTGACGGCGCCCGCGCAAAAGGCGGCAAACGCGGCGGCCGGTGCAAACCGGATGATCTTGCGCGGGCCAAAAGGCGTCCCGGTGGAGATTTGCGGCTGTGTCTGCCGGGTGGCGGAAATCGGCATGATCGTCAGCGCAAACAGCGCAGCGACCATGATGAAGCCGGTCAGCCCGTTTGCCCCTGCGAGCACTGCGAAAGGCCCGGCAATTGCACCGAGCTTTGCGACAACATGATAGAAGCCCAGAATGGTCCCGCGCCTGTTGGAGGGGGCTGCATCAGCGATCCAGCTTTCGCCTGCCGTCAGGAGCGCGGCACTACTCGCGCCGATCACGGCCTGCACGATTGCCCAGCCAAAAAGACTGACGCCCAGCGTGAAGCTGAGCGAAGCGATAATGGCGATAGCGGCAAAGAACGCGAAAGACCGTATGTGTCCGATGCGTTCGATCTGTACGGGGGACATCAGCGCCCCGGCCAGGAAGCCGCCAGCATAGAAGGCGGCGACGAGACCCAGCGCGACGTTGGACGTTCCGGCGGCCTGGAGGCTGAGCGCGACCATGACGGAGAGGGCCGCTGCTGCGCCCTGCAGTACCGTCAGAGAAGACACGATGGCGAGAACGTTCCGGTAAAGATTGAGCGTGTCCCGCCATCCTGAATTCGTATCGTCAGCTGGAGCCGCGTAAGCCATCAGGCAGCAGCAGGCACTTTCGAGGCATCGGAGTCAGTTCCACCGACAGCGTGGTCCTCGACGAGGGCCTTGTGGAGCACCTTGACCGCTTCATCATAGTCTTCCTCGGCAACAATAGCCTGAAGGTCGACATTACGGGTCAGGTGGTGGAGGCCGAGCAGGCGGATATTGTTGTTGAACAGGGCCGCAGTGGCGCGGGCTGTTAGTCCGTCAACTTCAAGATTGGCGCCAATCACCGACACGATAGCGACCTTGCGTATGGACACCTCCGCATTCGGGAAGACTTCCTCAAGATCGGCTGCAGCACGCTTGAGTGCCTTGCGTGTGCAGGTGACATAGTGCGTGATCGTGTTCGCGTTGGAGTTCTTCGTCACGATCCAGATATTGTGGCGGGTCAGCGCCTTGAGCGCTTCGGCATCATAGCCTTTGACGCCAACCATGTCCTGTTCGAACAGTTCAAGACAGAACAGGCTCTTTATACCCGTCACAATTTCCGCGCGTGGTTGGTCAGGGCGGAAACCGTCCGTTATGATTGTGCCGGCATCGTTCGGATCGAAGGTGTTCTTCACGCGCAGCGGTACGCCAGCCTGGCGAAGGCCTTTGGCAGCTTTCGGGTGCACGGCTTCCATGCCCATATTCGAAAGCTGGTCTGCGACGTCGTAATTGGTCTCGCCGATCTTGCGGACCTTGTCGTCGCCAACAAGTTTCGGGTCGGCGCTGGAGAGGTGAAACTCCTTGTGAATGATGGCTTCGGCAGCATTGGTCAGCGCGCCGATCCGCGAGAAAGTGACCTCTGTGTAGCCACGGTCATAAAGTTTCACCATGCCTTCGAGGCACGAGGCATAGCCTGTTGCGATCGGCAGTTCTTTTGACGGGTCGATGTTCTTGAATGCGCCATTGATGCGCTCATCCAGCGTCATTTTTTCCTCATCGCGCCAACCGGTGAGGTCAACGAAGACCGCATTGATATCCTTCTGGCGCAGCAGGAGCGCGGTGTTATGCGCCGAATGCGCTTCGCCGAGAGCGGCAAGCATTTCGCGGACGGTGAGCAGGTGCTCGTCAAGGCGGAACTGGCCATATGAGCAGAGACGATGAAGATCGATCAGGCAGTTGCGAACGCCTTCAACGCGTTCAAGCACGAAATTGTCTGCGACTTTCTTGTCGGGATGCTCGCCGAAGACTTCTTCATTCTTCTCGCGCATCGCCTTGGAGAGGTCGGTCAGAGCTTCGCTCCATTGCCATTTGTTCTCGGCGCTCGCGAAGAGGCCGTAGACGCCAGGCTTGCCGGATTTCTTGTGTTCGAGCAGCAGGTCCGTCATCCCGGCATAGGCCGACACGACAAAGATACGATTGTAGAGATCGTCGCCTTCGCGTCCGTTGATAAGGACGTTATCGAGGATGACGGGCGTATTGGCGATCGATGTGCCGCCGATTTTTTCAACGGTATGGGTCATTCCAAAATGCCCTTTCTGGTGATCTTGTCAGGGAGCGCAGCCTTCCGGTTTTGAAAGGCTGCGCGTTGTTTGATGATGCCAGCGGTTCAGCTGGTCGATTCAAGTTCTTCCGGGGACGCATAGGACCCGTCTTCGCGGTGCACTTCATTTCCTGTGACGGGCGGATTGAAGCAGCACGCCATGTGCAGCTCTTCTTCTGCCCGCAAAGTGTGGTTGTCGTGCAGGTTCAGGGCATACATGACGCCCGGCTTGATCTGGTGTGTCTCACCTGTGCCGTGATCGGTGATCGATCCCTTGCCGGCCATGCAGTAGACGCTCTCGAAGTGGTTCTTGTAGTGGAAGGTATGTTCCGAACCGGCTTCGAGCACTGTGATATGAAAGCTGAAGCCCATCTTGTCGTCAGCAAGCAGCAGACGGAAAGACGTCCACTGTGCATCAGAGACAGCACGCTCGGTGCCTTTGAGCTCATTCATGTCGCGTACAATCATTGTGTTTACTCCGCTGCCATCTTGGTGTTGTCGATCGCTTCGCGCGCCGCGTCCTGGAGGATGTCCAGGCCCTTGCGGAACAGGTCGACCGGGGTTGTGAGGGGCGCAAGCACCTTAACAACTTCGCTATCAGCGCCAGACGTCTCGATGATGAGGCCTTTCTCGAAGGCGCGGCTGCAAATGTCGGACGCCAGCTCACCCGAACCGACATCGACGCCTTGCATCATCCCGCGGCCCTTGAGGCGCGCATCGGGAATAGTGTCCGCAATGGACTGCAGGGCTGTGTTCAGGATCTCGGATTTCTCGCTGATCTCCTTCTGGAAGGCATCATCCTTCCAGAATTTTTCAAGCGCGACGCGCGCCGTGACGAAGGCGTGATTGTTGCCGCGGAAGGTGCCGTTGTGTTCGGCCGGCTTCCAGATATCGTGCTCTTCCTTCAGGAGGACGCATGCGAGTGGCAGGCCCATACCTGAAAGCGATTTTGCCTGGGTAATGATGTCGGGTTTGATGCCGGCCTCTTCGAAGCCGAAATATGTACCCGAACGGCCGCAGCCGGACTGAATATCATCGACGATCAGCAGCGCACCATGCTTCTTGGCGAGACGGGCAATGCCCTTCATCCACTCGTTCGATGCCGCATTGAGGCCGCCTTCACCCTGGATAGGCTCGAAGATGAAGGCTGCAGGGGCATCTACACCCGAGGATGGGTTTTCGAGCAGCATTTCGATTTGCTCGACCGTGTCGGTATCATCTCCGAAAGCGCCGGCATATGGCATGTGCGTGGTGCCTGTAAGGCCACTGCCGCCCATGCCCGCGCCAGCGCGCTTGCCAGCATTACCGGTGAGGGCAAGTGCCCCCATCGTCATGCCGTGGAAGCCGTTTGTGAAGGCGATGACGTTGTTGCGCTTGGTGATCTTGCGCGCCAGCTTGACGGCGGCTTCGACAGCATTCGTGCCGGTCGGGCCAGTCATCATGATGCGGTAATCGTCCATACCGCGCGGCTTGAGGATGATGTCCTCAAACGCCTTCAGCCATTCGGCCTTGGCATCGGTGTACATATCGAGGCCATGAGCAATGCCATCGCGCGTAATGTGCTCGATCAGCGCAGCTTTCATGTCAGGATCATTGTGACCGTAATTGAGGGTCGAACAACCGGCGAGGAAATCAATATAGGTGCGTCCCTCGGCATCCGTCATTTCGGATCCGGTTGCGTTGACGAACAGCGTGTCAAAGTTGCGGCAATAGCTGCGCACCTGGGATTCGCGTCGTTCGAAAATGTCTTTCTGATTGGTATCTGTGGTGAACGGCATGCGTTCGCTCCTGTCTGTGGTCTGGATTTGGTAAAGTAGCAGTGCCCGGAACTCAGCCGGGCAGATCGAATGGTCCGATCGTCACGAGGATTTCGCTGTCGTGGCGGCCTTTGAAGTGGCGCTCCTTGTCAAAGAAGTCGCTTTCGTTCAGCGGCGCATCGAGCCACCGCGCAATACTCCTGAAGAGGCCCCAGGACGCGTCATTATCCCGCGTGATGGTCGTCTTCAGATATTTCACATTCCGGCACTCTGGACGCGAGAAGATATCCGCGACCAGCCGTTTGGGTATTTTCTTGCCGCGGGCCTTTTCGCCGACAGCCACCTGCCAGAGAAAGAATACGTCGGTCTCCTCAGGCGGGATATGGCCCGAAACCCAACCAATGACGTCGCTATCCTCGCGTGCGAGCGCACACGTCCTGGCGAAGTGCGTGGTCTGGATCAAATTCATGTATAGCGAGTTAGTATCAAGCGGCGGGCAGGCAGCGATCAGGTCGTGTACGGCTGCGCCGTCTTCACTTTCGGGTGCGCCAATCCATAGAGTCCCGGTATCGCCTGAAGCGTCCCGATTGCGAGACGCTGTGCCTTCTTCGTGCATTTTTGTGTCTAGGTTTTCCATTCTCTCGGACCATATTTTGTTAGACGATCTATTTAATTGGAAATGCTCCTCGTTCAAGCCGCTTTCTCATTTCGGCATGAAACTGTCATGTTCCCTATTAAAGGAACGGAAAAGCCGCCTATATGTTCCCAAGATACTTAGATGATAAAATAGTTTCGCATACAAAGGAATTAGCCTAAAAATGGCCCAACTATCAGAGGGTTTCGAGGCGGTGCGCCTCTCGGCGGTTAACGTCGATACGTGGAGCGACGGCATGCAGGATCAGACCGAGGTCGCCCTTGTCGCCCTGAGGCGTATCCTCAAAGCCACAGCGAATAACGTAAAATCCGTTGCCCATCGCACCGGCCTGACCGCCTCGCAGCTGCTCGTCCTGCAAGTCCTCAAGACACGTGGGGAGACGCTGACCGGTGATCTCGCCAAAGCGGTTGACCTGAAGCAGGCTACGATTTCCATCCTGCTCGACAAGTTGCAGGAGGGCGATCTTGTCGAGCGCCGGCGCGGCGAGTCTGACAGAAGGCGTGTCTGGGTGCGGATTACCGAGGCCGGCAGCCGTATCCTGCAGAATGCGCCGGACCTGCTGCAGGAGACTTTTCGCTCCCGGTTCCGCCATCTCGCCGAATGGGAGCAAGCTGCCCTGATTGCCTCCCTGCTGCGTGTCGTGTCGCTGCTCGATGCCGAAGAAATAGAAGCTTCGCCACTGCTGGATGTTGGCGGTGTGAATGATTTGCCTGCGAGCGAACAGCGATAGGCTGAGCGCTGTTTGTCTCAATACTGTGCAAATCCCGGCATCCAGTCGATTTGGATTTGATCGCGCCCCGCAGCAGGGTAAGTGTTGCGATAGAGCAATCAAACGCGAACAGGAGCGAGCGGATGAAGAAACATATGATGGGCATGGCCCTGGTGGCCGCGATGGGCCTGCTGGCCGCTTGCGGCGGCGGCAGCGACGAGCCGGCAGAAACAGCGGCAACGCCGCCCGCCGAAACCACTGCGAGTGAAGCGGATACGGCCGAAACAGCCAGCGCGCCACAGCCGGAGGCTGAAGAGGTGTCAGCCAGCGCGGCCTTTGAGGGTTTTCCGGAGCCTTACGCATCCGCCGATTATGATCGTGGCCGGCGCGTCTATTACCAATGCCAGTCATGCCACTCCGTAGAAGAGGGCGGCGCGGCTGTATTGGGGCCGAATCTCTATGGCCTGTTCAGCCGCAAGGTCGGCGGGCTCGACTCATTCGAATATTCCGACGCGTTGGAAGAGGCCGATTTCGACTGGACACCTGAGAAGCTCGACGAATGGCTCGCCAGTCCCCGCAGCTTCCTGCCGGGCAACCGCATGAGCTTTGCCGGGGTGCAGCGCCCGGACGACCGCACGGCCGTCATCGCCTATGTCATGGCCGAGTCAGGCTACACGCCGTAGACCGGCCTGATCACCAGAAGATCGACGAGTTCGCCCGCTTTCACAGCGGGCGAATTTGGTTTGCGGCGCACAAGTCCGGCACTCAGCAGGAATGGCCGGATCAGCGAGCTGTCCTGATTGGTCGCCGGATTGGCCTGAAGCCGCCCGTCTGTATTGATATCCACGCTGGCCCGCATGAAATGCTCACGCGGTCCATTGGCTGGAATGTCCACCGCGGCTGCTGCTCTCACGAAATGATGCATTCGCCCGTTGATCAGCGGCTTGAGGAAAAGCTGCGCACATACCAGTGCTGATGCCGGGTTGCCGGGCAGACCCAGCACGCTGGCGTCCGCGCGGGTCGAAAACCAGGTTGGCTTGCCGGGGCGCACCGCGACCTTTTCGAAGACAGGCTTGAACCCGGCTGCCGCAAAGGCTGGCCGCATCAGGTCATGATCACCCACCGATGCGCCGCCAACAGGCAGGAAAATGTCGATACTGTCGCCATCTGCGATATGGCTCGCGATGGACTCCATCGTGTCCTTCGCAATGCCGAGATTGACCGGTTCGCCGCCCCAGTCCCGGATCAGGGCACTGAGGCCTATCGGGTTGGAATTGACTATCTCGCCGGGGCCAAGCTCGCTGCCAGGCGCACGCAATTCGTTGCCGTTGGCGAGAACGCCGATACGTGGCCGGCGATATACCGGCAAGGCTGCGAGGTTTGCCGATGCCGCGAGCGCAAGTTCTGCCGCTTCTATGACGGTGCCGGGTGCCATGAGGACCGCGCCACGTTTAAAGTCCATGCCGGCGGGACGCACAAATTGTGCGCTGTCATACGCTTCCCGGCAGGTAACTTCATCGCCGTCGCGGTCAGCATCTTCCTGGATGACAATGTGATCCGCACCGTCTGGGAGTTCGCCTCCCGTAAATATCCGGACAGCTTGTCCTTCGCTGACACGCCCCGCAAATGGCGCACCGGCGGGCGCTTCACCTGCCACGCGCAGCCTCGCGCCAGGCTGGCCGACATCTACCAGGCGGACAGCGTAGCCGTCCATCGCCGACACATTGGCGGGTGGCCGGGAAACGCGGGCGCTGACGGGTTCGGCCAGTTGACGGCCTTGTGCCTCCGCGATCGGAACGGTTTCGACACTGGTATCCGGCTTATGCTGGGCCAGAAGTGTCAGGGCGTCATCGACACTGATCAGCCCGCTCAAACCGCCGGCTTCCTGTAATCGCCGGACTTTCCGCCCGTCTTCTCGGTGAGTTCAATGGCCTCGATCACCATTGCCTTGTCGACGGCTTTCAGCATGTCGTACAGCGTGAGGCAGGCCGCCGACACGGCCGTCAGGGCTTCCATTTCAACGCCTGTTTTGCCGGATGTTTTTACCCGGGCCGTGACGTTCAGCGCGTGCTCGCCGTCCACCGCTTCAATTTCCACCTTCACACTGGACAGCGGCAGCGGATGGCAGAGCGGGATAAGGTCGGATGTCTTCTTGGCGGCCATGATGCCGGCCAGCTCGGCAATCGCGATCGGATCACCCTTTTTCGTGTCCCGTCCGAGGGCGAGGCTTAATGTTTCCGGCGCCATACGCACCCGTCCGAAGGCAACAGCAACCCGCTCGGTCACGGCCTTGTCATCAACATCGACCATGCGGGCGCGGCCATCCGGGCCGATATGTGTCAGCCCGCTCAATGCTCATGCTCCATATGTTCCATCAGGCGCGGCATCAACTCAACGAGATTGCAGGGCTTGTGGCGGCTGTCGAGCTGGTGAGAGATAACCTTGTCCCACCCGTCTTTAACCGCCCCGTTCGAGCCGGGCAGGCAGAAGATGAAAGTGCCGCTGGCCAGGCCGGCTATGGCGCGGGACTGCAGGGTTGAAAGGCCGACACTCTGATAGCTTACCTGATGGAAGATCACCGAAAAGCCGTCGATGACCTTGTCAAAAAGCGGCGCGATGGCTTCCGGCGTGACATCAAACCCGGTCAGGCCGGTGCCGCCACTGGTGATCACCACATCGACTTCTGGATCGGCTATCCAGGCAGAGACCTGCGCGCGGATGGCCGCCTTGTCGTCGCGCAGGAGATTGCGACCGGCGAGGATATGCCCGGCGCTTTCGATCCGCTGGACGAGCAGGGCACCCGATGTGTCATTGTCGATGGTGCGGGTGTCGCTCATCACCAGGACCGCAATGCGGACAGGTTTGAACTCAAGGCTCTCATTGATGCCATGCATGGGGCAGTCTCCTGTTAGCGGGCTTTCCAGCGCTCACTGTCGGTATAGTCCTCGGCGCGCGGGTCGATCCAGTGCGTACCGGACGATGTCGCTTCCTTCTTCCAGAAGATGGCTTCTGTCTTCAGGTAATCCATCAGAAAGTCGGCGGCCTCGAACGCAGACCGGCGATGGGCTGAGGCGGCTGCAACGAAAACGATCGGGTCTCCGGGGGCCATGTCACCCGTCCGGTGTATGATATGCACGCCGCACAAATCCCACCTCTCATTAGCGTTTGCGACTGCCTGCTGGATGCCATTTTCCGTCATTGGCGAATAGGCCTGCAGATGCAGGGTTGTGACGTCTCCGGTCGAGGCATGGTCACGTACAAGTCCGATAAAGGACACGATGGCTCCGGCCCCGGTCATAACTTTTTCGAAGCTGCGCAGCGCTGTCGCTGTGTCGAACGCTTCACTTGTCAGTCGTATCACCGGCTCAGCCCCCTCCGACAGGCGGCATGAAGGCGATTTCGTCGGTGTCGTGCAATGGATGGGAATCGGCGACGATCTCATTGTTCACCGCAAGCCTGATGCTGCGTTCCAGCAGGGCACCGTCAAGCGCCTTGTGCTCATCCAGCCAGCGGCGAAGTGAATGCCCATCCCTAATGGCGGCGGGCAAGCTAATGGTTTCGCTGTCTGCGCCGGTAAGGTCTGATAGCCTGCCGAAATAGAGAAGCCGGGCCATGGTCTCAGCCCCCTGTCACGGACATGTGTCGCGGAAGCGCGGGGGGCTCCTCGCGGTCCTTGATCGCAAAATCATGCCGTTCAGGCTTGGCAAGGAGCGCTCTGTCGAGACAGGCATCAAGGGCAGCGTCCGGATCAGCCGCTTCGCGAAGTGCCGCACGCAGGTCGATATGATCATCCTGGCCGAGGCACATATAGATACGCCCCGTACATGTGACGCGCACACGGTTGCAGCCTGCGCAGAAATTATTCGTCAGCGGGGTGATGAAGCCGAGGCGCCCGCCTGTCTCCCTGATACGGACATAACGCGACGGCCCGGCGCTGGTGTCGCGGCCAGGCTCCTCTTCCAGCGTCCATATCTGGTCGAGCCGGTCGCGAATGTCGAAGAGAGGCACATATTGGTCGATCCGGTCCTCGCCCGTATCACCGAGCGGCATCACCTCGATCAGCGTCATGTCGAAGCCGCGGCCATGTGCCCATTCCACCATATGCGGAATCTCGGCGGCATTCTGGTGCTTCAGGCCCACCGTATTGATCTTGATCTTCAGCCCGGCTGCGTCCGCCGCATCGATGCCGCGTATCACCCTGTCGAAGTCGCCGCGCCGCGTGATCTCGCGGAACATGTCCGGATCGAGCGTGTCGAGCGAAATGTTCACCCGGCGCACTCCGGCCTCGTACAGGCGAGTGGCATCGCGTTCGAGCAGGGTGGCGTTGGTGGTCAGGGTCAGCTCGTGCAGCCCGTCGCCGAGATAGCTGCCGAGCCGGTCGAAGAGCTGGCCGCTATCCTTGCGCACCAACGGTTCGCCGCCTGTGATCCGTATCTTGGTCACACCGCGCCGGATGAAGGCGGCAGCGACACGCTCCAGTTCCTCAAGGCTCAGCAGGTCTTTCTTCGGCAGGAAGGTCATGTGCTCGGCCATGCAATAGGTACAGCGCAGATCGCACCTGTCCGTTACAGAAAGGCGCAGATAGGTCACCGTGCGGCCGAATGCATCGATCAACGGAGCAGGGCGTATTTCTGTCAGGCCATCAGGCATGAGTTAGACCTTCTGCGGCCTCAAGGTCGCTCAATGTGTCAATGTCGAAGGCTTCTTGCGGGGGCAGCGACACGGTTGCTGTCCTGTCGAGGGACTTGAAGACGCGCCTGGCCCCAGCATCGCCTGCAACTGCCATCAGGGCAGGGAACGTGTCGCGCGCGAACAGGGCGGGCGGGCATAGCGTGCCGGATGCGTCGCTCATGACAGCTTGTGTGCCAGGCGAGTTCGATGCGCTGAGGCGCCGCAAATGCGTGTCGCTGATACCCGGCATGTCCGCCAGAAGCACAATTGCGGCATTGGCCGATGTGATGCGTCCGGCGGCGGCGATACCGCAGGCCAGCGAGGTGCCCTGGCCGGCAGCTGTATCCGGATTAATGATGACATGCCAGCCTTTGGCTTCGAGCGCAGTGACGCGACCTGGCTGATCCGGGCCGACAATAGCGATCCGGGCAGCGACATCTTCGCCAGAGAGTCTCGCGGCGGCATGGTCGATAAGGCGCGCACCCTTGAAGCGGGCGAGCAGCTTGTCTCCGTTCTCGAACCGGCTGGATTGTCCGGCGGCAAGCAGGATGATTGCCGTTGACTGGAAGAGGGTGGGCGGCCGTTGGTGATACGCCTCCACGATTTCCGCCAGCGCAGAAATAGCCAGCATGGACGCATCGCGCATTGACGGAACAAGGCCGATCGGCCCGCGAACGCGCTGGACCTGTGGCTCTGGCAGCCCGGCCTTTCTCAGCGCTTCGCAACGACGCGCATGAGTATTCGCACTGCCGACAGCCCCGACATAGAAAGCCGGGCCATTGAGTGCCTGCTGCAACAGAGGCGTTTCCCAGTCTGAATCGTGAAACATCAGGACAAAGGCCGTCCACGCATCGTCACTGGGCGACGGTAAGCCGGCGGGCGTTTGCAGCGCGATGACATTATCGAAGCCGTCGTGGCGGGCCGCGGCAACATCCTCACCGTCGCGTAATTGCAATGTGGTTTCGATGCCGGCAGATGCGGCGACACGAGCGAGGGCGAGACTGTCAGCGCCGCGCCCGGCAATCCGAAGGCGAAGCTTTGGCTGGTAGTGTGCTGTGAAACCGTTCGGGGCGCGAAGACTGGCGGGCTGGCGAGCGGCGAGCTGATCGCGGCAAGCTTGAATTGCGGCCCGGTCAGGTGATGGCTGAATGTTCACCTCGATAGCCCCGCCGCAGGGCAGCGGTAGATCGGTGAAGGGCGAACCAGCGCCGTAACGCAAATTGACGGTCGTATCGTCCTCAATGGCCTGCCGGGCCTGCAGGGCGACGTCCGCATCGATGCAGCCGCCGGATATATAGCCCGCCCTGGCCCCGTCTGACCGGACAGCCATTAACGCGCCGGGCGCACGAACGGCGCCGCCTTCCGTCTTCGCCACCATGATGAGTGCCGTCTGGCCGGATGCTGCCCAGTCAAGCCACTGGCCGAGGACGTCTTCTGGATGTTCGAGATAAGCGGTTGGACGCGATGTCATTATCCCGTTCTAAACCTTCATTTAGATCGATGCTAGGGCTGCCAGCTTCATTTCGGTGATTGGAGCCGCTTCAGCTTGTCCTGCATCGCCGTCGTCGCCGTATCTGCGGCATCCCGCGCCTCGATATAGAGTTGGAGGACCTGTTCACCTGTTGGAGTCAGCGCAGAGCCACCCCGTGATGCGCCGCCATGGCTGGAGGTGATGACGGGTGAGGCAAAATCGCCGTTGAGTTCGTCAATCAGTTTCAGCGCGCGTGGATAGGACATGGACAATGTCTCAGCGGCTTTGCTGATGGAGCCATGGTCGCGGATCGCATCGAGCAAGGCGGCCTTGCCGGGGCCGAGCTTGCCGCCATTGGCGAGATTGAGCCGCAGGCTGAGGCCCGGTTTTGGTGATCTACTCATCGGCGTACCCCGGGTGCTTCGAGGCCAAGCCCTTCGGCACGTTTTGCAAGATAGAGTTCCACGGCGACATAGGTGTCTGAGCCAAAGTCCAGCGGTTCGGCGCGCACGCCCGCATCGCAATCGCGCAGGCGCCGCTGCAGCGAACCGAGCGACTGCCACTCAAGGCGATAGGCGGGAAACCCGTTGCCATGGCCCTGGCTGATCGTGTCGCCGCGCAACTGTTTGCCCCAGTTGTCATTGTGGCACTGGTTGCAGGAAAGGTTGAGCTGGCCACGGCGAGTAAAGAAGTATTCCCGGCCCGTCTCATAGGCTGCGGCAGCGGGACCGGTCAAATCGACAGATTGCGCCACGCCGCGCGCAAGATGCGTGACATAGGACGTGAGCGCCAGAAGATCCTCGCTTTCATAGGTCAGCGGCGGCAAGTCCTGATGTCGGGTGCGGCAGAGATTGATGCGGCCTTCGAGATTGACGAGATCGCCGCTCTCTTCATCAATTGCCGGATAGTGCGCGGCGGCCTGGGACAGGTCCATGCCATCGTCCGAGTGACAGGAGGCGCAGGCCGAAGTGCCGGTCGGGGCCTCACTGAAAAGGGTTTCCCCCTTGTCGACCCATAGAAAGCCGGGATTGGCGAAATCGTCATCCTGCAGGGCCTGTGTGTCCGCTTGCAGGAAGGCATACCCCGATTGAAGTGGAGTGGGCCGCTCAGGCGGCGGACGTACATTGGCACCCTGTTGCCCGCAGCCGGCAAGGGCGAGACCGCAAACGCTGGACAGAGCAGCCAGTCTCATTCGACTGTGAGTTGGTGCGTCTCCGACCATGTTTCGCCGTCCTGGTCGGTCCATCTAAACTCCAGCGTGGCGCTTGTCGTCGCGCGGGTGAAGAAGGTGAGGATTGGGTTCGCGGCGATGGCCGGTCCGAAACTTGCTTCGTACACGATATCTTCGCCATATAGGCATTCGAACCTGTTGATGATGTCGCGCGGAATTTCCTCTCCGCGTGAGCCGCGGCGGTAGCCGGTCTCCATCGGGTGCTGGATCAAAGCCTTAAGCTCGATTACTTCGCCTTCGGCGGCAGTATCGGGGGCGGATATGCGGATGACGGCCATATTCTCTTCCTATCCGATTACACAGGCAGCGAGTGTCACAACCGTGCTGCCAGTGCCTTTCCAGAGACTGCCATCATTCATCTCGGCAATGACGCGGAGGGTCTGCGTGCCCGCCATGCGAATGCGTGTTGAAACATCTGCCTTGCCAGCCCGTGGGCCAAGCTTGAATACGGCGATCTCTGCCTCCGGGTTGCGCGGTGAGAAGACGGCGATCTGTTTGACGTAATCATCATGCGACATCGGGCTGTCGACCGTAATGTTCAACGCAACTGAATTGCCATTCTCCGCAATGGGCGGCAGGCCGACCTTGACGCGGCCGTCCTGGATCGGCCGGTCGCCGAACATCGCCTTGATCGCCGCATCGGCATCCTCCGGGTCTGCCAGGGCTGGGAAGGGCAGGGCTGCCGCAACAAGCCCCGCGCCCACGCCAGCAAGAAGGCGGCGGCGGTTGATGATGGTCAGGCGGGGCGTCCGGTCAGTCATGTCAGCCTTTCAGGCTCGAAAGATAAGCAACAAGGTCTTCGATCTGGGCCGCGCTCAATGCTGGTTTGCCTTCGTATTCCGGCGCAACCTGATTGAGCCCGTCCACCCTGTAATATGAGGGCATCACCGTCTCAGGCCAAATGCTTTGCGCGTCTGCGATGCGCAGCCTGATCTGGGCAGGCGTGAGCCGGTCGCCCAGTACAGTAAGATTCGGTCCGGCATTGCCCTGAAATTCAGCGTCGAGGCCGTCTACCATATGGCAGAGAACGCAGTGGCCCTGATCGCGCGATGTGAAGACAACCAGGCCTCTTTCGGTATCTCCCGGTTCACCGGTCAGCGAGGCGGTTATAGCGTCGCCTTCGATCTGTGCGGGGCTGGCAAGATGTGTCTCAGGGGCAGGACTGCAAGCGGCGACGAAAGAGATTGGGACACAAGCCATGACAAGGCCGCGTATCATCCAAACGCCTCGGCCGTGATTGTCTTGAACCAGGCATAAGCCTGCGCGGCTTCTGCCTGGCGTACGCTATTATCTGCGCCCTCCGGGCTGAGACCGCCTGCGCCCTCGACACTGGTCAGCGTGCCGCCCTCATTGCGGTAGACTCCAGTGATTGAAATCGCTGCATCCGGGGTGACATAAGAATAGCAGGTATTGGCCAGCGTTGTCGCCTCGATGTCTTTGCCTGAGAGCGCCCGCGCGATCTGCAGCGCACAAAGCTTGCCCTGAAGATTGGCGGAGAAAGCTGACTTCGGCATCGGGGCGGCGATAGTTGCATCGCCAATGACGTGGATGTCGGTTTGCTGGGTGGACGCAAAGTCCAGCCCGTTGATCGGGCACCAGCCGGTCTCGTCCGTCACACCTGCGCGTTCGGCAATCTCGCCGGCTTTTTGCGGCGGGATAACATTCGCGACCGCCGCTTCGATGTCATCAAAATCAGTCGACAGCGTCATGCTGGCCGGATCGACAGAGACGACCCGCCCGAAATCGGCCGCGCCGCGCCATTCCAGATGGTCCGGATAATGTTCGGCCCAGGCTTCGAGGAATAGCGGCTTCTTGGAAAAGACGTCCTTCGCATCAAGCACGAGGAGCTTCGAGTTGGGTTTCTGCGTCTTGAGGTAGTGCGCGATCAGGCTGGCACGTTCATACGGCCCGGGCGGGCAGCGGAACGGGGCGGGCGGCACGGACATGACGACAAGGCCGCCATCCTGCATCGCTTCAAGCTGCTGGCGGAGCCGCGCGGTCTGCGGGCCAGCCTTCCAGGCATGCGGCATCGTCTCGGCAGCGGCTTCGTCATAGCTGTCCAGCGCACCCCAGCGAATATCAATGCCGGGCGAGAGGATCAGGCGATCATAATTGGCAGAGCCACCGCCCTCCAGGCTGACGGTGCGGGTGTCCGGATTAATGTCGAGGGCCTTCTGGTGAACAACTTCGATCCCTAGCGAGCGAAGGCCATCATAGCCGAAACGCTGGGCGCTCAGCTCTCGCAAGCCACCGATCACCAGATTGCTGAACGGGCAGGCGACATAGTCGGTATTCGGCTCAAACAGGGTAACGCTGGCATTTGGCATCAATTGTTTGAGGTATTTCGCCGCCGTCGCCCCGCCAAAGCCACCACCGATGACGACAAGCTTTGCCTGTGTCTGGCTGACGGCTTGGAGCGGCAGGCCAGACAGGAGCGCCGTGCCGGCCATGCCGCCGAGAATATGCCGGCGATTGAGGGGCGTAAAACCATCCGTCATGGCATCTCCTCATTGGCAATCCACGCGCTGACCGAAGCAATGTCTTCATCGCTATAGCCGCGCATAAGCCGGTGCATCACGCTCATGCCGTCCGCGTCGGTCTTGTATCCGAGAAGCGTGGCTTCCAGCGTGTCTGCATCGCGTCCGGCAAGGCTGGTCATCGCTTCGCCTGCCTCACCATGACAGCCGGAACAGGCCGCGGCGAGGACAGCCGCACTGGAGAGCTTCGAGTCTTCCACAGCCGTCTCTGCGGAGGCGGTTTCCGCGCTCTCTTCAGCCGACGGTGCCTTGCTGCAGGCGGCGAGGGCCAGACCTGCAGCAAGTGTGATGGCAATGACGTTTCGGCTTGTCAGCGTCACGCGTCCCTCAGGCTTTGGTCCTTGATCGGCAATTGCCGGATACGCTTGCCGGTCGCCGCATAGATCGCGTTCAACACGGCCGGGGCCGCCACGGCGATGGTCGGCTCGCCAACCCCGCCCCAGAAACCGCCCGACGGCATAACGATGGTTTCGACTTCCGGCATCGCGGCAAGGCGCATCGAGTTGTAGGTGTCGAAATTCTTCTGCTCGGTCTCACCGTTCTCGAATGTGACTTCCTCATAGAGGGCAGCCGACAGGCCATAGACGAAGGAGCCGGCAACCTGCGCGTCGATCTGCTGCGGATTGACGCCGTAGCCAGGGTCAGTCGCGGCCACGATACGGTCTACCTTGAGTTCGCCCGCGTCGCTGACCGTGACTTCCGCGCAGGCGGCTGTGTAGCTGCCGAAGGAGTAGAACGCGCAAAGCCCGCGCGCCTTGCCATCGTCGCTGCCCCAGCCCGAGCCATCGGCGGCGGCCTGCAGCACGGCGGCGAGTTTCGGGCTGTCCTGCATGTGCGCCAGTCGGAATTCCAGCGGGTCACGCCCGGCGGCATGGGCGAGTTCGTCCATGAAGCATTCCAGGTAGATCGCGTTCTGGTTGGCATTCACGCCGCGCCAGAAGCCCGGACGCACCGGCGGGTTGCGCATCGCATGATCGACCAGCAGCGCCGGGAAAGTATATTTCAGCGTCTGGTCTTCAGCCCGTTCATCCATGCCGCTCGGCAGCAGGCCCTGGAAGGCATAGGGGTCCATGCCATCGTTCAGCGCCTGCGGCATCAGGCCGGACAGGATGGACTGGCCCGACAGGCGGATCTTCAGCCCGGTGAGGTTGCCATCTGCATCGAGCGCGCCTTCGCAGCGCGCCTTGGTGATCGGGTGGTAAAAGCCATGCTGCATATCTTCTTCACGCGTCCACAGTAGCTTTACCGGTGTGCCCGGCATCTGCTTGGCGATCTTTACGGTCTGGCTGACATAATCGCTCATGCCGCGTCGGCCAAAGCCGCCACCGAGCAGCAGCTTGTAGACATCGCATTGCTGGATCGGCAGTTCAGCCGCTTCGGCTGCGGCTGCGAGGGCAGCTTCGCCATTCTGTGTTCCGCACCAGACTTCGCACTTTTCCTCGGTCCATATGGCCGTGGCATTCATCGGCTCCATGCAGGCATGGTTCTGGTGCGGCGCATTGTACCGAGCCTCGATCACCTGGGCAGCGCCCTCGAAGGCGGCATCGACATCTCCTACCTCGTTGCCGAGGAAGGCGTCCTCAGTGGTGAGACCATCTTCCAGTTCAGCATCGAAGGCAGAGCTTGAGTGGCCCGAGTCATCACCGCGTTCCCACTCGATTGGCAGGGCGTCGAGCGCAGTCTTGGCTTGCCACCAGCGATCAGCCACGACGGCGACTGCGGTGTCATCAACCTTCACGACATGCTTCACGCCCGGCATGGATGTGACGGCATCAGCATCGTATGATTTCAATGTACCGCCTCGCATCGGGGCCTGCTTGATCGCGGCATTCAGCATGCCATCCATCTGAAGGTCTGCGCCGTATTTCTGCTTGCCGGTGACCTTGTCAGCCGTGTCGAGACGCTTGACCGGCTTGCCGATGATCTTCCAATCGGCCGGATCCTTTAGCGTGATGTCGGTCGGGGATTCGATCTCGGCCGCCTCGTTGGCGAGTTCACCATAGGTCAGTGTCTTGCTCGACGGGCCGTGCGTGATCACACCTGCATCAACCGAACACTCGCCGACCGGAACGGCCCAGCGATTGGCTGCGGCCTGGATGAGCATCATGCGTGCGGCTGCACCGCCTTCGCGGACATAATCATGGCTGCCGCGAATGCCGCGTGAGCCACCTGTCGAGAAGTCCCGCCAGACGCGGTCGCGGGCGAGGTTCTCGCCCGGTGTCGGATATTCGGTAACGACCTTGTCCCAGTCGCATTCAAGTTCTTCGGCGACCAGCTGCGCGAGACCGGTAAGCGTACCCTGGCCCATCTCGGAGCGGGCAATGCGGATCGTGACGACATCATCAGTGCCGATATGGACCCATGCGTTGACCTCTGGCGGCGGTGGCCCTGCGGCTTTTCCGGTTTCGGATGAATCGCCATCACCAGGCGCACAGGCCGCGACCAGGCCGATCGTCAGGCCGGCCGTGCCGGTGCCGATAATGAAATTGCGCCGGGAAATCTGGAAAGTGTCAGCCATTGTGGTTCTCCCCCTCAGGCTTTCTTCGTCTTGGCGAGATGGATGCCCTTGCGCACCCGCGCGAGCGTCCCGCAGCGGCAGATATTGGTGATCTGCGCATTGATGTCCTCATCGGACGGGTCGGGTGTCTCGTTAAGCATGCCTGCGACGGCCATGATCATCCCGGGCTGGCAATAGCCGCACTGCGGGATATCCATCTCGACCCAGGCCTGTTGGACGGGGTGGCTGCCATCTTCGGACAGGCCTTCGATGGTGGTGATGTCTTCCTCGCCGGAAAGCGCACCGACCGGATACGTGCAGGAACGGACGGCCCGCCCATCTATATGGATGGTGCAGGTGCCACACTGGGCGATCCCACAACCATATTTCGTGCCTGTCAGGCCGAGATGTTCGCGCAATACCCAGAGCAGGGGTGTCGATTCCTCGGCATCGACCGTAACCGTTTCTCCGTTGACCTTGAGATCTGCCATACGCTTCTTCCTCCTCTGACGGCGTTTGTCCGAGCTGTGTTTGCGGCTGAAAGCAGCATTCCTGCTGATCCGGAAAGATCAGAAAAAAGGGCAGACCGGACTCTACTGTTGGAAACAAGAGTAATGTGCCGCTCTCAGGGAAACCAGTGTTCGCGACAAAGAATTTTTCGTATGGGCAGCAGTGACTTGTTTGCGGTCACATATCACGCGCCGAATGACAGGTTTTCATGCTTGAATGCCAACCTGACTGTTCCGCCTCCTTTCGGCAAATCCCCTCGGCTTGAGCGTGTTGGCAGACATTCCCTCTCGCCGGTATGCCTCAATTCGCCGGGCAGAATGCCCAAGACTCTCCGTTTTAGTGCCGCGAAGCCGGGGCTTTTCCGCCGCATTCGGCGCGCAGGCTGACCTTCATGACAAACTAGCAATGAAGGGAAAACCGGCCATGGCCACGCTAAATGCACTGAACACTCATAAAGGCGCATCTTCGCCAGTATTGTTGCGGATGGCCGCCCTCGCGGGGCTGGTGAGCCTTGCGGCAGCGTCGGCCTTTGCGCAGGGCGCGCCCCGTCTCGTCACGCCGAGTGATGCAACCGGTGGTACGCTGCTATTCGAGGCCACTGAACCGGGCAAATACATATCTGCACCCGCCCTCGCAACGGATGTTAAAATCGATATCTCCGGGCCGATTGCGCGCACGACAGTCACGCAGCGCTTCGAGAACACGTCTGATGGCTGGGTCGAAGGCGTCTATGTCTTTCCGCTGCCTGACAATAGCGCCGTGGACACGATGCGGATGCAGATCGGTAACCGCTTCATCGAGGGCCAGATCGAGGAAAAGCAAAAGGCGCGCGAGATATATGAGACCGCAAAGGCAGAAGGCCGCAAGACGGCGCTTCTGGAGCAGCAGAGGCCAAACCTGTTCACCAATTCGCTCGCCAATATTGGTCCCGGTGAAACCATTGTCGTCCAGATCGAATATCAGGAGAGCCTCGCCAGTGATGACAATCAATTCAGGCTGCGCTTCCCGATGGTCGTGGCGCCGCGTTACAACCCGGAACCCAAAATCCTTGTCGCGGATCTTGACGGCACAACAGGCTTTTCCATTGCTGACCCGGTTCCGGACCGCGACCATATTTCACCGCCGGTGCTGCATCCGGATCTCGGGGAGATAAACCCGGTCAGCCTGTCGGTCTCGCTGAAGGCCGGATTCCCGCTGGGCGAGGTCGAGAGCGCGTACCATGAGGTTTCGATCAATCGCAGCGATGTACGTTCAGCAAGCCTTGAACTGGCTAGCGGCACCGTCCCGGCCAATCGTGATTTCGAGCTGAGCTGGTCGCCGAAGTCTGGCACGGCCCCATCGGCGGCACTGTTCACGGAGACGATTGAAGGCGAGCCTTACTATCTTCTCATGGTCACCCCGCCGACGTCGTTAAGTGTGGCTGCCCCGCCGCCGCGCGAGATTACCTTCGTGATCGACACGTCTGGTTCAATGGGCGGCGCATCCATCCGGCAAGCCCGTCAGAGCCTTGCGCTTGCGATCAGCCGCCTGAAACCAGGCGACACGTTCAACGTCATCGAATTCAACTCGAACTATACCGAACTCTTCGACACACCGAAGCCGGTCAGCGACGAGACAGTCCGAAAGGCGCTCCACTGGGTTGAAGGCTTGCAGGCTAATGGGGGGACCGAAATGCTCGGCGCACTGCGCGCGGCCCTAACGGAACATGGCACTGCAGATGGACGCCTTCGGCAGGTCATTTTTCTGACCGACGGTGCGATCGGCAATGAACAGCAGCTCTTCCAGACGATTGCTTCAGGCCGCGATGATGCCCGTATTTTCACGGTCGGGATCGGTTCGGCGCCAAACAGTTTCTTCATGTCGCGCGCGGCTGAGATCGGGCAGGGCAGTTTCACCCATATTGGAAATGTGGACGAGGTTGCCGAGCGGATGGGAGGCCTGTTCGTGAAGCTGGAATCGCCTGCCATAACAGATGTTGCTGCCGATTGGCCGGAAGGGACAAAGGTCGAAGCGTGGCCATCGCCCATCCCGGACGTCTATCGCGGTGAAACACTCGTCATTGCGGCGCATGCAGCAACCGATGATGGGATGGTGTGGGTATCCGGCACGACCGGGGACCAGCCATGGAAAGTCGGTCTCGACCTTGAGAAAGCTGTCTCAAGACACGGCATTTCCAAACTCTGGGCGCGCCGCAAGATCGCATCCCTCGAGCTTGACCGGGCCCGGCCGGGGGCTGATGGCGAGGCGTTGGACAGCCGGATCCTGCAGACAGCATTGGCCCACACGCTCGTCTCAAGGTTGACCAGCCTTGTCGCGGTGGATGTGACGCCGTCCCGGCCAGAGAGTGCGTCGCTGGCGTCCCAGGAGATGCCAGTGAATCTCCCCGCCGGATGGGATTTCGCCAAGGTGTTCGGTGCGGATCTGCCCGTTGGCAATGCCCCGACGCTGCCCATGGAGGCCCTGCGCATGAGCCAACCGGTCGACGCTGCACCGGGCCGTCCGGATGTCTCAAGGCCGGGTATGCCCTTGCCTCAAACCGCGAGCCTTAGCAACGCCAGCATTCTGCGCGGGCTTTGGCTGGTGCTGCTTGCGGCGCTGATGTTTGGCTGGCGCCCGATTTGCCGCCTGCTCGGCTTCGGCAAGCATATATCGGGACGGGCGGCGTGACTGGTCTTGTGCAGGCTGTGGCTCCGGCGAGGTTCAGACGCCTCGCCGGGATTCGCGCTCGCCATTGTTTGGCGGCAGCCATCGCCGGACTCGGCCTTCTCTCGCTCTCCAGTGGCATCTGGATCAAGGCCAAGGCAGGTCTTGCGCAAATCCTGCTGCAATCAGCCTGGGAGCGGACGCTGGATGGAGAAGCACAAGTCCGGCCATGGCCATGGGCCGACGTCTGGCCCGCTGCAAAGTTGGAATTTCCTAGGCTCGAAAGGACTGCGATCGCGCTGTCTGGCACGAGTGGCGAGGCGCTCGCCTTCGGGCCGGGCCTGATGCATGGTACTGCACAGCCGGGTGAGCCTGGCCTTGCGGTCATTGCGGCCCATCGTGATACGCATTTCCGACTCCTGAAAGACGTAAAGGTCGGAGACACGGTCTTCCTGACACGCGAGGACGGGGCAGCGCTGAGCTTTGAGATTGTGCAGACACGCATCGTCAACGCGGCGGCGAGCGGACTTGTAAATGAAGGCGTCTCGGCCCGGATCGCGCTCGTCACGTGCTACCCGTTCGAGGCGGGACAACGCGGCCCGCTCAGATATGTGGCAATTGGCGAGCTTCGGCCCTGAAGCCTATTGCGGCGGGGCAGCGGAGCGGATGTCGCCATTCTTGCTGGCGAGCTTAACGCTGACGATATACGCTTTTTCAGCCTGCATACCTGCGAGGATGAGACCTGCCTGATCGCTCGGCATGAGGCGCAGGAACCCTGCTGCGAATCCTGGGTCCATTTGGTTGAAGATCCCTGCGGCCTGATCTGGCTTCATTGCGCTATACATCTGCGCCAGATGCTGGATGTCTTCATTTGCGCTGGTCGTCATGTTCTTCCAGCGGTCATTGACCGTTTGCTGCAGGCTTTGCAGTTCAGCGGCCTGCTGGTCGAGTGCCTGTTCACGTGCCCGCAAGGCGAGCTCCTGCTCCTGCAGGGCGGCGGCCCGGTCCTTCAGGCTTTTTTGGTCGCTGGCCAGAGCGGCGGCAGCTGCGCCTGTAAAGCAGACTTTCTCGTCAACGGGGCTCGTGTCCAGTTCAAAGGCTGCGGGCGTGACCTCTGCATGTGCGGCGGCGGTGCTGGTCTGCGCGCCTGAATTGCCTTCCGCCGCAGCGATGGCGTGCGGCAGGATACGGGTCGCGCCGCCAATCGTGAACAGCGCGCCGAGCGTGAGCAGGACATGTGTGCGTGCACTGGATTTGGCCATCAGCTCAGAGGGTCCTCTTCAGGGGTTGGGCATCTTCATCTTCGAACAGGAAATCGGTCTCACGCACGGCAGAGCGCACGCGGCCATTGTGAGCCTTCATCTGCACGAGCAAATTCTTCATCTCGACAGAGCGCTCTTTTGACTGGTGAAGGATATCGGCCATGCTGACGGTCAGTTCTGACCTTGCAGCCTGCGCAGTGCGGCTGGCCTGCGCATGCGAAGCTTCCATTGATTCAGTTAGCTCGCTGAGCTTGTCGCACATCGCGTCCGCATCCTGCATGAGCTTCGACAGGCGCGATGCGAGCTCGCCAGCCTGCGCGCGCGTGTCGCTGGTCGCCGAGGAGACGGCGGAAACTGATTTCGACAGGGCGACAATCGTTGCGCCGAGGCCGTCGCGCGTGTCTTGGAGCGCTTTCAGCCGGCGGCTCAATACGATGCAGTAAACGCACGCAGCGAACGATACCAGGAAGATCGCAATGTCTGTCGGTTGGATTGCAAGCATGTCCATCACATCACCTCAACAGGAATTCCGTGACGAGGACGCCGCGTGAGACATCGCCGCCGAGGACCAGTTCCGAGCGGTGCGCCAGCTGTTCCCGCATGCGCGGGTAAAACCCGGCCGATTCGAAGTCGCTGAGTTCGACCGAGCGCATATACGACACGAAGGCGTCGACAAGCATTGGTTCGGCTTTCAGCACCTGATCGGTGTTCTTCTTGTCCGTCACGACCGAGATGTTCATCTTCACATACCGGGTGGCCGGCGCATTGCCGATCGTGATGAGGACTTCCTTCAGTTCGACATAGGCCTGGTCGTCCCGTGCCAGCGGCGAGACCAGCGGTTCGCCAGCTTCCGGTACGACGCATACAGCCGATTCAGCAGCGCTGTCTGGGGACAGGAAGAAGGACACCGCAAACGATGCACCAGCCGATACGACTGCGAGCAGCCCCCATTTGATGAGGCCGCCACCGCCAGATGCTTTCGGCGTTAATTCGTTTTCGTCTGCGCTTTCCGCAGCCATGGGCCCCTCGCCACTACCATCGATCCTGCCCACTGCTGTAGCGAACACTGGGTAAAGGAAGCGTTAACAATTTTCCCTGAAATATTAACCATTACGAGTGGTGATTTGATGCGGGGCTGTACAATCCATGAAGTTTGTTGAGACGCTGAAGGGACTGTCAGCGGGCAGACAACTCGCGCTGCTTGGTGCGGTGCTGGGGGTTGTGTTTGCCATGACGTTGCTAATGCGCGGCGCCATGAACGAACCCATGACACTGCTGTATTCCGGTCTTGAACCCGGCAATGCCGGCGAAGTCATCGAAGAGCTGGAAAAGCGCGGCGTTGACTATGAAATTCGCGGCGAAGCGATCTTCATTCCCGAAAGCCAGCGCGACGCAACTCGGCTGTCGCTTGCCCGTCAGGGCCTGCCGCAGCAATCGGTGCGCGGCTATGAGCTGCTCGACGATGTCAACGGTTTCTCGGTGACCTCCGAAATGTACAATGCTGCGTATTGGCGCGCCAAGGAAGGTGAGCTGACGCGCACGATCCTGTCGATTTCCGGCGTGTCCTCTGCGCGGGTCCATATCGGCGCAAGCCTGCGTTCTGGCTTTTCGCGGTCCACACCGACGCAGACCGCCTCCGTGACCATCTCGACGGTGCGGGATCTCACCCCGGGCCAGGCCGAAGCGATCCAGTATCTCGTCGCACTGGCGATCTCCGGCCTCAATCCGGATGATGTCGCCGTGATCGACCCGGAGAAAGGCCTGCTGGCCGGTCCGAATGTCGACAAGATGGAAGAGCCAGCGCTCGTTGCCGACAGTCAGGCATCCATGCTTGAACAGAAGATCATGCGCCTGCTTGAAGCCAGGGTCGGCGCTGGAAATGCGCGTGTGTCGGTCTCTGTCGATGTGAACCGCCAGCGCCAGCGCGTGTCAGAGGTGACATTCGACCCGCAGTCGCGTGTGATCCGCAGCCGCACCAGTAATGATGTGAGCGAGTCCAATGCCGGCTCATCGGCGGGCGTATCCGTGTCCAGCAATCTGCCTCAGGCAACAGGCGAAAGCGGCGGCGGCACCTCCAGCATGATGAAAAACTCCACCGAGAGCGTGGCATATGAATTCAACGAACGCCGCACTGAAACCGAGATGATGCCGGGTGAAATCCAGCGCATATCGGTCGCTGTCCTGCTCAATCGCGAACAGCTTGGCATCGACCCGGCGGCAGCAGATGCAGACCTGCAGGCGCAGGAGATGATTACGAATTTCGAGCAGCTTATCCTGTCGGGTGCCGGTCTGGACACGGACCGCGGAGATACGCTGACAGTTGAGCTGATGCCGTTCCAGGCGGTACCTGTGCAGGAAATGTTGGTAGCGCCATCTATGATTGAGACACTGATCCAGACCTATTTCTGGGCAGGCCTGCAGGCCGTGCTGCTCGGTATTGTCGTGATTGTCCTGGTGCTTGGCGTTCTGCGTCCGCTCTTGACGCAAAGACCCGAACGCAAGGATGCCTTGAACCAGCCGCAGCTTATCGAGGGGCAGACGGCTCAGGATGCCGAAACTGATCCGTTCAATTACCTCTCCGACTATACGCGTGAGCGTCAGGATGAAACCGCAGCCCTGCTGCAGTCCTGGCTGGATGAAGACCGGAAGGTGGCCGTGAATGAGTGAAGCCCTTTTCGCGAGACTTCCCAAGTTTGACGAACTGGAGAGCGCTGGAAGCGGGACAGCCCGAAAGGCCGCGCCCGCCCAACCCGTGCAGAGCGCTGAAGACGCTGCACGCGCCAGCGCCGAAGCCGCTTTCAAACAGAAGTCATCAAAACACCTTTCCGAGATCGAAGCGACACTCGGCGCGCTGTCGCAAGCAATCACCACCGTGCAACAGGATGGACGCAAGCAGACGGTGGAGTCCGTCGTCGCGATTGCCGAAAGGCTCTTTCCCGAGCTCTCGAAGAAATTCCTGTCCGAGGAAATCGCCCTGCATCTGGAAAAAATGATCCCGGAGTCTGCTGCAAGCGTCGACATCAAGGCTGAGCCGGACCTCGCCGAAAGCCTGAAAAGCGTGATCGAGCGGTCCAACCACCTGTCATCGGTCTGCGCCGTGACACCCGACGCTTCACCGAAAGGCGAGCGGGTGACCGTGTCATGGAAGACCGGCGGCCTGACCTTCGATTTCAACGGCCTGCTCGAAGCCTGTATCGGGCATCTGAAAACAACGCATCCAAGCATGGGGGAGACATCCTGATGGCCAATCCGGAGCCTGCACAAGCCGAACCAGAAGATCTCGAACGGCGCGATGGTTCAGCCGTGAACCAGTTCCGGCGCTCGATCTATGGCGTGCCCGTAATGGTCACAGTGTCAATCGGCCAGAAACGGCTCAGCGTTTCGGAGATTCTTGACCTGCGCCCGGATTCGGTTGTCGCGCTGACCTCCCGCATTGAAGACCCCGTCAGCCTGATGGTCGATGACAAGCTGATCGCCAAAGGCGAACTGGTCGAAACCGATGAGGGCGGCATCGCCGTCAAGATCACGGAGATTTCGGAAGATGCAGATGGCGCTCAGGGCTGACAGCCTCGCGACGTCCTGCCGTCTCTTCCTCCTGATTGCGTTCGCAGCGGTCTTTGCATTTTCCGGACATGCGCAGGAAGCGATAGATGGTGCCGGCCCGCTGGGCGGGCTGCTTGGCCAGTCCGGCGAGGGCGGTCTCAGCGGCTCCGTGATTATCCTGTTCGTCATGGTGACGGTGCTCAGCCTTGTGCCGGGCCTTGCCATGATGGTCACATGCCTGCCTTTCCTGATGATCGTGTTCTCGTTTATCCGGCAGGCGCTCGGCATCCAGCAGGCGCCGCCAAACATGATGCTCATGGCCCTCGCCATGTTCCTGACCTTCTTCATCATGGAGCCGACCTTTACCGAGGCGTGGGCCAATGGTGTCGCGCCCTATACCGAAGGCACGATCGGCGAGGATACGGCCTGGAGCGCGACAACAGAACCGTTCCGTGTGTTCATGAATGCGCGTGTCGACCCTGAAGCCGTGCCGGTGCTCGGGGACGCGCTGAACCGGCCGGTGGTGGACGGTGAGGAGCCAGCTTTCTCACTGCTCGCAACCGCCTTCATGCTGTCTGAAATCAAGCATGCTTTTCAGATCGGCTTTGTGATTTTCTTACCATTTCTTGTGATTGATCTGGTCGTGGCGTCGGTCCTGATGGCCGTCGGCATGATGATGGTGCCACCGACAGTTGTGTCGCTGCCTTTCAAGATCGGATTTTTCGTGCTGGCCGATGGCTGGCTCAAGATTACTGAAGCCCTGATACGAGGATATGCCGGATGAATCCTGCCCCGAAACCTGCTGCCTCGAACGTCACGCGCATGACACCGCGCGCGGGCGCTAAGAAGCCGGGCGCAGCAAGCATCACACCGTCCCAGCGGGCCGCCGTCATAATTGCCGTGCTGGGCGAAACTGCGGCCAAGCCAATTGTCGACAAGCTCGACGATGCGGCGCTGGCGCAGGTCGCTACGGCGCTGGAATCCGTGTCCTTCCTTGCCCGCGATGAGCTTGCTGAAATCGTTGTCGATTTCCTGCAGCACCTGCGCCACAACAGTGGCGCTTTCCGGGGTGGCAAGGCACGCTCCCGCCAGATCATCGAAGGCCTGCTGGATGAAAGCCGTCTCGACATGGTGTTCGGTTCAGGCGCTTCCGTGACGGCCCTGTCTGCGCCCCCGGCAAGCGAAAAAAGCGACGCATGGGCGCGGCTTGAAGAACGTGACCCGGCGCAGATTGCGGCTTATTTCAACAATCTGACGCCAAACATCATCGCGCTTATCCTGCGCAAGCTCGACGTGTCGATCGCCTCGGAGGTTGTTGGCCACCTTGATGAGGACAAGCTCGACACGACAATTGGTTATCTTGTCGAGGCGGACCGCACTGACCCGGAAATTGACGGCGTCATCGCGCGGATGGTCGAGATGGAATTTCTCAACAATGCGCCCGGTGAAGTCGAAGCAGAAGGCTCGGCACACCTGGAAGCGGTTGGCGAGATGCTGAGCCTGATCTCCAGCACCAAACGCGACCGTTTGCTGGCCTTCCTCAAGATAGAGCATGAAAACAAGCTTGAAGGGATTGAGAAAGTCCTGTTCACGATTGAGGGTCTGCCGGACATGCTGCCGCGCAATGGCGTGCCTGTCGTCTTCCGTGAGCTTGGTGAAGATACGATGATCCCGCTCCTGTCCACGCTGACGGGCAATCTACAGCCTGTGCAGGACTATTTGCTGAGCAATATTTCGTCCCGCCTGGCTGACCAGTATCGCGACCAGCTCAATGATCCTGATCGCAAGCCTGTCACTGATGTCGATGCGGTCCAGCGCGGCTTGCTGACAGCGCTCATGTCGCTGAAGCGACGCGGCCTTGTCGTGATGGAAAAGCCGGCGACCTAGATCCCCGCCTCTCATCCGAAACCCCTAGCGGACGATCAGGTCAGCGTGTAGCGCGCCGGCGGTTTTCATCGTGCGGATGATGTCCGACATTTCCTGCGGCGTCACGCCGAGGGCGTTGAGGCCGGAAATCAGCTGCGACAGTGTCACATTGGAATCCAGCGTCGCCACGTTGTTGTCGCCGGTCTGCCCGACGAAGATCTGTGAGCGGGGCAGCACAATCGACTCTCCGTCAGAGAAGGGGTTGGGCTGTGACACGACCGGGCTTTCGACCACCTTGATCGATATATTACCCTGCGCGATTGCAACCTTCGAAATTGTTACATCCTCGCCAAACACGATGGTGCCGGACTTCTCGTCGATGACGATCCGGGCCGGGACGGCGACTTCGACAGGCAGGTTTTCGATATTGGCCAGGATGCGGGCCGGTGATCCGCTCAGGGCGCGCAGGTCAAGGTCGATCGTGCCGGGATCGCGCATAAAGGCGATGGGCGTACCGAACGACTTGTTGATTGTGTCTTCGATGCGTGCGGCTGTTGTGAAATCCGGGTCACGCAATGCCAGTACCAGAGAGTCGCGACGATTGAAGTCATAGGCAATCTCGCGTTCGATACGCGCGCCATTGGGCACGGAACCGGCGGTTGGCGTGCCGCGTGTCTCGCGGGCGCCTGCGGCCTGAACGTCGATACCTGACACGATGATGCTGCCTTGCGCGACAGCATAGACTTCATTGTCGGCGCCTTTGAGCGGCGTCAGGATCAGCATGCCGCCTTCGAGGCTCTCGGCGTCGCCAATCGAGGACACGGAGACATCAACGGTCGAGCCATTGCGCGCAAAAGAGGGCAGGGTTGCGGTAACCAGCACGGCCGCAACATTGTCCGGCTTGATGTCCTCGCCCTGCACATTCACGCCGAGGCGTTCCAGCGTGTAGGTCAGCGAGTCTTCGGTGAACGGTGAATTACGCACCGTGTCGCCGGTTCCGTTGAGACCAACGACAATGCCGTAACCGATGAGATCGTTCTGGCGTACCCCTTCGACATCCACCACATCGCGGATGCGGCTCTGCGCGTCGACGTGCAGCGATGAGGCGAAGGCGGTGAGGCCGGCAAAGGCCAGGAGCCAGATGATTTTTTTCATCGTGTTACCTCAGGAAATTCAGGAGTGAGAGATTGGCGAGACGTGCGGTCAGCAAGTAGGAAGCTTCCAGGTTGCTCTCCAGCTGTTGCAGCTCCGAGGCGGCCTCGTACTGGTCGCGGCCTGCCATCTGGTTGAACGCTTCGGTCAGGACGGTTTTCTCGATGGCGAGAGACGCCTGCTCGTCGGAAATCCGCTTTTGCTTGACGCCGAGATCGGCCCGCAGATTGGTAACCGACGTTTCGCCCGAAGCCAGACGGATCGAGGCAGCGTCGAGGATGGCAGTGCGCGCATCGCCATTTGGCAGGCTGCCACCCTTTTCCGATATTGCCATGACGGCGAGGCCGGACACCAGCTGGGTGATTGCCGGATCAACTGCCGTCACGCCGTCCGGGTCCGACGTGGACGCCGTGCCACCAAAGATGCCTTGCTGCCAACCGCCGGTAGGGGAATTGAAATAGGTGTCGATCTGGGCTTCGAAATCTGCGGCATCGGTCGCAGTCGAGGCGATGCCGCGAATGTCCGCCAGCAATTGTTCTGATCCGGCAAAGGGCGTTGTCGAGGTTGCATCACCGGAGAAGACATAGCGCTCGCCGTGACGGACATTGAGCGCAGACAGGACGGAGTCGAGCGCAATACCCGCATCGCTGGCGACAGCGGCCTGCTCCTGGTCATTACCGGCCCCAATGGAGGATTGCATGCGCGCCGACAGGCCCGATACGCTTGTGGCCACGCGGGTAAGGCCTTGCTGGGCAATATCGAGCCGGCTCTCGCGCAACTGAAGGAGCCCGGCCTGAGAGGCCACATCATTGAGCGCTTTCTGGCTCAGCATCGCGCTACCAATGCGGCCGGATAGATGCTGGGTAAGGTCGGCCCGCCGGCCGGTGACCGCTTCCTGGGAAGTGTTCTTGAGCTGCTCGCGCAGGTCGGCGACGTTCTGACTGAGCTTGGCCGAAATCAGGCTGGAGGGCAGGGTGTTGCGTATCATGCTAGATCTCCATCAGACGCTGCAGCATCTGGTTGGCAATTTCGATCACACGGGCATTGGCAGCATAGGCCTGTTCGATCAGCAGGAGGTCCTGCATTTCGGCATCGACATCAACACCGGTTGCGGCCTGTTCAGCCTCCAGCATGATGGAATGCTGCGCTGAGGTGGAGGACAGCACTGCTTCGTTCGAAATACGGGCCTGACCGGTCAGCGAGGAGAAATTGGCCGCGAGTTCTGCCGATGAGAACTGACCCTGAAGGCCGTTAGCATTAACCGCGCGAACACCCGTCAGTGCATCGAACATGGCGGAAAGGATTGCGTTGTTGCCGGTTGGGCCGGGCGTGGTTGCGCCGAGGCCATCGCGCAGCCTGGAAAGATCGCCGCCCTGTGTAGGATCGACCAGCGGGTTCACCGCCAGGCGTCCGGCAATACCTGCGCCGCCTGCCGGGTCGAGGTCTACAAACAGGCCAAAGTCCCCGGCCGGCTTGGTCGGGTCGAGTGCGTCATCTGAAAGGCGTGTGACAAGATCGCTGGCAACCGTGTCGAGCTGTGCTCCGAACTTTGGCAGGTCGGTATCGCGCAGGGTGAACAGCGCGCCGAAAAGGCCACTTGAGACCGCCGAATAGGTCGCCGCGCCGGGCGTCAGGTCAAGGCCATCTACAGTCAGGCCAGACAGGTCGCCATCGGCTAGCGTAACGCCGGGTTCAAAGGAATTGGACGGCGTGAATTCTATCTCGCGGGCTGTGCCGGCGAGCAGGTACACGCCCTCCTTCGTCACGATATCGATCGTCCCGCCCTGGCGCGCAACAGACTGCACGGGCAGGTATTCGGAGATCGTGTCGACCGCCCGCTGGCGCTCATCGAGGAGGGCGGCTGCTTGCGGCGAGGAGCGATCAATGCCGGCGACCTTGCCGTTCAGCATTTCGATCTGTTTCAGGGCGTCGTTGACCACCCTTACGCCGTCAGAAATCTCACGGTCGGCTTCGGCGCGCTGGTCGGTAACGTATTGCGACAGCGAGTTGAATTCACGCACAAGTGCGTTGGCCGTGTCGATCACGCCGCTTGCATTGGCCGATGATTCAGGGCTGGTCACCGCTGCAGAGAGCGAGGTTTCAAAGTCGGAAATCAGGTTGAACAGGCCGGACCCGTCCGCAGTATCGCCCAGCCGGGCTGATAGCGACTGCCAGGTCGATGACAGGACGCTTGCCTTGGTCAGGTCGCTGGTCAGCGACATGCGCTCGGACGTCAATATGGCGTCTGTGGCCCGGCTGATGCCTTCGCCATGAACGCCGGCCGTGTTCGAGCCGATTATTGTTTCGCCCAGCAAGACAGAACGCCGGACATAGCCCGGCGTCGTTGCATTGGCGACGTTGGTCGCGACGATGTCGGCCCTCAGTCCTGAGACTTGAAGGCCGGATCGCGCTGCGTTTATGGCATGGGAGAGGCTCAAGGAATTTGCGCCCTTTCAGCTGGCCGCACTTACCGTTTGAGGTTGGTGGTTTCCTGCAGCATCTCATCGACCGTCTGGACGATTTTCGCATTCGAGGAATAAGCCCGCTGGGTTTCAATCAGGTCGGTCAGTTCTTCGGCGATATCGGTCGTCGATTCCATCAGGGAGAAACCGGCAACGCCGCCGACCGGGCCGGTGCCTGCATCCCAGAGATAGAGGTTGCCACTGTCTGCGGACACTGAGAATGCCTGCGAGTCGAGGGCCTGGAGGCCGTTCATGTTCGGAACGTCACCAACCGGGATCTGGTAAAGTGTCCGGCGGAAGCCGGAATTGTAGACCGCCTGCAGGAAACCCTTCTCGTCGATCTCGACGGATTGAAGATCACCGATTGGCGCGCCATCCTTGCTGACATTGGTCGGCGAGAACGGAGCCGAAAGCTGCGTGATGCCGGAATTGTCATTCGGGCGACCGATAAATATCTCGACATCGCCATGTGGCAGGTTGATCGTGATATTGCCGGTGTCCTCACTATAGGAGGCACCGCCGGCTGCGGAGACAGTGGTGATACGTCCACCGGTCGTGGCATTGTCGGCAAAGGAGATATCAACGTCGCCAATTGAATCGGCCGAACCGCCGGCGCTGTCGAAGATCTCGACTTGCCACTGGTTGCTGGCCCCGGTCGCCGGGACGCTCGGCGTGAAGCTGAGTGTCAACGTCTGGGCGCGGCCGAGATTGTCGAAGTATTCGATCGGCAGGGTGTAATCGTCGCCATTACCTGTCGAGAGCGTGGCATCGGCCGGCAGGTTGATACCGAGTTCAACTTTCGACGTTGGCGACGCGGTGTATTGCGACGCGGAAATGTTGACCGGCTCGAGATTGCTGCCGCTATTGCGGCTGACATTGCCAATTTCGCCATCGGAGTCGGCAGGCCAGCCGAGCAGGAACAGGCCGCTCTGCGTGCGCAGGTTGCCGTCCTGGTCAGCGTAAAATGATCCGGTGGGCAGCAGGTTGAGGCTGCGCTCGGAGGGCAGGGCGTCGATGCCTGCGCCGTCTGTCACCGGAAAGAGGCCGCGTCCGGCAACTGCGATGTCTGTCGCATTACCGGTCGATATGAGCGATCCCGTCGCCGAAATATCTTTATAGGTGCTCACGCGAACACCGCCTGCCGCATAGGCCGACGAGCGCTGCTGGATCACCATGCTGGAAAAGTCGACGACACTGCGCTTGTAGCCGTACGTCGAAGAGTTTGCGATATTATCGGAAATCGTGGAGAGGCGGCTGGCGTTCGAGTTCAGCCCCATCACGCCCGCATTAAGGGACGAAGATATACTCATATGACAACTCCTTTGTCAGATTTGCACCTGAAATTGGAGATGATTTCTTAATAAGCAGATAACCCTGTTGTTTGCTCGCCTGCCCCGCCGGCCATTTGGGGCGTGTCCGTCATGATGGTGATCGAGATACGGCGGTTCTGCGCGGCGGACGGATTGTCCTTGACCAGGGGGTCTGTATCGGCGCGCCCTGAGACTTCCCGCAGGCGTTCCCCCGGCATGCCGCTATTCAGGAGCAGCTTGCGAGCCGTGTTGGCGCGATCAGCTGACAGGTTCCAGTTGTCATAGCCGCCGACAGATTTGTACTGGCGGTCATCGGTATGGCCGACAATCTTGACGTCATTGGAAAACGTATTCAACGAGCCTGACACAACGGAGAGAAGATTCTCCAGGAGCGGGGTCGGTGCGCTTTGTCCGACCTCGAACAGCGGACGGCTGTCGGAATCGATGATTTCCAGCACGATGCCTTCCGACGTCATTTTCACCAGAAGGTGTTCGGACAGTTTGCGTGGATCCTTGCTGAGGTCCTCTTTCAACGTCTTGAGGTTTTCAGCAATGTCCTCGCCATCCTTCTTCTTGTCGTTGGAGTCGACGGACTTCTCACGGGTCGCGCCGGTGCCCATCGCGGCATAGGTCTCTTCCGTGAAGATCGAGCTGCCATTGAGGCCATCAGAGCCACCACCGGAAATCCGGCTGACAGGAATGGTCGGGTTGAAATAGTCGGCAATGCCCTTGCGCTGTTCTTCGGTCGTGGCGTTAAGGAGCCACATGAGCAGGAAGAACGCCATCATTGCGGTGACAAAGTCCGCATAGGCGACTTTCCACGCGCCACCATGATGGCCGTCAGCCTTCACGACCTTCTTGCGCTTGATGATCGTGATATGTGTTGGTGCTGGCTGTTCTGCCATGGGTGCCCTGCCTCAATGCCTTGCGACAGTCTATAGCAGGTCGGGATCAAGCTTTACTGTATGTGCAAGTGAAGATTGGAAGGGTCTCGATAACGTTTCGTCAACCAAATCTATCCAAGTGTTAACACGAGAAAGACTTCATCTGGATACAGGTTCAACGTGTCGACAGTCCTGCGCAAGAAAATCAAGGCGGCCGGGGGTATTCCGCAGACACTGCTACAGTGCGGTGTCTTCTGGAATAGCCTGCAGAACGCATCGCAGGCATGGGCCAAGAAGAGCTTCGGACATGAGCTGGCCTCGTCAGTCATCCACAGGGCCATCATCGGGGGCCGCGATGCGGCAGCCCAGCTTGATGAACGTTTCGGCTATATCTGTTTACCACATTCCACGACCGGCCTTCGCGCCATTTCGATCGACCGACAGGCTGCCGGGCGGTACGCCTCGATGCGTCTTGGCCAGTCCCTTGAGACACTGGGAGGCGCGCCGCCGCTCTTCCTGCGCCTGATGGCGGACCATCCGGCGCGGGCCTTGTGGAAACTTGTCGCTGAGGCAGTTCCCGCCGGTCCAGCCCTGCCGGAGGATTTTTCCGTGGCTGACCCTGCAGGCGTTCCAGACAGTCTCGGCCCGGATGAACGCTTCCTGCAGATCGGGATGAGCCTGTCGGCCAGCGGGTCTGAAGATGGCTGGCTACTTGAGGGTGAAGAAGAGCCGCCAGAAATCCAGCTCTATTTCGAACTGGAGTCGGTGAAGGCCTACGCGCTCGCGGCCCAGCGCAAATCGGCGGCGCGCGCTGCCGTTCAGGAAGGTCCCACCCGGGACAACCTTCGAAAAAGCATGCGCCGCTCCACGATCGGTCTCGATGCCGTGCTGGAGAAACTGCCGCTGACCATCGCAGAAATTTCACGCCTTGAAGTGGGCCAGGTCCTTGAACTGCCGGGCGTCGAGCCGGGTGTGCTCTCACTTTGCGCGGAAACGATGCATGGCAGCGTCGTCATTAGTCAGGGCGAATTAGGGACATGGAAAGGCAAACGTGCGCTGAAGTTACAGGCGCCTTTGCTGGAAAGTTTTGTCCAGGAAATCGCAGAGATCTGACTGGGGATTTGGGTATGCGCTGTCTGGCGCAGAGGAGGTTGTAAGTGAACGCAATTCTGGGACTGGCAGTCACCGTTTTCATGGTGTTCGGCGGATACATACTGGCTGGGGGCCATATGGAAATCATTACGCATGCCTTGCCGTTTGAGGGCATGATGATTGGCGGCGCCGCGCTTGGCGCGCTGCTGGCGGCCAATGATTTCAACACGATCAAGCATACGATGGGCGATGTCGTGTCAGCCTTCACCGGTCCGAAATTCAAAAAGTCCGATTATCAGGACCTGCTCTGCCTGATGACAGAGCTCCTCAATGTGCTCAAGCAAAATCCGGTCGATATTGAAGCGCATGTCGAAGACCCCGCGCAGTCGCCGATCTTCCAGAAGTATCCGCGCATCCTCAAGGATCACGATGCGATCGAGATGATCTGCGACACATTCAGGTCGATGCTGATGAACTTCGACAATGTGCATCAGGTCGAGGAATTGCTCGAAAAGTCGCTCGACAGCCTGATGGAAGAAAAACTGCACGGCTCGCACGCCCTGCAGAACATGGCCGATGCGCTGCCGGCGCTCGGTATCGTTGCGGCTGTGCTGGGTGTGATCAAGACGATGGCGTCCATCGACAAGCCGCCTGAAGTGCTCGGAGGGATGATTGGCGGCGCGCTCGTCGGAACGTTCCTCGGCGTGTTCCTCGCTTATGGCGTGGTCGGTCCGTTTGCCTCCCGCGTGAAGGCGATCCGCCTCGAAGAGCATTTTTTCTATTCGATGATTGGCGAAGTGCTGGTGTCGAACCTGCACAAGAACCCGGTCAACATCTGCGTTGAAGTTGCAAGGCGCCATGCGCCGGCGCGGGTGCGTCCATCCTTCAACGAAATCGAACAAGCAGTCAGGGGGCTGAAGGCTGCGTGAAGCACAAGCTCCCCATCCTTCTTCTTGCGCTGGCCTTTCCGGCTGGACAGGCGGCCCTCTCGCAGGAGCCGCCTGAAAGCGTTGTATCTACCAGTGACCTGGACAAGCTTCCCGGTACGCTGGACAGCTTTGTCCGCGATGCCATCAATGAGGGCCTCCTGTCACCTGCGACACCTGTTGGCACAGGGCCGGAGGCCGGCCAGCCGGGCCAGGTCGGGTATCGCCAGCCGGCCGAGCCTCGTCGCCTCACGCCGCCAGCTGCACCGGTGCAGGCTGGCCTGCGCCTTCGGCCTAAACAGTCATTCGAACAGACGCTGTGCGGCGATGCCAACCCGCTGGATTTCTCAGACTTCAATGAGTTCGTGAACTATGATGACCTGATCGCATGGCGTGGGGCTTCGCTTGGCGAACTGCCTGAAACCCAGCTTGCGAAAGCCTATATTGCACTTGGCCTGAACGAAGAAGCTCGTGCCGAACTTATCGGTATTGACGGCCGAGACGCGGTCGCGCTGCGCGAGCTCGCCTACCTGATGGAAGGGCGCCGCGCGGTCAATATGCGTTATTTCCGTGACCTGACGGACTGCTATGGCGGCGCGAGCACCTGGCTGATGGCGGCGCAGCTCGCCAGCAATGACCAGGCCGGTGTCGTTGCGCTGGAGCAACAGCTCAACTCGGTCCGTCGCCTGCCGCTGCAATTGCGTATTTCCTTTACCTCCATTGCTGTGCCTGCGCTCGACCGGCTGGACCAGAAGCTGCTCGCCGAGAAGCTCATCACCATGTTCACGGACGAGCAGATTTCGCTGTCTTCACGGCTGACATTTGCGCGGGCGGTGGTTGATCTCAGCCTCGGTGATTCCACCGCCGAAGCGCGTTTGCGCCAGTTTTTTGCAAGCACCCAGTTTAGCGATGAAGCCGCTTCCGCGCTTCGTCGTCACGGCTTTCATATTTCTCCGGAATATGAGCTCCAGTTCGTTGACCGGCTGGTCGATGGTTATGGCAAACTGCCCACCGACATCCCGGTCGAGACAAGCCTCGACCTTTTGCTGCGCGATCTCAACGATTCTGCTGATTATGATATGACACTGCGGCTTGCCGAGCTGCCGGCCGCCAAGGCTCCTGACGCCCGCGCGCGCCTTGCTGATCACTATGTCGAGCTCGTGGATAAAGACCTTAAAGACCCCGATCCGCTTCACAATCTCGAAGCCATGGACGCGCTCCTGAAGGCTGGCAGCCTGCTTGAAGATCACCAGGAGCGGGGCGCGCTGTTTGGCTCGGCCGCGGCCCTTGCCGTGCATCTTGGCCTGCGTAACCTTGCTGAAAAGCTGGCTGACGAAGTCGAGGCCGATGAAGACCTGAACTATGCGCAGGCCGAACTCGCCTTCCGCCTCATGGATGTCGACCGGCTGGACGCGCTCGCTGACCAGTATGCCGGCAATGCCCGGATCACCCAGCTTGCGGCCCTCAACGCAATCGAGACGGGGCGTACGGAAGCCCTGCGGACCTATGAGCGCCGCCTGCCGCTGACACCTGAAATCATCGTTCCGCTGATCGAGGCTGATGCGGCGCGCGGCGACTGGATCGTTTCACCGGGCATATACGAGGCCGCTCGCGCCATTGACGACGAAACCTACGGTGCTCGGGCGCGCCGGGTCCTCGCCATGAAAACCGGTTCAACCGGCGCCGCAATGTCGGCCAATATGAAACTTGCGGAAGTGACTGCCAATCTCGACCGGATCAGCCGGTCGCTGAACGAGCCAGAAACGGAGATGCGTTGATGTCGAATGCGATTTATGCCGCGCTCGCCCGCCAGACGGGCCTGATGAACGAGATGCAGGTCGTGGCCAACAATCTCGCCAACTCCTCGACCACCGGCTACAAGACCGACCGCGCTATCTTTGCCGAGTTCCTGGCCGGGACGGGCACGAATTCGCCAGATCTTTCGATGGGCGGTCTCGCCGCGCATGCATTTGATCTTGAGCAGGGCGGCCTGAGGTTCACCGGCGGCAAATTCGACCTGTCCATACAGGGCGAGGGTTTCTTCGTTGTCGACACTGATCGCGGCCAGCGCCTCACCCGCGCCGGGCATTTCCAACTATCGGAACAGAGCGAACTGATCGATAGCGCCGGCAACAAGGTGATGAATGCTGGCGGCAGCGCGATTACGATACCGGAAGAGGCGGCCGTGGTGTCGATCGCCGGAGATGGCACGATTTCCGCTGATGGCCAGATCATTGACCAGGTCGGCATCGTGACCCCGAATGGGGACCTGATGCGCGACAGCAATACTCTGTTTTCGGCCGCTGGCGGCTTCCAGCAAGCCGAAGAACCACAAGTCATCCAGGGCGCCCTGGAACAGTCCAATGTCTCACCTGTCCTTCAGGTCGCGCGCATGATCGAAGTGCAGCGCGCCTACGAGGCCGGGCAGGCCCTGATCGAACGTGAAGACGAACGGATTAGCCGTTTCATCAGTACAGTACGCCAACTTTAACGCCAATCTTGGATCGAGGGAGGACCCTATGAAGTCACTACAGATTGCCGCCACAGGCATGGCCGCGCAGCAGATGCGTGTCGATGTCATTTCGAACAATATTGCCAATATGAGCACGGCTGCCTACCGGCCGCGAACGGCGGAATTTTCAGATCTCATGTACCAGCAATACATGACACCGGGGACGATCACCTCGCAGACAGGCACGATCGTTCCGGCGGGTATCCAGCTGGGCACAGGTGTCAAGCCGTCGAGCGTCTCGATGGAGATCACGCAAGGCGCGCTTCGGCCAACCGGGTCAGAACTTGATCTTGCAATTGACGGGGTCGGCTTCCTTGAAGTGACCCTGCCATCGGGCGAGTCAGCCTATACCCGCGACGGTAATCTCAATCGTAGCGCCGACGGCCAACTCGTGACCAAGGATGGCTATGCGCTGGCGGACGGGATCGTCATCCCGGAGGATGCACGCAGCATCTCGATCAGCCGCGATGGCGAAGTTGTCGCCTATTTCGACACCGAGACCGCTGGCCAGCCGATTGGCAACATTTCACTCGTCCGCTTCGTCAACGAGAAGGGCCTCGAAGCGATGGGCGACAATATGTTCCGCGAGACCGAAGCCTCTGGCGCGCCGAACACGTTGGTGCCCGCGACCGAAGGTGTCGGTACGCTCAACCAGGGCTTCCTGGAGGATTCCGGCGTCGATGTGGTGCAGGAAATTTCAGAGCTGATCGAAGCCCAGCGCGGCTATGAGCTTAATTCCAAGGTCATCACTGCGGCTGACGAGATGCTCGCTGCAACGACGCGGGTGAGGTAAGGCCATGAGCATTCTCACCTCTCTGGGCGCAAGCCTTGTCCTCGCAGCCGCAGGCACGACGTCATTTGTCGCCAACGATGTCATTCGCGCCGGCGATGTCGTGATGCCGTCAATGATTGCCACGGAAGACGGGCTGGCCGCGCCAAGCGATCACCCCGTGATCGGCCGGGAAGTGCGCCGCACGGTGTATGCGGGCCAGCAGGTCTCGATGAACAACACCCAGCCCGCCCGTCTTGTGACGCGTAACCAGGTGGTCACGGTGAAGTATATCCGCGGTGGCCTTGAAATCACGACCTCTGGCCGCGCCATGAGTGAAGCGGCGGTGAACGAGTCCGTGACCGTGCTAAATCTCAGTTCGCGCAAGATGGTCAATGGTACGGTCCAACCTGAAGGATGGGTGCTCGCACAATGAAACAGATATTGCCCGCTTCACTCCTGCTGATCGGCTTGGCTGCGTGTTCGTCCACGCCGCAACAGGTTGCAGCCCCGATGCAGCCACCGCCTTCGCCGGTGCCGATCCTCGCAGAGCTTGAGCCGATCGGCACGCAAAGCGACACCAATTCCCTGTGGACCACGTCGGCCAACTCCCTGCTCAGCATGCGCCGCGCAAAGGCGGTTGGCGACCTGTTGACCGTTGTGGTCGAGATGGATGACCGTGCCAGCCTGCAAAGCTCGCTGTCGCGCAGCCGTGGCAGCTCCGGCGACTTCCAGGTCGACGCCCTGTTCGGCCTGCCTGAATGGGCGAACGGCGTCCTGCCGGGCGGCGCATCGCTGTCACCGGGCATAGATTATGGCCGTAACCAGTCACTCGATGGCAATGGCGCTGTGAACCGCGCCGAGAAAGTCACCTTCACGCTGGCAGCGCGCGTCATCGGGCTTGAGCCGAACGGCAACCTTGTCATCCAGGGCTACCAGCAGACGCGAGTCAGCAATGAAGTCCGCGTCCTGACAGTTACGGGCGTGATCCGTTCTCAGGACATCACACGCACGAACATGGTCACCTATGACAAGATCGCTGATGCACAGCTCTCCTATGTGAGCTCCGGCGAAGCGACCTCACCCACACAGCGCCGGGCCGGCCAGAAGCTGCTCGACACTGTTGTTCCCTTCTAGAAAGACCCGTTGATGAAACAGCTCATTCCCTCCCTGATCGCTGGCGTCTTCATCGTCATTGGCGGTGCAGGCGGCTACTTCGTGAAGAATATGGGCTCAGCCGAAGCCAGCACCGCGTCCGCCGGTCATGGCGAGGCGTCAGGGCATGGCGAAAAAGAATCCTCCGGTCACGACAAGCCAAAAGCGGACAAGGGCGGCGGACATGACAAGGAAGAGAGCGGCGCATCCGGCGATATCGCCTATTACAAGTTCACACGCGAATTCGTCGTGCCGCTTATCCGCAATGAGCGGGTCGAAAGCCTCGTCATCATCAATCTCAACCTGGAAGTGGATTCATCGGAATCGCAGAAGCTGTTCTCGATGGAGCCGAAGCTGCGCGACAACATCATGACAACGCTGATCAAGCTCAGCAATGATGGCGATACGCTGCATACGCTGACGGATGTCGATCACTATGAGACGATCCGGTCGATGGTGCTGGCCAATCTTCAGGGCGCGATCTCTGAGTCCATCCAGAATGTGCTCATTCTCGACATGGCAAAACAGGACCTCTGATCCAGGGCCTGTCACTCAAGCACTGAAGCTGACGAAATCTGGAAAATTTACGGCGTGACCTTGCGGACCTTGCTGAGGTCAGTGGTCAGGTGAGAGTCTGTGCCGAGCATCAGTGATCCGCTCTCATTGCCGACATTTGTCACCGTGGTGATGACCTGCGGGGCAACGGTGCCGATATACTGGCCTTCTGAATAGAGATCGATCCCGAACTCGAACAACTCCTGCGCGGTTGCCGGAATGCCGGACTGGGTCTCTCCGTCCCAGCTGAACGTCTCGTCTTCAAGATCCAGCTGGTCAGCCCAGACGGTTTCCCCGGCTGAATTGCGGATATTGAGAATAGCCTCGTCAGCCTCGACCGGGGCATCGATCTTGTACTGGACGGTTTCGCCGGAATAGGGGACCCAGGACGACTCGACCGCGACGGTCTGGCCCAGCCAATCGCTAGCCAGCATCGAGTGCAGGTCGCCGATCATGCTGGCAATGCTTTCAAGACTCGTATTGCCTTTCACCTGCTGTTCCAGTGCAGAGAAGGTGGCCAGCTGCTCGACGAATTGCGTCGAGTCGAGTGGTGAGAGCGGATCCTGGTTGCGCACCTGCGCCGTCAGCAGCTTCAGAAAGCTGTTATACTCCTCGCCGAATTGCTGCGGCGGTGCGGTCGTCGTATCGCTCTGGGCTGACGCCTGGGTCTGGCCGCTTGCAGTCGGATTGATGATACTCATGAGGCTCGGCTCCTAGAGTTTGAGATTGATCCCGCCCGACAGCGACGTCGCGTGATGGGGGCGGTTCATTTGCATCGGCGTCAGCGCTGTGACCTCGTCCGTCTCGACAAAGGCGAGCTGGTCTGGGAGGGCATGCAGCAGCTGGCTTCCACGCTGGTCGGAGGTGTTCTGGCTGAAGCTCATATCGCGCGCCGTCAGGCCGTTCTGTTCAAGTGACTGGACAAGATCGAAATGCATCAGGCGCAGGCGCTTCATGGCTTCTGGCGTATCGCCGGTCACGGACACATGCTGCAGGCCCTGGGCGTCAAATTTGAACTCGATGGAGACACGGCCGAGCTCTGGTGGGTCGAGCTGCACGGTAATCTTGTCGGGCCTGTCGGAACCGGCGATCTTGCTGGTAAAAATATCGACAACATCTTCCGGCGCTGCGACCATGGTCTGATGGTTTGGCATGGCTGCGAGGGCGGGGCCGACGGGCACATGGACCTGTCCTGATGGTGAGCCAGGGGCGCCTGCCTGCACTGTTGATGGGGCGAGGCTGAAGGATTGCTCGCCGCTCGTATGCAGGGATTTGTCTGCCGCCTGGAGCGCGGACTGGAAGTCGAGTATCGAAGCGCCTGCATCTGCGCTGGAATTTGCCGTCACCAGGCTGGTATCGACCGTGGGCGCGTCGCCGTCTTTGCTGTTTTGCGCACGATTCCCGTCTGAATTGACATCGCCTACGAGCGGGGCGGTCAGCGTTTGCTGGCCAGAGGTCCCTGCTGAAACTGTTGCCGCATGCAGGGAGGTTGTCTGGACGAGGGTGGCCGTACTGGTATCTGATTTCGTTTCGCTTGTGGATTTGTTAACCGCCGGCGCAGCGGGCGCGGCAAGACGCGCGTCAGGCGCAGGTGTCCCGGCCGCTGTTCCGGCTTCGGCTAGCTCTGTCTGAGGTGTAGCGGGCGCGTCTGGTGATGGCGTTTTCGGCTGTCCGGGAAAGGGCGTAATATTATCGCCTTTGAGAGGCGCCATGCCGTCTGTGTCTGCGCCTGCTGCACCTGTTTCTGAAGCCGTGTCCGCGGCCTCCGGGGCCGGTTCGGCTTGAGAAGCCGGTTCAGTCTTTGAATTTGGTTCGGTGGTTGGCGCTACCAGGGAAGCGATGAGGACATCTGATGAATTGTCATCGCTCTCTGCTTCAGGTGCCTCGATGCTTTGTTCCGCATCAGGGGCGGCTGTCTCCTGCTCAATGGCAGGCTCGCGGGAGATAAGCCAGGAGAGGTTGGCCGGTACAGTGTTTTCGGGCTCACGCGCCTGCGCAGGCTGGCGTTCATCAACTTCTTGCGCACCGGAGACGGTCTGGAAGGCGGCCATGAAGTCCTGATCTGATTGTCCTGCATCAGTCTTCGCAGGGCTTGCAGCGCGCGCAGGCCTGGCCTCTGGCCGGAAGATCAGGTCGCTGTCGATTCCATGTGCCATTCAGGGTCCGTGATTAGGGCTCTCTTAACCACAATAGCCCCAAGACTCGTAAACTATGACTTAACGGCACTGCCGGAATTTCTCGTCGGGCCGTAATATTTGTCGAGGGAAACATCATGTCAGGACCGGGCGAAATTCAGGCCGCATCCCTGCTTGGACAGGTCAAGGCAGCCACGCCCCAGAAAGCAGCGGCACCGCAAAGTGCCGGCATCGACGAGCGTTTTGAAAAGATGCTCTGGGCTGAAATGCTTAAATATGCCGGACTTGAAAAAGCGTTCACGCAATCGGGGGGTGAAGCGGCGTCAGCGTTTTCCCGGTATATCGTTGAGGCAATTGCCGAAGACCTGGCTGAAAAACACCCCCTCGGCCTCAATCCGACCCGGGGGGCGAGCGAAGCCTACACTCAACTTAATGGCGGGGAGACCGAAAGCTGATGGACACTCACGAAATCTATAATGCCGTCTCCGAATTGCGCGGCGTCCTCGAAGCGGAACGCGAGGCTTTGAGAACCGGGCGCGCGCAGGAAGCGGCTGGGCTGGTCAATGAGAAGATGGATGCGTTGAAAGCCTTTGATGCGATCATCGTGGCGGCACAGAACATGCCAGACCGTTCGGAGCTCCGCGGTGATATTGAAGGCATTGTCAGCCTCGCCCGCGAGAATGCCTCACACTTTACCGCCGTAAGGAATGGCATGAGCAATGCCATTAGCAGGCTCAACTCACTTTCAGACACATCCTATGTCGGCTCCTACACGGCGAGCGGCGCAAAAACGCCGTTTCCCAAAGCAGCCGGCGGTTACGTGAAGAAGGTGTAACGCAGTTAACCGATTATACATCTGCAACCTGTAACAGGGACGGTAACAACCATGATTGGTGTGCGGGACTAACCCGCTGTCAGGAAGACATGAGTTAGGAAATTCGGGTCGAGCCACCAGGCATTGACCCAACAGTATTGAGGGATAACTGATGTCCAGTATTCTTACGAACAATAGCTCCATGGTCGCTCTCGAGACCCTGCGTAATATCAACCGCAATCTCGAATCTGTCCAATCTGAAATCTCGACCGGCAAGAAGGTCAACTCGGCTAAAGATAACGCCGCGATCTGGGCCATCTCGACGGTCATGTCGACCGACGTTGAAAGCTTCAAGACGATCACCGACTCGCTCAACAAGGGCACGGCGACCGTTGGTGTTGCCCGCGCCGCATCCGAGCAGGTCACCGAACTCCTGCAGGACATGAAAGAGTTGATCGTTTCGGCTCAGGAAGACCTGAACGCTGACGACCGCGCCAAGATCCAGACCGATATCGACAAGCTGAGCAGCACGATCACCGGGATCGTCAACGCTGCCCAGCTGAACGGCCAGAACCTTCTCAAAGGCACAGCCAGCGTCGATGTTCTCGCATCGCTTGATCGTGGTTCTGATGGCAAGGTTGCCGCGTCCAAGATCACGGTTGCCCGCAACGACCTGCAAACCAATGCTGCGGCTGACGAAGCTGCCAAGGAAAGCGGTGACGCAGGTTACGTATCAACAGAAGATACCGTCACCGTCAGCGATGAAGACAAAGTCAGCGGCGACGCCGGTTTCATCACGCTTACCGGTGTAACATCAGACGCTACGGCTTCCGGTGGTGACGCAACCTTCACCTTCACCGCAGGCGCAATTTCTGCCGGTGACAAGTTTACCATCAATGTCGGCGGTGTGGATTATTCCTACGAAGCACTGGCTGGTGATACGCTGAACGAAGTCATCACGGACCTTGCCAACCAGGTAACCGCTGATGACGAAGATGGTACAGCTATTACCAACTTTGACTCTGTAGCGATCAATACGCAGGCTGATCCGGAGAGCGATGACGTTACGCTCGTCTTCTCCGCAGACACTTCAACGACCTTGGCCGTTACCCAGGGGAATGAGGGTTCGACCTACGTCAAGTCGGTTCTTGATGAAGATGCTTCCATCTCGGTATCTTTTGCGGGCGGCACAATCGCGACGGGTGACACGTTCACCATCAATGCTGGCGGCGAGGATATTACCTACACCGCTCTCGAAGGCGACACCATTAATGATGTTGTGGCCGGACTTGAGGAAAAGCTGACGACGGCTGATGTCGAGAACCTGACATTCGAAGTGACGCCAGCCGACGATCCTAGCGCGGGTGCTGCAACGATCACGTTCACGGCAACAGGTGGTGATGCCCAGATCAACCTGGCAGGTCTTGGCTCGACCAACGCAGCTGTGGCTGCTGGCGGTCTTGGTGCCCTGGCTGACCTCAGCGTCTCGACGGCCGCTGATGCCACGACGGCGCTCAACACGATCGAGGATCTTCTCGACACGGCGATCAACGCCGCCACGTCTTTCGGTTCGGCCCAGCGCCAGATCGAAAACCAGGGTGCGTTCGTTCAGACGCTGATCGACTCGATGACCACGGGTATTGGTGCCCTGGTTGATGCTGACATCGAAGCAGCATCCTCCAAGCTCCAGGCCCTCCAGGTCCAGCAACAGCTGGGTGTTCAGGCTCTGTCGATTGCGAACTCCGCACCGCAGTCGCTCCTGGCACTCTTCCGGTAGTATAATTGATATGGGTCCGGGCGCTTCAGGTGCCCGGACCTTTTTATAGTAGGTTTTGTGAGGGCAAATGCATCAACTGGCACATAAGGCGTATAGCGAAGTCACCAGCCGCACAGCGGGCGACAAGCAGATTGAATACGCCGTGTTCAGTCAGATCACCGAAGCCCTGAAGGACATTGCCGCCCAGGATATGCCGCCACCGGCGCTCTGGGCCGATGCAATTGACCGGAACCTCCAGCTTTGGCTGCTGCTATCAATCGATCTTCTGAATCCCGACAATGAACTCGAAGGGGCAACCCGCAAGGGCCTTCTCACCCTCGGTGAGCAAGTCCGCAGACTGAGTTACAGGGTCCTCGCCGGAGATGGCGATATCAACGATCTTGTCGAGATTAACGAAACGATCATGCGCGGCCTGTCCGGTGACCTTTCGCCGGGCCTGATGGAGGTAATAGAATAATGTCTGGTCTGATTCTCAAACTAGCCGCTGGAGAGCGTGTCGTGATCAACGGCGCGCTTCTCGAAAATGGGGATAAGCCCTCGAGCCTGCGGGTAACGGATGCGAATGCGCGGGTTCTGCGCTGCCGTGACGCCCTGAAGCCTGATGAAGTCGATACCCCGGTCAAGCAGGTCTATTACGCGATCCAGCTCCTGATTACAGGCGACATCAAGGAAGATGATGTCCTGCCCGCCATCCTGAAGGAAATCGACCGCCTGGAAGACGTGTTCAGCACAATCGACCCGCGGCTGATCAAGATTCTCCGCAACATGGTTGAGCGCGGCAATTATTACTCGGCGCTCTGCCACCTGCGCAATGTACTCGACATTGAAGCCGAGCTCTTCAAGCTGAACTCGCACCAGCAGCTGCACGCGAAGGTCGCCTGAGGCGATGTTCCAGCCGGCCATTCCCCTGTCTGGCTATGGGGGCTGGAAATTTCTCCAGTCCACATATTCCAGCCAGCTGCAGAACTTTTCTGACTCTGCCAGCATCAAGAATGACCGCGACTACCTGACCGAAAAACTCTCCAAGCCAGTGTCGCTGGACGAGTTCATGGCGGACAAGCGCCTGCTACGGATCACGCTGACCTCTGTAGACCTCGGCGGCGAGGAATGGAAAGGCGGGTTTATCCGCAAGGTGCTGGACGAGGCTGCCGATCCCGAGAGCACGTTTCTGAAGCGCCTCAACAATGCCGATTACAGCAAGTTTGCCAGCACATTTTCCTTCACAGACGGCACAATGTCTCTGTCCGCCGATGCGCTTGAGCAGATTGGTGAGAATTTCGAAACAGCGGCATTCCGCAATGCGGTTGGTGATGTCGACGACAATATGCGGCTTAGCCTGAACTACCAGTCCAAGATCGTCGATATTGCCGCTGCGGGCTCGAGCGAACGCACCGTGCTTTACAAGCTTCTCGGCAATGTCCCGATGCGGACCGTGCTGGAAACCGCGATGAATTTGCCGTCCGACATGAACAATCTCGATATCGACCGCCAGGCCGATATCCTGAAGGAAAAACTGCAGAGCCATTTCGGCATTACCGATATTTCGGACATGGCTTCCCTCGACAAGATCGACAAGGTCCTGCAGCGCTTTCATGTCATGAACACGGTCAGTAATGGCCCATCGGTCAATACGCCGGGATATGCGGCGCTGACGCTTCTGAGCGGCAGTTCTTCTGGTTTTGGCGACATCGCCAGCCAGAATCTCTTTCTAAGCCAGTTCTAGGCGTTAGTTACCTTTCGCCGGCGGCGGTACCTTCTCCTGCGTGAGCAGTCCCTCCAGGTGCGCGAAGGCCTGTTCGACGCCGCCTGCGTGGCGCGCCGACACAAAGCCGTCGAGATGCGGGAAAAGATCAATCGCGCGGTCACCGGTGGCGTCGCGTCCGCGCTCGTAAAGATTGGCCCGCAGCATCGGCGCAATTTCCTCGTAAAGCGACACTGTACGCCGGTATTCATTGATCAGCGCGTTCTGATCATCCGTAGCGGCCCGGGGCAGGGCGCGGGACACGCTGCGCAGCACATCAATCGCCGGGTAGCGTCCGCGTTCGGCAATGTCGCGTGACAGGATAATGTGCCCATCAAGGATGCCGCGGATCATGTCAGCGACCGGTTCTTCCATATCCGAACCGGCCACAAGCACCGAGAAGATCCCGGTAATGTCACCCTGTTCAGCCGTGCCGGGGCCGGAGCGTTCAGCCAGTTCGGCAATGGTGCGGACAGTCGATGGCGGGAAAGCGTTGAGCGCCGGTGTCTCACCCCCAGTCAGCGCGACTTCGCGGTGCGCTTCGGCAAAGCGGGTGATGCTATCGAACAGGAGCAATACATGATGGCCCTGGTCGCGGAAGTGTTCGGCCGCTGCCATGGCGCAATAGGCGGCCCGTTTCTTGGCGCCCGGTGGCTCGCTGGCGGTTGCGGCGACGATGACGCATTTTTCGCGCGCCTTGGGCGGCAGGGTGTGGGTCGCGAACTCATTGACCTCCCGGCTGCGCTCCCCGATCAGCGCGATCACGATCCGGTCGACTTCCACGCCATTTGCCAGCGCGCCAAGAAGCGTGGACTTGCCAACGCCTGACCCGGCAAACAGACCAAGTCGCTGGCCGCGGCAGATCGGAATGATCGTATCGGTTATCATCAGCCCGGTATTCAGGCGTGGGCCGAGCGCCTTGCGGGCATGGCTGGGCGGGGCAGGGGTATTGAGCTTGCGGCTAGCCGTGCGCGCGGGCAGGGCAGATGCGTCCCCGTCAACGATTTCGCCGCGATAATTGACGATCTTGCCGATCCAGTGATCGCCGGGCTGGACGAGCGCTTCAGGCTCGATCGTGGCGCGGTCTCCAACGCGGATCGCATCGCAATCTCCAAACAGGAGCGCGGTTACTCGGTCGCCTGCAATATTGAGTATCTCGCCGCTGACCGGGCCTTCGGGAGTCTGGATGACCACCTCATTGCCAAGACCGGCAAATTCGCTGACGCCAGCGATCCTGACGACGCCTGGGCTGACGTCGGTGATGGTGCCCCAAAGCTGGCAAAGACGGTCTGGCAAGCTGTGCGCGGACTGCAACATGTAAACAGAACCTGAGTTTTTGTTAACCTTTTATTCAACGTACAGGTGCAGCTTTGCCAAAGAGTTAACCAAGATGAGTCTGCGCGCCATGTTTTCAAATATGGAAGTCTTCAAGATCTACAGCGCCATGGCCCGCCATGCGGCCCAGAGCCAGCAGGTGTCAGCGACCAATATTTCCCGCGCGGACGATCCCGGTTTCAAGGCCACCGAGGTCGAGTCCTTCCAGGACTACCTCAACCGAACCGCAATGACGCCAACAGATGGCGCACTGCCTACCAGTTTCCGTGTGACCGAGAGCAACATGCCGGCCGCACCGAATGGCAACTCAGTGAGCATCGAGCACGAGCTCTACAAATCGGCCGAAGCCATGGGCGAGCATGAGATGGCGCTGACGGTCTATTCCAAGTCGCTGGACCTGTTGCGGTCCGCCATTGGCAGAAAACGATAGGGGGCAAATTCAATGCATTCTCTTAAGGCTACGATGCTGCAGGCCATGTCAGGTATGCGGACGCAATCTGACCGGATCGACCTCTCGTCTCAAAACATTTCGAACGTCGATACGCCGGGCTATCGACGAAAGATGCTGGTCGTCGAAAGCGGTGCCGATGCGTTCAAGGCAACAAAGGTACAGCTCGACCAGACCGAAGGCGAGCGCCGCTTCGATCCGGCCCACCCGATGGCTGACGGCGAAGGCTATGTCACGATGTCCAATGTCTCACTGGTGACCGAGATGGCCGACATGCGTGAGGCCAATCGCACCTACGAAGCCAATCTCAACTCATTCCAGCAGGCGCGTACGATGTACAAATCCCTGCTCGATGTTCTCAAGCGATAGGGGTTAACAGATGTCCGGTGTGAATTTTTCGGCCTATGCGGCGCTCAACTCCGTCAAGCCGGCCCAGGACGCCAAGAGCGCCGTTAAGCCGGAGGGCGAGGAGAAGAGCGCCGTTGCAGAAGGCTTCTCTGCCTTCAAGCAGACCATGGACCAGGCCGAGCAGACCGCCATCCAGACCGCTGTCAGCGGTGCGGACCCGCATGCCATGGTCGAAGCGCTGGCCAATGCGGAACTCGTACTTGATGCTGCGGTGACCATTCGCGACAAGGTCGTTGAAGCCTATCAGGAACTGCTGCGGATGCCGGTCTAGGGCCGTCCCGCGATGACCGAGCTTGCCATCTTCGAAATCCTGCGTAGCGCCCTCTGGGCGGCCGTGATGATGAGCCTGCCGATCCTGTCGGTCACGCTCGTTCTCGGCTTTGCTATCGGCCTGATCCAGGCGCTGACCTCCATCCAGGAAATGACGCTGACCTTCGTGCCGAAGATCATGGCGGTGGTAATCGTGTTCTTCCTGTCGCTTGGCTACATGACCCGCATCTGCCTTGACCTGTTCAACAATTCCGTCCTGCCGCTGATTGCTGGATAGCCGCTACATGCCAAGCACCAAACTGCTCAATTTTGCCGGACCAACAGCGCTTCTCGCCATTGGCCTGATGATGATCATCCTGGTCATGGTCCTTCCGGTGCCAGCCTGGGTGATGGACATTGGCCTGACCCTGTCCTTCTCATTTGCTATCCTGATCTTCACCACGGCGATCTTCATCGAACGTCCGCTGGACTTTTCGTCCTTTCCCAGTGTGCTGCTCGCGTCGCTTATGCTGCGGCTGGCGCTGAACGTGTCCTCGACCAAGCTGATCATTTCCGAAGGCCATACCGGCACGCATGCCGCCGGCGGCGTGATCGAGGGCTTCGCCATGTTCATCATGGGCGGAAACCTGTTTGTCGGCCTCGTTGTCTTCGCCGTCCTCGTCATCGTGAATTTCATGGTCATCACCAAGGGTGCGGGCCGGATGGCCGAAGTCGGCGCACGCTTCGCCCTCGATGCGATGCCTGGCAAGCAGCTTGCCATTGACTCCGACCTCGCCGTCGGTGCGATCAGCCATGAAGAAGCTAAGATACGCCGCCAGAAGGAACAGGAAGAAGCTTCCTTCCTCGGCTCGCTCGATGGTGCCTCGAAATTCGTCAAGGGCGACGCTATCGCCGGCCTGCTGATTACGGCGCTCAATCTCATTGCGGGGATCGGTTTCGGGCTTGCCGTGCACGGCCTCAGCCTGACCGAGGCGCTGAGCAATTATTCCATCCTGACGGTCGGTGACGGTCTTGTGTCGCAAATCCCGTCCGTGATCGTCTCGGTTTCAGCCGCGCTCCTGCTTGCCAAGGGCAAGGATGACGGCGCCATCGATATTGCCCTTATCGCACAGCTGGGCGCGAACTCGACGGCGCTCGGTATTGTGGCCGGTATTCTGGGCACATTCGCGCTACTGCCAGGCCTGCCTTTCATCCCGTTCATGCTGGCAGCAGGTGGCTTCGGGACAGCATCCTTCATGATCCGGCGCCACGAAAAACAGGCTGCAGAGCGGGAAGAAGAAGCCTCACATTTCGACGCGCCAGAGCCCATCGTCATCGGCGACTCCATCCATGCCGACGAGATCCATCTCGAAGTGGCGCCGGACCTGGTTGCCATGGTCTTGCAGGGCGCCGACGGGTTTGAGGGGCGTGTCGACAAGATCCGCCGCTATATCGCCGAAGAATATGGCTTCGTCCTGCCGTCCATGCGGATGACGGACAATCCAACGCTGAAGAAGAACGAATATCGTATCCGTATCCAGGGCGTGAAGGTCGATGGCGGCACGTTGCGGCCAGGTTCTGTGCTCGCCCTGATGGAAGATAACCAGCTGCCTCACCTGATGGGTGAGAAGGTCAAGGAGCCGGTCTACAAGGCGTCGGCCCGCTGGTTGCCCAACGGCGCGAAACAGGAGCTGGCGGCCGCAGGCGTTCCGGCTATCGAGGCCACCGAAGTGCTGGCGACGCATATGCTGGAAGTGATCCAGTCGAACTTCTCGCTGGTCTTCACACGCATGGTCATGCTCGACACGCTCGATGCATTGACCCGTATCAGCGACAGTGAGCGCGCGGCGGCCAACAAGCGCTTCCTTGACGAGTACATCCCCGGAAAGGTGACGCCGGAACAGCTACTCTCTGTCCTTCGCCTGCTGCTCGAGGAGCGCGTGTCGATCCGCAACCTGTTCCTGATTGTCGAAACGATCGGAGAGGTCAAAGCACAGGCGCCGAACGCCGTGCGTATGGTCGAGCTTGTCCGCCAGCGTCTTGGCTTCCAGATCATAGACCGCCTCCAGGACACACAGGGCCGCCTCCCGCTGCTGCAGATTTCACCGAACTGGGAGCAGAAATTCACAGAGCATGAAGTCACCAAGGAAGATGGCAATTCGGATATCGCGCTGCCGCCTGAAATGTTCGGTGACCTGACCAATTCGGTGCAGACCAAACTCAACGAATTTGCGCAGAAAGGCGTCGTGGCGGCCATCGCAACCTCGTCGCGCCGCCGCCGCTTCCTGCAGACTGTGCTGGCCAGCAAGGGCATCCGCAACTCGGTGCTGGCCTATGAGGAGATTGGCTCGAAGAGCAAGCCTTACATTGTCGGCGTCGTCTGATGCCGGTGGGGCTCCCCCTCACGGCGGAGCTGGCCGTCTGGATAGCGCTGTTCATGACGATTGCAGCGCGCCTTTCCTTTGTCGTTTTCATGATGCCCGGCATTGGCGAAGGCACTGTTCCGGTTCGCATCCGGCTCACCGTCCTGCTTGCCATCATCTTCGCCTTCGCCGCATCGGGCGTGGTCGAGCCACCCCAAACGACATCAATGAGTGGCTTCTTCAGCATTCTGCTGATCGAGGCGACGATCGGATTATTTCTCGGCATCCTGCTGCGCCTGTCGATCTGGATGCTGAGCATTGCCGGGACGATCATCGCGCAGGTCATCGGTCTGTCGCAGATGCTGGGTATCGCGCTTGAGACAGAGGCGCAGACACTGACCGCGAACATGCTGTCCATGGCCGGGGCGGCGCTGCTCTTCTCAATGGACTATCATATCAGCGTATTTGTCCGCCTGTCAGAGCTGTATGGTGAAATCCCTGTTGGTACGCTGAGCGGGATCGACCCGATGTTCCTGGTGCATAGCGGCTTCGGCGCGTTCGGGTTTGCCATCCTGCTCGCATGGCCATTCGTGGCGGTAAACCTGCTCTACAACATCTGCCTTGGCTTCATAAACAAGGCACTCCCCTCGCTCATGGTTGCTTTTGTCGGCGCACCCTTCATGATTGGTGCCGGTATGCTGCTGCTCGCTGTTTCCATCTCCACCCTGCTGATTGTCTGGTCCGACCGGGTCCCGTCAATTGTCGGCTGGCTGTGAGGTAGGCGATGGCTGAAGACCGGAATGGTGGTGGTGAAAAGGAATTCGAGGCTACTGAGCAGCGAAAACGCGAAGCGCGTCGCGAAGGGAATGTCGCCCAGTCAAAGGAAGCCAATACCTTCGCGCTCATGGCGGGCATGGTCATCGCCGCAGCAGTTTTCAGCGCGATCCTCGCCGGAGGGATATTCAACCAGTTCCAGGCCATGTTTTACCATGTCGATGGCTATGCGAACGACGTTTTCGAGGGGGGCGGAGCGGCGACACGCGACTGGCTGACAACCATCATCCTCTACTGCGTGCCGCTCTTTGTGATCCTTGTCGTGCTGGTCCTTGGTGCGCTGGTCCTGCAAAGCGCCATCGCGTTCTCAGCCAAGAAGATCAAACCCGACATCAAGAAAATATCGCCGCCGGACAATCTGAAAAAGAAGTACGGGCCCAAGGGCTTGCTCGATTTTGCCAAGGACACCGCCAAGATGCTGTTCGCGGGCCTGATCGCCAGCATCTTCCTCTATATTTTCGTCGACAGTTACTATGCCAGCAGCGCGGTCCAGATGGGCCAGTTCTTCCAGTTCACCTTCTCGCAGGTGCTGGCGCTGATCATGTTCTTCTGCCTGTTCCAGTTCGTGCTCGCCGCCATCGACCTGCCGATCCAGCGGCAGATGCATGCCAACCAACTCAAGATGACACGTGAAGACATCAAGAAGGAAGTCAAGCAAAGCGAAGGTGACCCGCAGCTCAAGCAGTCACGCCGCGAGAAGGCGTCGAAGATTTCCCGCAATCAGATGATGCAGAACGTCCAGACGGCTACTGTTGTCATGGTCAACCCGGAACACTACGCTGTCGCTCTCAAATGGGACCCGGATTCCAACCAGGCACCGGTCTGCGTCGCCAAGGGCGTTGACCATATGGCAGCGCGCATTCGAGAGACGGCCATGGCCCACAGCGTACCGATCTACCGGGATCCGCCTTCCACACGCTCGATCTACCGCCTGGTCGACATCGATCAGGAAATCCATCCCGAACACTTCGCCGCCGTCGCCGCCGCCATCGGGTTCGTCGAGCGCCTGCGCGAACACATGTAGGTGAGGCGATGGCGAAGAAAGGTCCTGATCTTGGAAAGCTAGTAGCGCTGAAGCGACAGAAGGCGGAGCAGGCCTATGCGGTCATGCAGGCCGATATTACAGCCGCAGAGACCGAGCTTGACGTCCTTCAGGCCCGGCTTGAGGCGGGTGACGTGACCGATGAAGGCTATGCGGCCCACAGCCTATCGGAGCGCCATGGACATCCGGCGCGGATCCTCGCACTTATCGCCATGCAGAAGTCGTCGATTGCACAGAAGCGCGCGGAGCTGCGCGATATGAAAGAGGGGCTGAAACGCGCCTTTCACTCAGAGCAGCGTCTCAAGTCCTTGTAGGGTGGACGAGGTGTCAGGCCACGTCGTGCGCGCAGACCCGGTTGCGGCCATTTCGCTTGGCGACATAGAGCTGTTCGTCAGCCTGCTCGATGAGAGCTTCAACCGTGATCCCCTCGGACAGCTGGGCAATGCCGAATGAGGCTGTCACTTCGCCTATGGCCTGCCGGCTCTGGCGCAGCATCAGGCGCTTCTGGGCAAATTGCTGGCGGATATTGTCGATCAGCTTGCAGGCCGCATCGGCAGGTGTCTTCGGCAGGATGATCGCGAACTCCTCGCCGCCATAGCGGGCCACAAAGTCCTGGCCCTTGATATTGCGGGCAATCATGGTGGCGAACACCTTCAGCACGTCATCGCCGACTGGATGGCCAAATGTATCGTTGACGCGCTTGAAATGGTCGATGTCAGTCATGACGAGGCACATTGGCGTTCCGGACTGTTGCGCGCGTTCGATCTCGGTTTTCAGCCTGGCATTGAAGGCCCGCCGGTTAGCAACTGCCGTCAGCGGATCCCGCATGCTCTGATTGCGCACGTCTTCCAGTTCGACGTTCAACCGTTCGATCTGGCTGCGCGAGTCCTCAAGGCCTTGTTGAAGAGCCTTGCTGCGTTCCAGCATGCGCTGGTTTTCGTCCATCAGTTGCTGGACGAGAATATTGAAGGGTTGCGGTGCCTGCGCGGCCGGCACGGCGGAGCCGAGCTCGTTGAGTGCAGCCTTGAAACCGTCATTGCCCTGGACGCCCTCCTTTAGCAGCGAGAGAACGCTCGACAATTCCCTGGCGACCGCCTCACCGATCTTTTGCTGGGTCACGATCGGGACATCGCTGGCCAGGTGTGACTTGCAGATTTCCCTGATTTCGTAAGCACTGATCGGGGCGTTCCGGGCAAGGAGCTGGTCCATGGCGCTGACCAGTCCTGCATCGGATGCCTCCACATAGGCATAGCACAGGGCGTAAGCGTCCGGATGAGGTGGTATGTTGTGCTGTTCGATCAGTTTCAACGCCCGCTGGGACAATGCGCAGGCGACAGGATCTTTCTCACGCGCGGCTGTCGCTTGCGGTTCAACGAAAAGTTTTTCTGCGGCAGCACTCATGTATTGGACCCGGTGAGCTGGCTTTTGAAGTTCGGTGAGGAACTCTCGCAGCAAGGTTTCGATATTTGGTTAATTGGGCAAAGTCCTTGCGCGGAGCGTGTCAATTGTTGCCTCAACCAAAGGCTGAAAGCCGGCGCGCAAAAAAACGGGCCGGAATTGCTCCCGGCCCTGTCATTCAGGGCGAGATGTGTAACGCCAGCGGCAGGCCGCATGGCGGTTTTCGTGCTGGGTGCGATGGGGCCGATCATCCCGGGCCTGATCCGGCGTCCCAGGCCATCAAAGTCTACAAGCGCGGCATGAGATCCTTGCCTTCGCAGGGATGATCGGGAAGGGTGTTTGATGGCTCAGTGTGCTGTCGCTGTTTTCTGCTTGGCCGTGCCGAACACACGCAGGTGCAGCATCAGGAGCGCCGGCAGAATGAAGATCAGCATGGCCGTACCAATCAGGATGCCAAAACCGAGCGAGATGGCGGTCGGGATCAGGAACTGTGCCTGCAGGCTGGTCTCGAGGATGATCGGTGTAACGCCGAGAAAGGTCGTCAATGTCGTCAGCAGGATGGCGCGGAAACGGTCGAGCATAGACTCAATGACCGCCTCGGTCGGGTCTTCCCCATTTTCGAGCCGCTCATTCAGGAAGTCGGTTACCATCAGCGAGGTGTTGATGATCACGCCAGAGAGGCCAATGATTCCGAAGAAGGAGAGCAGGGTCAGGTCTGCGCCCATGAACCCATGGCCGAGCAGGGCACCCGTATAGCCGAACGGGATGGCCAGCATGATCACTAGCGGCTGGCTATACGACCGGAAATTCAACGCCAGCAGGCTGTAGATGACGATCATCGCCAGCATGAAATTCCGGGCGAGCACCGGCTGGGCCTCGGCCTGTTCTTCCTGGTCGCCGGAGACGCGCATGGTCAGTCCGTCATAGTCCTGCTGCAGGCGTGGCAGGACCTCGTCAAACATATGGGCGGACACGATGTCGGATGTTGTCACGTCTTCGTCGACAAAGGCGTTCAGCGAATAGATGCGCCGCCCATTGACCCGGTTGATCGCGGCCGGTGCCGGCGCGATCGAAAGGTCGGCAAGGCTGCTCATCGGGACATAGCCGTCGCCGACCTTGATCCGCAGGCGCTTCAGGGTTTCGAGCGAGGAGCGCTCGTCTTCCGGCAGGCGGACGCGAACCGGGATTTCCTCGCGGTCGCGCTGGATGCGGACCGCCTCAGCGCCAAAGAAGGCGGCGCGCACTTCGCGGGCAAGGTCGTTCTGCGTGAGACCGTAATTGCGCGCGAGTGGCTTTACCCGGATCTGGACTTCTTCCGTCGTGCGGAAACGGTCGTCGCGTACATCGTAAACACCTGGCCGGCTCTCCAGCTCATGGCGCAGGTCCAGTACGGCCTTGCGGGTGGCCTCGTCAGTGCGGGCTGAAATTTGTAACTGGATCGGGGCGCCGGGGCTGACGAGGTCTGACGTGAAGGTGAGCTTTTCTGCACCCGGTATCAGCCCGACCCGTTCGCGCCAGGCGCGTTCAAAATCGCGGGCGCTGAAATCGCGGTCTTCCGATCCTTGCAGCTGCGCCAGGATATAGGCCCGGTTGCCAGAGGACGCGCTGAGGCCTGAACCTGTCGCATTGGCTTCGTTGCCGGCAAGCGCTGTCCCGATTTGCCAAAGCACAGAGTGCAGCGCCTTGTCGGACCCGGAGACGTCATTTGCCGCGTCCTCTGCGGCTGCTGCGATCTGCTCGGCAAAGCGGCGTGTCTGGGCCTCTGATGAGCCCTCGGACAGCTCAAGGTCAGCGGTGACATAGTCGCCTTCGACGCTCGGGAAGAAGATGAATTTTACATAGCCGCTGGAGGTCAGTGACTGGGCCGCGAAGAAGATACCGACGCCAATCAGCAGGACCATCACCGGACGTACAACGACAAACTCCATCGCCGAGCGGAGCGGACCGTTGGTGAAACCGCGCAGGCGAGCGGCCACACGGTCACGGACCGGGTCAGCGATCCGGCGCGGCGACCAGCGTCCGGGCGCTTTGTCGGTGAGATGCGACAGGTGGCGCGGCAGGATAAAAAAGCTCTCGATGAGCGACAGGACAAGCAGGATAATGACAACGGCAGAGACCTGACCAAGGAATTGCCCGAACAGGCCGGGCACCAGCAGGATCGGCACAAAGGCGGTGATGGTCGTCGACACTGAAAACATGACGGGGCGCGCAACGCGCGTGACGCCAAGACGCGCAGCTTCCTTCTGGCCAGCGCCCTTGCGCCAGTTCGCATGGATATTTTCCCCGACCACGATGGCATCGTCCACAATGATGCCGATGGCCAGGATGAAACCGAACAGTGAAAGCTGGTTCAGTGTGATGCCAAACAGGAACATCGGGAAAAAGGCGCCGACAAAACTGACGCCGACACCAAGCGCAACCCAGAAAGCGATGCGAATGTCGAGAAAGAGAAGGAGAAGCAGCGTCACCAGAACGAGACCGAGGATCGCATTTCGGACGAGCAGGTCGATACGTGAGCGAAGGCTGACAGATTCGTCGCGCCAGAGTGTGTACGATATGTTCGCCGGTAGGGCATTGCCGATTTCCGTGTCGAGATATGCCTTCACGATTTCAGCATTATCGATTGTCTTCTCGCGGCCAACGCGGAACACCGTTACCGTAGCGGCGGGCATGCCATCATAAACCGCTTCCACTGGGGCGTCCGACAATCCGTCCGTGATCTCGGCAATATCGCCGAGATAGATGGGCTGGCCATTGCTGCCGCTGCCGACGACGATATCCGAGAAGGCTTCACCACTGCGGCGCTCACCAACAGCGCGCACCCGAAGCAGCTGACGGTCATTTTCAATCTCGCCTGCAGAGAGGTCGAGGCTCTGTTGCGAAATGATCTGGGCGACAGTGGTGAGGCTGAGATTACGGGCGCGCAGCTCCTGTTCGGATATGGCGATTTCAATAAGGTATTCTGGCACCCCGCCAATCTCGACGAGCGACAGCTCATCCATGGCAGCGAGGTCACGCCGGACACGGTCGGAGGCCTGCTTCAGCAGTCGTCGGTCAACATCGCCGTAGAGCACGATTTGCGTGACAACTTCATCGGCCTCGACTTCAGAGACCTGAGGTGCTTCGGCTGCTTGCGGGAAGACGGTAATCCGACCGATCTCGTTTTTCACCTCATCCAGCATTTCCGACATGTCTTCGCCTTCGGGAATGTCGACGATGACGCTGCCGACACCGGATGCGGCGAGACTGGTGACCTTTTCGACGCCTTCGAGGCCTTCAAGCCGCTCTTCAATCGGGCGGACAATGGACGTTTCAACGTCCTCCGGCGTGGCACCGGGATACGGGACCGTGATGGAAATCTTGTTGGTCTCAATGGGCGGAAAGACACGGACATTGAGCGCGGAAAGCGATGCGATGCCCGAGATGACGAGGAAGACCATCAACAGGTTCGCGGCGACCCGGTTGGCAAGGACGCCCTCAATCATCTGTTTCATTGCGCGGTCTCCGCAACGTGCACGCGCATTCCGTCTATTTCTTCTGCAAGCACGGTGGTCATGAGGCGTTCTCCGCCTGAAAGACCGGACGCATGAACCAGCACGACGTTGTCTACACGGTCGATCGGCTCAATGTCGACGCGGCGGACTTCCTCGGTTTCATCGATGACCCAGACATAGGAATCCTGACGCAAGGCTCCTGCGGAAATACGCCAGACCGGCGTATCGGAGCGGCCTTCGATGACGACGTCCATGAAATCGTCTGCAAATACATCGCCGTCATTTTTCTCGATAAAGGCATCGGGAAAAACCGCGATGACAGTCGCGGTGCGCGAGCTCTGGTCGATGACGGGCGAGAATTCTGCGAGATAGCCTTCCAACGTTGCGCTGCTGAGCGAACTGCTGTTTGGCACCGCATGCACAACAAGGCGGCCATCTGGAGCTGCGCGTAGGGCCGCACGGACAGCGGAAACATCTTCGGCTGGCAGGCCAGCCTCGATTTCAGCCGTCCCGGCACTGATCAGTTCCGCAAGCGGCTGTCCTGGCGATACAAACGTGCCGGGTGCAACGCTCTCGGACGTCACGATTGCATCGAAGGGGGCGGTGATGATCGCTTTTCTCAATGTACGCCGCGCAATGACAAGCTGGGCTTCGGCCTGCTGGACGGCGGCCTGAGCGTCCTCGAACGCGGCAACGGCTTGTTCTGCGGCTTTCTCAGGGGCTGCACCGATCTCGGCCAGTCGCAGCTGGCGGTCGCGGTCCGCGCGGACCTGTTCAAGGCGCGCCTTCGCCGTCGAAAGCTGGGCATTTGCGCGGGCAAGGTCAGCTTGGAAGTCGCCATCATCGATCTGAAGGATCGTTTCGCCGCGGCCAATACGACCGCCAAGTTGCAGGTCGGGGTTGATCGCGGTCACCTTGCCGGAAACCTCGCCGACAAGCTGCAGCTGGTCACGCGCCTGCAGCCGCCCTGGCACGCGGACTTCATATTTGTCACCCGCCGACTCCACGACTGACGTCTCCACCATGGGAATGCTGTCTTCACGCGCGGAGGCAGTTTCACTGGCCCCGCTTTTGGAACCGGCCACGACCATGATGACGATGCCGATCACCGCCACAAGTAGGCCAACCAAGATCCACACCTTGCTCGGCCGGGATGCGCCGTGATGGTCGCTCTTGTCTTTCAATACTTCAGAGGACATGCCATTCCCGTTCAAGATAAAACCTGTCGTGCGTTCGACTTCGACGCCCGGTTCCGAAACCGGAAACAGGTATGCAAGTTGCCCGCCGGAACCGATATGATGCCTAACCCTCTCATAAAATTATCAATTCTTTTTTTAAGCGGACTGACAATTTCAGGGTGTCTGTCGGTTGGCCCTGACTATGAGGCGCCCGAACTTGAGGGAATTCAGGATGCCTGGCTGGCCGGTGACACGGATGTGATTGCTCCAGGAGCCATGGATACGGCGCAGTGGTGGAAAGACTTTGACGACGACTTGCTTGCGACGCTTGTCTCCGATGCGATCGCCAACAATCCTGATATTGAAGAGGCGCGCGCAAATATGGAGGCCGCACGCGCCGCTGTTTCGGCAGCTAAATCGAGCGGATTTCCCGTTGGAGGTCTGTCAGGAAGCGTGACGCGGCAGAAGCAGGCCAGCGCGTCCTTCGGGGCAGACCTGCCAATCGAATTCAACGCGCAGACGCAGTACTCGACAGGGGCTGAGATCAGCTGGGAAGCCGACCTCTTCGGACGGGTCGCAAATTCGATCTCTCAGGCGGAGGCTGCCTTTGGCGGACGGGAAGCTATTGCAGCTGATACAGCACGGGCCATCGCTGCCCAGACAGCGACAACCTACCTGACCATCCGCGAACTTGATGCACGTATCAATGTCGCCGCAGAGACCCTGACGCGGCAGGAGGATGTGCTGGGGTTGACGCGACAGCTTGAAGAGGCAGGGGAGGTCGCCGATCTGGACGTGGAGCGACAGTCGAACCTTGTGGACTCGACACGCGCGGGGATTGTCTCATTGAAATCGGCTCGCGCTGAAGCGTTTTCCGGCTTGGCCCGGCTGGCTGGCCGGACGGCCCCTGATCTGCTCGGCACTTATCCATTGCTCGCACCGTTCCAGAGTGCAGCGCTCGAGCCAGTAAGGGCTTTCCAGCCAATCAAGATTGTCTCTCCCGTTGAATTGTTGCGCCGGCGTCCGGATGTGCGCGCAGCGGAGCGCCAGCTTGCCGCAGCGACTTACCGGGTCGGTATCGAAACAGCGGACCTTTATCCCAGCCTCAGCCTGACCGGACAGGCCTCACTGACAGCGAACGAGCCTGGCAACCTCTTCACCCAGGAGGCGCTCGGCTACAGTTTCGGGCCTAGGCTTCAATGGGGGATCTTCAACCTTCCGCTCACCCGGGCACAGATCAATCAGGCCGAAGCCGAAGCCGATGCAGCGCGGGCCGGGTTTGAGAGCACTGTCCTTCAGGCGCTCACAGAATCCGATGCGGCCCTCCAGGCCTATAATTACGGCGTGGAAGAAGCGGCATTGCGGGTGAGGGCACTTGGTTCAGCTGACAGGTCCCTCGATCTCGTTGAAGCACGATACAAGGCGGGTGCTGAGAGCCTGCTCAGTCTCATTGATGCGCAGCGACAGTCTCTGTCTGCAAGGGATTCCGAGGTGCAGGCGCGTCATGAGGCGCTTCGCCGGCGGGTCGATGTGTACCGGGCTTTCGGGGGGTAATCGGTGTCAGGGGCAGGTGATCCTGGGCCATCTTAAATAGTTTTAACGGCTCCTGAGCGATCATCGTCAGCCCAAACGGCAACCATTTTCGATGTCGTTCATTCCTTCTCTGGCGATTCACGTTGCAGTGCAGCAAGTCTGCGGTGAACTGTTGAATGCTGGGCAGGATGAGGTGAGCAGTTTGTCGCAGTTTCGCGGGAATTTGAGCAGGGGTGTCTGCGGGCTTGTGGCAATTTTTGCCATTGTTGCTTGTTCGCAAGAGGAAAGCGGTGATGTCGCGCCGGAAGATGCGGCGGTTAAAAAGGAAATTGACGAGGTATCGCCCGAAAGTAATTCGGCGCCTGACCCTGTCGTCACGCCCGAGTTTCAAGAGTCAGAAAGCGTTGATGACGCTCAAACAGTCGGTACTGCACAGGCTGATATTGCGGACGAGGCGGGTGCACCGAACACTGAAGCAACAAATGCGCCAGAGGCGGAGAATGTGGCGGACGCCAATGCTGAGCCATCAAGTACTGGCGAGGTGGCGGCCCCCGCAACGACTTTCGGTTTCCAGCAGGTCGAACAGATCGCCCGGACACTGGCTGCAAACCCTTTCCAGCCATCTCCCGCGCTTCCCAAGCCCGCAGCCCAGCTCAATTACGATCAATTCCGGCGCATCCAGAATCAGCCCGGCTCCACACTTTGGACAGAAGACTCATTAAACTTCCGGGCGATCCTCGACCCGCGCGGATACCTGTTCGCAGACAAGGTCAGGATGAACATCGTCGATGACAACGGCGCGCGTGAAAAGATCTACGGCGCTAGCCAGTTTAATTTTCTTGACCTCCCGCTTGAGGAAGATGTGAAAACCGCGCTCGGTTATTCCGGATTCCGGCTCATCTCGCCCTTGAACGAAGCTGGAAAATTTGATGAGGTCATCAGCTTCCGAGGTGCGAGCTTCTTCAGGGCGCTGGGTGCCGGGTCTGTCTACGGCGTTTCTGCGCGGGGCATTTCAGTGGGTACGGCTTCGTCGGAAGGCGAGGAGTTTCCGTTCTTCCGGGAGTTCTGGCTGGTCAAACCACAGGCGGGCGACCGCGAGTTCACGATTTACGCCCTGCTCGATGGCAAGAGTGTCACCGGTGCATTCGAATTCCGCGTTGAGCCGGGTCCAAATACCGAAGTCAAAGTCCGCTCCACAATCATCCCGCGGAGGGACCTTTCCAACTTCGGTGTCGTGCCGTTGACCAGCATGTATTATTTCTCACCGCATGATGCGAGCAAGCAGCAAAACGATTTTCGTCCGGCTGTTCATGACTCGCAGGGCCTGTCGTTCAGGCTGGCGAACGGTGAATGGGTGTGGCGTCCGCTCACCAATCCGGCAAACCTGCAGGTCTCTGTGCTTGCGCAGGATGTGCCTCGTGGATTTGGCCTCATGCAACGCCAGCGTCGGTTCGACGACTATTCAGACATCGAGGCGGCTTACCATCTGCGGCCGAGCGTCTGGGTCGAGCCAGATGAAGGATGGGAACGCGGCGAACTGACCCTGGTCGAAATACCAACCGCGAATGAGTACAATGACAATATCGTCGTGTTCTGGAAACCCGGCTCAGGCTGGAAAAAAGGTGAAGCCCATAGCCTCTCCTACACGCTGCACTGGAGCCTTTCCCCACCAGCCGTACCCGACGTTATCTCAGTTGCGGAAACACGGGCAGGACAGGTGCCCGGCGAAGGCGGCCGGATCTTCGTGGTGGATTTCGAGACGAATGATGCACCCGTCCTCAAGGGCGTGGAGGCAAATGTATCGAGTTCAGCGGGGGCGATTTCCAATGTCATTATCAAACAGCATCCGGAAACGGGCCTGACCCGCCTTAGCTTCGAACTTGATCCTGAAAATGCGCAATCGGTCGAACTGCGCGCTGTGCTGACCCGATCCGGCAAGCCCGTGACGGAAACCTGGATCTACCGGTGGAGACTTCCATGACGACTTACCGGACGAGGCCTACAGAGTTTCCGGTCGCCATGCCTGATCAGGCATTTGGCGCACCAGGAACGCAAATCAGACACCGGCCGAAATCGGCAATGTGGCGCAAATGGTTCGTGCTCGTCGCTTCTGTATGCCTGACTGTCTGGGCGACGCATGAAATGTACAGCGTCCTCGCGGTTTCGAGCCTTACCATCCTGGAGTGGATGTTGCTGGTCGTCTTCGTGGTAAATATCAGCTGGATCTGTTTTGCCTTCGTCAATGCCAGCGTCGGATTCCTCGCCGCCATGCATGCCTTGCGCAAGCAGCGAAAGGCTGAAAGCGAATGTGATATTTCACATGCCCGGACGGTGATCGCCTTTCCGATCTACAATGAGCAGGTCGAGCAGGTTTTCTCGACGGTTCTGTCGACAGCTCAGTTGCTCGCTGGGGCCCCGGGGCAGTTCGAGTGCTTCATCCTGAGCGACACGACTGATCCTGACATCGCTCTCCTGGAAGAGGCCGGCGTTGCAAAGCTGCAAGCACAGGCCCCTGTTGACGTGGCGATCCGCTATCGCCGCCGAACGATCAATGCCCACCGCAAAGCTGGCAATATACGTGATTTTGTAACCCGCTGGGGCGGTCGTTACGATTACATGATTGTCTATGACGCAGATAGCTACATGGATCGCGGTACGATCCTGAAACTGGTCGGAGCGATGGAAGTGGCGCCGCGCACCGGGCTCGTCCAGACGATCCCTGAGCTTGTCGGGGCACGGACGCTTTTCGGACGGGCCCAACAATTTGCCTCCGCATTGTATGGGCCAGTCCTGGGACATGGCATCGCATGGTGGGCCCAGAAGGAAGGTAATTTCTGGGGTCACAATGCGATCATCCGTATCGCTGCGCTGGCGGAGGCGGCGGGGCTGCCGGTCATTCCGGGCCGTGCCCCGCTTGGCGGATCAATCCTAAGCCATGACTTCGTCGAAGCCGCACTCCTGCGCCGGGCAGGCTGGAATGTAGAGATCAGGGCGGACCTGAACGGATCGTTCGAAGAAGGGCCGCCGACGATTATTGACCTGGTGGTACGCGATCGACGCTGGTGTCAGGGCAATATGCAGCATATGGCAGTCTTGCTGCGGACCCGTGGGCTTACATGGTCAAGCCGGTTTCATCTGATTACCGGTATCTTCTCCTATCTCGCCTCACCGCTCTGGTTGATCTTCATTACCGTTGGCATGCTGCTTTCCCTGCAGAACAGTTTCATGGTGCCGAACTATTTCAGTGATGATGCGTCGCTTTTTCCAAACTGGCCGGTGATCGACTCCGAGCGCGCACTCAGCCTGTTCATCGCCACCATGTCAATCCTGTTTGCCCCGAAACTGTACGGGCTCGCCTATGGGTATCTCAACAAGAGCTGGCGTAAGAAAGCAGGCTTCGTGAGGACAACGGCGGGTGTCGTAAGCGAACTTTCGATCTCAATCCTGATTGCGCCGATCATGATGGCCACTCAGACGACCGCTGTCATAAGCGTTTTTCTCGGGCGTGACAGCGGCTGGTCACCGCAGGCGAGGGGCGATGGTGGGTATACGTTCAAGACCGTGATGAGACAGTGCCTGTTCCCGACACTTCTTGGCCTTTTCCTTACCATTGCCGCGATCGCCATTTCACCTGTCTACGCAGCATGGCTGGCGCCAGCGACCATCGGTCTGGTGCTGAGCGGCCCTATTACCTACGTGACGTCGAAACGCCAGGCCGGAACTGTCGCCAAACGCTATGGAGGGCTTGTGACACCGACCGATCTTGCCCCGCCGGAATGTTATACCGGGGCACTGACGGCGCGCTCGACCTTCGCGGATCTCAAGCCGGACCGTTTTCACCTGCTGCTGCTCGACAGGGACCTGCAGCGAAAACGCGCACCGCTTATTGATCCATACTGGCCATTGCAGAAATACGAAGTTCACCCTCCACTTGCGACAGGAAGGGCAAGGGCAGAGCGGGCGTCATCGGCCTACGAGTATGCCGCAACGCTGAGCCCGTCTGAAAAGATGGCGCTGCTGAATTCGGACAGCGACATGCAATCGATCAGTTTCCGGTTCTCGTCTGTCCGCAAGGACCGCCAGAAGCCGCGACAATCGCCTGGCAGCAGCCCACCCGACAGCCTGTCATCATCGAAGCCGTGGTCGCCGGGCCGGGGCACTGGAACCAGGGACTAATTCTAGACTGTCGAATAAGGCTTGATCAGGACAGGTTCGCGAACACTTCGGACGCGTCGTATAAGGATGGGCTCACACCGGGCTCCTTGTCGGACATGATGATCTCGAGCGTGACTGTCACGCTGTTGCGATCACGTTCGATATGACTGTCGCTAAACGGATCACGCGGCGCAGCCGACACCGAGGTTGAGCAGCCGAGCAAACCGCAATTTCGCTGGACCACGCGGTCTGGCGCGGCCGCGTTGGTGTACCTGTCTCGTTCTGTTTCACTATCGGATGACTGGGACACGAGTTCAAACGTGTCATAGCCATTTTCCAGCGTCAGTTCTGCGGCCCGCCGCAAGGCAAGCGATTGGGCCTTTGCCTGATCACGCTCATTCAGGCGATAGTTCACGCGATAGCGGTTTGTCTCGATCTGTATCTGGGAATAGCCAGCCGCACGATCACTCCCGGCGACGCGATATTCAGGGGTGCTTGCGCAGGCGCAGAGCAGGGCGAGGCTACCCGCCAGCAGGGTGGATTTGAACAATTTCATTGTCTTACTCCTTGGGTGCGGCTGGTTTGGTCCAGCCAGATTTCAACAGCTGCGCTTCGTCATCGCGCCCAAAAGGTGCGCCGGACATTGCAGCGTCGAGAAAGGTCTCAATGCTCTCCGCACCAGCTGCGGAGGCTGTCCTATACGGTGCGTCAGGCGCGTTCCCTTCCACTTCGCCAAACGTGGCGATGGCGACGCGCCAGGCCGTTTCCGCGCGGCACGCGACAAGGCGTCCGTTTGATGTATCGCTGGTGACATCGATCACGCGGCAGAACGTATCGTCACTGGCAAAGGTGAAGCGCGGTGTTGCTGAAAGGCCGTCGCCGACGACTTCAAGCGTTCCGCTGGCGGATGCTTCCAGAACCGAGCCGAGTTTGCTGTCGGCGTAGATCGTACCACTACCGGTCAGGCCTTCGACGCTGGCGACTTGCGCCGGGAGTGCCGTCTGCGCGGCCATGAGACCGGTCGCAACGACAACGCTGGCAGCCACGGCACGGTGTTCCTGCACAAATGCACTCGCACGGCGCCAGAGCGGAAAGCCGATGACATTCGTGTCTGGATCAGGTGCCGCCTGTTCAGTTTCAAGTCGTTCCAGCAAGTCCGACAGGCCGGGGCTCATCTCGACATCATCAATGTCGCTTGCCGCCTCTTCAAAGTCTGCTTTCGCCATGGCCAGCGCTTCCAGGCGCCCAGCAACGACATCGTCGGAAGCAATCATCGCGTCGATTTCTGCGCTTTCCTCCGGGCTCAACTCACCGTCGAGATAGGCGCTCAGGCGAGCATCAAGGTCTGTGATGTCATCCGTCATGATAACCTGTCCTTTCTGCAAGCATGGCGCGGGCCCGACCGAGCCGGCTCATGATTGTTCCGATCGGTGTGTCCAGCATGGCGGCGGCTTCCTTGTAGCTCGCGCCGCCAACACCCACCACGGTCATCACTTCCCTGTAGGCAGGGGGCAGCGCGTCGATGGCGGCCTGGGTGCGCGCAATCATGATCTGATCGCCAGCGACCTGTTCTGAGGACAGTGTGTCCGCAGGCTGCGCTTTCAGCTCCGGGATCGCGTCCATTCGCGTTTTCGCCGCGCGCAACCCGTCGATCCATAAATTCCGGCACACTCTGAACATCCATTTCTTCAGCTCCACATCGTCTGGCACGCCGCGGGCGAGCACGCGCTCAACCGAGGTTTGAACGAGATCATCCGCATCCGCGAAATTGCGCGTCAGCGAGTAGGCGAACCGTCGCATATGCGGCAGCGCCTCTATGATCTCGTCGTTCAGGTCCTGACGCTTTGACATTTCACCTCATTCACGGATGGCAGGCGGGTTTATTCCCGGCTGCATGAAATTTTTTCTGTTGTGGCCCGTCTCTATTATAAGGAACGCAAATATCTGGAGTAGTTTATGGCCTCACCGAAGCTTTCAACCCTCGTGGCGAGCGTTTGTGCTGCCGCCATGATTGTCATGATTCCATCCGCCGATGCGCAGCTTCTACCAGATATTGGCGGCGGGCTCTCCGATGTTCTCAACGATGTTGACCGCGGGATCGAAGACCGGCTTGAACACGATCTTGATGCTGAGCTCGAAGACGTGTTGGACGGTGATCGCGTGCTGGATGGCATCGGTCGTATTGTAGGGTCAGCGGAGGTTGGCAATACGCTGGAGGAGACATTGCAGACCCTTGGGGACGTCAGCGGGGCTTTGAACGGGATTATCGGCATGGCAGGCGTACCCCCTGGCCGCTCGATCGAACTTGATGAGCTCGACGGCTGGCCGGTTGTGCGCAATGAATGGGTCGTCCTTGTCCCTGCAGGCGAGGCAGCAGCTGTTGAAGCGCTGGATGTCGAGATTGTCGAACGCACAGATCTTACGGCGGTGGACAGGACGCTCTTCATCGTCAGCCTCACAGCGACGGCAGCCACGGCCCAAGCAGTGGAAGCGGAACTCGCATCGCTGGGTGCAGACCCGTTTGATCGCAACCATGTTTTTCGGGGCGCAGCCGAAATGGATGCATCTGTGTCTTCCTCATCATCAAGGCCCCAGCCGCAGCCGGTTCCTGTCCCAATGGCTGGCAGCCTGCGGATCGGACTGGTCGATACGGATGTAGATGAAACGCATCCGTCCCTCGCCGGTGTGGATCTTTATGAAGCGGATTTTGTCTCTCTGGGCGAGTTGCGTCCGCAAGGCCATGGAACAGCGGTGGCATCGATAATGGCGCGGCAAACCGGGGCCAGGAATGACGCAACGCGGGAACTCCTCGCGGCGTCTGCATTCTTTTTAGGGAATGACGGCACGACCGGGGCGACGTCTGCAAGCCTCATACAGGCAATCGACTGGTTGCAGGCCAATGGCGCTGACGTCATCAATGTAAGCCTCACCGGACCACCAAATCGCGCACTCGAAGCCATCATTCAGTCAAGCCAGACAGATGGGACGGTGTTTGTTGCGGCTGTCGGCAATGAGGGCCCGGCCTCCGGCCCACTTTACCCGGCGGCTTATGATGGCGTTATCGGTGTCTCAGCTGTGGACGCCGCGGGAGCGATCTATCGCTGGGCCAACAGGGGCGGCTTCGTGGATGTTGCGGCACGCGGCGTCGATGTCCTTGTCGCAAAGCCCGGCGGCGCAGAAAAGCGCGACTCCGGGACTTCATTTGCAGCGCCGGTCGTGTCTGCATTTCTTGGTGGATGGACACAGGCTAAACGTATTGAAGCAGCTGATCCGCACAGTCTCATCCGTGCATCTGTATCCGGCGGTGCGCCGGACGGACGCGACGATACCTTTGGATATGGCATCCTCGTCCCGACCGGCGCGCGCGCATCGAACTAGAAGGCAACCTTCACTTCTACCGACCCGACATGCTCGTCATAGTCGGCACTCTCAAGATTGGAGCGGCGGTCGCGATACTCGTATCCGCCAACCACGGAAAGTGGACCGTAGAGCGGGATTTCGAGGTCGCCTTCAGCTGAGACAATCTCGTCCTCACGAGCCTCTGAAACAGCAGACGTGATGTCATCATAGTCGCGTTGTTCGAATTCGGCGCCCACGCGCATCTTTACGTCGCGTCCAAGCAGTGCAATGCGCTGGATGTAGCGGGCCTTGGCTGATGCGCTCGTCAGATCGAAGGCATCTGATTCAGCGTCTTCTTCGCCGACCTCGGCACCAAGCGACACATAGCGCCGTGTTCCATCCATGAAGATGAAAGCATCGACCCGGCCTGCATTCCCGTCGGCATCGCGCCCGTCACCGGTCTTGAAGTCCTTGGTTGTGTGAACATAAGCCGCGCGGAGGAAAAGCGATTTCCCAAACAGGCGTGAGATGTTCGGGGAAATCTGTGTGTAGTCGAGATAGCCTTGGTCATCGAGGCGGGCATGAACGTAATTGGCAAGCACACCCGCCTTGACGACGGTAAAGTCATATTCGGCCTCGGCGAAGCCGCGGTGAGTTTGCAGGTCGAATGCGCCGAAATCCTGATAGGAGGTCTGGCTGAATTCATAGCCACCCCGCAGGAGCAGTTTTTCGGCCGGTGTGAAGTCTGCCTGTGCCTTGCCTCTCAAAAGCAGTGCGACATCGCCCTGGTCTGTATTCTGATCGAGATCGGGGATACCGACATTCGTGTCACCGGCGATACCAGCGCTGCCCTCAAACGTGAACCTGGCGCCGTCATCGGCAAGTGCCGGAGCGCTGATGGAGGCGAAAACGATCACGGCGGATGCCGTGCGGGTGAGCAATTTTCGGGAAAACATGATTGTGCTGCCTTGGGGTAAGAGGATGAAGCCGGCAGGTCGTCGGGGTGAGGGGAAGAAAACCTGCCGGCTCCGGTCGTCAGATCTGCCTTTACAGGCCGAGCGAGCCGACGACGTCGTTTGCGATGTCTGCATTCACAGCGTCATCGATCTCTGAATTGATCTCGCTGGTCACTTCGCCTGCAATCTCGGAGGCAATATCAGCGCTGACAGTATCACTGACGGTGCCGGCAACCGTGGACGAAACTTCCCCGGCAACATTTGCGGAGATGTCGGCGCCGTTAAGCGTTTCACTGGCTATGTCGAGTGAGTCAGCCGCCGTGGCGGAGGCTTGACCTGCAATATCCGAGGTTTGTGACCGGCTGTTCTGAACGAGTGTATCGGCTTGGGACGCTGTGTCTGTCGCAATCGCGGTACTCTGCGAAACGGCAGCTTCGCCCGAAGCCTGCACGCGGTTTGACGCATTGGCACCGAGTGTTGCGGCCGTATTGCCGGTCGCTTCGGCGCGGTCAGAACTGCGTTCGACCAGGTTTGACGCGGTGCCTGACAGTCGTGTGCCAGCTTCTGCAGTGGTCTCACCGGCGTCCGGCAGTGAAGGCAGCGTCAATGAAGAGGCGGCCTCGCCGGCGGCTTGGCTGTCGGCGTCCGCTGCAGCCATTTCAGGTGTTTCCGGCGCGTCGCTACGGGCAGATGCGTTCACATTTGCGTTGGCCGAACCGTTCACATCTGCTTCAGTGTCTGAGCCGTTTTCCATATCCGCACGAGCTGATGTGTCCACTGCGACGTCAGCGGCGACATCTGCGGAGATTTGTGCCGACACCGGCGCAGCTGCACTGAAGGCGAGAGCGGCGGCGAGGGCGAACATCGAAGTTGTTGTCCTGGTCATGTGAAACTCCTTTTTGTCGACATGATGCAGGAGTGACGGATGGCCCCGTTTTTTATTCCCAGCTCACTTGCATTTTTTTCTGCGTCGGCTGGAAGACGTGGATTGTCATGAAACTCTCATGCAATCGCCCTATCGGGGGGTGCGATGGAAAATGACAAACCGAAATATCGCAGCATCTTTATTTCTGATGTCCATCTCGGGTCAGCCGGTTGCCAGGCTGAGGCCTTGTGCGACTTCCTGAAACACAATTCCTGCGACAAGCTCTACCTCGTGGGCGACATCATTGATGGCTGGCGACTGAAGAAGAAGTGGTACTGGCCGCAGAGCCACACCAATGTGATCCGCCGGATCCTGACCGCCTCAAAGCGCGATACGGACGTCATCTATATAGTCGGGAACCATGACGAGTTCCTGCGGGCCTTCCTGCAGTTTCGTGTCAGCTTCGGCCGGGTCAGCATCCGCAACCGCGCTGTGCATGAGGGCGAGGACGGCAAGCGCTATTTGGTGGTTCATGGAGACATGTTCGACGGAATGATGCGACCCGACCGCAAGTGGATCATGTTTCTCGGCGACAGTCTGTACAACATGCTGCTATGGGCCAATACGAAACTGAATGGTGTGCGACGGCGCCTCGGAATGCCGTATTGGTCGCTGTCACAAGCCCTGAAGAAAAGGACGAAGCGCGCGCTTAACTACATCCATAACTTCGAAGATCATGTCGCCGATTATTGCAGGCGAAAGCAATTCGATGGCGCGATCTGTGGTCATATCCATGTTGCGGAAATGCGCGATATCAATGGAATTGCCTACATGAATGACGGCGATTGGGTGGAAAGTTGCACCGCCCTCGTCGAGCATCATGATGGTCGATGGGAGCTGGTCGAGCACAGGCCTGATACGATGCGTGCACCTGCTCCGGGCCGTGCGAAGGCTGCGCTTCAGGCGGCCTGAACGGACGGCGAGACTGAAGCGGTTTCGTCTGTACGCCAATGGCTTTTCTGTGTGAGCAACTGCGCCTGAAAAGTGAATTGAGATCATCGCAAAACCGTCGCTCAACTGTCGCAAAAGATGCCTATGAGCCGCCGCAAACAATAATAACTGCGGAGCCTCCCATGAAATCCTCTATGCGCTGCACAGCGTCACTGCTTGTCCTCAGCATGCTGACGAGCCCGGCTTTTTCTCAATCGGCCAATGAGCAGGAATTGCGTCAGTCGACCGTCACGGTGACGGTCCAGAAGCGTGAAGAAAACCTGCGAGACGTGCCGGTCGCCGTTTCCGCCGTTGATGCGGAGATGCTGGATGACCTCGGTCTCGACGAATTCTCCGATCTCGCGCGCTACGTTCCGGGTTTCGAGGTGCAGGAGCAAAGCCCTAACAATCCGGGATTTGTCATCCGTGGGATCACATCCGATAGCGGCGAGTCGAATATAGAGCCGCGCATTGCGATTTTTCAGGACGGTGTTTCAATTTCGCGATCTCGCGGATCGATCGTGGAGCTTTTCGACGTCGAGCGGGTCGAGGTCGCCAAAGGGCCACAACCGACCCTGTTCGGACGCGGCGCCCTGATCGGCGGCGTGAATATCATCCAGGCTAAACCGGAGTTTGACTTTAGCGGACAGGTTACAGCGGGCATCGGCAACTACGATGAGCGTTACCTCGACGGATATGTGACCGGACCGGTCGCGGGCGACAAGCTGGCTTTCCGGCTGGCCGGGCGTCTTCGCGAACGAGATGGCTATGTGGAAAGCCTCAATCCCGACGAAGAGGATTTCAACAGTCAGGACATGAAAGCCATCCGCGCATCCCTTGCCTTCGAAGCGAGTGAAAGCCTTCGCTTCGACCTGATCGCTAATTATCAGGAAGACAATCCGTCGGGCACCAGCTTCAAGTCCATGGCGTTTGATCCGTTACCCGGACGCTCTTCAGCGCCGTGGGATCCCGCGAACCTCAATACGTTTGGTGACTTTCTGGGCGGGAAGCCGCTTGGTCTCGAGCGGAGCGTCACGAGTGTGACCCTGCTCGGCGACTGGGATATCAATGACAAGCTGTCCCTTACCTCCATCACGGGCTGGCGCGACTTTGACAGTCTCGAAGTATTTGACCCGGACGGCTTTGGGCTCGATCTTCTCATCTTCGGGGAAGATGCGACGGGTGAGCAACTCAGCCAGGAATTTCGCCTGAACTATGATGATGGCGGCCGGGTGCGCGGTTTTGTGGGAGCAAGCTATCTGGACGAAGAGGGCGAGCAATATGTGCCGCTGACTTTTGATGAACGCGCCGTGCAAGCGCTGCTTGGCGGCTTCCTGACCCCACCGGACGCGCCTGATGCAAGTGCTTTTCCTGGCATTAACCTGACCGTTTTCCAGCAGTCCGGCGGGACGGTCGTCGTGCCGCTCAAGCCGATCCATAATGAAGCCTACACAAACTATGGTGACACGCAGGCAATCGACATTTTTGCTGATGCGACAATCGAGATCAACGACCGGTTCGAGCTGACAGGCGGTGTTCGGTACACAACCGAAGACAAGACGAGCGGTTTGCTTGTCGAGCTGCTTAATGGGCCGAGTGCACTGACTGGCGCTGGACTGTTCGTACAACCTTCTGGTGGCCTGATTGAGCAGAGCGAGACGTTTGACGACTTTACCTGGCGCGCTGCCGCAAAATTCGAACTGACCGACCAGGTCAATTTGTTCGCAAACTATGCGCGTGGGCGCCGTCCGGAAGTCATTACGGCATCTGCCTCTGCGCCTGCGGCCGGGTTTGCCATACTCGATGCTGAAATCGTCGATGCTTACGAGGCCGGTATCAAGGGCGCCTTCCTGAACGGTGACCTGAATTTCGATGCATCAGCGTTCTACTATGATTACAGCAACTTCCAGTCGACGCAGATCAACGATCAGGGCCTGATTGAGCCGATTAATGCTGGCGATGCGACGGCGGAAGGGGCTGAGGCCCAGATCAACTGGTTTGCCAGCGACTGGCTCAACCTAGTGGCATCCTATGGCTACAACCATGCCCGTTTTGACGACCAAGCCGGTGCGCCTTTCGGCGGCAACAAGTTGCGCCTGTCGCCAGACCACAAAGCGGCTGTGTCTGCCCGCATCCTGCTAATTGACGAGGGCTTCGGAACGGTAACCCTCGTGCCGAGCTATACGTGGCAGTCAGACGTCTATTTCGACAACACCCAGCGTGACCTCATAAGCCAGGAAGCGTACGGGTTATTCAATCTCAACGTACAGCTCGACCTCGAAAACGGGTTTGGCGTTGAGGCATATGTCAACAATCTGACAGGCGAAGATTATATCATCGATGCGGGCAATACTGGTGACGGTTTCGGAATTCCGACCTTCATTTCCGGTGCGCCAACCTTCTTCGGGGCGCGGGTTCGAAAAGCCTTCTAGGGCCGGTACTCAAGTCATTACTGGCGGACCGTGCTGAGCCTTGGCTCAGCCGGTTCGCCAGCAAGTCTCACCCGGCAAATCCATCGCCGACGCCGAAGTCGCGGCGCGCCGATACAATCGTGACCATGACACCGACAAGAACATCCATCAGGACCATCATGGTCAGCAGGAAAAAGGTCGACGTCGCAAAATTGCCAAGCAGCAGGAACAGGACGAGGCAGACAAGCAGCACACCCATCGATGCGGCGTGATTGACCATCGCGCTTGATTTCGAACTCGTGGACTTCACGATCTCGAATGAAAGAAGGATCAGCGACAGGAAAAGGATGGCGTCACCCCAGCTCAGGCGCCAGGTCACACCGGAAATCATGGGCAATCCAAAGAACCCGGCATTCAGAGCCGGCAGGATTGCAGGCCCGGTTTCAGAATGGTTCCCACCGGCAAACCAGCTCATGATGATGTAGATGAGAACTGGAAAGGCTAGCAGCGGAACGATCGTCAGCAGGTGACGGATAAGGCCCGACGGAACAGGGGTTCTTCGTGAGCCACGTGTGCGGCCATCAGTCTGTGCCATATCAATATCCTCCTCCGGCGCCGGGACCGCGCAGCCTGTCACGAATTGACTGGCGTGCCTGGCTGAGATTTTTCTCCAAGTCAGTCGCGATGTCGGCGCGCTCACGGGCAATTTCCTGCTGGATGCTCGGTGAAGCCCGGGACGCTGTCATCTGCATGACCTGTTGCGGCGACGGCCCTTGTAGCTGGTACGACCGCTGCTCAGCGATATTACCAATGGTGAACGGCTTTTCGCCTGCGTAAATCGGCGGCTGGGTGTAGTGGAGCATGGCGTCATAATCGATCCAGATATGACCATCGATGCCCCATTCCGACCCCCACGAATTGCGCACGAGAAACGCGTTGCGGTTGTCATCATAGCCGACGATGAGCATCGCGTGACCGCCTGCAGATGGTTCCCAGGAACCATCTGCAGGCGGTCTCAGGGTTTTCCCCCGTCCGCCGTCTATCATGAGGCCCTGGTGCGGTGTCCCCATCCCGAAAACAACCGGCAGGCCACTGGCGAGTGCATCCTTGACGGCGTCGCCGTGATCGAGCTCGGCAAATTCGATACCGAGGAATTTCTGTGCGGCGGTATAGCAGTCGCGTGTCGGGCTCTCATTCACCATTGCTGTCTGATATGGCCACATCGCCTCCGGACAGACGCCCCAGGCCAGGACCGATGCGAGTGCCTTTCGACGGGACGAGCCGGTGTCCTGACGCTCTGTTCCGGCAAGGCGGCGCGCATTGTAATAGACGAAGAGACGGGAGAGATCCCGCAGGGATTCGCCCTTGATGATCTGGTGGTATTCAAGCGCGCCGACAATCGCATTGGCGACGCAGGAGCCGACAGCACGCTGGTTCTCGACTGGTGAGCAGGATGCACTGAGGTCCACGCTGGCAGGCCGTTCGATCAAACCGGTCTTCGTCAGGACCGGGAAGTCCTGTCCGGGGTCGTCAGGCAGGCATCCGCCAATGACGTATCCATCGATTTTTTTAAGCATGATTTCCCTCCAGCAAGGCCAGAGCAGAAAACTGGTTCGGCAAATTCCTTGCCCCAATTCTGCTCTGGCTCCGCGAGCGTTCCCCCACTCGGGACTCAGTTGTCTTCATGACCATCTCCTGCGCCGGGCCGTCGGTTGTACCCACCACCAGCACCAGCGCCCCGGTTATAGCCGCCACCAACGCCAGGGCCTCTGTTGTATCCTCCGCCTGCGCCCGCGCCGCGGTTGTACCCGCCTCCAGCACCGGGACCGCGCAACCTGTCCCTGAGGTTCTCGCGCGTCGCTTCGAGGTTTCCTTCCAGCTGGTCGCGGATATTTGATTTAAAGGCTCGGATCTGGTCCTGGACGCTTGGTGGGGCCTCTGCGACGGTTGCTTCATAGGATGCTTTGACCGAGGCGCCTGCGAGCTTGAAATACTTTGCGCGATCAAGTGAACCGACCGTCCAGAAACCGAGCGGTTGCTTGTAATGGTCCATCACGCGGTAATCGATCCAGACATGACCATTCAGGCCCCAGCCCGGCCCCCATGAATTTCGGACCAGCCATGCATTCTTCGTATCATCGTACCCGACAATCAGCATGGCATGACCACCGCTCGGTGTTTCCCATTTACCATCGGCAGGTGGTGGCACGTGGCCTGTCTCCCGGCCGACCACCATCAAGCCGTGCTCTGGCACGCTCATGCCGAATATGATTGGCAGTCCGGACGCCAGAGCGACCTTGAGTTCAACCCCGTGTGAGACGCTGGCATAGCTGAGGCCAGAGAAGAAAATCGCGCTGTTATAGGCTTCAGTTGAAGGTTCGGTGATCCAGTCCGGCTCGTTGTACGGCCACACCTGCTCCGGGCAGGCACCAAACGCCATCAGCGAGGCGACAGCGTGCGGCATGGAGGCCCCGGAATCCTGGTTTTCTCGGCCCGCCATCTTGCGCGCATTGTAGTAGACGAAAAGCCGGGACAGATCGGTTAGCGGCTGGCGGTGAAGGATCTGGTGATATTCCAGCGCGCCGACGACGGAATTGGCCGTGCACGAACCAACACCGCCCTGGTTTTCCACCGGCGAACACATTGGAGAGAGATCGACCGAAGGGGGTAGATCGGGTCTCTGAACCAGTCGCAGTGTAGGGACAGGATGCGCCGGATCGGCCGGAATATAACCGCCCAGTTTGTAATGCTCTTCGCTCATCATACGCCTCAGCTGATGGTGGAATCACAAGGTCAGTAACAGACCCATTGATTCCATTGGTTATATCCGCAGTTTTCTTCTGGTCCGGTTTCGGACTCCAACCCGGCAGCGATCGAGATGATCACGATGAGAGCGAGGACAGCCCACGCCCATTTCGGCATCGCCCTGAACATTTTCCCATATGCCGACTTTAGTTCTGACTGTGCCTTGCCGAGGTCGCTTTCGGGATCAGTTGTCAGTTTGAAGCCCCGTTTCGTGCCTGTCGAATTGAAGCCATCGATCATCGCATCTCTGTATTCGGCAGCGGTTTGCGGGCGCTGGTCGCGGTTCGGCGCGAGACCCTGATGGATAAGCTGGTCAATCGCGCCTGGAACATCGGACCGGCCGTCCGAAGGCGGCGTCCAGTGGCCGGATGGCAGCACCCCAACAATCAACTCGTAGAAAATCTTCGAAACCGAGAACATGTCGGCGGCAGGATTGGCGGCATTTGCATTGCGCACCTGTTCCGGCGCCATGTACTCCTGCGTGCCGAGGCCTGTTCCCGACGTGCCAGATGTTTTCTTTTTGGTGGCAAGTGCGATGCCGAAATCGACGATTTTCACCTGCGCGTTGGTCGCTGTCGGTTCGCCCAGCAACATGATATTTTCGGGCTTGAGGTCACGATGGATGACGCCTGCGGCATGTGCCGCTTCCAGTCCGTTGAGAACTTCCTTGATGATCTGACCCGCGACCTTGGCAGGAACCGGCTCGTTCCTTGTCATCTTTTCGTTTCGCCAGATATGCAGCGGTTTGCCTTCGACAAATTCCATCGAGATGTATGGTGCGCCATTGTGGCGGCCAATGTCATAGGTCCGAACCACATTCGGATGAGCGATTGACCGCGCAGTCTTTCCTTCGTCGATCAGGCGCTGAACGGCCTTCTCGCTGCTGATCTGCGAGGGCGGGATCACTTTGAGCGCGACAGCGTCACCTGTTTCGATTTCCATGGCCTTATAGACCATGCCCATACCACCCGCCCCGATCTGGCGTTCGATACGGTATTTTTCAGCGACGATCGTGCCGGGTGTCAGTGCACTTTCATCGGGCGACTGATCATCGGGATCAATCGTGTTGCTACTGTCCGGCGCAACCGTTTCGAACCCCGAGACGGTTTCGAACGCGGTGTATTCTTCCGCAGGGCTGGCCTCATCGACATCAACTTTCGCGCCACAGGATGCACAGAAGCGAGCGTCTTCGGGCAGGTCGGTATTGCAGGTGGAACACCTCATTTGCCAGTCCTCAGGCTTTGCATGTGCGGGTCAGGATGATGCGCGTCACCTGCTCCCGCTCGGATTCGAAACTGATGGTGATCTTCAGGGCATCTGGCGTCTTTCGCAGGGGCGAGATCGTGTCGCCGTCATGCAGCAGCACAGTCTTCGTGCGACCGAAGCTCTCTCCGCTCACGCGCAGGCCGAACTGGCTGTCGACTCGCAACATCAGTCGCCCCGATTCCGAATAGATGGAGAAGTGCTGGCGCGAGATCGAATTGGTCAGTGGAGAAAGAGAGCCGTCGGATGCGGTCACGAGCAAACGGACGTCGTTGCCATCCTGTGCCCGGTTTACCGCGTTGCGCCCGAAATAGAGCAATCCTGACGGGTCCAGTATCGGCCCGTCAGCGGGGCGGTTATCGTTCTGGAAACCGCGCCAGACAAAGGTGACATCACGCGGCACCTGGAGACCGTCCTTGTAACCACGGCGCCCGAGCTTGGCTTCGGCCCTGTCAGCGCGTGCGAGTTTGAGCGGGATGGGGCGCGCATGGGATTCCTGCCCCTTCGACCTTTCCTGTTCTATCCGCGTCGGATTGTAGATGGTCATGCCTGGCCCGATGTTTTCGCCGTGCACATTGATGTTCGTGACCGGGCCGTTCGGGTCCTTGCTCTCAACCGGAAACATGATCGAGCTGCTGAGGACGAATGCTTCCTCGCGCCAGTGGTAGCGGCTGGCGACGGCAATCTGGATGTCGACGCGATGAACGCCCGCATAGTCGAGGACACCTGTCCTGACCCCGACATCAGCGAGCGCCCCTGCATCCAGCCGCTCGAAGGGGAGGGGGACTTCGGTCCAGCCGGTTTCGTCTTCCTTCATCCATAATCCGGTGACAAAGAGAGGCCGACCGACATCCGACCTGTTCTTGAGAACAAGTGGAAGTGCAAGCTTGCCGCCTTCGCGCACCGTGTTCGCGGCGCCAGCGTCAAGGTACAGTTCGGGCTGGAAGCAGACCGGACACATACCGGACTTGTCGAGCAGTGAGTGGCATTCATCAGACGCCATGCACCAGATCAGCGGTTCGCCGCACTCCCCGCAGAACCCCGCACCGGGCGTCTGGGCAGATCGTTGGCAGCAGGAATTGGCCGCAGCGACAGAAGGGACGTTGAGCGTCATGACCTATGTGCGCAGCTTATGTCCGCACTTCATGCAGAATCTGGAAGCTGCAGGGGCCGCCGTGCTGCACTTCGGACAATCGACGGTCTCCGTTGCAACAGACGACTGCGCTGGTGCAGACCCCTTGGGAGCCTGTCCCCCACCCGCGCCCGCCGCTACCCCTACGGCACCCTGCATTCCCATCTGGAACATGTCACGAGCCTGGGCCTCTGAGCGGATCTGCGAAGCGGTTGCTGCCTCCACCATTTCCCGCATCAGAGCCATCCTGTCGTCATTGGCTGACGTTTCAGATCGCGCGCGTTCTGCCAGGACGGCGGCGACATCTGGAGACAGGCCCGCATCAATCGCGAGAATCTGCTCGGCCGTCATGCCTGCCTTGATTTTCCATTCATCCTGTTTGCCCTTGAGCTCCTGCTCGCGTTCGAGCCGTTTGATCTCTGAGCGTACGCGGTCGCCGCGCAGTTCAATTTCCTGCAACTCGGAGATGTGTTCGCGCTGCTGTTTCTGGACGCGGGCGGTGACTTCCAGTTCGCTGAATGCCCCGGATTGCTTCATCTCCTGCATGTGGCGTTCGCGAAGGGCCGACATTTCCGTATCGATCTTCAGCTGCTCCTGCTGGATTTTCAGAAGCTCCGTCTCGTTTTTCGCTGTGGCGAGCTGGTTCTCGAAGGTCGCCTTTCTCTCTTTTTCCAGAAAGACGATCTGGTGATCGAGCTCTTCAAGTTCCTGCCGGCGTTTGCCTTCCTCACGAGCATCGATGAACTCGATCTCGCTCTGGAGTGCCATGTGCTTCAGCTCATCTTCCGTTGCGCTTTGCAACTTGGCCAGATCCAGCTTTGATTTCATGTCGAAGACGGTGGCGTCATTGACCAATTCAGCCTGGCGCTTGGCCATTTCGATCTGGAATTCGACCTCGCGTTGTTGACGCAAGGCTTCGGCATGCGCCTGCCTGGCCGCTTCTTCCGCATTCTGGGCCCATTCGATGGAGGTCGAGCGAACGATCATGCCAAGATCGCCGACAACGCGTTCGACTTCCTGCATCATTTCTGCCTGCAGCTTGTCTTGTAGCCCGATGTCGCCGCGTATATCGGCGGCGTCCACCCGGCCAACCGTCGCTTCGAAAACACGATCCGAAAAGTGTGGGCGGATGCGGTCCAGCACATCAGCCTTGGCGAGTGCTTTGCGGCCGAGGTCATTTTCGTCTCCCGGCACCCGGTCGATCCCGTGCATCATGCCGAGAATGTTTGACGGCTTGTCCGGATTGACCTGCATCTCGATGGTAACAACGCCGGTGATGTCGACGTTGTCGCGGCTTGTGGCGCGAACTACGGTCTGAAGCTGGAAGGGCTTCAGGTCAGCGATCATCATTGAGATATGTGTCGAGCCGCCAACAATGCTCTTCAGCTTGTCGACGAGACCACCGACCGAAAAGTGCCCCCCCTTGAAGGCGTCAATAAGTTGGCCATTTTTGAACAAAAGGGCCGCATAATCAGGTGGGACGGCGAAGCGTTTCTCGAAGAAAGCCTTGAATTCACTTTGGCGCATGAATTCGGCGAGCATACGCGGATCGCTGAGGACAATTGGTTCAGAAGCCATTTTTAGCTCTCCCATTTCCGGCTGGAAACAAAGGTGATGATGTTGAAAAGGATGACGCCGACGGTGACTGCAACGCCGATTGGATGCTCCTGAGCGACCTTCATCAGACGTTCGCCCGCGGAGTATTGCTCCCAGTAGCGGCCCATGATGCTGACCTGAAACATCGTTCCGGAAATCATCGTCGCCAGTGAGAACAGGGCCATCGCAAAGGAAACGAGCCTGCCAATGCGTGTGATCGCATTTTCCTTGCGGCGGCGATCATGGCGCGCCGCCTTGGCTTCGTTTCGGTCCCGCTGGTCCAGCACGTCGTCATATGCCTCGCCTCTCTTCAGCGCGGCCTTGCGGGCTTTTTCGTCAACTGAAAGGAAATCGGGGTTTGCCGCGCGGTTCGGGCTTGCGCCCCCGGACGTCGTCAGATTCGAGGCAGACCGACGCCACATGACAAAGATTGTCCAGGCAAGCCAGAGGCCGGTCACCACGCACGTTACATTGAACAGCACAGTAATGAGGGGCCAGGCTTCCGGCGGGATTGAATTGAGTGCGTCTTCCATTCTGAACTCCATGAAGTCGGTTCAGTAAGAGAGGCGCAGCACGGACCGGAAACAGGTCAAATAAAAATTGCCAGATTAGAAACTGCCGTGTTTCTTGCACTTCACATCATTTTGGTCCTACTTCTACTGCAAGGGACAAAACGATGACCACGCAACAGATTGACTGCAAATCGCTGCTCGCTCGATGGCGACAGGGCGATACGTCTGCCAGGGACGAACTATTTGATTGTCTATACCTGGAACTACGCCAGGTATCGGCAGCGATGCTGCGAGCGGAACGAAATAGCTCACTCTCTACGGGGGATCTGGTCAGCGAGGCCGCCATTCGGCTTATTCAGCTCGACCAGATCGACTGGGCAGACAAAAGCCATTTCCTCGCCCTTTCGGCCCGGGCTATGCGGCGTATCCTGATCGATCATGCCCGGCGGAAAAATTCTGACAAGCGCTTCCACCACAAGGTCACCCTTGTGACGCGGCTTGAAGGTGTGTCGCAGCGGCTGGACTTCGATGTTCTGGAAAAATCGCTTATTCGCCTCAGCGCCATCGACAATGAAAAAGCTGATATTGTTGAACTGCGCTATTTCGGCGGTCTCAGCTTGCCGGAAATAGCGGAGGTCACGGGCACGTCTGAATCGACGGTCAAGCGACAGTGGCGCGTTGCGCGAGCCTGGCTTGTCGATGCCATTTCCGCTGATCAGAGATGACGGGACCGGATAGCCTTGAGCGCGAGGCGATGGCGCTCCTCAGCGAAGTTCTGGATATTCCTGAAGATCAGCAGGCTGAATTCCTGCAGAACCGGTGCGCTGGAAATGAGGCGCTATACAATCGGGTCACCGCGCTGCTGAATGCCGACAGCGACCGTGGTGAAATGCTGCGCACGGGCGGTGCCGGTCGAGACAGTGAAGAAGATCCAGCCCCTGAGCGGGCGGGCGCTTATCGCATTGTTGACCTGATCGGAAGGGGCGGTATGGGCGCCGTCTACATGGCAGCGCGGGACAAGGGGGATTTTGACCATCGCGTCGCCGTGAAAGTCATCCGGCCAGGTGCACTTCGTACCTCTCTTGTTGAGCGATTCAACAGGGAGCGGCAGATCCTCGCCAGTCTCGCCCATCCGAATATTGCCCGTCTCTACGATGGCGGATATCTTGAAGATGGGTCTCCCTATATCGTGATGGAGTTCATCGACGGTGAACCTCTCATTTCCTGGGCGGCGGCAAATGAGGTCGGGATCGACGGCCGATTGTCGCTTTTCTCGACGATCTGCGCGGCAATCGGACACGCTCACCAGAACCTTATTGTTCATCGCGACATCACACCATCTAACGTGCTTGTCACGCATGAAGGGGCGGTCAAGCTGATCGACTTTGGAATAGCGAAGCCGCATGATGTCACGGCGCCCGCGCCTGCAGAAGAAAAAAGTAGCGAAACGCTAGCGTCACTGAGCTTTACACCCGGATTCGCAGCGCCTGAAAGGGCCACGGGCGCCCCGGCCAACACGCTTTCTGATATTTACTCTCTTGGAAAGCTCCTTGAAGCGCTCATTCCCGATGCAGGGAAGCGGCCCGAACTTGCTTCGATTATCGCCCGGGCAACAGCGAGGGAGCCGCAAGCGCGCTATTTGTCGGTCGATGCTCTCGCAGAGGATATTGAAAATTTCAGGACTGGGCACCCGGTCGAGGCCTATCAGGGTGGTGGAGCGTATCGGTTTTCAAAGTTTCTCAGCCGTCATCGTCTGTCAGTTGCGGCAGGCAGTGTCGCGATACTGGGGCTTGCTGCGGCTCTGGTCCTGACCCTGGTTCAATACAACCGGGCCGAGGCGGCGCTCGCCAGCGCAAATGCCCGCTTTGACCAGGCACGCGACCTCAGCCGGAATTTGATGTTTGATGTCTACGACTCCTTCGACAAGGTGGCCGGCACGCTTGAACCGAGGAAAGACCTGGCGGACCTTGTCCGGAATTATGTCGATAATCTTGCACTCGATGCATCAGCGCCGGACGATGTGTGGCTCGAAATCGGTACGATTCAAAGCCGATTGGCCGATCTCTATGGCGGAATCGGAATTGCCAATTTTGGCGAGACCGAGATTTCCGAACGCCTCTTCGATGAGGCTGAGCAGTCTCTGACCCTTGCTCTGGAGGATGAAGAATCCATTGCGGAGGCACTGCCGGAGTTGATTATGGTGAAGCGTATGCAGACCATGCAGTCGCTCAACTATTCATCGGACCCGGCGAAGGCGGCTGAGCAGAATGAGGAAACGCTGCGGCTGGTCGAACGCGGTCTCCAGATCCCCGGTCTGGAGGAACGCCCGTTCCTTCGCCATCTCTGGAGCGCGCGTACCGACAAGCTCCAGATATTGTTTGCACAGGAACGATATGAAGAGGCGCTGGCAGAGCTTGCGGAGTGGCGACCGGCCCTGACGCCGGAAATGTATGAACGGCTTGGAGGCGGCGAAGAGATGGGCGCTTATCTTGCTATGCAGCAGGGTGAAACGCTCGTCGCAATGGACCGCGGAGAGGAGGCGTTGGCCCCACTTGAGGATGCCATCAACTTTAGACGCTCACAACTCGAAGCCAAACCCGAAAGCTACTATGAACTCACCCAACTGATGACCGCAGAGTCTGAACGCTCGACGGCGTATCGAGGAATGGGCGATTTTGAACGTAGCCTGACCTCTGCCGATGCCTCTGTCGAGCTCGCGCGGCGCGTTCTGGCGGCGGATCCGAATGACGCTGGCGGACCCGAAGGTCTTGCGGTCATGCTGAGTAAAAAGGTCCGGGCGCATCTGGCGCTTGAGCAATTTGATGCGGCATTGATTGCCTCTGATGAGAGCATCGAAATGGCAGAGGGGCTGACCACCAGGTTTCCCGACGACCTGTTTTTCGAAAAGCTGTTGTACCAGATGTTGTCGTTGAGAGCGCTTGTGGAGGTAACACAGTCTTCTGACGTCGATGCCTGCGCAACGGTTCAGAAAGCGGATGACCTACAGGCCCGGATAAAGCTTGAAGCTGTTGAGCTGGATGGATCACTTCTAACCTCAGACCGGGAACTGGAAGACGCACAGAATGCCCTTGGAACTGTATGTGACTAGTTCGGTCCAAAGCTCCTGATGAGGATCAGGTGTCCGTCAGTGCCTTCAGAACAAGACGTTGCAGAACGAATTCCTGCAACCCTCGCGGGGCATCAAGTGCCATACGCCGAAGATGTGGCTCGTAATTCGATCGCGCCTTCGCTGACGGACCGCCGACAATCGCCTTGAGCGCATAGGCTGCGCCTTTGAGCCGCGTTGCGGTTTCTGCCTGTAAAAATTCGAGCGCGGGGCCAAGTTCCTGCTCGACCGGGGTCATTTCTGTGCCAAAGGGAAAGGCGGGAAGTTTACCTTCATGCGGCCCGAGCGCGCGTTCAATTGTGCCGGGCAGGTTTGCACGCCAGGCGTCTGGTATGGTGAAATGCTTTGGTAATTTCCTGGCCGAGATTGCACGATGGGTCAGCTCATCCAGGAAACGCGCGTCACTTATGGCGAGCATGCGCTTTACGCATTCCTCGTCAGGCTGCCCACGCAGATCTGCGATGCCATACTCCGTGACCACAATGTCGCGCAGGTGGCGCGGAACGGTTACATGCCCATACGACCACACAATGTTCGACTCCAGGCCGGCCGAACTCTCACGGGTTGCTTTCAACAGGATAATGGAGCGTGCACCTTCAAGTTCATGCGCTTGCGCAACGAAATTGTACTGGCCGCCAACGCCGCTCACGACCCGCCCATCGTCGAGTGCGTCAGAGGTAATGGCACCGAGACAGGTCGCTTTCATTGCAATGTTGATGAAACGGGCATCGACGCGCTCGCGGCGGCGGATTTCTTCATTGCCATATAGAGCGTTCACGTCATCGACACTGGTCATGTTGATGAGGGAGAGAAGGTGGTCAGGGGCTTCGCGCAAACCCCTGTAGAAATTCTGTGGCCCGAGAAAGAACCCGCCATCAATTGTAATGTCGCGGCCCTCATGTGCGCGGCGCGTGAAAATGCGCGCTCGCAGCAGCTCGAACATGCCTTGCGTAAACATTTCCGTACAGCCATAGAGACCGCGATCAAAAGGCGTGTCGCCGCCTTCTTCTCTCGGACCGGTCAGTCCCGGTAGCGCCGTCAAGGCAGCTCGAAACGCGGTCTGGTCTTGGTGTCGCAGTCGAACAGACTGCGCCGCCCCATCGCCAAGGGAGCCGATCCCGATTTGCAATGTGCCCCCATCCTTTACCAGGCTTGCCGCGCGCAGTCCGATGGCGTGACTGATCAGGTCAACACGCGGTGCAGGCGGGCCGGCGAGATCATAACCGCCAGCATCAAGCAGCATGTCAAACTCGTCGGGCGGCACTTCCGCATCATTTGGCATGAATGGAAGCCGGTCGTTCATTTCGCCTACAACTATGAAGTTGTCCCGGCCAACCTTGTCGCGCATCAGCGGGATGAGATCGAGGCTGAGGTCTGAGTTGCAGGCGAGGCTGTATCGTCCATCCCGTACGGCCACCATCTGACCGAGAACATTCACCTGTTCCGAAATAATGCGACGCATCGCATGGGTGTAGTTGACGCTGTTGTAGTTCTGCTGGGCATAAGAATTGTTCAGCAGGGTTCCAGTCGAAAGGAAGAACTCCTCGATCTCAACATTGGCGGGCAGTTTGCCGCTCGCCCTGTCTACCGCATAGGTGAGGTCCGGGTAATCACCGAACATCTTCTCAAGCAATGGGCCTCCAAAACGGGCTGCGAGGCCGGGGGGCGGTTGTGGCCGAATAATCGACAGCGCCGTGTAAATCTTGAGGGTGATGGACGGGTCAGACTTGGCGATTTCATAGAGGGCGTTCGTCAGCCGGTTTGCCTTGCCGAGGCCGAGCGGTAGCGCGAGTCGGATATCCTTTCCTATGCGGTTGATGACCGCCTGGGCGCACTCGTCAGCCGTTCGGTGAATGGGCGGATTGCTGGCGTCGCCCCCTTTGTCCGCATCGGTCATTCATGCCTCGCTTGGTTCGACCGGATCAGCCGGCGCTCCCGGGATGGATGTTGCCTCTTTCTGGTGCTGAAGTGTAGTGCATGGACCGCCGCGGAAGGGCGCGAAACCGGCGCCGAAAACTGCACCGAGATCAAGATGTTCCTCGGAGGTAACAATCCCTTCGTTGAGGACGCGGTGGACTTCTTCATACAGCGGGGCCAGCAACCGTTCCTGCAGGGACTTGAGGGCCTCAGTCGATGCCTCAACGTCTTCTTTCTGAGGCTTGCCATCTGTCCATACGTAAAAGCCTTTGCCAGTCTTTTTGCCGAGATCACCAGCTTCTACCTTATCGACAAGGCGTTGTGGCGGGTCCGCTATGTGGGGGAGGTCGCGGGCAAGGACACGGCCAACTTCAAGGCAGATGTCGAGGCCGACTGTATCAGCGACCTCGGCGGGGCCTTGTTGCATGCCGAAGGCTTCTGCTGCGGCATCGACCTGTTCCGGTGTATGTCCCTCATCAATCAGCTTCACTGCTTCGAGGAGATAGGGGGTCAGGATGCGATTTACGAGGAACCCAGGCGCGCTTTTGACGGGCAGGGGTAGCTTGTCTATCGCCTCAATGAAGGCGAGCGCTCGAGCTTCGGTTTCCTTCGATGTCTTCTCGCCCCGCACAATCTCGACCAGCGGCATCTTGGTGACCGGATTGAAGAAGTGCAGACCTACAAAACGCCCGGCATTTGGCCCGGGCAAACCTTCGGCGAGAGTTTCCAGCTTAATGCTGGACGTGTTCGTTGCAATGATTGCCCGCGATTTGAGTTTGTCTTTCAGACCGTCATAAATCTTCTGCTTGATCTCGGCATTTTCCGGGCCGGCTTCGATGATGAGATCAGCGGAGCGGACGCCATCTCCTTTCGGATCCGGAATCAGCCGGTCCTGTGGATCGCGGATATCATCGGAGCGGTCAGGCTTGCCATCCATCCAGTGATGAGCCCGGCCGACGGCTTTCGCGACTACGTTGTTGTCTATGTCCTGCAAAGTGACGGTAAAGCCGTTCATGGCGGTCCACATGGCGATATCGGCTCCCATTGTGCCAGCACCGATTACATGGACATGGGAGATGTCATGTCCTTTTGGACGGCGGGCTTCGCGTTTAAGCGCTTCACGGCGCAGAAACAGGCTGATGAGGTTCTTTGCCGTCCGTGTCTGGCTAAGCTCCACGAAGGAGTTGGCCTCGGCCTCGAAGGCCTTGTCTGTGCCAGTGTCCTCTTCAAAAAGGTCGATGAGGGCGTAGGGCGCAGGATAGTTATCCTTGGTGAAATGCTTTGCGGTTTCCTTGCGGGCCCGACTGGCGATGAAGCGCTTGCCGGGACTGGAGATCTCGACGGTGTGCTTCAATTCCTCAAAGAGGCCACGCTTCCTGCTTTTCTTTCCGGCTTCAGCAGCTGCGCGCGCGGCTGCAGTGAGATGACGTTCCGGAACAGCATCACGGACAAGTCCAAGCCTCTTTGCCTTCCGCGCATCAATCGTCTTGCCCGTGATCATAACTTGCAGGGCGGCCGCCGGTTCGATCGTTCGAGGCAGGCGTTCCGTCCCACCTAATCCCGGATGCAGACCAAGCTGGACTTCCGGAAAGCCAAAGCGGGCCGAAAGGTCGGCCACGCGGTGGTCGCAGGCGAGCGCCACTTCCAGGCCGCCACCCAAACAGGCGCCATGGATGATGGCGATGGTCGGACAAGGCAAGGCTTCCAGACGATTGAGCGCCTTGTGCCCCTGCTCAACCAAGTCTTTCAACTCTTCGCTGCTGGCGCCGGCAATTTCTTCAATATCTGCCCCGGCCATGAAGCCACTTTCCTTACCGGATCGGATGAACAGCGCTTTGGGTGGTGACTTCTCAATTTCGTCCAGAAAGGCCGAGAATTGCACAAGTACGGCGCGGCCCAGCGTGTTCTGCGTCTGGCCCGGTACGTCGAGTGTCAGCGTCGCGTGGCCGCCTGCCTGCTTTTTAAGGTGCCAGATAGATTTACCTCGAGCCATCAGACCATCTCCGCCTGTTCCGATTGTGGGGGTCTGTTGACCGGGAGAGGTAGACGGGTCTTCGTCGCTTCCAGTAACATGCCGCCGCCTTGCCCCCCGCCGATACACTCGGTTGCGATCCCTGTCTTCTGACCAAGTCGGCGCATGGCATACAGAGCATGCAGGACGATGCGCGCGCCGCTAGTGCCGACCGGGTGCCCGAGGCTGATCGCGCCGCCGTCCACATTGAGCCGATCACGGTCTATGGCGCCCAAGGCGCCCTCAAGCCCCAACTTGTCCTTGCAGAACTTGTCGCTCTCCCATGCCTTGAGGCAGGCGAGCACCTGATGGGCGAAAGCTTCGTTGAGTTCCCAGAGATCAATGTCAGAGAGGCCGAGGCCGTTACGTGTGAGGATCGGCGTAACTGCGTGGACGGGGCCGAGCCCCATACGAGCTGGAGAAAGCGCTGCCCATTCGCTGTCCCGGATTTCTCCTAGCGGATCAAGCCCGTGCTGTTCAACGAAACGTTCCGAAGCGACAATCATCCAGCAGGCCCCATCGGTCACCTGCGAGGAATTACCGGCTGTGACATGACCATACGGACGTTCAAAAACGGGTTGGAGGGTGGATAGCTTTTCCACGGTAGAGTCCGGGCGCACACCGTCATCTTTCTCGAACACTTCGCCATCGGCGCTGAATAGAGGGTCCACCTCATCGTCAAGCCAGCCCTTGTCCTGGGCCCGGGCGAGGCGCGTGTGGCTTTCCACGGCGTAGGCGTCGGCTTCAGCTCGTTTGATATCCCATTCGTGTCGAAGGATCTCAGCCGTCTGGCCCATACCGAGATCGACCACGGTGTCTGTTAGACCCTTTTCTATTCCGATCACCGGCTCCAGCATGGAAAAGCGAAACTTGCTAACGGCTTCGACGCGGCTAAGAAGCGATTTTGTCGTATTCACATCCGCGAACCAGTCAACGGCGTCATCATTGAGCAATAGTGGGGCATGGCTGAGGCTTTCGGTGCCCCCCACGAGAAGGCAGTCATAGTCGCCCGCGCGAATATAGCGGTAAGCGGAATCGACGGATTGCATGCCCGACCCACAATTGCGTTGGACCGTCCAGCCAGGCATGGCGTCGCCAAGCCCCATACGAAGGGCTGCAACGCGAGCAGGGTTCGTGGCTTCAGCTCCAGGCGACCCACACCCTAAGATAACTTCCTCGATTTTTCTGGCGATCTCTGCGTTTCGCAACAATAGCGACCGGCCCGCCTGTACGGCGAGATCGACAGCGGAGAATGGCCCGGGCTTGCCGCGTGCTTTCAGGAAAGGGGTACGGTTGCCATCAACGACGTAAACTTTCATGCGGACAGGGCCTTTCTGGGCTCCTCAGAGTCGGCGTTCATGCCGGTCTTGGTGAGCCGGGATGGATCAAAACTGTCGACCTCTATGACTTCGCGAACCGCGCGATGGACGTCACGGAGTTTTTCATACTCTTCAGCCGTAATGATGCCGGCGTCGCGCGCAGCTTGCGGACTATCTGTATCTTTCTCTCTCATGCGATCACGCAGCGTCTGACACTCTACTGTCATGGCAAGAGCACGTTCGAGAGCCGCGAGAGGGTCAGTGTCTTTGCCAGTGAAGACGCCTTCAGTGAGGCGATTTCGTGCTTCGCCGGGTGTCTGGATAAGATTGGCGACCGCTTGGGTCATTGCGTCCGTTGGACCACGGCGGCGCTGCCCACCAGTCTGGGTCAGCAATCTGATCGTCCAGCCCCAAAAACCGCTCGGGAAATTTTCGCCAACTTCCGCCAGTTTTGTATGCATGCGTGCAATACCGTCAGAGAATACCCAGTCGAGCAGGGGTTTGTCGGCCGCTGGTGCGTCATCAGCCTCGAATCGTTTGAGGGCCGCGCTGAGCAGGAACAGCTCAGCCAGAACATCGCCGAGCCGGGCTGAAATGCTTTCCTTGAATTTGAGTTTGCCACCGAGAATGCCGAGTGAAATTTCGGAGGCTACGGCGAGATTTGCGCTGTATCGGGCAAGTTCACGGTAATAGAGCTTTAGCTGACTATTTCTGGGCGCTGCAGCGAATTTGCCACCCGTCAGACTGTGGAACCAGCTACGCCAGATATTAGCGATGTCGTGGCCGACATGTCGCCAGATCAGGTCGTCGAACTTTTGCAACGCTTCCTTTTTGTCGGAAATTGCGACGGCCTGCATCTCTTTGAGAATATAAGGGTGGCAGCGGATAGACCCCTGACCGAATATGATCAGGCTGCGTGTGAGAATGTTCGCGCCCTCAACCGTAATGCCGATGGGAATCGCGCGGTACGGCGTTTCCAGATAGTTCTTGGGACCCACGCAAATAGATTTTCCGCCGTGCACATCCATGGCGTGATTGACAGTTTCACGCATACGCTCGGTCGCATGATATTTCATGATGCCGGAGGCGACACCCGGATGGTGGCCATTATCGAGACCGATACAGATGAAACGGCGTGCGGCTTCGAGTTGGTAGGCGATGGCTCCGATTGGAGCGAGCTTTTCCTGCACGCCTTCGAACTTGCCAATATTGATGCCGAATTGCTCGCGGATGCGGGCATACGCGCCGGTCGATTGCGCTGAGACCTGGGCAGCTGCTGTAGAGAGTGACGGTAGGGAAATCCCGCGTCCGGCGGCGAGCGCGCCCATAAGCATTTTCCAGCCTTGGCCGATTTGCTCCTTGCCGCCAAGTATCTGATCGACAGGGATAAAAACATTGCGGCCCCAGCTTGGACCGTTCTGGAATGCCAGCCCGGCGGGGATGTGGCGGTCGCCTGTGTCAACGCCGTGAAGATCGGTCGGGACGAGCGCAACTGTGATGCCCAAGTCTTCCTCTCCGCCGAGAAGTCCGTCCGGGTCTTTCAGCTTGAAGGCAAGACCGATGAGCGTGGCGACAGGGCCGAGCGTGGTATATCGTTTCTCCCAGTCGAGCTTGATGCCCAAGGTATTCTTGCCGTCCCACTCGCCTTCGCAGACCGTACCGGTTGCCGTCATGGCAGAGGCATCGGAGCCGGCCTCTACGCCGGTGAGCGCGAAGCACGGTATCTCCTCACCTTTGGCAAGCCGGGGCAGGTAATATGCCTTCTGATCCTCTGTGCCATACAGCATCAGGAGTTCACCAGGTCCAAGCGAATTCGGGACCATAACAGTCACGGCAGCCGAGACATTTCGCGTCGCAATACGCTTGACGACTTCAGAGTGGGCAGATGCGGAGAAGCCGAGACCGTCAAACTCCTGCGGAATAATCATGCCGAAGAATTTGTGTCGTTTTAGGAACGCCCAAACCGGCTCTGGCAAATCCAATAGCTCATGTTCGATCTCGAAATCGTCGAGCATCCCACAAAGTTCGCGCACGGGGCCATCAAGAAATGCCTGTTCCTCGGGCGTAAAGCCTTTTGACGAGAAACTCGCAAATCGGTCCCAATCGGGTTTGCCTGAGAACAGGTCAGTTTCCCACCAGGTGTCACCTGCTTCCAGCGCCTGGGCTTCCGTGTCGGACAGCCCCGGCAAGACAGATTTGTACCACCCCATTAATGGCTTGGAGAGTACAGCGCGTCTCAGACTTTTGAAGGGATTTGGCATTATCCGCACACTTTCTTGCTCGATGTGACCACAAGAAAGCGCACGGCACGGCTTGCTGGTTCCGTTCGGAGCCTGCCTCATTCAATGCATGACGGAACGCGAGAGGGGGGCGCTCGTTATGCGCATATGCAGGTTTAAAGGCCCTTCCTCCCATGTACCGTACTTCTACTTTTGCTCTTTTGCTTCTCTCCAGCTCCGCTCTCTCGCTTGCCCATGCTGACAGTTTTGCTGTCAATGAATACTCCGCTTCCGATTTGGGGCGCGCCAATACAGGCCGTGTGACACAGACCGACGACCCGGCTGCAGCATTTGGCAATCCAGCCCTGATGACGGCATTTGACCGTCCAGTCGTTTCACTGGTCGTCAGCGGCATTATCGGCAATGCAGAATATGAAGACCGCGGCTCGACCGACGCACTCGGCAATCCTCTGGGCGAGAATACAGATGGCTTTTTGACGAATGAAGCTATCCCGTCTGGTCACGCGATATTTCCGCTCGGCGATGAGGTCGCCGTTGGCTTGTCGATTACAGTGCCTTTCGGCCTGTCTACAGATTATGACAGGAACTGGCCGGGGCGTTATCAGGCGCTCACCTCCGAGCTTCAGGCCATTAATATCAATCCGAGCCTTGCCTACAAAATCACCAATACACTCTCGCTCGGCGTTGGCGTGAGCGCGCAACGTATCGATGCGAAACTGTCGAGTGCTATCGACTTTGGTGCTGTGTGCTTCAGCCAGGCGGACCCGGGAATATGTGCCGCAGCTGGTGTGGTGCCGCAGGGGGCAGATGGCATGATCGAGATTGAAGGCGACGACTGGAGTTATGGCTGGAATGCGGGGCTTGCATGGACGCCGCATCCGGACTGGCTCATCGGCTTGCACTATCGATCTGGTATCGACCAGAGACTAGTAGGTAATGCAGACTTTACGGTGCCTGCAAATGCCAGCTTCCTGACGGCGACAGGCGCCTTCAATGATACAGGTGGCAGCGCCGCGCTGAATCTGCCGGCGTCAACCGAGCTTGGCGTGCGCTGGCAGGCAAGTCCACGCACAACGCTTTACGCCAATGCGCAATGGACCGATTGGTCTGGTATTCAGGAATTGAGAGTCATTTTCGACAACCCTGTGCAGCCGGATTCAGTTGAAGAGCTGAACTATGATGATGCAGGCCGCTATGGCTTCGGCGGCGATTACAAGATTTCCGAGCAATGGATCGTCCGGGCCGGTTATGCCTTCGACGAAACGCCAGCCCCGGCACAGTTTCGTACCGCGCGTATCCCTGACAATGACCGTCATATCTTCGCGATTGGCACGACCTGGACGCCGAATGAAAGCTGGTCAATGGATGCGGGATATAATCGTGTGAAGATCGAAGACGCTGATTTCGACAGGACTGGCACCTTTGGCGATCGCGTGCTTGGTACGTTCAGCGGACACGCCGATGTGGTGTCCGTGAGTGCGACGCGCCGCTTCTGAAAGTCCACAACATACCGTAGTTTGGCGACCAAGGAGAGCTCCCCATAAAGACGAGTTCGGCTTGGTGAAGGATTGCTTGAATGAAACGGCCAGCATAGCGCAGGCACGCCCTCCGATAAGGGGTTTGATGTCTGCCCCCCCCTTTCAATTGCCCCTGCATGAAGTGAGATCCGTAAGCGCAAGTCTGTTCTTGATTTGTTCTTATTTGGCCTTAACAGTAAGGTATTTTGGAGCCTTTAATGGCCATGCGAAAAACGCAGATGTCATTTGACCAATCGCAAAGGGGTTGGCCAAAGCACAATATCTTTTTTGCCGTGATGCCACCTTATCAAGCGAGGGCAAAGATCAGCTTGGTCTTTACCAGCATTCAGACGCGCTACCCTATACGAAAGGCACTAATCGCGGACAAGCGTTTGCATATATCGCTGGAATGTTTTTTTTGCGGGAGATTACGTGTCAGAGCGCATTGTGTCTGACGCCAAAAAAGTTGGCAGTGCCATCCGCTTTGTTGCGTTTGAGTTGGTTATGGACAGAGTGTTGTCTTTTCGAAACCGTCAGACCGACAAACCACTGGTAATTGCTGCTTCAGCGCAATCATCACTTAGAGCCAATGAACTTGTCCATGAAATCCGCAACATATCCTCGATTCTGACTGGAAGCTATCCTCGCAATCGTCGCATCACGCCACACCTGACGCTTGCATGGGATAGGTATAGCATACCGGAAGAAACGATTGAGCCATTGTATTTTCCGGTAAGTGAGATCGCGCTCATACATAGCCATGTCGGACAATCACGATATGACATCCTGGGCCGTTGGCCTCTCGTGCCCGCGAAATAGGTGCCAGATAGTCCGGCAATCAAAAATTGCTCATGTAGCGACCATGATTCAGCTTGGTAAAATTGCTCAAGAGAACTGTTTGAACTTTATATCGGTAATGAAATGGTGCCAGGAGAGGCATCAAATGTGCGCGCTTAACTGTTGTTTTTGTTGTATTTTTTATTTTTTGTGCGCAGCTATACCAACAATTTGCCGGCCTTACCGCGCGTAGATGAACTTTTGGAGGTCCGAAAACGCTGCGCGGACGCTTGCCAGGTTGCCCAATGATCGCTTTGCGTCACTGGTCGAGCCATAGCGAATGCGTAGCCTGTCGCCCAGCTTGTCATAGCCGAGCTCTGAAACACCTTCCCGCTCATAGGCGTGCAGCACGTCTTTCAGGAAATCGCGCATCTCCAGCTCAAACCCTTCCAGTCCGTCTCGGCGCGCGGCATCTGCCCGATCACGCCGCGTTTTTGGGTCGAGCGAAAAGCGGACATAGGCCAGCACGTCGAACACGTCGCTATCTCTCGCATCAATGAGCGCCCCCATCTCTTCTAGCCGCTCCAGATCATAGCCACGCTCTTCAAGCACGGTGAACAGCTTTGCCCGCAATTCCGGATCGCTCCACTTCTCGCGAAGTTCGTCCTCGCCCGACGCGATGTCAGTCAGATCTCCAAACAGCCGCTTCATGAAGTCTTCGGCGCTGATCGGCCTGCCATCCACCCAGTAGCTTGTAGATGCCATGTACTGGATGCGGCGCTCTTTCCCGTCGGCGAGTTTCACGCGGATTTTTGGCGGGCGTGGTTCGTCGGGGCTGTCGTCAACATAGTCTTCGCCCTCCTCATCCATTCCGCCCGGCGGCTTTACCTTGCCATAGATCGGAGGCTTCTCAGGCGGCTCAAGCGGCTCGCCGTCCCATTCAGGATCGTTGAAGTGCTCATAGGCCTTCACGAAGTCGTAGATCGTGAAGAAGTCCTTGCCCTCAAATGTGCGTGTCCCGCGCCCGATGATCTGTTTGAACTCGATCATGGATCGGACAGGCCGCATCAGCACGATGTTGCGGATATTGCGCGCATCGACACCGGTCGAGAGTTTCTGCGAGGTCGTCAGGATTGTCGGGATGGTCTTCTCATTGTCCTGGAAGGTGCGAAGGTGTCCTTCGCCGATCTCGCCGTCTTCAGCCGTCACCCGCTCACAATAGTGCGGATCAGGCACGCGCTTCATCTCATTGATATAGTCGCGCACGCGGGCGGCATGATCCTGCGTCGCACAGAAAACGAGTGTCTTCTGGCGCGGGTCGATCTGATTCATGAACTCCCACACGCGGCTCTTTTCGCGCTCATCGATCACGATCTTCGTATTGAAGTCGCCTTCGGTGTATTTACGGTCTTCCTCGATCTCGCCGTCAATGACGGTATCGCCCGCGCCGAAGACATATTCATCGATGGTGCTGGCCATCTGGCGCACCTTGAAGGGCGTGAGAAAGCCGTCCTCAATCCCTTCTTTCAGGGCGTAGGTGTAAACCGGCTCACCGAAATAGTTGTAGGTATCGACATTGATCGTACGCTTCGGCGTGGCGGTCAGACCAAGCTGCACGGCAGGCGCAAAATGCTCCAGGATCGCGCGCCAGGTGCTCTCATCATTTGCGCCGCCCCTGTGGCATTCGTCGATGATGATGAAGTCGAAAAAGTCCGGCGGATATTGCAGATAGTTTGGAGGCCCATTGGACAGCACCTCGCCGCTCTCATCTTCGCTCTCCTCGCCAGCGCCGCTGGTCATCATGGTCTGGAAGATGGAGAAGAAAACGCTCGCATTCTTCGGCATCCGGCCATCGCGCTTCTTGATCTCCTTGGGATTGATGCGTGACAACGCCCCCGCCTCAAATGCTGAAAAGGAGTTGAAAGCCTGATCGGCGAGGATGTTGCGGTCTGCAAGGAAGAGGATACGCGGACGGCGCGTCGGCTCACCGGAGAGGTTCCAGCTGGCATGGAAGAGCTTCCAGGCGACCTGGAAGGCTACGCCTGTCTTTCCCGTCCCGGTCGCGAGCGTCAGCAGGATGCGCCTGTCACCCTTCGCCACAGCTTCCAGAACGGCGGTGATCGCATTGTGCTGGTAGTAGCGCGGTTCCCATTTGCCGCCGCCTGTCTCAAACGGGACGGCGCCGAAGCGATCGCGCCACGCACTATCCTTCGCGAAGACACGATCCCACAGCTCATCCGGCGTCGGGAACGGGAGCGCAATATCCCGCTCGGCGCCGTTTTCCATATCGACTTCGCGCCAGCCAATGCCATTACTTGAATAGCCAAAGCGCGCCTTCAGCCGCCCGGCATAGTCCTTGGCTTGCCCCATGCCGACGGTGTAGCCAACGCCCGCCTTCTTGGCTTCCATGACGGCGAGCTTCTTGCCGCGATACTCGAAAACATAATCGGCGGTCTTCGATGGTCCGCGCCGCCCGCCGCTCATGATGCGCCCAGGACAGATGACTTCGCGGCGCACGCGCGCGCCTTGTGTCGTCTTCCAGCCAGAAGCTTCCAGCACCGGGTCGATGCGGTTGGCGCGTGTATCGGCTTCGGTTTCGTCAACCATTCTCTATCATATCCCCCAGCCCGGTTTCACTGGCCTTCGCTTCGGCAAGCAATTCATCCCAGTTTCCCGGCGGGTGGCCAGACTCCAGCATGCGCGCGAAAACACGGTAAGCGTCCGTCTTGCTGTCATAGGCACGCTTCGTGCCCTCATCATTTACCCATCCAAGGACAATGACCTTAGCCTTGGAGTTGAAACGATAAAAGAGCCTGTATTGCTGGAAGAATTTGACGCGAAACCAGTGCTGATTGCTATCCCCAAGTGTGCCGCCCTGGCGATGGACATCAGCCCCCGGTTCGGCTGGAATAGTCTGGTTTATGATTTTCCGGATCGCGTATAGGCGTTTGGTCGCCTTTTTCCTCTTGTACCCTTTCGGGTCTTTGTCCTTCAGCCTTTTTACCTCGTCATCGAGGGCGCTGAGCTGGTCAAGAAAAAGGGGATGGGCGAATATCGTCCATCCCCCGGCTACTAAAGGTTTTTGGTTTGCATCCGTCATTCATCATCATCTGAAAGCGGCGCATCCAGATCGATATCCATCCCATCTGTCAGCTCTGCGATACTTGCCATGAGGCCAGCGTCCAGCGGCCGGATGCGCGCAGGGTTTGCTTCCATGTCGCGTGCCAGAAAGCCAAGAAACGCAATCATGGCCGGATCTTCCTCTCCGCCGCTATCCTTCTCAAGGATGACAGCACCATTGGCGGAAATGCTGTATTTCAGCCGGTCATGCTTCTCCAGCTTCAATACCTTGCGCACTTCCGCAGGCACTGTCGTCTGATATCGGTCGGTAAGCTTGGAACGGGCTTGTAATGCGGCTTGCATGAGCTTGATCCTTTCAACGGCACAACAGGTAATGCATTTGCATTGTCATGTCAAGATTTGAAGGAGTCGAGCCACTCCGAAATGTCGAGGCCCGGCATGCCGCCTTGACAGTCAGGGCATTTGCGTTGGTGAAAGTCGGAGCCGTTGGCGCCGTAGCGGGCGCCGCAGATCGTGCCGGTCTCATCGCGGCGGGCGCAGGTGAGCACCCAGACATATTGCAGATGGTCGGTGCCGGGCAGGTCTGTCCGCGCGATCAGGATCTGGTCATTGCGGTTGATGTCGCCGGGAAGGCGCGATGATTTGGCCATGGTCAGGTCAGCTCCCCTGCAAAGGCTTTTTGGAGAAGGGATTGGCGGAGGTCGTCGAGATCGGCGAGCTTCACCTTATATGACTCCGCCGCCTCAAACGTTTTTTGCCTTAGTGTCAGCAACACTTGCGAAATTCGCTTTTGCTCTCCTAGTGGCGGCAGAGGCATGGGGTAATTCTTGAGCTTGCTAGCGCTGATGTTGGCTTGGTTGACGCTTTTGCCCATTACCGATTTTCCGTGATCACGGGCGCGACTTGAGTTCAGGTAGAAGTTTAGAAAATCGCCATCTACCACCTCTCGATCGTATCCGACTCGGATCAGGTAACCTGCAAATATTGCTTCGCGGTCACCTCTGTATATGGCCGTCTTGCCGACATGTTCTTGACTATTCGTGCGATTGAAAAGCACATCCCCTTCAACAAGCCGATATTTGTGGATCTCTTTCTGATCCGAAGAAAATTTGAGGCTCGCCCAATCGATCTCGCCCTCTTGCACGTTGCCCATACGAAGAACTGGCACATCCCCATCCGCCGAGGACTTGGCTGAAGTTCCGTATTCAAACGCTGAAGCGATCTCCCCGACAGTTGTGGTTGGCCAATCATCGCTTGTGGTCAGTGTGTCGCGAGTGAGATCAAATAGCTCCCGCGCGCTAGCGAGGTTGGCTTCGGTGTTTTCGCGGGCGCGGGCGAGACCCTCAAAGGCCTTATCCAGCACCGCCACTATTCGCCTCTGTTCCTCAATTCGTGGCAAGGGCACCGGAACCTCTTTGAGGAGGCGTGCCTTAATTCCTAATACAGTCGCACCAGTGGCACGGACGTAAATTTCAGACTGCACTGATGGAGAAAGTAGCGCATACTTTAGGTAACAGGAATCAACTTCGTCATATTTAGTTTGAAGCGTGATCAAGCGCTGTCCGATGACCACTTTATCGTCGATATCGAGTTGGGCGACGTTGCCGAGCGGAGCCTCGGTAGTAAACAAGACGTCGCCCTTTTGCGGAATGCCGCGAGTCATCCAATCGTCGTAGATCGCAGCGTCTACAAACTCTTCTGGCTCACGCTGAACAAAACCCATTTTGACGTTCTTCGCTGTTATCAGGCGAATGCCGGATTCCGTCTTTGGTGGCGTTTTCCCCCTGTAGTCGACAAAGCGCGCACACTCTGAAAGCGGCTTAAGCTCCCACCTCGCCTTCACAACAGCCCCCGAATCGTCTCCAAAAGCTCCGCCGTCTCCTGATCGCGCGCTAGCATGTCCTCAATGATCTCTTCCGGGGCGCGAAGCGGGGCCTCTTCCGGCGTATTCGGATTCTTCACGGAAAGGTCGAAAGTCGCCTCATCGAGATCGGCGGCCTTGACGGTCCAGCTTTTCTCGCCTTCCGCGCGCGTCTTCTGGAGCTTCACGAACTCCGCCATATCCTGATCGTTCAGCGGGTTGGTCTTGCCCAGATTGCGGCCGGGATCGAGCGCATAATACCAGATGTCCCGCGTCGGTTTGCCCTTCTCGAAGAAAAGCACGACGGTCTTCACGCCCGCGCCCTGAAACGTGCCGCCCGGACAGTCGAGCACGGTGTGCAGGTCGCATGTCTCCAGCAGCTCCTTGCGCAGCGCCACGCTCGCATTGTCAGTGTTGCTCAAGAAGGTGTTCTTGATGACGATGCCGGCGCGGCCACCGGCCTTCAGCTTGCGCATGAAATGCTGCAGGAAGAGATAGGCCGTCTCGCTGGAGCGGATCGGGAAATTTTGCTGCACCTCTGTGCGCTCACCGCCGCCAAAGGGCGGATTGGCGAGCACGACGTCGTGACGGTCCTTTTCCTGGATATCCAGCACCCGTTCGTTGAGCGAGTTTGTGTGCAGGATGTTCGGCGTCTCGATGCCGTGCAGGATCATGTTCATGATGCCGATCACATAGGCGAGCGACTTCTTCTCCTGCCCATAGAAGGTGCGCTTCTGCAGCGTCGCAAATTGCGCGGAACTGATATTGGGCTTGTGCATGTAGGCATAGGCTTCGCAGAGGAAGCCTGCCGAGCCGACAGCGCCGTCATAGACGGTCTCGCCGATCTTCGGCTCGATCACCTCGATCATCGCGCGGATCAGGGGGCGCGGCGTGTAATATTCCCCGCCATTCCGTCCCGCATTGCCCATGCGCTTGATGCGTGCTTCGTATAGGTCCGACAGCTCATGCTTTTCGGCCTGGCTGTTGAAACGCAGCTCATCGGCAATCTCCAGCACGTCGCGAAGCACATAGCCGGAGCGGAAGCGGTTGATGATCTCGTTGAAGATCTCACCGATCTTGTATTCGATCGTATCGGGGGAGACGGCGGTTTCGCGGAAGCTGCCGAGATAGGGGAAGAGCTTGTCATTGACGAATTTGATGAGGTCGTCGCCCGTCAGCGCGGCATTGTGGTCAAACTTGCCGTCCGGCCCTTTCGGCGCGGCCCAAGTCTGCCAGCGATAATCCGGGGCGAGGATCGGCTGATAGTCCTTGCCCTCCAGCTCCGCCATGTCGGCGCGCTCACTCTCCATGTCGTCGAGATATTTGAGGAACATGATCCAGCTGGTCTGTTCGGCATAGTCCAACTCGGAGGCGACGCCCTGCTCTGTGCGCAGCGCCTTGTCGATATTGTTGAAGGCGTTCTCGAACATGCCGAATCCCCGTGCTCAGTCCCGAAGCAGGCGAGTTGTAGGCAAACAGGCCTGCCATACAAGGGCGGAGGTTCGGTGAGTGGCTTAAGCGCGTGCGCGCGAGAAATCTGTGTTAGCATTTGTAAGCATCAGTGGTGGCGGTTGAGCCTTCAGACCTTGCAGACTTTCAGGCCCCCGCCTACCGCCGCCACCATCGTCGCACATGCTGCGTCAGCAAAGCGTCAAGCCGGGCGGAAGCGGCCCAGTCGGCTTCGCGCAGGCGCAGCCAGGTCCGCCAGTGCATACCCTTGGGCCGATCGGGAAATGGATAGGCGAGGCCAACTTCACCCCTCAACTTTTCGCGCACCCTCATCGCTCGCGTTACGCCCAGCGCATAGATCCGTTCATATTGGCTTTCATATGTGAGCCTGTAGCAAAGCCTGCAACGGAAGCGTGCGCCGCCATAGAGGACGCGGCATCGCCGCCCACAGCCCCCTTGAAGCTGATCCACCAGCGCGCCCCGCCAAAAGGCTGTTCAGTGAAGGCAAGCTGAAACGTCTCGTCCACGTCAACCGGCTCGCCATGCCGTTTGAGCGTGTAGATCAGACGCATGCTGGCGGGCCATAGCCAATAGCTGATGCTGCCGGTCTTGTGGCCGCCCCTCGACCAGGTGAGTGTTCCGGCGCGGCGGTCCTCAAACCAGCGGCGCGGAAGCCCGGCCAGGTCGAGCTTTTGAAACTGATCGCTTCGTGCCGCGCCGCGCGCATGCCGTCCCGATCCATAGCCGCTCATGGCTTCAGCCTCCCGTTTTCGCAATCATGTGGAAAGTGGATGGTGTCGGACATAGCCGGATAGCCCGCCCGCCTTGCCCCGCTCGTATGAGCGGCGGGGCGGCATTGGGCTTGGTCCTGTGCCTATCCCGTCCTGCCATGACTGTTACAACGCTGTATGGGTAGACAGCGATTTTCCGTGTCCGGCGAAATTCGGCATAGGCTTCTGCCAACATTGAGGTTTTCTCAGGTTTTCGAACATCCAATCTCCTGTTCGGACGCATCAGATTTTAGGCGTTCATGCGACAAATTTGAGGTGTGTAGACTTCTGCTTTCGCTGCCACGTTTTGACAGGCAGGCCCGGATCTCCAACCGCCGTTTCGGTGTCGTACTGCGTCAGCGAGACTATCCGGTCCCGGCCAGAAGCCTTGCCCCTGTTGCGTCTCTTTTGCTCTACTCTCAGAAAGTCACCTGCAATCAGTTCATTCACCGCCTTTTTTGCCGTCGCAGGCGCGCAGCCTACCATGTCGGCGATGCGGCTTTCACCTACTGGGAAAAGGTTTGCTTCATCCTCCGGGATCGTCCAGATTGCGCGTTCCAGGTCAAATTCCTCCCACAACGCCAGCCGCAATTCGCCGGGCCGGGAATAGAGAAGAGCCATCAGCTTCAATGCCGCCCATGTGGAGGGTGAGCCGCCATCATAGTTCCATATCGCGCGGATCAGGTCACTAAAGCCATCCCAATCGGTGATCGCGGCCATATGCGACACTTTCGGCGCAATCAGCGCCCCGCGCAGCCCGTATGTTGGATCGTTCTCCGCCCGCGCCGTCGCAATCGCATAGCGAAACACCTGCCCGATCGTCGAGCGCAGCCGTTTCGCGCTCTCGTAATTGCCCTTGGCTTCGACCTTGCGAAGCGTCACCAGAATGTCGGCGGCTGTGATCGCCGTAATCGGCCGATCGCCAAAACCGGCGCTTGCCATGTCCAGAAGCCATTGCTTTTTGGTCAGCGTCACGTCCGCCTTGCCTTCCTTGCGCAGCTTCTCGACCAGTTCGGCGGCGATCCTGTCGAAGGTGTGTTCGGTGATTGCTGCCTGTGCGGCCTTCTCGGCCTTGGCATGCGCGCCGGGATCTATCCCTTCCGCCAGAAGCGATTTGGCTTCAGCCCGTAATTCTCGCGCCCGCGCCAGGCTAATCGCCGAAAGCCAGCAGTTTCTGCTTTCCGTCGAAGCGATACGCCATGCGCCAGAGCCGAGAGCCTGAAGGCGCAACCTGAACAAACAGGCCGCCGCCATCCGACATGCGATAGGGCTTATCTTGCGGGGCGAGTGTTCGTAGTCTGATATCTGACAGAGGCATTTGTTGGTATCGCCGTTTCAAAATGCCGCCCTTTGAGGGCGCATACCAACATAAGTACCAACGATTTCGCCGGATACCAACACACCAGCTCGCACGCTATCGGACTGAGTTGCGCCTCCAATCCTCTAAATATCTCTATTTTAGAAGGGTTTATGGAGCTTTTCGGACCGTATCAGAAAATGAGATGGTGCCCAGGAGAGGACTCGAACCTCCACGACCGTAAGATCACTACGACCTGAACGTAGCGCGTCTACCAATTCCGCCACCTGGGCACAGGCTTGGAAGGCGGGTTGATACGGTGGACGCTGAACAAGGTCAACGGACAAATCCAGTGGGTGTCGTCAGACGGTGTCGTCAGACAAACGCAAACTCGTCTCTGCTGTCTGCGGATGAGCCGCGGTCAGGCGGCCAGAAGTTGGCGCCATTCTTGGAGCGCGATGTCACGTTGTGATTTAAATATTGAGCGGCGGTTGAGGTGGCGGTCGAGATTGAAGTGGTTGTAGAAGGAGGCGTGTATCGAGGCGAATTTCTGGAGGTTCGACATCCGCCTGAACCGTGACATCACCCGCTCTCGTCGCCGGAAGGGTAAGTGCGAGTTCTCCGCTCGATTGTTAAGATGTCGACCGACCTCCTGGCGGTCGACATTTCCGATCACTTTCATCGCAGCGCCGTAGGATCTGAGGCGGTCCGTCACGACCACCTGCGGCGAGCCATAGCGCTTCATAGCCTTCTTCAGGAACCGCAAGGCCGCTGATTTATCTCGGGTTTTCGTGACGTAGCTCTCGAGCACCTCACCTTCGTGGTCGACAGCGCGCCATAGGTAATGCGTCTTGCCATTGATCTTCACGTACATCTCATCCAGGTGCCATCGCCATTGCGTGACCTGACGCATGAAAGACGCCCGCTTCACGCGGATCTTGCCGGCAAATATCGGGCCGAACCGATCGACCCAGAGCCGGACGCTCTCATGGCAGACATCAATGCTGCGCTCATGGAGGAGATCTTCGACATTCCGAAGTGACAGCGGAAATCGAACATAGAGCATCACCGCAAGCTGGATGATCTCGGGCGAGGTCTTGAAGTAGCGGAAGGGTGACTTGGCCATGCCGGATAGAGTAATGCGGTCAGCTTTCCACGCTCAAGCGAAGTTCTTTTGACAATGCCCGCGAAGTTGCTGAGACCGGCGCTTCCTGATTTCACCGGCGAACATCGGACCAAACCGGTTCCACCAGTATCGCACCGTCTCGTGGCAGACCTCGATCCCGCGTTCGTGCAGAAGGTCCTCCACATTACGAAGCCATAGCGGAAACCGGATATACAGCATTACGGCGAGGCGGATAATCTCGGGTGACGTTTTGAAATACCGGAAGGGTGATTTGGCCATGCCGGGAAGAATAGGGCAGGCAGGTATCCGCTCTCAAGAGAAGTTCTTCTGACAACGCCTGACCGCGAGACGAATGATCTCGGGCGACGTTTTCCCCAACTCAGCCTAAAATTGGCGCGAACGGGCTATAGCTGTCCTTTCCGGTCATGGATCGGCTCAGGCAAGGCCGTAATCTAGCAAGAAAATAGATGCTTGGACGACATCTCGTCTATGGGGAGGAAATATGAAAACGTCACTCATGCCGCTTGCGGCTGTAATGGTCTTTGCCTGTCTGCCTTTTGCGCAAGCGCAGGCTCTGTCTGAAGATGATGCGGAAGAGCCGGATGCGGACCGCCAACTTGATGTCGTTGTGGTTACGGCTCAGAAGCGAGCACAGGATATCAATGATGTCGGCCTGACTATGCAAGCTGTCGGTGGTGAGGGACTGAAAGACGCCGGCGTGCAAACGACGTCCGATCTCACGCAGGTGGTCTCTGGGTTCAATTATGCGAAATCCAGTGCAAACACACCGATTTACACACTGCGTGGCATCGGCTTTCAGACCCCCAATCTTTCATCGACAAGCCCGGTCGGCATCTATGTGGACGAGATCGCCTATGTATATCCATACTTCGCGAGCGGGCCGACCTTCGATCTTGAGCGTGTTGAGGTTCTGAAGGGACCGCAAGGCACGCTTTATGGGCGTAACACGACTGGCGGGCTCGTCAATTTCATCACGGCCAAGCCAACAGACACGTTTCAGGCCGGTGCCAGCGTTGAAATCGGAAATTATGAGACCTTCAATGCAGAAGGGTTTGTGAGTGGGCCGGTCAGCGATAATCTGCGGTTGCGACTGGCTGTGCGGCAGGAGACGAGTGGTCAAGGGTGGCAGGAAAGCGTTTCCCGGCCTGGCGACCGGCTCGGTGAAAAGGATCGGTCGGCGGCACGCCTGTCGCTTGACTGGACACCAACTGATCGCTTGCAGGTTCTTCTGGGAGCTTCATGGTGGCAAGATCAGTCCGACACGGTCGCGCCGCAAGCGAACGCGCTCGATGTTGCTCGTCCCGCTACGGCCATTCCCGGTCTGACTGATGTTGTTCGCTCGAATTATCAGAACGATGAGGCTGACTGGGACGCGCGCGAACCGGGTAAGCCGCCATTCGAGATGGATTCGCGCTTTTACTCGTTGACTGGACGAGTAAATTACGACCTTTCGGATAGTCTCAGTTTCGTTTCGCTAACAGGTTACAACAACGTCAGGCGGCGCGATTTCAACGATCTGGATGGCACGCAATTTGAACTGCTGGCTTACGGGTCGAACGGAAAAATTGAATCTTTCTCGCAGGAATTCCGTCTCGTCGGCAAAACTGATGCGCTGGAATACCTGCTTGGCGTATTTTATGCCGAGGACAAGGTCAGTGACGACCAGGTGGGCTATTATGACGAGAACTCAACTGTCCGGTTGTTGAGGATAGTCGGGGCGGGTGTTCCCCAGATTCAGTACACGCCAGAGGAGATTGCCGGAGGTTTTGCGAACTTTCAGAACTCTACCGACCAAGACAACCAGTCGGCATCGATCCTCGCGAATGCAGAATGGTCGGTGTCAGACCGCTGGACGCTTGTCGGCGGGTTGAGATACACGAAAGACGAAATCAGTTTCGAAGGGTGCTCGCGTGATTTCAATGGCAATACGATCCCGGTGTGGAATACCGCCGTTGCGGCGCTGACAGGCTCGAATACCAATGTGCAGCCTAATGAATGCCTGACCTATAGTGCGGATTTTTCAGAAAATATTCTGGCACAACGTAGCTTGGACGAAGACAATGTTGCCGGCCGGATAGGCGTCAATTTCGAGCCGAATGAAACGACGCTCCTTTATGCGTCCATTGCAAGAGGGTTCAAGTCCGGCGCATTTCCGGTTCTGCCCGCAAATGTGGAGACGCAGTTCGCCGCCGCCGTGCAGGAACAGGTGACGGCCTATGAAACCGGGATTAAGGCAGGGCTCTTCAATCAACGTGCTCAGGCCAATGTCAGCGCATTCTATTATGATTACAAGGACAAGCAGATCTATGGCGACGTCCAGGACCCGATTTTCACGACACTTCCGCGTATCGTGAATGTCCCGGAGTCCCGCGTATGGGGAGTCGAGACAGAATTTGTCTTTGACCCAACAGATGATCTGAGGCTTCAGACCGGGATATCCTATGTCGATACCGAGGTGACGGAGTTTGTTGGTATCAACCGGCTCGGACAGGTTGATGACTTTGCTGGCCTCGAGTTTCCAAACTCGCCGAAGTGGCACGTAAACGGACAAGTACAGTATGAACGGCCGCTCACCGACCTTCTGGGTGTAAATGCTGTCCTTAGTGCGAGCTACCAATCGGAAGCACAGGGGGCCATAGGGAATGAAGCTGATTTCCGGATCAGCGAATATACACTCGTCAACGGCGTTCTGGGATTGCGTACACTTGACGAAACCTGGTCGGTCGAACTGTTTGCCCGAAATCTGCTCGACGAAGACTATTGGACGAATGTTGACACGGTTATCGATACGATTTTCCAGGTTCCAGGACAACCTCGCACCTTTGGGGTCCGGTTGAGTTACCAGTATTGAGAGAGGAATGTCGTGACCGATCAGACCGACATGCAAGATGCCTGAGAAAGTCCTGATAGCCGGGCCTGCCGCGGCGCGGGACTTTCTGTCGCGGTTGGCCGATCAGGTCAGCCGCGACGGTGTCGATGTAATCGTTGCCAGTGACCTTCTCCGGCCTTCGGAGCATCCGCACTGGGAGAACGTCGACATTCTCGTCGCCTATGCCGTGCCATGTTCGGCTGCAGACATGGACAGGGCGCGAGCCCTCAGGGCCATCATTACCCCCTCTCTTGGCTATGAGGGCATTGATATTAATGCAGCGACCAAACGAGGCATCATCGTCGCCAACGGACAGGTGCTGGAGAACTACCAGTCTGTCGCTGAAGCAGTGATGCTACTTGTCCTGATGGCATTATATGACGTGAACGGATCGCAACGGAAGTTGAGGCCGGACAAGTTCCCGGGGGCGCCGCGCTTAGTGCCCCGCACCTTGAGTGGCAAAACGATTGGTGTCATAGGCTATGGCAATATCGGACGTGAGCTGATCAAACGCCTGCAAGGGTGGAACGTCACGATTCTCGTGCATACACGGACCCCGCCCGCGGACTTGGCTTGCGGTTGCCAATGTGTAAGTTTCGACCAGCTGATCGCGGAAAGTGACATTGTTATTCCCCTGGTGCCGCTTACCGACAGCACGCGCCACATGCTCGACCGGGACCGACTTCTATCCATGCGCGACGGTGCCATCCTTGTGAACATGTCACGCGGAGGCGTGATAGAGGAGAAGGCACTTTCCTCTCCGGAGGTGTCCACCCATTTGAGAACGATCGCATTGGATGTATTCGAGACAGAGCCATTGCCGGTGGATAGCCCGCTGAGAACGCTCGGAAACACCGTACTGACACCGCACGAACTTGCTCGCACTCAGGAGAATCTGGAAGCGCTATTTGTCAGAGCGGTAAAAAATATCAATGCCGTAATTGAAAACCGGCTTCCTGAGACCGCGTTAAACTTGGATGCATGGGCAGGGCGCGTCTAAAAGTTGGAGCGGATCTATCGTACAAAGATTGCGTCGATCAACGCAGCAGCATTTCTGGAGCAGCCGCCAGTTTATTGCCCCCTTCCAAGCCTTTCTTGCTCCAGAGATGTGATCAATATTACTTGGATTGATGGCGGCCAGTCCAGAAATTCAGACGAATTGCTCTCCATAAACCGCGCTGACGACGTCCGGCGCGAGCTGGTTGTCTGCGCCAATTTCCTGAATGGTCATGAGTGCATCCATACCGCGCAGGCCGAGATGCGTTGGACGTCCATTCTCAGCCATGACAAAGCGGTCATCGACCTTGTACATGCCAATCTCATTTCCAAAGCGAGATGAAACTTCATCGCAGAGGCGGTCTGCCGACTCACTGTTAGTCCAGGTCGTTATCAGGAGCCTGCTGAACGTTCGGCCACGGCCACCGTCATCGACGTCTGCGTCGTTCCAGCCGGACGGGTCGCCTGAGGTGAGGTCGAAGACAGTCAGCCCTCTGGGATTGGCATCAAGAATCATCTTCTGGAGCTGTTCAGCATCAGCATTGACCGGAACAACGAAGTGAACGCTGAACTGCGAATTGTCCTCAGAGGGAATTACCTCCTGCATCGCCCCGGCATCTAGATTGTACAGAAGCGCACGCCTGAAAACATTCTGCTCATCGCGATGGATGTGCGGCGTGATACTGGAATGGATGAGGCCATTGCGGTCTTTGGCATTGCGATAAGTGACGACAGCAATCCCCTCGAACGTCTCTGCCCTTCCAGGGTTCATAAGTGTGACGTGGTTCTGAATATAGGTCTCGAACCCCGGAATTCGTGCAGCCATGACGCCGTGAACATCCCGCCAGTAGCGGGTAAACAAATTCCGTGAGACTGAGGGTTTTCGTTCGATGAGCGCAATTGTGCTTATGCGTTCCATAGCGCGCCCTCCAATGGCAGTATCGTCCCGGAGACATAAGCGCCGGCTCTCGAAGACAGAAAGAGAATGGCGCCGCCGATGTCTTCGGGTGTGCCGAGACGTCCAGCTGGAATGCCCTCGATTGTCTGTGCCTTCAGACCAGGAACGGCCTCGAAGAACCCGTCAGTCATATCGCTCGGAAAAAAGCCGGGGGCGATAACATTCACAGTGATATTTCTACGTGTCAGATCGGATGCGAGCATCCGTGTCACCTGGTGCAATGCACCCTTGCTGGCGCCGTAGGAATATGCGCCGCCAACGCTCTGTCCCCATAGTGCGGCAATCGAGCCGATATTTATGACGCGACCAGGATCACCAGGAGACGAGGCTACCTGGATGAGCGGCAGAAGACCTTTCAGCAGGAAGAAGCCGGCTCGGACATTCAAAGACATGTCATTGTTCCACTGTTCATCGTCGAAATCCTCAATGGGAGCAGCACTGAAGGACCCCGCATTATTGACGAGTATATGGACTTTGCCGGTCCGGGCCTTGATGTCATTGACAGCTGCGTCGATGCCTTTCTTCGTGATCAGATCGTGCGGGAGAAATTTCACAGACCCTGGACCATCGATTTCGGACAGAGCATCGCTGGCGTCGGAGCGCGACACCACAAAGACCTTGGCGCCGGCTTGCACAAGTGCCTTACTGATCATTGCGCCGATACCTTTGGCGCCGCCAGTTACGACGGCGACCTTGCCGTCTACTGAGAACAGGGAGCTGACGAAACTGCTCATGCCGCGGCCTCCTGCTTTTGGGGCTTTGCAATGTTCACGGTCTGCAGGGCCGTATAGGCATAGAGGCCTTCGCGGCCGCCTTCGACGCCGAGCCCCGATTGCTTGTGGGCCGGGAAAGGGACAAGTGGATCAAGAGCGCAATGCTGGTTGATCCAAACCGTGCCGCTCTCGATCCGGGAAGCGACTTCTGCGGCTGCATCTGTGTTCGCCGACCACACTGAGGCACCAAGACCGTATGGAGACGCATTTACACGCTCAACGACGTCGACGACGTCCGTGTAGCGAATGATTGGCAGGATGGGCCCGAATGGCTCTTCATCGACGAGCGACGTCCCGTCCTTGATGTCACGCACAATCGTCAACGGAACAAAATAGCCTGGCCCCTCAGGAACAGCCCCTCCGGCAATTACCTTGCCATCACGCTTTGCCTGATCAAGAAATTGAAGGACTTTCTCGTATTGCGTCTTGTTCTGAACCGGCCCGAACTGCATCGCGGGATCACCTTCCGTGCCGAGAGTCGCCATTCCGGCCATTCCGGCCATCGCATCGCAGACCTCTTCGTAGAGGCTGTCATGTACGTAGAGCCGCTTTATAACAGCGCACACTTGGCCGCTGTTGAAGAATGAAAACCCAAAGAGCCCGGGCGCGATCTGTTTAATATCGGCATCCGGAAGGACTATAGCTGCATCGTTTCCGCCGAGCTCCAGGGTGAGACGTTTCAGTCCGGGGGCCGCGGAGGCCATGATCTTGCGTCCGGTCTCGGTTGAGCCGGTAAAGGTAATCTTTGAGATATCAGGATGCGAGACGAGCGCTGCCCCGAGATCGTTGCCACCAGTCACGATATTCACAACGCCTGCAGGGCAGATTTCTGCAATGAGTTCCGCAAATTTGAGAGCGGTAAGCGGTGTTGTCGGTGCTGGCTTGACGACAATTGTGTTGCCCGCTGCCAATGCCGGACCAATCTTGTTTGTCATGAGATAAAGCGGGGCATTCCATGGAATGATGGCGCCGACAACACCGAGTGGCTTGCGGCGCAACTCGACGCGCCGCGTTTCGTCTTCGGTGAGTACTTCCGGTTCAAGCGTCTGGATTGCATAGAAACTAAGATACTGTTCAGCGAGGCCGACCTCGAACTGCGCGACGGCCAGGGGGCGGCCCGTTTCGAGAACGAGGCACCTGGCCAATTCTTCGGCATTGTCAGCCACGGCTCTGGCCATCGCCTTCAGGATGGCACCGCGTTGGTCCTGTGGCTGATTTCGCCATGAGGCCCAGGCTGTGCGCGCCGCTTTTATGGCGGTGTCCAAATCACTCTGACTGCCTTCAGGGACCTTCTCAATTGTGGTTTCTGTTCTGGGGTCGATGACATCCCGCGTGGATGGCGTGCTCACCATCTGCCCGTTGATCAACATTTCCGGCATTAAGGTTACTCCCTCTATTTCACGCTCTGGCGGCGTTTCAGACTGGCTCTGAAACCGTATTGATGAGTTTGATTCTTGTTGGCTTGGCACCTGGTTCCCTGAAGCGTTCGAGCGCTTCTTCTTCGAGTGATCTTGCCTTTGCGACATTGGCGTCCTTGATGTGGCCGTATCCGCGGATGGTTTCGGGCAGGCTCGCCAGTTCTATGGCGACGGCATAATTGTCGGCGTCGAGCTTGTCTGCGATCTCGGTCATGAGGGTTTCGTAGCGGGTGATCAGGCCGCGCTCCATGCGCCGCTCATCGGTATAGCCGAACAGGTCGAACCGTGTGCCGCGTAGGCCTTTCATTTTCGTCAGCAGCTTGAACAGGGGCTCGATCCAGACGCCGAACTCGCGCTTCTGGAGCTCCCCGGTCTGTGGATCGCGCTTCGAGATCATCGGCGGGGCGAGATTGTATTTCAGCTTCGCGCCCGGTTCGAACCCGTCCAGCATCCTGGCGCGCAGGGTCGGATCCATATGCAGTCGGGCGACTTCATACTCATCCTTATACGTCATCAGCTTTGCGAGATTGCGGGCGACGGCAACTGACAGCTTCGTCTTGCCGGGCGCGGCTTTTTCTTCGGCAGCGATGATCTTGTCGATACTGGCGCGGTAGCGCTCGGCCCAGGACGCGTTCTGGTAGCGTGTCAGCAGGTCCGTACGGTGAGCGACGATATCGTCGAGGTCTTCAAGCGACTGGAATTCCAGGTCCGGATTCTTGTTGACCATTTCGGCTTTGACCCGGTCCGGATCGACGGCCTGGAGCCGGCCGAAAGAGAAGGCTTTCTTGTTGAAAGGAATGGCGACGCCATTCAGCTCGACGGCCAGCATGATGGCGTCGGCAGAGACCGGCAGGAGGCCAAGCTGGTAGGCATAGCCGAGAAGAAACAGGTTGGCGGCAATCGTATCACCGAGCAGGCCGAGACCGAGGCCGCTGGCATCGACGGCGTGGCTCGCCGAAGCGCTGTCTTCAAGCTGGCGCATGAGTCGCTTCTGGTTGACCCGCAGGTCGGGATTACGCTGGAAGGCCGGCGTTGGAGACACACGCGCATTGGCAACGGCTGTCGTGCGGTCATCGGACATGGCGGTGAACGGCTCAGCAGATAGCGCTGCGACGACGTCGAAGGCGAGCGCGAGATCGGCCTCGCCGACACCGAGCTTCTGCGCGCCGAGACTGCCTGGCCGGTCAGCGATCCTGAGATGGGTGTAGACCGCGCCATTCTTCTGGCTAAGACCGGTCATGTCAAAAACAGAGCAGGCTTTCTCTTCGAGATGTGCGGCCATAGCGAGCAGGGCACCAATGGTCACGACGCCCGTGCCGCCAATGCCGGAAATCATGATATTGTAGCCGCCATCGGCGCCGGTGCGGATCTCCGGGTCCGGCAGGCCGGTGAAGATTTCATCGGAGGTTTCCGACTGCGGCGGCTTTTTTGGCTCGGCCCCGAGCACAGTGACGAAGCTCGGACAGAAGCCCTTCACGCAGCTATAATCCTTGTTGCAGCTCGACTGGTCGATCTGGCGCTTGCGGCCCAGCTCGGTTTCCAGCGGCCAGACGCTGACGCAGTTCGACTTGACCGAACAATCGCCGCAGCCCTCGCAGACAGCCGGATTGATATACATCCGCTTGGCCGGGTCGGGGAACTTGCCGCGCTTGCGCCGGCGGCGCTTTTCGGCCGCGCAGGTCTGTTCGTAGACAAGGACCGTGACGCCGTTGATCTCGCGCAGGTCTTTCTGGATGTCGTCAAGCCGGTCGCGGTGTTCAACTTTTACACCGGGCGCGAGCCCGCTGGCGGAATTGTAGAGGTCAGGCCGGTCGGTGACGACCACACATCTTACCGCCCCTTCTGCCATCACCTGACGGGTAATGTCACCCACTGAGAGGGGGCCATCGACGGGCTGACCGCCCGTCATCGCGACCGCATCATTGAACAGGATCTTGAAGGTCATGTTGACCTTCGCGGCCACCGCGCCGCGCACGGCCAGCAGGCCGGAATGGTAATACGTCCCGTCGCCCATATTCTGGAAGATATGTGGCGTGTCGCTGAAATGGCCGAGGCTGTACCAGTGGGCGCCTTCGCCGCCCATCTGGGCGTTCGGCATCATCTCCGGGCCGCTATACATGGCCATGGCATGACAGCCGATGCCGCCAGCCGCGACGCTGCCTTCGGGAAAGCGCGTGCTGGTATTGTGCGGGCAACCTGAGCAGAAATAGGGCGAGCGGCTGGCCTCGGCTGGTTCGACTTGTTCGAGGATCATCAACCGGGCTTTCAGCTTGTCCACGCGCGGCTGGAGCGAGGCGGTATCGACGCCGAGCCGGCCAAGGCGTTCAGCGATGACGATCGCAAGCTGGGACGGGTCGAGTTGGTCATCATCTGGGATCATGCGCAGCCCGGTCTCGTCCTGCTTGCCAACAATCAGCGGCCGGTCCTGCATCGAATAGAGCAGGGCCTTGGCCTGTTGCTCGACCAGGCCTTCCTTTTCCTCGATGATGAGTAGCTCGGAGTGGTCTGTGGCAAAGCTGGCGAGGCCTTCCGGCTCAACCGGGAACATGCAGCCAAGCTTGTAGAAGGAGATGCCGGCATCGCCCGCCGCCTCATCGCTGAGGCCGAGCAGTTTGAGGGCCTGTTTGACATCCTGCACGGCCTTGCCGGTGCTGACGATGCCGAGCTTGCGTTTCGGCGCGTTCACCAGGACTTTGTCGAGGCCGTTTGCCCGCACGAATTTGGCGACCAGCGGCCAGCGATAGCGTTTGACGACCTGGTCGGAATATTGCCGGTCGAGATGGGTTGGATAATTGTGGAACCCGGTCGGCGGCGCCTCGCCGCGGTCGGGTTCGATATAGCGGTGATTGATGTCCGGCAGCTGCGCCGTCATCGTCTGTTCTAGCACTTCATTGCACAGTTTGAAGCCGGTATAGAGCCCGGTATAGCGCGACATCGCAAAGCCCAGCATGCCCATGTCGAGCAGGTCCTGGACATTCGACGGTGCCAGAATCGGCATGCCCGCATGCATCAGGGCGATCTCGCTCTGATGCGCAACGGTTGACGACTTGCCGGCATGGTCGTCGCCCGCGCAGATCAGCACGCCGCCCTTCGGATGCGTGCCGGCGGTATTTCCATGCTTGAACGGGTCGCCTGAGCGGTCGACCCCCGGGCCCTTGCCGTACCAGATGGCGAACACGCCTTCGTGCTTGGGATTGGGCACGGATTCAAGCATCTGTGTGCCCCAGACGGCCGTCGCGGCGAGATCCTCGTTCACACCCGGCTGGAACAGGATGTCATTTGTGTCGAGATGTTTTTGCGCGCGCCAGAGTTCGAGATCGTAATTACCAATCGGAGAGCCGCGATAGCCGGAGATGAACCCGGCCGTGTTCCAGCCGCGTGCCTTGTCTGCCTGGCGCTGCAGGATCGGCAGGCGGACCAGCGCCTGTGTCCCGTTCATCAGGGCGACCCCGCTGGCTTGGTTATATTTGTCGTCCAGTTTGACGTTACGCATGGAAACGTCCTTTCACATCGGGGTCAGGCGCCCATCAGGAGCGCGTAAGTAGTTTCTTCGGTCGCCGGGTCATAAGCGCCGTTCTTCTCGGTGAGATAACCCGAAAGCGCCTGATTGAACGCCGCCACAGCGGTCTGAATGGAGAGGCGCCTTGCCATGGCGGCATACCAGGATTTCAAGTCTGGATGCGACATCACCGGAGACCAGCCGCAGGTGAAGCGCATCACCCGGTCTGCCATGTCGAGGCAGAAAAACGCGAACAGGTCTGCCGCCGTCAGTGTCTCGCCAAGCAGGAAAGGCTGGAACCGGCCGGCCTTGAGGAGCGCGGCAAGCGCGCGCTCCATCGTGGCTCTGGAGGCTTCCACCGTGCCCGAAGCGACGTCGTCGCCCATAAACACCGCAGGATAAAGCAAGCGGGCAGGGGCTTCGATATAAGTCTGGGCGATATTGATAAACTGGGTGGTCCGAGCGCGCTCAAAGGCCGGCGCAGGGTAGAGCCGGACCCCGTCGGAGACCGCATCGATATATTCGACGATCGCGATGGTTTCGGCAAGATCGCCCTGCGGAGTCTCCAGGAAAGGGATCTTGCCCATCGGACTGTGCGCAAGAAATTCCTCATCCCGGCTCGCCCGGCAATCAACAATCGTATGCGCCACACCCGTCTCAATCAGGGCCGCATGCGCAATGTTAAAGTAATTGCTGACGGGATATCCATAGAGGACGGGTTGAGAAACATTCGCCATCTTAGGTATCCTTAACAAAGTCACCCGGTTCGAAAATCTTGCCGGGGTTCAGAATGTTCTGAGGATCGAGCAACTGTTTCAGACGCGCCATCAGCGCTCGCTCTGTTGAAGAGCGCGTAATCGAAAACCAAGGTTTCTTCTCGAGACCAATGCCATGTTCCGCAGATACAGAACCGCCAATGTTCTGAAGGGGTTCATAAACACAAGCTTCGACATCGTGGCGCTCGTTTTCACTGCCGGCCCCGATGGCGATGTGAAGATTTCCGTCACCAACATGCCCGAGAAAGGCGATCGATCCCTCCGCCCAGCCGGCCTTTAGGCGGTTGCCCACTTCTGACATGTAGCCTTCCATGTCCCCGACTGGCAGGCTGACATCGAACGCATAAAATGGCTGGAAGTCTTTCACGATGTACTCAAGGTCTTCGCGAATATTCCAGATACCCTCTCTGTCGCGTTCAGATTTTGCAATAATCGCATCGGTGATGAGACCGTCTTCCACCGCTTGGGCAAGCGAGCCCTCGAAGAGTTCAGTATCGCGTTCCTGATGGGCGCCGAGAGCTTCTATAATGACGTAAAAAGGGCTGTCTGGTGATAAGGGCGGCTGGTGTCGGCCATCCGCCGTATTCACCCGGTAAAAATTGTTATCGATCAGCTCGAAAGCGCTGAGCTGGCCGCCAAGGGCACCATCCATATGACGAAGGAGACGGGCAACCTGATCGAAACCATCAAGGCTCACAATAGCAGTATTGTTGCTTCTGGGCTGTTCGCGCAGCCGCAGTACCAGACGAGTTATGACACCCAGAGTGCCTTCGCTTCCTATGAATAGCTGTTTGAGATCGTATCCTGTATTGTTCTTTATCATCCGGTTGAGCGACGACACAATCTGCCCGTCTGGAAGGACAGCTTCCAGGCCGAGCACTTGCTCTCGCATCATCCCGTACCGGATAACCCGGATCCCGCCGGCATTGGTCGCGGCATTGCCGCCGAGCTGACAGGAGCCGCGCCCGCCGAGGTCCAGCGGGAAGTTGAGGTTGAAATCTTCCAGGTGCTTTTGCAGCGTCTCCAGAATAACACCTGCCTGAATGGTTGCAGTTCGGTTGTATGGATCGACCTTCTCAATCTTGTTCATACGTTCCATTGAGAGCGCGATCTCGTTGGAGCGTGTCTCCGTTGCCTTCACCCATCCAGACATTCCACCTTGAACCACAACCGGTTGCGACCACGCATTGCAAAGCGCCATGATTTGCGAAACCTGTTGCGTCGTCGATGGGAGCACAATGGCGGCGGCGCGTATCTGATCCATGAAGAAACCAGGGTTGCGCGCAGTTACATCAGCACCGACCAGAACTCCGCCCTGACCGACAATCCGGGTCAGTTCAGAGATGAGGTCGGCGCTGACCTGGGAGGAACGTGTCGTGCCAGGAGCTTGAGAGGTCAAAGTCACAAGATTACCAGAATATCGTCGCCATCCAACTCAACCGGATAGCGTTCCAGATTAAGGTCTGGATCTTCATCACATTCGCCGGACATCAGGTCGAACGTCCAACCATGCCACGGACAGGTCAGTTTCGTGCCGTCGACCTCGCCCTCGTGGATTGGCCCGCTAGCGTGTGGGCACCTGCCATTTGTTGCTACGATATTGCCTTGGCACATAAACACAGCGACAAGCTGGCGATTGACTTTGGCAATAGTAGGTTTGCCGGATTTCAGGTCTTCTAGGGACCCGACACGGACTTTATCAGTGCTTTCCGTCTGGCTCATGTCGCTTTGAACCTCACCGGCAAGGTCTTTGGTCCGCGCGCAAAGTAGGAATCCATCCACTCGACATCTTTGCCGACAGCTTCGAGTTCGGAAAAGCGGTTCAGAAGTATTTCGATAGCGATGACTGCTTCCATCCGCGAGAGATAGGATCCAAGGCAGAAGTGAGGACCTTGGCCGAAGGACATAATCTTGTCAGGGTTACGACCAAGTTTGTATTCTTCCGATGCATCGAATTGGTTCGGGTCGTGATTCGCAGATCCGAGAAGCGGTAGTACCAGAGCGTCTGCAGGAATGTTCACCCCTCTGATCTTAGTGGCCCGCGTAGTGTGCCTGAAGAGCATCTGAACCGGACCGTCGAAACGTAACATTTCTTCAATCATTGTCGGAATTTTGCTGCGATCAGACCTGATTTCATCAAGTACTTGCGGCATCTCCTTCATGTGAGCGAAAGTGATGCCCAGCAGGTTGGTCGTCGTTTCAACGCCGCCGATTAGAAGCAGGATTGCCAGATTCAAGACTTCCGGCTTGGAGAGTTTTTCACCATTCACTTCGGCCTTGATGAAGCCGCTGATCATGTCATCTTTCGGGTCCCTGACGCGCCTTTCGTACAGCTCTTCAAAATACTTGCGTATGTCTTTTGAGCTGCGATCGATTTCAGCGAGCCGCTCCGGACCGTAAGCAGCGCGATTGCCAGCGGACAGGAGGTCATCGACCCAGTGCTTGAAATCGACGCGTCTTCCGGGATCCACGCCAATAATATCGGCGACGACAGTGACCGGAAACAGGGCCGAGAACTCCCAGACGAAATCGAACTCACCTTCTTTGCCATGCTTTGCAACGATTGCCTCGATCAACTCGGTCGCAACACCGCGTATCTTGCTATCGAGATGGCGGATACGACCAGGCACGAAAGCGGCGTTTGCCAATTTGCGGATACGGATGTGGCCGGGTGGATCAAGGGAGATCATCGGCGGAACTTCGGGAACTGGGTCGTATTCACCGAGAAGCACAGGCCAGAACTTGGACGACGAGAAGGTTTTACCGTCGCTTAGTATGGCCTGAACATCATCCCATCGCGAAACAGCGAAGCCTTGCAGCGTACCAATCCATTTGACCGGCTCTTCATCACGAAGTTGGGCATAATGAGGATAAGGGTTCGCGGTTACGGCAGGGTTAAGCGGATCATATGTCATGGTTCTGGCTTCCTCTCACATTAAGCCGGGACCGGAGCCGGAATGGCGCCGAGCTGCTGGAGGGCTGCAGCCGCATCCCAGATACTGCGCTCAAGCGTGATTTTGCCGTCGCGCCACCCCATGACGGTGACGCCTCTGACATGAGTTAACTTGCCCGCTGCGGGCACGCCGAGAAAATCGCCCGCGTGCTTGGCATCCCAGTGCCACTGGAACGAACCGAGTGTTTCATCACCCACATAGTCCCAGACGTTGAACTTGTTGTAGCTATGCGTTTCGTCTTCATTGACAAATGCTTCCTGGAATTCCTTCAGAGCTGTCAGGTCATCCTCGATGCGCACGCCGAAATTGATGTCCTCGAACAGGAACTCTGGATCATACAACGTGATCAGCTCATCCGGCTTTTTCGCAAAAAGCGAGATCCAGTACTGGCAATACTCCAAATTCATATTTCCGCTCCTTTGAATGGAACCACTCTGGCTGGCCGCTTACCGGTAGCGACATTGGTGGCATTGAGTGAAGCTTATCAGCCTCATCGTCGAGGGATCCATGACCTCGCGCGCGGAATTTTGGCATTACGCGCCAAAATGCAGTGAGTTCGCTGCGCTGTAATCGTGCTTCGGCGGCTGCTTCTGTGCCTGAATAAATCAATATGCGCCACTAAAGGCACGCAAGGAGCAATCTTGGCGCGCTTGGTCATTTTCTCGGGGCAAAATCGATGTCTACGATCAGGACCGCAACCCAAGAAGCGCCAAATAAATGGCGCGTGGTGCTAAAACAAGGCGGGCGTGGGTGTCTGCCGTGTGTTCTAGGGAGGAACATAGGAAATGGCCTCAATAAAGATTCGAAATACATCCGTTTGTACGGCAATGATGCTGGTTCTGCCTTATTTCGCGGTCGCGCAGGAAGCCGCCCGTCAGGCGTCGGATATCCAGGACGCGCCGGACACGACGCAGGAAGACAGCACACGTTCGTTGGGCACGGTAGTTGTGAAAGCGACGAAGCGAGACGAAAGTCTGGTTGACGTGCCGATCACGATTACCGCGATTACGTCACAGGAAATCGAGCAACGTGGCATTACCCGAGCAGCCGATTTCCTGTCTTCCATCCCGAACGTTGCGTTTATTGAGGATAATGCCGGTGAGGCATACATTAATATTCGCGGTCAGACATCTGTGCGCAATTCTGACCCGAACGTTGCCCTTGTGATCGACGGTGTTACGCTTTCGAGCGTGAAGCCCTTCAATCAGGATCTGTTCGACATTGAGCAGATTGAGGTACTCAAGGGGCCTCAGAGCGCACTCTACGGGCGAAACGCAGCCGCCGGCGCTATCGTGATCACGACGAAGAAACCGGGCGATACGATCGAAGGAAATATCGAGGCAGGGGCGAGCAGCTGGGACACATATCGTTTGAGTGGCGGCGTCGGTGGCCCTATCTCCGACACCCTCAAATTCAATATAGCTGGCGCCTATAGAGAGACTGATGGACCGTTCACAAACACTACCACGGGCGAGAAGGTTCATAGGTTCAAGACCTTGAATGGGAGAGCACGGCTCATTTTCGAGCCAAATGAGGAGTTATCGATCGACTTCAGAATAGGCGGGCATAATTCCGACGGAGGGAGCATTGCGTACAATGCTCAGGTCGTAGGTGTGCCGCTGGGGGATTTTGACGGCCTGGCGCTCAATGCCAATGAACCGAACATGCCATTCGTATCCAATGTGCGTGGCCTGTTCGATGAAGATTTCATAGATGCAACATTGAATGTTTCATATGATTTTGGCTTCGCGACACTTAATCTGATTACCGGCGCTAACGACTTGGAACAATATTACGCGGGGGATACTGCTCCGTACCTGCCTGACACAGGCGCAGCCGGAGCCACAGTGAATGAATATGGGTATGAAGATACGAATATCTCACAAGAAATCAGACTCACATCACGGGACGAAGGCAGATTTCGATGGCAGGTTGGAGCGTACTATCTGAAATTCGAGAGGACTCAAACAACGAGGTTCAGCGTTGACAATCTGGGGACGTTGCCATCAAGCCGTGGTTCAATATTACCGCCAAGCGATACGCATCCTACCACCAGTTTTGGCCGCCCGGTCTTTGACACAGAGAGCATCGCTCCGTTTGCTAGCATCCAATATGATATCTCGGACAGACTGCATCTGGATGTAGCGGGGCGTTATGATATCGAAGAACGGTCGATCAGGGAAACTGCGCCGGACATTGTCAATCCTGTGACAGGGGCAAGTTACAACACATGCGTCGCCCTTACGGGTCAAACATTCAGTGAATGTACTGCATCAACCACTTTTCGACAGTTTGAACCGAAAGTGAGTCTCGCATACGATCTCGCCGAAGATGTTAATCTATATGCAAGCTACGGAGAAGGATTCAAATCCGGCGGATTTAATCCCATCGGCGGCCGTGAAGCGTTGATAAACGCTGCGCTTGACGCGGGTCTCACGGCAGATTCTGTGTATGTTCAGGACGGTTACGATAAGGAAGTTTCGACCTCCTACGAGATTGGTGCCAAGGCTCGGTTGTTTGATAATCGCCTTTCAATCAACGCTGCGGCCTTTTCGACTAAAATAGAGGGTGCTCAGCAATTCGAGTTCTACCCAACCGTCGGCATTCAAGCAACGATTAGCATAGATGAAGTTGAGATCAGGGGTTTTGATGTTGATTTCCACGCTCTGCTTCCATCTAACACTGAAATATTTGGTGCTTATGGATATACTGATTCAGAGATAACAAGTTTCCCGGGAAATCCCGGGTTGGAAGGAAACGTTGCCCCTGGTGCCTTCGAGTACACTCTCAATCTGGGCGCAACGCAGACCTTTGGGCTGGCCAATGGGTTCGAGATCGTACCCCGTGTCGAATATAATCGATATGGTCCAATATTGTGGGACGTTGCGAATACGTCGGGCACACGCCGTAATGAAATCGGTTTGTTGGATGCCAGGCTATCGCTGAGAAAAGATGACCGTTGGTCTGTCTCTGTCTGGGGCAAAAACATCACAGACGAGGAATATTTCCAGGAAGTCGTGCCGCTGCTTGGCTTCTTCACGGTGAATTACCGGGGACCCACAGAGTCCTACGGAATTGAAGCGCGTTACACGTTCTGATGTGCGTCGAGGGAGCGGGGTACGAATGCGATGCCCCGCTCCATTCACAAAAAAGCACTCAAGCATAGATAGGGATCATTTGGAACGTTCACGATTGCCTGTTCAGGAAGTCACAAGCAGACGACTAGGAGGTCTGACGGTGAAGCTATCGTGGATATCTCTTCAACTCGAGTTGTTCAGCGATTCTGCGCTCGTGGAGTATGCAACAAAGTGCAGAATCATTTGTTTCACCACGGCATTGAGATCGAATTTGTTGACGCTAAGCAAAATTCCGAATGTTGAGATCGCGTGAAACTCTGAAGTTCCCTTTTTCGCATTATCAATCATGCTCGAATTGGCGGTCGGTTTCGCCGCTCTGTTTCTTTCGCCGCCGTTCAGTGCGCCAAATACTGGGTCGCTGACCGGTCCACCGCAAAAAAGCCCGGGAAAATGTGCTTATGCTAGAAAAGCCGAGTAAATGGGCAATGTCGTCTATCGTTAGATCTTCACGCTTCAGATAGTCGTAGGAGAGGTTTTCGCGCAGCCTGTCCAGCACCTCCTGAAAGGTGGTATTCTCTTCCTGCAGCCGCCGCAAAAGCGTGCGCTCAGAAATTGCTAGTTGTCTGGCGGTTGCTTCCTTAGTCGGTTGTCCGCTTGGCAGGAGTGATATCAGCGCATCCCTCACTCGTCTTGACAACCGGCTGGAAAAGCGCATCGCGAGGTATTGCGATGTCATTTCATCCAGCATGACCGCCAGCTCCTCATTTGCTGACGGGATTTGCTGCTCAAGGTCTTCGGGTCTGAACGCAATGCTGTTAATCGGTTGGTCAAAGAGTATACGACACCGGAACACGTCCGCATAGGCCGTGATATCGTCCGGCGCTTTATGCCGGAACGTTACTTCCACGGGGGTGATCGGCTTAGCGAGGATCCATTCGCACAGCATGAAGAAACCGGAAAGAATGGTGTCGATGGTATGGTAAACCGGACGGCGCCCACCAGTGTGCAGATCGACAATTAACTGGTGCACCTCCCGGGACTCCAGAAACTGAACAGACGCCGCGTCCGAAATGAGCCTCGCCGATCGCGCAAAACGTTCTGTTGCTCGCCTGAGCGTCGAGCTGCATGACATTGCATACCCGACAACATGAAATGTCGACGGCCTGATGTGCCTCGCCACCTTCAGCCCGAAATGCGGATCATTCGTCGCCTTCGCGGACGTGACCCAGAGATTGGTCACCTGCTCCTGCGAGTAGCGATGATTTGTATCCTTTATCTTGTCTGGATCCATGCCGATCGAACGCAACAATTCATAGGAATTGATGCCAGCCTCGTCGAGGGCCATCGTGATGGCCAGGATCCAGGATGAAAGACCTGTCTGAATGCTCAACCCTAACTAAACTTAAGTTTCCGGACATTCTGACATAGCCAATGCAGATGGACGATGGAGCTCTAGAAGTAGCATATGGACACAAATAAGGTCAATAAATGCAGAGGTCCGAGGGAATTCGGGCCGCTGGACGCGGGGCTGGCGCCATACACTTGCTAATGGGCGTGTTCAGGATTGCCGCGATGAGCTCTTCCTATCATCAGCGCTACGGCTGCAGCGATCAGCATGGATGTGGCGCTTGCGAGAAATGGAATATCATAGGACCCGAAATAGTCCCGCAGGCGACCAACCAGGAACGGACTGAAACCATAGCCCAGAGCGAACACGCTGTATTGCCAGCCATATATTGCGCCGTATGAGCGTCGCCCGAAGAAGCGAGCCGTCAGATAGGCCAGCAGATCAATTTCCGCGCCGGCTGCGAATCCCAGAAAAATGACCGCAATGATCGCGAACTGCAGCCCTGTGAGCCAGAGAAGGACGATCCCGATGGCAGCCAGCGTGAGGATCGCCATGGAGACTGTCGTGGCACCGAACCGGTCGAGCATCAGACCCACCGCGATCCGGCCAACGACGCTTGAAAGACCAATGATGGATGCCGTCTGGGCTGCGTTTGCCGCGCTGTCACCGAGGTCGGTGAGGAACGGGATGAGATGTACGACAACCCCGGCAATACCAAGTGCCATGGAAAGTGCCATCAGCGTCATCAGCCAATAAATCAGGGTGCCGCGCGCCTCCTTGGCGCTGAGACCGGTTGAGACATTTGACTGGACGACTGACTGGCCCGTCTCGGCATGCCTGAAACCAATCCAGACGACAGGTGCTGCAACAAGCGCTGTGGCGGCAAGCATCACATAGGCTGCTCGCCATCCCGCGGACGCTGTTACGTAGGAAACAAGGTTCGGAACCCAGAAGCCGGCCAGGCCGGCACCGGTCAGCGCAATGCCCAGTGCCAGCCCGCGATGCTTGTCGAACAGGGTGCTGACTGGGCGAACCAGCACTATAGGCGTTGAGCCTGCACCAATGACTGCGATCAAGAAATAAACGACCCAGAAGACCAGTATCGATTCAACATAAATGGGTAGGGTGGCGATCACGACTGCATAGAAAAGCAGGCTCAAGGCGCCCACTTTTGCGGCACCGATGACGTCGCAGAGTTTCCCGACAAATGGTCCAGACAGAAATAGCCCAACGGTTAGGAAAGTAACAGCCAGGGAGATGTTCCCACGATCCCAGCCGAACTCCCGCTCAAGTGGAGGTATGAACGCTCCGAGACTGTAGAACATCGTCGCCGTGACACCTGTGGACAGCCCCAGCGCTGATGCGAAGATCAACAGCTTTCGCCCCCGAAACTCACTTTCCTTTTCGGAATTCAGATTATCCATCAGTCGTTTCACTCCACGTTTTCCTGATCGTGGCAGGGTGAAAGAGTGTAAACCATGGCAGACCGTTGAAAAATTGTGCTATTCGTGCCGGTATTGTTGATTGAACGGGCGTTAAGAACGCTCATGCTTATCGCGTCGGTGAGTGTCACCAGACGAATACAAACACGTTCCAGCGACCCTGAGCTTCTGCGGGTGACGGGCAAATTCGAGCCTTCCGATCTCCTTCCAAACTGCATTGTGCAATCGGTAATGGCCGTCGGGTTTTGCCCTAACGGCTAATGAGCCGATCTTTGGTTATCAGCTGCCGCCTAACTCTTCCCGCAAGCGTCCAGCACTTTGTCCACTTCAGCCGTTGAGCCTTGCATACTGAACACCTGCGTGTCGTTTCCGGACTTCACCACGACCCTGCTTTTGGCCTGCGTGACTTGACGGGCGAATGTGAGGCCCGGTTCACCATAGATGGCGGCTCCGCCGTGCTCCAGGTTTTCCCAGGCTTCACTAACAGGCGCATTGTCGTCCACGCGCCATGTGACGGTTCGATAGTCTCCAAACTCCACATTGAAATAGGTCGTGGTCGCGCCAGCATAAACAGTGCCGTACGTGCAGCCGATAAATAGGGTGATGTAGTCATTGGCCTGGGTAACGGCGAGCACTGATTTTTCATCTGTGATGGGATCGGTCTGCACGACCGATTGCCATGGACCCGACTGGGCCGTGGCTGCGCCGGAGGCGACAAGCGCGGCGATAGATACAGCAAGAACACGCATAAGATAATCTCCCTGAGGTTGCGATGGCTCAGGGATAGCTCGAAGCTGTTTATCTTATGTTACTTATAGTCTGTAGATTTATATTGGTCGGGACGGCTTCGCTGCCGTCATGGATATACGGCGTCTCATCGGCAAGAATCTGAAGGAAATCCGCCAGGCGCGCGGGCTGTCGCAGGAGGCGCTGGCGCTCGAATGCGGCCTGCACCGGACCTATATCAGCGGCATTGAAAGAGGGGCGCGCAACCCGACCGCGCTGACACTGGAATTGCTCGCGATCACGCTCGATGTGAAGCCGTCCGCCTTTCTTGCCCATTGGGAAAAGCCGCCTTCGGCGGATCGCTGAATATTAATTGACGAAGAAACTAGTGCATAAAAAACAATGTATTAGTGCATTGACGTGCCAATTATCGGCATGTAAATGGACAAGTGCGATGGACGCATTCTGATCCAGCTTGAGCGGATCAGGGCGGACGTTTCAAGGGACACAAATAGGGCAATTTCAACCGCTTCGAAGGAAGCGGCGAGAGCCTTGTGCGCCCTGATTGCATTCGCTCCCGCCTGTCTTCTTTGAGGCCCAAACTCAAAGGAGGCGCTCGTGCCTTACGAAAATCCGTCCCAGCCGGTCCGCAACCTGACCGGCTCCAATTCCCTTGCACTGGTCGAGGTTAACCTCACCGATATCAAATCTCCCGACCGCACGCTTCGCCGGCATTCCGACAAACAGCTCGCCAAGCTTGCCCGCAGCATCGAGACGTTTGGCTGGGTGAGCCCAGTCCTGATCGACCGGAAGAACCAGCTGATTGCCGGCGAGGCCCGGGTCGAGGCAGCAAAGCGTCTTGGGCTCACCCAGGCACCGGCCATCCGCGTCGAGCATCTGAGCGAAGCAGAGATCCGCGCCTATCGCATTGCTGACAACAAGCTCGCTGAGGCGGCCGAGTGGGACGAAGCGCTACTCCGTCTCGAACTTCAGGAGATTGAAATTCTCGGCTTTGATCTGGAGCTCACCGGGTTCGAGACTCCGGAAATCGACATCCTGTTTGCCGGAGGAGAGGGCGGCGCTGATCCCGCCGATACGGTCGACACAAACGCCCTGTCCGGCCCGCCTGTCTCGCAGCTCGGCGATGTCTGGCAGATCGGGCCGCACCGCCTCATCTGCGGCGATGCCCTGCTGCCCGAGACATATCAGGCTCTGCTGCAAGGTGAGGTCGCAGACATGGTCTTCACCGACCCGCCCTATAATGTCCCGGTCAAGGGCCATATGGGCGGGCTCGGTACGGTCCAGCACCGGGAGTTCGTCATGGCGTCTGGCGAAATGACGCCTGAGCAGTTTCGTGTGTTCCTGCGATCGAGCATGGAAAGGGCGCGCCGGGCGACCCGTCCGGGCGGGGTCATCTTCGCCTGCATGGACTGGCGTTCCATCGCCCCGCTCGTGGATATGAGCGAGGAGGCCGGTCTCGAGCTTCTCAATCTCTGTGTCTGGAACAAGACCAATGGCGGGATGGGGTCGCTCTACCGCTCCAAGCATGAGCTCATCCTGGTCGCGCGTGTCCCCGGCGCCTCCCACACCAACAATGTCGAACTCGGCCGGCATGGCCGCAATCGCACGAATGTCTGGGATTATCCGGGCGCAAACACGTCGGGCGGGCAGATGGTCGATCTCAAACTGCACCCGACCGTCAAGCCTATCGCGCTCGTCGCCGATGCGATCCAGGATGTCTCGAAACGCGGCGATATTGTCCTCGATCTTTTTGGTGGGGCCGGGACGACGCTGATCGCCGCGGAACGGACCGGTCGCAAGGCCAGGCTGATCGAGCTTGACCCGCTCTATGTCGATACGACGATCCGACGGGTCGAAGCGGCCTGCGGGCTCACAGCGACGCTGGAGGAAACCGGCGAAACGTTCGAGGCGGTCGAAGCGAGAAGGACGAATGCGGTCGTCACCCGTGAGGCACCGCCCGTAATCCGCACGCGGACGCGAACTGCGCCAACGGTTTGCGCTGAACTGGGGAGGGCGGACTGATGGCGATCAGACCGATCAGACCGATCAAACCGACCAACGACCCGAGCGTGCGCACGCGCAAAGCGCCTGAGCCGAAAGAAGAGGTTGGCTATGGAAAGCCGCCCAGGCACAGCCGGTTCAAGCCCGGCCAGAGCGGTAATCCGAAAGGCCGGCCCAAAGGTGCGAAGAGCCAGAAGACAATCGTTTTCGAAACGCTGCTGACCCCCATCGACTATGTTGAGAACGGTGTGCGCCGGAAGGCCAGTCGGCTGGAACTCATATTCAAACGAATGGTGGAAAAAGCGCTCAAAGGGGACCTGCGGGCCGCCGAGCGACTCATATCGATGTATGCGACCCTTGAGGAAGGCGATCGCCAAACTGATGCAGCCAGCCCAGCATCAGAAATCGACATTGAAGCCGAAGACGAGGCCATTCTGAAGGAAGCGTGGGAACTCTTTTCAAAGAAGGGAGACCGTCATGAATGACGCACGAACACTTGCCGCTCTGCAGCGCCAGTCGCTCTACTTCTTCGTCCAGAAGGCATTTTCAAAACTACACCCCGGCGTGGAGTTTGTCCGCAACTGGCATATCATGGCTATCTGCAAGGCGCTTGAGGATGTCTATGAGGGAAGGACGACCCGTCTTCTCATCACGGTGCCACCCCGCCATCTGAAATCGATCTGCACTGCGGTTGGCTTCTGTGCCTGGGCCCTCGGGCGCAATCCTGCGCTGAAGATTATCACGGCGAGCTATGGTGGCCAGCTTGCCAATGAGCTGTCGCATCAGTTCCGCACAGTGGTTGAAACATATTGGTACCAGCAGCTCTTTCCGTCGATGCGTATCAATCCACGCGCCAATCGAGCTGCGGAAATCAAGACCACTCGACAGGGCGGCCGACTGGCTGTCGCCCGTGGCGGGTCTGTGACCGGCTTCGGGGCCGACATCCTGATCGTCGATGACCTTCTCAAGGCCGATGAAGGTCGATCAGACACTGAGCGAGAAAATGCCCGGGAATTCTTCCAGGGTTCACTGCTCTCGCGCCTTAATGTCCGGCGCACGGGTCGTGTCATCGTCATTCAGCAGCGCCTTCATGAGGATGATCTGGCCGGCAACCTCATTCTGGGCGGCGAGTACACACACCTTAACCTGCCGTCGATTGCTGCAGAGCCGGGAGTCTTCAATCTTGGCTTTGATCGGGTGCATCGCCGCGAGGTCGGCGATGTGTTCTTTCCGGCGCGCGAGCCTCGTGAGGAGCTTGAGCGCATGCGGCGCGAGATGGGGGAGTTCGCCTTCAATGCCCAGTACCTGCAAAATCCAACCCGGCCAGGCGGCGGATACATCCGGTGGGAGTGGTTTCCGCGTTTTGATGATAACCCGCCACGAACGGCATACCAGCAAGTCGTGCAGAGCTGGGATACCGGCATGTCGGCAGCGCCCGACAGTGACCCAAGCGTCTGTATGACTTTCGGATATCGCAATCACGCCTGGGATCTGCTGGACGTGTTTCGCCAGCGTCTGGACTTCCCAGACCTCAAACAGGCCATACTGAGGCAGCAGCAGCACTGGCAAGCCGATAGAGTGGTGATCGAGCGCGCATCGTCGGGAATCTCCCTTCTGCAGGACCTCAGACGAGGGCCCGGTATGCGATTGCTGTATCTTGGGTTCCAGCCCAAGCTCGACAAGGCGGACCGTATGATCGGAGAAACGATCAAGCTTGCGGAAGGGTTTGTCAGGCTTCCGGAAGACGCTTCCTGGCTTGCGGAGCTTCGCCATGAACTCCTGGGGTTTCCCAACGCCCGGCACGATGATCAGGTCGATGCGCTAAGCCAGTTTCTCGCGCACATATCACTGCGGGCGACCTGGCTTGAGCCCGATCGGGTGCGGGAACGGCGTTCGATGCGGCGTCGCTGAAATGTCCTTTAACTGCTCGCAGCATGCCTGGGACTCGATTCCGCGGTGAATATTGACTCTGCGTCATGAGAACATAATAAGAACATATGGCTTGTTCTCCTACAACCTTTCCTGGTGTGTTCAGCCTGGTGCAAAAGCCGGCGCAGCCGCACCCGGCCTTTCCGCTAGGGCTGGGGGCGCAGGGAGTACACGAGCTTTGTGAGACCGCTTTTGGGGATATGGGCGCCCTTACAGGCTTCGCGCTAGCCGCGGCGAAGCCTGCGCCGGGGCCGGTTTTCTGGGTAAGACAGTTATCGCTCAGGCGCGAGCATGGGCGACTTCTTGAAGCCGGGCTGTCGGCCCTGACCCGCAATAGAAAGCCGATCCTGCATGCCGTGCCTCGTAAACTCTCTGACACGCTCTGGACCTTGGAGGAGGCGGTGCGATCCTCGGCGGTTAGCCTCGTGGTTGCCGAAATAGAGGATATCGACTTTACCGCCTCCCGGCGCCTAAGCCTGGCTGCCGGGCGTCATGGTGTGCCAGTGATCCTGCTGCTGCCCTGGCGCCATGAAGGGGCAACAGCCGCAATCGCCCGCTGGCGTGTAAAGCCCCGGCCTTCGGCCCCCAATTCCTATGACGCCCGCGCTCCCGGCGCTCTGCGATGGCAGGCCACCCTCGAGCGCTCCCGCCAGGCCCCTTCAATGGCGGGAAAGGTCTTCAATCTCGAGCTTGACGATGAAACGCTATCTCTCCGTGTGGTTTCCGGACTGGCCGCTGACACGCCTGCGCCGCGCAAGGCGCCGGATCCTGGGCAAGCCGACCGCACGCACATCCTCAGAAGCGCCTGAACCGGCCCGGCCTTTTGTTCTGCTGGAGGATGGCCGGCACGGGCTCTGTGTCGCTGCAGCAAACACGTCAGCACGCAATCTGGGCATCGGCCCCGGCCTCAGCTTCACCGATGCAAAGGCCCGCTGCCCGGACCTCCTGCATGAAGACATCGACCGGGGCGCTGACGACAAGGCGCTTGCAAGGTTCGGGACGTGGATGATCCGCTTCTCCCCGCTTGTCGCACTCGACGGAGCGAACGGGCTGATGATCGAGACGACGGGCTGCGATCACCTGCATGGTGGCGAGCAGCACCTGATGGCGGCGGTCTCCGCGACGCTCGATGCCAATGCCATCCCGCACACGCTTGGTCTTGCCGGCACACAGGGCGCCGCATCGGCCCTGGCCCGGGCAGTGCCCGGCACGATCCTCAAAGAGGGGGAGGAAGCAGGTGGGTTAGCCGGTCTTCCTGTGTCGGCATTGCGGCTTTCGAGTGAGGCAGAGCTCCTGCTGAAGCGGTTTGGCCTGCACCAGATTGGCCAGCTTTATGGCATTGACCGCAAGGCGCTTGGCCGGCGTTTCCGGTCAAAGGCAGCGGCCGATGCGGTGCTCCTGCGTCTCGACCAGGCGCTTGGCCTTCGCCATGAGCCCCTCCATCCGATCATACCGGCCCCGGCACTTGCCGCGCGCCTGGCCTGTCCTGAACCGCTGCTCGCCAGGGAGGGCATCCTTGTCGGGCTGCAAACGCTGGCCGATACCCTCTGCGCAGAACTTGCCGCACGCGGCGAGGGCGCGCGGGGATTTGCCTTTCACGCCTTCCGCGCCGATGGCGGGCTTTCAACCGTTTCGGTCTCGCTCGCCCGGCCATCACGTACGCCGAAACACATCCTCCGCCTGTTCGATGAAAAGGTGGAGCGGATTGATCCCGGCTTTGGCATCGACCTCCTGATGCTGGAAGCCCGCCGGACCGGACGGATGGAAACCAGCGCCGTAGCCCTGTCGGGTGATCTTGCCGCCAGCGACAGTGACCCGGTCCTGCTCGCCGCGCTCGCCGACAGGATCACGGCAAAGCTTGGTGAGGGCGTGGTCAGCTTCGTCAGCCCGCAGGAAAGCCATGTGCCGGAGCGGGCCGAACCCCATACGGCCTTTGAGGAAACCCTGCCGGTTGCGTGTGCGGCGCCCCCGTCACATGGCCCGCGCCCGATCCGTCTCATCGAGCCGCCCGAAGAGATCAAGGTGCTGGCCGAAGTGCCGGACGGGCCGCCGCTGCGCTTTGTCTGGCGCCGGGTCTCGCGCACCGTCACCCGCGCCGACGGGCCGGAGCGTATCGCGCCGGAATGGTGGCGCCATACGGCTCCGCCCCCTGTTGCGCAGAGCCCTGAAGGCGTTGAGCGCAAGTGGCTCAACCCGAAGCTCGACAAGCGGGCCGATGCGGCGCTCATCGCACAGATCCGCGCTGAGCTTGAGGCTGGCGATAAGGGCAAGACCATCTCAAACCTGCCTCGCGCCCGCGATTATTACCGCGTGGAAGATGAGGAGGGGCGACGCTACTGGCTATTCCGCCAGGGGCTCTATCATGACGGGCGGGGCGGGGCGCCGTTCTGGTATGTGCATGGGATCTTCGCATGACAGACTATGCCGAGCTTGCCGTCACGACCAACTTCTCCTTCCTGCGGGGAGCGAGCCATGCCGCCGAACTTGTCGCGCAGGCAAAAGCTCTCGGGCTTGCCGCGATTGGCGTAGCAGACCGCAACTCGCTGGCCGGTGTCGTGCGCGCGCATATTGCGGCGAAGGATGTGGGTCTGCGCCTGCTCGTCGGCGCGCGGCTGGTCACGACCGATGGGTTCGAACTGATCTGTTATCCGAGCGACCGCGACGCCTATGGCCGGCTCTCGCGGCTCCTGTCAGACGGCAAGCTGCGGGCTGAAAAGGGCGAATGCCACATCACACTCGAAGACGTGATCGCGCAGGCCGAAGGGCAGGTCTTCATTGCCATCCCGCCGCCCCGGCCGGATGAGGCCTTTCGCCAGCGCCTGGAGCGGCTGCAGGTGCTCTGGGCGGGTCGGCTCTATCTCGGCGCCAGGATCGGCTTTGCAGGCCGAAACCGTGAGCGCATCGCCCGGCTCGCCGATCTCGGTATCCGCGCCGGCGGCGTGCCCATCGTGGCGATCAATGATGTCCTCTACCATGCGCCCGAGCGTCGCCCGCTTCAGGATGTCCTCACCTGTATCCGTGAACACTGCTCCATAGAGGAGGCCGGCTTCAGGCTCGAAGCGAATGCCGAACGACACCTGAAGCCGCCGGAAGAGATGGCACGACTGTTCAGGGGCTTTGAGCCAGCGCTCGCCCGGACGATCGAGATCATGCAGCGCTGCACCTTCTCGCTCGATGAACTAGCCTATGAGTATCCGGACGAGCCTGTCCCGCCCGGAAAGACACCGCAGGAACATATCGAGGCGCTGGCCTGGGCCGGTGCAGACTGGCGCTATCCTGGCGGGGTGCCGGACAAGGTCCGCGCCGCGCTCGTCAAGGAACTCGCCCTGATCTCCGAACTTGATTACGCGCCATACTTCCTCACCGTCCATGACATCGTCGCCTGGGCACGGGGAAAGGACATCCTCTGTCAGGGGCGCGGTTCGGCGGCGAACTCTGCCGTCTGCTTCTGCCTCGGCATCACCAGTGTTGATCCGACCATTACCGATCTTCTCTTCGAGCGCTTCCTGTCAAAGGAACGCAAGGAACCGCCCGACATTGACGTCGATTTCGAGCATGAGCGGCGTGAAGAAGTCATTCAGTATGTTTACCGTCGCTATGGCCGCCACAAGGCCGCCCTCACCGCCACGGTTATCTCCTATCGTCCACGTTCAGCCGTGCGCGAGGTCTGCAAGGCGCTGGGCCTGTCAGAGGATATTGCCGGAGCATTGGCTGGGACAGTCTGGGGTAGTTTCGGCTCTGATGTAAAAGAGAAGCAGATCCGACAGGCCGGGCTCGATCCCGCCAATCCGACCATCCGCCGCGCCATCCAGCTCACTCGCCAGCTGATCGGGTTCCCGCGCCATCTCTCCCAGCATGTCGGCGGCTTCGTGCTGACACGCGGGCCCCTGGTCGAGACCGTGCCGATCGGCAATGCCGCCATGGACGAGCGCACCTTCATCGAATGGGACAAGGATGACATCGCCGCGCTCAACATCATGAAGGTGGATGTGCTGGCGCTCGGCATGCTGACCTGCATCCGCAAGGCGTTCGACCTGTTACGCCTCCACAAGGGGCTCGACTATGACCTCGCCACCGTCCCGGCGGAGGATAAGGCGACCTATGACATGCTGTGCGAGGGCGACAGCCTCGGCGTTTTCCAGGTCGAGAGCCGGGCGCAGATGAACATGCTGCCGCGCCTTCGCCCTCGCACTTTCTACGATCTCGTCATCGAGGTCGCGATCGTGCGGCCGGGCCCGATCCAAGGCGACATGGTCCATCCCTATCTGCGCCGCCGCAAGGGGTTGGAAGCGGTCACCTATCCATCCCCCGGCCTCGAATACGGCCCGCCGGACGAGCTTGAGCGCATCCTGAAGCGGACCAATGGCGTGCCGCTTTTCCAGGAGCAGGCGATGCAGATCGCCATGGATGCAGCGAAATTCTCTCCCGATGAGGCGAACGGCCTGCGCCGGGCCATGGCGACGTTCCGCAAGGTCGGCACGATCCAGAACTATGAGGCGATGATGGTCGAGCGCATGGTGGCGCGCGGTTATGATCCAGCCTTCGCCCAGAACTGCTTCAACCAGGTGAAGGGGTTCGGCGAGTATGGCTTCCCGGAAAGCCATGCGGCCTCATTTGCCCTGCTGGTCTATGTTTCCTCCTGGCTGAAATGTCACCATCCGGACGTCTTCTGCGCCGCGCTCCTCAACAGCCAGCCCATGGGGTTCTATGCGCCGGCCCAGATCGTGCGGGATGCGCGCGCACATGGCGTTGAAGTCCGCGAGGCCGATGTGAACCTGTCTGACTGGGACAATACGCTGGAGCCGGGGCAGGAGAGGTTTTACGCCGTAAGGCTGGGCCTCCGCCAGATCGACGGGCTCGGTGAGGATGAGATGGAAACCCTGCTGGAGGCCCGCGGTTGCGGCTTTGCCCAGCCTGACGACATCCGCCCGCGCACCGGGATCACCCGCCGGGCCATGGAACAGCTCGCCGCTGCCGACGCCTTCCGCTCCATGGGGCTCGACCGCCGGGACGGTCTCTGGGCCGCGCGCGGGGAAGCGCCGGGCAGGACGCTGCCGCTATTTGCAGCGGCTGGCATGGCTGAACAGGGGAGTGAGCGCGATACAGTGCTACCGCGAATGCCGCTGTCGGAACACGTGCTTCAGGACTATCAGACGACCCGCCTCTCCCTGAAAGAGCATCCGATGCACTTCCTGCGGGCGCGCTATACGGGGCTACGGACGCTCAGCACGAAGGAAGCGACAGACCTGCGCAATGGCGCGCGCGTTCAGACCGCCGGTATCGTCCTGGTCCGCCAGCGCCCGGGCTCCGCAAGCGGGGTCTGCTTCATCACCATCGAGGACGAGACCGGCATCGCAAACCTCGTCGTCTGGCCGAACGTGTTCGAGCGGTTCCGCGCCGCCGTCATGGGCGCCCGCATTCTGCTGGTCAAAGGCCGCGTCCAGACAGCCGACAATGTCACCCATATTGTGGCGCAGCAGCTCATCGATCGCACGGATGATTTAGGTCTATTGTCTGAGACTGCCCCCGGCGACTCGCTCCGTCACGCCCTCGATCGCGCCGACGAAGTCATTCGCCCGATCCCTGATAGAAAAGGTCCCGAACCTCGAAATCTGCACACCCATCCACGAGATGTGAGAGTTATCCCCAAAAGCCGGGACTTTCACTGATTTATTGAGCGAACGGTCAAATTGGTGAAAGCCGCGATTAAATGGGTGACCCGCTTCCCATACTGGCCTTTATGCGATCTGGACCGCTTAGTAGCTTCTGAGGGCGCATCTGTGGACGGCGGCCCCTTGGCAAGAGATTTTTTGGCGGTCATTTGCAGTTTGGCCGATAGCGGGCATCTGTTCGGCCTATTTGGGCGGCTTTCAGATGCCGCTGGCCATCATG
>Ga0181371_1000009_pt1 | contig 143232 bp, 134 predicted proteins | sample LowvirmetaG_6_FD_130087 | JGI IMG/M metagenome (GOLD analysis project Ga0181371, IMG submission 130087) | Marine viral communities from the Subarctic Pacific Ocean - Lowphox_07 viral metaG | ecosystem: Environmental > Aquatic > Marine > Oceanic | place: Subarctic Pacific Ocean | collected...
CGCGGCCTGCTTCGGCGTGGTTCGGCTTTGCGCCCGTATCGCCGCGAGGCGGCTCACATGGAGCAGGCTCAGGGCTGCGCCATCCTGTTTCGCCATGGTTCGGCTTGGCTCACCATGGCGAATGTCCGCCAGTATCTCCCGCGCCATCAGCACGATCAGCCGGCGCACCAGCGCTTCGGCGGGGCGGATGAGGCGCAGGGCTTCAAGGCGCGCGAGCCGGCCAATCCGCTCTGGCATCACGCCGTCCGCCAGTCCAACCAGTTTCGAGACCTGCTCGACAAGCCCCGCGAGCAAGGGCCAGGCCCGCGCCATGGCAAGCCGTGCATGATGGTCGATCCCTGACATGGCCGGAAGACTAGCCGGGCGCCTGTGAGGGCGGACAGATAGGTACAGTAACGGTGCACCCACAGTACATTTTCAGTGCACCGGGGTGCAGTTGAATGCTGGACGCAACGGTGCTCCCCTCTCCCGGCCCGCGGGGAAAGAAGACGTTTCAGTTTAACGCCAGATGGTCCTCGCCCTTCGACAAGCCCACCTTGAGGACAGGGAATTCATGAAACTGCCCCCCGCCAATGGCCTGAGGCCCCTGCCTGCGCAGGGGAAATCGGGTTGGGGGGCAGCGACATTCCCCCGGGTGGCCGGGAGGCCGGAAGAGAGCAAAGGGCCTATTTCTTGCGCTGGTCAAACACGTTGGAGACGCCGGGTTTCAGTGATGGCTGGGCCGCATTTGTCTTTGGCTTTTCGGCTTTCGGCTTGCGGATTTCACGGTTCGATTTCTGTTGTTTCGACATGGAGTGGGGTCACTTCTCTTGCATCGCAGCCAGCGATGCGGATTGCCCCTGTTGGCCGGCGCGCAGCATGCGCGCTCAGGCAGGGACAGCGCCGGAATGGCTTTGCGGATTTTAGTGCGAAGTGGGCCGCAAAAGGCGTGGGTTAGATATCGTGCGCGAGGTGGGGGAATGCAATGGGGAGTCGTCGGCGCTCTTCTCCCCTCTCCCCGTGGGAGAGGGGCCGGGGTCTCGTGCAGCAAGAGTATGCGCCCTAACGGCCTGAGATCCCGGCCTTCGCCGGGATGAGCGGAGTGGGGGAGGGGAGATGGCGTTCTACGTCTACATCATGACGAACAAGCCGCATGGCGTGCTCTATACGGGCATGACCGACGATATTAATCGCCGGGCCTGGGAGCATCGCGAGCATGTGATCAAGGGTTTTACCGACCGGTACAATTGCGAAATTCTCGTCTGGTATGAGCCGCATGAGACACGGCATTCAGCGTTCGACCGTGAACGCCGGATCAAGGAATGGAAACGGGCCTGGAAAGTCAGGCTGATCGAAGAGATGAACCCGGATTGGCGGGACCTCGCCGATGCGCTGATATAAACCCCAACGCCGATCGCCCCGGCGAAGGTCGGGGTCTCGTGCGGAGGGTGTAAGGCGTTGGCCGCGCGAGATCCCCGCCTACGCGGGGATGATCGGATGGGTCGGGGTTTTAATGCGCCTCGGCCCACGTCTTCGCGGCATTCGCGTCCACGTCCAGCGGCACTGACAAATCCAGTGCCGGTAGCGGGGCTTTCTGCATGACGTGGCGGACCACCTTGATCGTGTCCTCGGCTTGGGCTTCGGGCACTTCGAAGATGAGTTCGTCGTGGACCTGTAGCAGCATCTTCGCGTCGAGCTTCTTGGCCGCGAGCGCGCCGGGCATTCGGATCATGGCGCGTTTGATGATGTCGGCGGCGGAGCCCTGGATCGGGGCGTTGATGGCCTGTCTTTCTGCGAAGGCGCGCTGGGCACCATTCTTTGAGCCCATTTCCTTCAGGTGCAGCTTGCGGCCGAAAGCCGTTGTTACGTAAAGGTTTTCTTTCGCGAAGTCCTTGGTCTCGTCCATGTATTTGCGGATGCCGGGGAATTTCTCGAAATAGGCCTTGATATAGTCCGAGGCTTCGCCGCGCTCGATGCCGAGCTGGTTGGCGAGGCCGAAGGCGGAGATGCCGTAGATGATCCCGAAATTGATCGCCTTGGCGCGGCGGCGGACCATCGGGTCCATGCCTTCAATGGGTTGCCCGAACATTTCGCTGGCCGTCATGGCGTGGATATCGAGCCCGTCCCTGAAGGCGTTTTTCAGGGCGTCGATGTCGGCGATGTGGGCCAGCAGGCGCAGCTCGATCTGGCTGTAATCGGCGCTGATCAGGACATTGCCTTCCTCGGCGATGAAGGCTTCGCGGATCTTGCGGCCTTCCTCGGTGCGGATCGGGATGTTCTGGAGGTTCGGATCGGTCGAGGAGAGGCGGCCCGTCTGCGCGCCGGCCATGGAATAGGAGGTGTGGACGCGTTTTGTGTCCGGGTTGATCGCGTCCTGCAGGGCTTCGGTATAGGTCGAGCGGAGCTTTGAGAGGGTGCGCCAGTCGAGGATGATCTGCGGCAGCTCATGGCCCTGCGCGGCAAGGTATTCGAGCTGGCTCGCATCGGTCGACCACTGGCCGGACTTGGTCTTCTTGCCGCCGGGTAGGTCCATTTCGCCAAACAGGATTTCGCCGAGCTGTTTGGGCGAGCCCATGTTGAAGTCCTGTCCGGCAGACTTGTAGGCGGCGTCTTCGAGGCCTGCCATGCGCTGCTGGAAATCAGCCGAGAGGCGCGAGAGGAAATCGCGGTCGACCTTGATGCCGTGGCTTTCCATCGCGGCGAGGACGGGGATGAGCGGGCGGTCCAGCGTCTCATAGACGGTGGTGACCTTTTCCTTGTGCAGGCGCGGCTTGAACATCTGCCACAGTCGGAGCGTCACATCGGCGTCCTCGGCGGCGTATTCGGTCGCCTTGTCGAGCGGGACGCGGTCAAAGGTGATCTGCTTCTGGCCGGTGCCGCACACTTCCTTGAAGGGGATGGGCGTGTGGTGGAAATAGCGCTCTGACAATTCGTCCATGCCATGGCCGTGCATACCGGCATGGAGGGCGAAGGAGAGCAGCATCGTGTCGTCGATCGGCCCGACACTGATGCCATTGCGGGCAAGGACGGTGACATCATACTTCATGTTCTGTCCGACCTTGAGGACGGACGGGTCTTCGAGCAGGGGTTTCAGCGCGGTGAGCGCGTCATCCTTGCGGACCTGGCGCGGCGGGTCTGCGTCGAACATGTCGCCGCCGCCCGTATGGTCCGGGTCGATATGGGCGAGTGGGAGATAGGCCGCCTCGCCGGGGGCGAGGGCGATGGAGATGCCGACCAGGTCGCAGGTCTGGCAGTCGAGGCTGGAGGTTTCCGTGTCGACGGCGATGACGCCAGCCTCATGCGCGCGGGCGATCCAGTCCTCGAGGGTCTTGAAGTCCCGGATGCAGACATAGGCCTCGCGGTCGAAACCGATGTCGGCGGCGGTGGTTTCCTCGATGACGCCTTCGGCTTCGAAGGTTTCGCGCACGCGGCGGGTGATGGTGCGGAACTCCATCCGCTCGAGGAATTCGATGAGTGTCGACGGATCCGGGTCACAGACGGCGAGGTCTTCGAGCGCGGTTTCGAGCGGTACATTCTCATCCAGCGTGACGAGCTTCTTCGAGATGCGGACCTGGTCTGCAAAGTCGATCAGCGTCTGGCGGCGCTTGGGCTGCTTGATCTCTTCGGCGCGCTCGAGCAGTTCTTCCACGGTATTGTATTCCGCCAGCAGTGTGGCGGCGGTTTTCACGCCGATGCCGGGGGCGCCGGGGACGTTGTCGGTACTGTCGCCAGCCAGTGACTGGACGTCGACGACCTGTTCGGGCGTGACGCCGAATTTCTCGAATACGCCGTCGCGGTCGATGACCTTGTTCTTCATCGTGTCGAGCATCACGATCTTGTCGGTCACGAGCTGCATCAGGTCCTTGTCTGAGGAGACGATGGTGACGCGCGCGCCCTTGGCTTCGGCCTGGCGGGCATAGGTGGCGATCAGGTCGTCTGCCTCATAGCCCTCCATTTCCAGCGCATGACAGGCAAAGGCGATGGAGGCTTCGCGCACCAGCGGGAATTGCGGGCGCAGGTCTTCGGGCGGTGCGTCGCGATTGGCCTTGTAATCGGGGTAGAGATCATTCCGGAACGTGTAGCTGCCCTTGTCGAAGATGCAGGCGAAATGCGTCGGGCGCTCATCGCCTTTCAGTTCTTCCAGCAGCTTCCAGAGCATGTTGCAGAAGCCCGCAACCGCGCCGACCGGCAGGCCATCGGAGGCACGGCTGAGCGGCGGAAGGGCATGGAAGGCGCGAAAGATATAGGCGCTCGCATCGATGAGATAGAGGTGGCTGTCTTCGGTGATGGGCGCAGTGGGCATGAGGCGATTCCTTGGTGTTGCAGAAAGGTTTAGCCGGGCCTGCAGGCGAGCGGTAGGGGGCGAACCGCATTGCGCGCCATTGTTCTGTAATGGGTTTCGCACAGAGCCACTACACAGATACCTGATTTGAACTTATACCGTTGACAGGTATTATCATTTTCCAGGGCAAATAATCAGGCTGGTCCATTTGATTTCGAGTTACAATTCATGAAGGCACAGGCGCACCCTTTTCAGGCGCTGCGACTGGCAACGCTGCGCAAGTACGACATTCTCGATACCCCGCGAGAAGGCGATTTTGATGATATTGTCGAACTGGCCTCAGAGATCTGTGGTGTGCCAATATCCGTCGTCAACCTGATCGACAAGGACCGGCAATGGTTCAAGGCCGAAGTCGGTATTGGCGCGCGCGAAACGCCGCTCGAAACGTCGATCTGTTCGCACATCATCCTTGAATCTGACTTCGTCGAGATTGAGGACACCCATCTCGACCCGCGCACCGCTGACAATGAGTTGTGCATGGCTGAAGACGGGCTGCGCTACTATGCCGGGGCCTTGCTGAAGGCCGAGAATGGCATGCCGATCGGGACGCTCTGCGTGCTTGATACCAAGCCGAACAAGCTGACGGATTTCCAGCGCAGGGCGCTGAGCGTGCTGGCCCGGCGCGTCATGCGCGAACTGGAGCTGCGGCGTGCCCTGAAGGACCAGAGCGTGCTGCGCGACGAGATGGACCATCGGGTGAAAAATTCACTGCAGACCATTTCTTCCTTCGTCCGTATCTATCAGGGGCAGCTGAAGAAGAACGCTGATCCAAAAGAAGTGCTGGATGCTGTGGCCCGCCGCGTCGAAGCGGTGTCGGCCCTTCATGAGGCGTTGCATAATGCGCTGGACAGCGGACATTTGCAGCTGGATGAATTCCTTGAGCGGATCACCGGCTATCTGAAAGACGCTGCGCCGCCGAATGTTGAGGTGCGTTTCAGCGCGTCGCCTATGGAAGTCCCGGCAAATATGGCGGCATCCATTGCCGTTATCATCAGCGAGTTCGTCGCCAATTCAATCAAGCACGGCTTTCCTGATGGCCGGCCGGGCCTGGTGACCATCGAGCTGATGGAACTACCGGGAGAACTTCACATTGTGTGTTTCGACAATGGCGTCGGCAGTGAGACAGCTGAACCGGTTGTGCAGAAGCCGCGCTCAAGCGGGCTAGGGACGAGGCTGGTTGGATCGGCGGCATCGCAAATAGGCGCCAGCCTGATACGAACGTCGAAATCAGATGGCTACCGGCTGGAACTCACTGTTCCAATGGCTGAAGATGCAGGTGTCACCGCCGGTTAGCACGGTTGGCGCCGGACCTGCCTGCCGTCAGTCCTAGAAGTCGCGTTCAACAGCCGCACCCGGCAGGCCGTATTCATCATCAATCTGGTTGCTGAGGATTTCCTCACGCCGCTCGCGGCGCTTGTCCCGCTTGGTGACTTTCAGCGACGCGATGCGCAATTCCGCGTCGCCTTCGCGGTAATCGGCGCCAAGATCCGAAATCACGGCGCTGAATTCCTGCAGGCTGACGCGGCGGTCAAGATTAGGGTCAAACCGGACCGGATTGGCGAGCGAGTCGTCATGGGTCGGCAACCGCGCGGCCCAGGCTTGCTGTTCAAGCGCCGTAAGTTCCCCATCGCCATTTTCGTCTGCCGCTTCGAAAGCGAGCAGGACGCCGGCACTCATCTCTGCTTCGGAGATGCTGCCATTGCCATCAACATCGAAGGAGGCGAGCAGGCCGCCGCCGGGCTTCAGCCGGTCGGCATTCAGTTTTTCGCGATTGGCCTCGGATTTGACTTCGCCCGATCCTGGCAGGCGGACGAGATCATCATCTTCTGCCTGTGCGAGTCCCGAGAGGCCTGACAGCGGGGCAACCATCAAGATAAGGGCAGCGAATGATCGGATCATGTCGTCTCCGGCTTTGAGTCCTGTTCGTCTAATATAACCATGTGTTGCGTGAATGCCACATGACCAATCAGTAGACTTTGGTGAAAACAGGCAGGCGGCCTATAAGCCCCCACCTGCGGCAGACCGGTCCAGAATGCTCCACTTTTGCTCAGGCGATAACTGATGCAATTGAAAAAGGACTCTCCGATGAAACTGACAAGCGTATATGCTGCAATGGCTGTTGCAGGCCTCGGCATTGTGGCATCGCCGCATGCGAACGCGTCGCCAGACCCGTATCTGGGCGAGCTGACGCTCTATCCATATAATTTCTGTCCGCGTGGCTGGGCGCCGGCGGATGGAAAATTGTTGTCGATCAGCGAAAATACGGCGCTTTTCTCGCTTTACGGGACCACATTCGGCGGCGACGGCCGGAACACATTTGCCTTGCCGGACCTGCGCGGACGTACCGTGGTCGGTACTGGCGAAGGGCCGGGACTGACCAATCGGCGTTGGGGTCAACGGTTTGGCAGCGAAGTCACAACGCTGAGCGAACAGAACCTCCCGGCCCATTCCCACGAGGCTTCCATGATCGCCACCAATGGGTCGCCGGACGTGCCCTCACCGGCAGGAAGTTCCGTTGCGAATTTCACCGGCGGCGGCTTCAACACCTATTCGACCGAGGCGCCCAACGAGGAAATGGCGAAGGGCAGTGTCGCCATCTCCAGCACCGGCGGCAGTCAGCCATTCAACAATGTCCAGCCTTCAGTCGCGGTGCAGTATTGCGTCGCCATGCAGGGTGTATTTCCGTCCCGAAATTAGCGGCTGGCTTGGCGCCACGTTACAGATGTCTGGCCCGCCGGGAAGGTTCCGGCGGGCCATTCTACATGAAATTCAGGGAAACTTGCCCATGAAACTTGCCTTCGCCCGGCAGCTTCGCTAGACGCTCATATAAACGTATAAAGGATCATTGATATGGCTAATGACTACGCCGTCGCGGATATCTCGCTCGCCAATTTTGGACGCGCTGAAATCGCAATTGCTGAAACCGAGATGCCGGGCCTGATGTCGGCACGCGAGGAGTATGGTTCAGAGCAGCCGCTGAAAGGCGCGCGTATCGCCGGATCGCTGCACATGACGATCCAGACGGCCGTGCTGATCCAGACGCTGGAAGCCCTCGGTGCCGAAGTGCGCTGGGCCTCGTGCAACATCTATTCGACGCAGGACCATGCCGCGGCTGCGATCGCCGACAATGGCACGCCGGTCTTTGCCCACAAGGGCGAGACCCTCGATGAGTACTGGGACTTCTGCGACAAGATTTTCGAATGGCCGAATGGCGAGACCGTCAACCTCATCCTCGATGATGGCGGCGACGCGACGATGTACCTGATCATCGGCGAGAAGGCAGAGAAAGACCCGTCCATTCTCGACAAGCCGCAATCGGAAGAAGAGATCGCGCTGTTCAAGCAGATCAAGAAGCGCATCGCCGAAACGCCGGGCTGGTTTGCCCGCATCAAGGCTGGCATCAAGGGTGTCTCCGAAGAGACAACCACCGGCGTGAACCGGCTTTACCAGCTGGAGAAGAAGGGCGAACTGCCTTTCCCGGCGATCAACGTCAATGACAGCGTTACCAAGTCGAAATTCGACAACAAGTATGGCTGTAAGGAAAGCCTCGTCGACGCGATCCGCCGCGGCACCGATGTCATGATGGCCGGCAAGACCGCTTTCGTCGCTGGCTATGGCGATGTCGGCAAGGGCTCGGCCGCCTCCCTGTCCGGTGCGGGCGCCCGCGTCACCGTCTCGGAAGTCGACCCGATCTGCGCCCTTCAGGCGGCGATGGACGGCTATGACGTGCAGACGATGGATACGATGTGCTCGAAGGCTGACATCTTCGTCACGGCGACCGGCAACAAGGACATCCTGACCGTCGACCATATGCGCGCGATGAAGGACATGTCGATTGTCTGTAATATCGGCCACTTCGACAATGAGATCCAGGTCGAGGGCCTGCGCAATTTCGAGTGGACGAACATCAAGCCGCAAGTCGACATGATCACCTTCCCTGATGGCAAGCGGATCATCCTTCTTTCCGAAGGCCGGCTCGTGAACCTTGGCAATGCGACGGGGCATCCGAGCTTTGTCATGTCGGCTTCGTTCACCAACCAGACGCTTGCCCAGATGGCGCTGCACGCGAACACCGGCGAGTACAAGAATTCGGTCTACACGCTGCCGAAGGAGCTCGACGAGAAAGTGGCCCGCCTGCACCTCGCCAAGCTCGGCGTTGGCCTGACGGAGCTTTCCAAGGAACAGGCCGACTATATCGGCGTGACACCGGAAGGCCCGTACAAGCCGGAGCATTACCGCTACTAGGCTTTAGCCGACACGATTTCAGGAAGAGGCGCCGGGCAACTGGCGCCTTTTTCTTTTGTGGCCTGCCATTGATGATCCCTTGCCGAAGCATCCGAAAAAAGTGACACTCGCGTCAGATAAGAATGATGGGAGGATTTCATGCGGTACACATTGATGGTCGCGGTCGCCGGTACGGCGCTTCTGGCGGCATGTGGCGGACCGGATGCGCCCGGCGACAACCAGGTTGACCCGGCTGCCACCAAGACCGCAGATACTGGCGCTGAAGCGGGCACTGACGGCGCTTTCCAGGACGGTGACGACTTCCAGGCCTGGCTGCAGACCGCGCTGATCCAGGCCGAAACGGGGAGCACGATCACCTTGCCAGCTGGCACGTTCGAGATGACGGACGGCCTGTCCCTCGATGTCGATGGCGTGACGCTGACCGGGGCCGGGCAGGGCGAGACCGTGCTCGATTTCGCCGGCCAGCGCGGCTCTGGCGAGGGGCTGCTGGTCACCTCGGATGGCGTGACGCTCGAGAAGTTCACGATCCAGGAAACCAAGGGCGACGGCATCAAGTCAAAGGGCGCAGACCAGATCATCTACCGTGACCTGACCGTGCAGTGGCTGGGTGAACCGGACGAGGCGAACGGCGCGTATGGGGTCTATCCGGTCGAGAGTACAGATGTGCTGGTCGAGCGGGTGACGGTCCGTGGGGCTTCGGATGCGGGCATCTATGTCGGCCAGTCGAAAAACATCATCGTCCGCGATTCAAACGCCAATCACAATGTCGCGGGGATCGAGATCGAGAACTCCTCGAATGCCGAAGTGTACGGCAATGACGTGACGGCCAATACGGGCGGCATCCTTGTCTTTGACCTGCCGGACCTGCCGGTGATGGGCGGCCACTCCACCCGCATCCATGACAATGACATCTACGACAACAATACCCGCAATTTTGCCCCGCCCGGCAATATCGTAGCGAGCGTGCCGGCGGGCACTGGCGTCCTGATCATGGCGAATGACAAGGTGGTGGTGGATGCGAACCGGTTTGGTGACCACCAGACGATGCAGGTGCTGATTACCGCCTACACAGAGCCTTTCAGCGACGAGGACTACAATCCGTTGCCACGCAATGTGGTGGTGAGCGGCAACACTTATGGCCGCAGCGGCTATAATCCCGATGGCCGTCTTGGCGACCTTGCGCCGCTGCTTGGCGGGGAACTCCCGGCGATTGTCTGGGACGGCGTGACCCGCTGGGGCGACGAGGCCGATATCGACAATAATATCGTCATCGAAGAGACAGACGAGGTCGGCTTCCTGAATATCGGGTTCGGCACCTATCCGATGAACCCGGCCACAGCCTCGCCGAGCATGGACCGGCCGGGCGGCGAACCATTCGGTGAGCTTGAACCGGTGAAGCTCTCGCACACAGAATGAGGGCGGGGCTTGCCGTCGCGCTGATCCTGCTGCTTGCCGCCTGCGGGAAAGACGCGGGCGGCCCGGATATGGCCGTCATCCTTGCAGATCAGCCGGCGCCAACCCTGGCGGCCTATGGCCTGTTCGAGGACGAGAGCGCGCGCCAGCCTGCAGACGGGGTCGTCGCCTATGATCTCGTCAATCCGCTCTTTTCGGATCATGCCAGCAAGCATCGCCTGGTCTATGTGCCGGAGGGCGAGGCGGCAGCTTACCGCGAAGATGAAGTGTTCGATTTCCCGGTGGGCAGCGTGCTCATCAAGACATTTGCTTTCGCCCCTGACATGCGCGAGCCGGAAGTGAATGAGCGCTATCGCGAGACACGCCTGCTGATCCGCAAGGCGAAAGGGTGGGCGGCGTTTCCCTATGTCTGGAACGTGGATGAAACCGAAGCGGTCTATGCCCCTGCTGGCGAGTGGCAGGCGCTTTCCTTCATCGATCCGCATGGGGAGGAGATCACTTTCGATTACCGCATCCCGAACCAGAACCAGTGCAAGACCTGTCATCAGATGGGCGATGCCATCGAGCCGATCGGCCCGAAAGCGCGCAACCTCAATCATGAGGGGCCATATGGCCATGCGCAACTGGCCGACTGGGCGGGCCGGGGAATTTTGGCTGGGCTGCCCGATGCGCCGCCCGCCGTGCCGGACGCGACTGACCTGTCGGCGAGCCTTGAAGACCGGGCGCGGGCCTATCTGGATGTGAACTGTGCCCACTGCCACAGGCTTGAAGGGTCGGCGTCGAATTCCGGGCTGTTCCTTGGCTGGACAGTGGACAGCCCGACGATGATCGGTCTCGGCAAGCATCCGACTGCGGCCGGGCGCGGCTCTGGCCATGCAGATTTCGTGATTGCGCCGGGCGCGCCGGACGCCTCGATCCTGACCTATCGCATGGCATCGACTGAAGCGGGCGTCGCCATGCCGGAGCTTGGACGCTCCGTCGTGGATGAGGATGGAGTGGCGCTCGTGCGGGCCTGGATCGGCGGGATGGGCGCGGAGGAGACGCAAGACGCGCAGTGAGTTCCAGTGGCGCGCGGAACTTCTCCGCCGCCTTCCTGTTGCAATGACAGGCCGCATGTTGCGGCAGGAGCAGACCGGAGGACCGGACATGGCTGGCGGATGGTCGCGCGATGGCGCGGTACAGGATCAGATCGACGACTCGATCAAGGACGAACTGGCGCGTATACAGGCGATGCGGACGCGCGGGCAGAGCCTGTCGCATTGCGTCGAATGTGGTGAAGCAATTCCCGAGCAACGGCGAAAACTGGTTGCCGGCGTGCGCTACTGTGTCAGCTGCCAGCAGGAACACGATGAGGATGAACGCCAGCGCGGCGGCATAAACAGGCGCGGCTCAAAGGACAGCCAGCTGAAATAGCGGGCGGCGCTTGCCAGCAGCGCCCTTTATACGGGTCTACTGCGCGATTGTCACATCATCGATGCTTGTCACCCGCGCGCCATCGCAGAAAATTTCGATGCGTTTCGGGTTCATCTTGCCGCGATAGACCACTTTGCCGAGACCCTCATCAGGCCCCCATTCGACAATATCGAGCCGCAGCGTGCCGTCAGCATCCATGTCGCCGGCTTCAAAGCGGCGCGAGATACCGTCATCCTCGACTTTCATCAGAACCGTCAGGTTTCCAGGCGGACCGCCGGGGCCGGGCATCATGTTGACCCAGGCATCCGTTTCGATGGGCTGGAAACTGCAGACGGGTGAGGCGGGTGTCTGTCCGGGCATGGTGCAGGCCGTCATCAGGAGAGCGATAAGCGGGGCGGCAAGAGCTTTCATGAGCAATCCTACCACGTCTTTGCAAGGCTGAACCAGTAGACATTGGCCGGATCGGAGTCAGCAACATGGTTTGGCTCGGTCGAGAGGGCGGCGGTGAAGCCGGCCGAGACGTCGCCGGGCAGCCCGAAATTCCAGCGGGCTTCGTAATTGATTTCACGCCCGCTTGGTGTCAGCGCGGCATCGACAAGGCTCGTCACCGTCTCGGCGTTTTCATCAATTCCCGTAATTGCTTCGAAGCGGAGTGTGCCGGTTTCGGCGCGCCTCGGCTGGGCGATGGCGAAGCCAAGCTCACCCACAGGGCTGACTGTATCTGCGCCAATGGACCAGCGGCTCGTCCAGACGCCGTTTGCGTCCACGCCCGGCAAGGTGACAGAGGCGGCTTCCATCCCGGCAGAAAGGCGCAGCGCCTGCCATGGCCGCCAGGCACCTTCGAGCGCATAGGCGGCAAGCTGTGAGCTGTCCTGTCCACCGAACCGGCCCTGAATGACACCGCCAAGCGCGGTTCGGTCGTCGCGTATGTCGCTGATCTGGGCACGCACGCCCCAGCGCCGTTCAATGCGTGAAAGGCCGATGCCCGAGACCGAAAGGTCTTCATCGTCCGAGGAGAAGAGCTCGAAGGACATGTCCCCGACATCGTGACTGAAGCGGGCCCAGCCGCCATTCGAAAAGCCGGTGCGTGCGCCTGCCTCGTCGATCAGGCTGACCGAGGGGGCGAGGGATCTTGCGCCTGTGCCACGGCCAAACTCCACGGCCCCGCCAGAGAAGCTGTATTGCGCGGTGAACTGTGCATCCGGCGCTTCGTCGAAGGAGAGGGCGGGATTGTCGCGGAAGGCGGGCTGGAAATAGGCAAAGGTGACCGGGCCTTGCCGGAAGGCGTGGGACTGGCCTGCGAGATTGTCGGCACGCTGGTCGAAATCCGTGATGCGGGCTTTGCCGGACGGCAGGAGGCTGGCGGCATCGAAGCGGTAGGCACGGTCGAACCGGTCCGTAAAGACCAGCGTATCAAGTGCACCGGGCTGGCTCGCCCAGTCTCCGAATGCGCCGCTCGCCGGGGCGAGGACGGCAGAGGTCGGCACGGCCTTGCCATTGATGGTGAAACTGGTCGCGCCCTGCGGGGCGAAGGCCGCAGCCAGGTCAAGAATACCAACGCCAGAGACAGCATCGGTGCCGACGCCGGCCGCTTCATCTCGCACGATGTCAGGGGTGGCGTCGACATAGTCCCGTGCGCTGTCGAGCAGGGCTGTGAGCGCGTCTTCAGGGCTCATATTGGGAAACACGTCGAGCATCAGGGCGAGTGCGCCGGACACGTAAGGCGCGGCAAAGCTGGTGCCGCTGACGAAGTAATAATCGCCATCCGTATCGGCATCATTGCCGGGATCGTCGGGCGTGATGATGTCATCGTCTGGCCCGGTCGAGACGATGCCTTCCCCGGGCGCGAGGATGTAATAGTCCTGTGTCGGCCCGGCGCGGTTCGAGAAGTCGGAGATGACGCCGTTCAGGTTGACCGATCCGACGGCGACGACAAGGCCGCGTGACCCGGTCTGGCCTGCCATGTTGGCGGGCTCGGTCGGGGTCTGGCCTTCAGCAGGAAGGGTCGTGCCCGGATTGTCCGGGTCCGGCCCGGCGGGCGCGGCATCATTGCCCGCGGAGACGACGACAAGGACGCCCGCAGCGGTGGCGCGTGCGATGGCATTCTCGAGCGTCGGGTCCGTGTCCGGCGGGCCGCCGAGCGAGAGGTTGATGATCTGCACGCCCATGGCGACCGCCCGGTCGATGCCTTCGGCAAGGTCGGCATCCGGGAATTTGCAGCCGCCATCCTCGCTGGTGTCCTGACAGGTGCCGGGCCTGTCGGCGCGGATGGCGAGAATGTCTGACTCAAATGCGATGCCATGACCGGCAATGCTGTTCTTGTTGGCGGCGATGACGCCGGTAACGAGCGTGCCATGGCCGTTCGGATCAGTGTCGTCGGCCTCACGCGTACTGGCATTCACGTCAAAGGAGGTGCTGAGGATACGGCCGACGAGGTCCGGGTGGTCTGCGTCGAAAGAGGTATCGATGACCGCGATGGTGATGCCTTGCCCGGTCGCACCAGCGGCATAGGCGGACGACGCGCCAATAAAGGGCAGTCCTTCAGTGAAATCGTATTCGCGTGTCTCGAAGTCTGCCGGATTGGAGACTGGCGGCGGCGGAGGAGGAGGTGGCGGTGGTGGTGGCGGAAGCACAGTCGGGCCGCCTCCACTGCCACCGCCGCCGCCACTCGCACAGCCGGCCGCGCCAAGCAGCAGCGGCACAGCAAGGCTCGCGCCGAGCAGGAGTTTGGAAATGTGGGCCTTGCGTCTGTGTGTGGGCGTCATTCTTGAAAGGTCTCCGTCTCGCAATGACGCCTGCTGGCTGCCCCGCGCCGGAAACCCTGGCGTGTCGCTGCGGCCCCCGGAAGCTTGTTGATTCGCTTTTAATAAGCGCAGTTCGCCGGGTGCGAAAGCCTGAATTAGGAGGGAAACTGTGACCGACCGGACGGAAATATTGCGGTCCGGCGCACTTTACATCCTCTCGGAAATCCCCTGATGGTTACTGCGTTATTAACCCGGGCTTAACGCAAAGCGCCCATTCGGTTAACTAGTAGATTGGCCTGCGCGCCACTGATTCGCGCCGGAGGGATGATATGACTGCTGAACAGGTCCCGCTGATAATTGCGGCCGGTGCGCTTGCGCTCGGGCTCGCTTTCATTCTCTGGGCATTGCGAACCTCCGAAGGGGCAAGGGGCGCGGCCAAGAAATATCGTGAACGTGCTGCAGAGTCCGAGACAGGGCTCGCTGAACTGAAATCCGTGCTCGGTGCGCATCCGGGCGTGATCCTTGTCTGGCAAGGCGACAAGCTTGAAGACGAAGATGATGACATTGCTGCGCCGGAGATCCACGGTTCTCCCGTCGCTCTCGCCAGCCTGCTGCGCTTTACCGATGACGCTGTTTCGATCGACCCGGCCATCCGCATCATTGAAGGGCTCGCAGACCTTGAGGCCCGGGACGGGGCTGGACAGGACACGACGCTGCGCATTCGCCTGCGTGAACTGCGTGAAAACGGCCAGCCATTCTCGCTGACCCTGATCGGCCAGTCAGGACGCTTCCTTGAAGCGGACGGCCGCACCGCCGGTGCGCGCGCAGTTGTCTGGATCACGGATTCGACGATCAAGGGTCTTGAGGAAAGCTCGGCCCGCGGCAAGCTGGAAGAGGCGCGCCAGATCATTGCACGCGACCCGACAGCCTTCCTTGATATGCTCGGCAAGGCGCCATTCCCATCCTGGCGCGTGTCCGGTGTCGGCCGTCTGCAATGGGCGAACCCGGCCTATATCGAAGCGGTTGATGGCGGCTCTCTTGATCGCACGCTCGACCGGCAGATCATGCTGGACGACAAGACGGTCGACCAGATGCGCAAGACGATTTCCGAAGGCAAGGATATCGACAATACGCGCAACATTGTCATCGGAGAGGAACGCCGCGCGCTGCGGATCCTGACGTTCCCGCTGTCCGGCGGGGCCGGGGCCATGGCGCTCGACGTGACCGAACAGGAAGCCGCGCGTGAAGACCTCAACCGCCACGTCAAGGCACATGACGAGACGCTGAACCATGTCGCTGACGGCGTCGCGATCTTTGGGCCAGACCGGCGCCTGACCTTCTACAATCGCGCTTTCTCGGCGATGTGGGACTTCGAGGAGGGCTTCCTTCTGGAAAGCCCGTCGCATGGCGAACTGCTCGACCGGCTGCGTCAGGGGCGCAAGCTGCCCGCGCGGGCCGACTATGCCGCATGGCGCGCTGATGAGCTTTCCTACTATCTCGACATTAGCGGCATCGAGGAAGACAAATGGTCCCTGCCGGATGGCCGGACCCTCTCTGTCACCCGCCAGCGCCACCCGATGGGTGGGCTTTTGCTCCTGTTCAAGGATATTTCCGGCGAGCTTGACCTGCAGACGCGCTTTGTCGCGCTCACCCGCACGCAGACCTCGACCCTCGACAGCCTGCATGAGGCAGTGGTCGTGTTTGGCGGCGACGGGCGACTGAAACTGTCCAACAAGGCCTTTACGGAACTGTGGTCGCTCGATCCGCAGGTGGTGAAGGAAACGCCCGATTATGACGTGATCATCGAGGCGTGCGTGCCACTCTTCCATGACCGCGAGACCTGGAGCCAGATCAAGGGCCATATCACCGATCCATCGGCTACGGCGCGCCAGATGACGACGGGCGAGATGAAACGCTCGGATGGCTCCACGCTGACCTATGTCACCCAGCCCCTGCCGGACGGCAACACGCTGATCGCTTTCGCGGATGTCACGGCCCAGCGGGCGGTGGAGGGCGCGCTGCGTGGCCGCGCTGAAGCGTTCGAGGCGGCAGACCGGCTGAAGACGGAGTTCGTGCGCAATGTGAGCTACCAGCTGCGCTCACCGCTGACGACGATCCTCGGCTATGCCGAATTCCTGCAGTCGGGCAAGAATGGCGAGCTGAACGAGCGCCAGCTCGGCAATGTGAATGCGATCCTTTCGGCATCAGACCATCTCAACAAGCTGATCGAGAATATTCTCGACCTTGCGCTGATTGAAGCTGGCCGGATGGACCTTGATCTTGAAGACTTCAAACTGGCCGATGTGGTGCAGGAAAGCGTCGATCTTGTCATCGGCAAGGCGTCCGACACCGAGATCACTGTGACCTCTGATATCGAGAAGGGCCTCGGCACGATCAATGCGGACAAAAGGCGCATCCGTCAGGTGCTGTTCAACCTGTTGTCCAACGCCATGCGCTTTACCGAGCCGGGCGGCGAGATCACCGTGTCAGCCAGCCGGGTCGAGAATATGGCGATCCTGTCGGTCAAGGATAATGGCAAGGGCATCGAAGCTGAACATCAGGCGTCGAGCTTTGACAGCTTTACCTCCAGTGACCAGCGCGGCGCCGGACTGGGACTGGCGCTCGTCAAGAATTTCGTTGACCTGCATGGCGGCAATGTCGGCCTGAAATCGATTCCGGGCGGCGGCACGGAAGTTGTCTGCTGGCTGCCGGTAACGGCGGTGATGACCAAGCGGACCCCGGTCGAGCCGGCGGCCCTGGAGGCCAGCGCCTGAACTGCCACGCTGCGTAACAGGTAATCCAGACAGAATGTGATAGGCCGGGGCTTGAAAGCGCCGGCCTTTCGCTTGAAGAAGCACCGGTAGATTTGTGAGAAGGATAACCCGATGCCGCAACTGACCCCCCGCCATGACTGGAGCCGCGACGAAATCAGCGCGCTTTACGAAGCCCCGCTCGATACGCTGCTGGGACAGGCACTGGCTGTGAAGGCGGAGAACTGGGCAGACGGCAAGGTCCAGAAGAGCGAGCTGCTCTCGATCAAGACGGGCGGCTGCGCCGAGGATTGCGGCTATTGCAGCCAGTCGGCGCATTTCGATACCGGTCTCAAGGCGGAAAAGCTGATGCCGCTGGAAGACGTGGTGGCGGCTGCGAAGAATGCCAAGAAGGGCGGGGCTGACCGGTTCTGCATGGGCGCGGCCTGGCGCGAGTTGAAAGACCGCGACGTGCCAAAGGTTGCCGCGATGATCGAAGCGGTGAAGGCGGAGGGGCTCGAAACCTGTGTCACGCTCGGCATGCTGGAAGGCCATCAGGCCAGGGCGCTGAAAGAGGCCGGCCTCGATTATTACAATCACAACCTCGACACCTCGCCGGAATATTATGGCACGGTCGTCTCGACACGGACCTATGATGACCGCCTGGAGACGCTGGCGCATTGCCGGGAAGCCGGGATCAATCTCTGTGTTGGCGGTATCCTGGGTATGGGCGAGGGCCGCGAGGACCGGATCGGCCTGATCCATGAGCTGTCGAAACTGAGCCCGCACCCTGAAAGCGTGCCGATCAATATGCTGGTGCCGATCAAGGGCACACCGCTGGGCGAGAGCCCGCCGGTCAGCGTGGTCGAGATGGCGCGGGCGATCGCGGTCTGCCGCATTGTGTTTCCGAAGAGCTGGGTGCGCCTGTCGGCCGGCCGTGAAGCAATGAGCGAAGAAGGCCAGGCGCTGTGCCTGCTGGCGGGCGCAAACTCGATCTTTGTCGGGGCAAAGCTGCTGACCACCAACAATCCCGGCGAGACCCGCGACGACGCGCTGATGAAGACGATGGGCTTTGAACATGCCTCGCGTGAAGAGACAGCCACGCCGACACGCAAGACGACGCTGATTGGCGCGCGCTGAGGGATCAGCCGAGGTAGGAGACTGAAGCTGATGCTGATATTCGTCGGTTCTGCGAAAAGCTATTCTGGCCTCCTTGGCGTCCTCTCGGCGCTGGTGCTGGGCATGGCTTCCTCCCCGCTTGCCGAGGCGCAGAGCGTTGGCTCTTCTTCATCGTATGAGGTCGGTCAACACGAGCTTGCGGAGGTGGACAAATGTCTGACATCGGCCAAACATGACATTAGTCTGCAGGCCTATGCGGCAAACCGTCCGAAGGATTTCTACGAAACCTGCATTTCAAAATCGGAGATCTGTCCGGCTATCCTGACGACGATCAATGACTATGAGCCGGAGATGTATCGCGAATATCCGCCCATCTTCGTCTACGCGGATGTGCCCGGCTCGATGAAGCCGTTCCTAATGGGCAGCAAGTTAGGTCGTGAGGTTTATGCTGCAGACGTTGATGTGTTCAATACAGGCAAGCCAGAACGCGTCTTCTGGGTGCTGTGGAGCCTCGGCGTACCATCCCCCTCACTGATGCTCGGAATAAATCCGGATGCAGAAGTTCCACCCGTAAAGTTCACGGCTAGAAAGCTGCGTGCCGGTGAAGACCTGTTTCCAAACGGTCTGAGCAAGCATGTCTGGCGACGCGACAACGGAATCAAGTGGGTGGGTACCACGCTCATTGAACTGGATAATCGCGCCTATCTGGCTGCTGCATCGCCCGCGCGCATGGATCAGCCGGCCTTGCTGAGCATTTTCGAAATGAACTCAACCGATAGCGGCAAACTGCGCTGCCAGTTTACATCTGGCTATAGTGTTCATGGGGAATAGCTGGTTCTATTCGCGATGTTTCGACCGACGAAACGAGGATACGATAAAGAATGAATGATCCACTCCAAGCCGTGATCTGGGATTTCGGAGGCGTACTTACCTCCTCTCCCTTCGAAGCGTTCAACCGGTACGAGGCCGAGCGCGGCCTGCCGAAGGATTTCATCCGCGGCGTGAATGCCGTGAATGGCGACACCAATGCCTGGGCAAAACTCGAACAGTCGAAAGTCTCCGGCGAGGAGTTCGATGCGCTGTTCCGCGCCGAAGCCGAAGCGCTGGGCCACAGCGTGCCGGGCAAGGATGTGCTGGGTCTCCTGTCTGGCAATCTGCGCCCGCGCGTCGTCGAGGCGCTGAAGCTCTGCAAGTCGAAGGTGAAGGTCGGCTGCATCACCAATAATGCCCCGATTGGCAAAGGCGCGTCGATGACGGACAGCGACGAGCGCGCTGCCGAGATCGCCAAGGTGTTCGACCTGTTCGATGAAGTCATCGAAAGCTCGAAGCTTGGCATCCGCAAACCGGATCCGCGTATCTATGCACTGATGTGCGAGGCGCTGGATGTTGATCCGAAGAACTGTGTCTACCTCGATGATCTCGGCATCAATCTGAAGCCGGCTCGTGCCATGGGTATGACGACGATCAAGGTGTTGAACGAAGCCCAGCTCCTGACAGACCTGGCCGAGGCAACCGGATGGGCGGTTCACGCATGACACTGCATCGTTTCGCCGGGGTGATCCCGCTTGTCCTGCTGGCAGCCGCCTGCGGGCAAGAGGCCCCGCGCGATACGGTGCGTGTGCAGGTCGAGCAGGCGCCGGATTACATGCGCACGGATGCTGTCACGGACAAAGGGTCCGTGCCGCTGACCGAGGCGGCGCAGGAGACGATTGACGAGCTGCGCGCCATCATCGCGTCAAACTCCCTGACGCGGCTGGCCCGCAAGGCTGACAGCCAGCCCGGCTTTATCTCGAATTTTGCAGGTGCGACGCATCGCACACACTGGGACTTGCTGCGCCGCACCGGCTTCGACCCGATCCTGCGTATGCAGGACCTGCTGGACGGGCCATATGGCACCAAGTCCGTGGCGGGCGAGACCTGGTATATCTGGCCTGACATGGCGGCGTTCGAGCCGGAACAGCTGCAGCCCGAACGGCTCAATTTCAGCCAGCGGGCTCGCCTGCTGGAACTCGTCGGCGAGAGCGGCATTGATCAGATAAGGGACGGCGACGGTTATCCCGGTGTTCGCATGGCGATCGCTGATGATGGTCGCTGGCTCTATTATGTTCACGAAATTGACGGCGAGGAGTAAGCGACATGGCAGACAAGATGGACGTCTCGAAAGCGCTTGAAAGCCTGAATGGCTGGAGCGCCTCCAGGGACAAGGACGATGCAATCTTCAAATCTTTCAAGTTCGAGGATTTCGCGACCGCTTTCGGCTTCATGAGCGCCGTGGCGACGCAGGCCGAGAAAGCCGATCATCACCCCGAATGGTTCAATGTCTACAATACCGTCGAGGTCACACTGACCACGCATGATGCGGGCGGTGTGACGTCGAAGGACATCGACCTCGCCAGGAAGATGGACGGGTTCGCGGCCAAGTTCGGCTGAAGGTCAGGCGCTCATCTTGGCGATGAAATCATCGATTTCGCTCATCGCATCGCGGTCTTCCGACTCGCGGCGCGCGGCAACTTCCGGTCCGATGGCCGACAGGCATTGCGACAGCGTGGCGATCAGCTGTCGCTCATCGATTGGCTTGGACACATAGTCAGCCATGCCGAGCGCCATGTAGCGTTCGCGGTCACCCGCCATGGCGTCGGCGGTGAGGGCGATGACCGGCACATTTGACCAGCTCTCGTCGCTCGCGCGGATCTGTTCTAGGGTCGCCGGACCATCCATTCCGGGCATGTGAATATCGAGCATGACGATATCGACCTTCGTCCGCGCAAGCATGGCGAGGGCTTCCTGGCCGCTGCCGGCTTCCACGACATTGAGGCCGGATGGTTCTATGAAGAGACGTGCCACACGGCGGTTGATACGATTGTCGTCCACGACGAGGGCTGTCTTGCCACGGAAATCCACGACCCGTTCGTCACGCGGGGGGTGAACCAGTTCAGGCCGGAACGAAACCGAGGATGATGGGCGGTCGCTCTCGACGCGCTTTGCCTCGAAGGTCAGCGTGAATATCGAGCCCTTGCCCGGCTTCGAAACCACGCTCACATCGCCCCCCATAAGGCGGGCGAGCTTGCGCGTAATGGCTAGCCCAAGCCCGGAGCCGCCATAGTTACGCGTCGTCGAACGGTCGGCCTGCTGGAAGTTCTGGAAGAGTTTTGCAAGCTGATCCTCGCTCATGCCGATGCCGGTATCGGATACATGGATCTTGATACGGACATTGTCCTCCTGGCTGCAATCCTCGCAGGTCGCGGCCACGATGACGCCTCCGGAGGACGTGAATTTGAGCGCATTGGAAACGAGATTGTCGACGCATTGGCGAAAGCGTACCGGGTCGAACTCGATGAAGGACGGGATATTCTTGTCGACGATAACGCGCAGGAACAGGCCCTTTTCCTCGGCCTTGGTGCGGTAGAAGCGCTCTGTACGCTTCAGCTTGTGGCGGAAATCATCCGTGATCGGGGTGATGTCGAGCTTGCCGGCCTCGATCTTGGAGAGGTCGAGAATGTCATTGAGCAGTGTCATCAATGATTTCGAGCAATCGAGGATCGCATCGACCATTTCGCGCTCATCGCCGCCGAGGTCGCGGTGGACCAGCGCCTGGGCCATGCCAAGGATGCCATTCAGCGGGGTGCGAATTTCATGGCTCATCGAGGCGAGGAATTCAGACTTTGCGGCGCTGGCCGACTGGGCTTCACGCTTGGCGTGGCGCAGTTTGCGCTCATGTTCGCGAATGTCCGAAATATCAGAGCTGAGACACAATATGGTGCCATCCGGCATCTGCGAAAACGTTGCTTTCACAAAACTGCCATCGATCGTCTGGACGTCAATGGTCCCGAAATTCAGCATCTCCGCAATGAGCTTGTCTGAATAGCCCTCAACGTCGAAGTTCGGCCGGTCTTTGACAATGCTCTGCGTACTTTTCAGCATCGCTTCGCGGGCTGACGTGCCTTCCGACAGATGCTGGTAGAAAACGGGGAAGTGCTTACGCGCCGTGTCGTTGACATAAATCAGGCTGAGATCGGCTGCGTGCAGGGCAAAGCCATTGTCGATGGTCGAGATGGCGTCGAGCATCTGGTCCAGGCTCAGTTTGAGTTGCTGTCTTTGCGGCACGGTGTTTCCCCTTATTTATTGCATGGGAAACTAACTGAACTTTCTTTAGAAATTCTTCACGCTAAAGGTGCGGCTGCGCCAACCTCAGCCTGCTTGACGCGGCCGCTGCAAACTGGAACTCAGTCGGCACGAAAATCCAGCAAATAAAGGGAGTGGCTGCTATGGGCCGAGTTTCAGGCAAGATGGCATTTATAACGGGCGGCGCGCAGGGCCTTGGCGAGGCGACAGCGTGGATGCTGGCGCGCGAAGGCGCGAAGGTCACGGTTACCGACGTGAATGGCGATGGCGCTGACAAGGTTGCGGCCGCGATCAATGCCGAGCTTGGCGAGGGCACTGCTTTCGCCTGGCAGCATGATGTGACCGACGCCGAGCGCTGGCAGGTGGTGCTGAAAGAGGCGCATGATGCAATGGGCGGCCTCAACGTGCTGGTCAATAATGCCGGCATCGGCTCGCTCGGTTCGGTCGAGGACGAAAAGTACGAAGTGTTCCGCAAGGTACAGGAAGTCGACGTCGACTCGATCTTTCATGGCTGCAAGTATGCGATCCCGCTGATGCGGGAGCATGGCCTTGGTTCGATCATCAATATCTCCTCGATCGCGGGCATCATCGCGAGTGGCAACTATATCGCCTACAACACCGCCAAGGCGGCCGTGCGCCACATGTCGAAATCCATCGCGCTGCATTGCGCGAAGACCGGCGGGCAGATCCGCTGCAATTCGGTGCATCCGGTGTTCATCAACACGCCCATCCTCGACCGCACGAAAGAAATGTTCGGTGAGGAGAAAGCGCTGGAGAAGCTCGGCCGGCAGATCCCGCTCGGCAAGGTCGGTGACCCGGATGATATTGCCTATGCGGTGCTGTACCTCGCCGCTGATGAAAGCAAGCTCGTTACAGGGATCGAGCTGAAGGTGGATGGCGGCATTTCCGCGATGTAGGCGGGCGATTTCTGCTTGCAGGATTTGCATGTTCATGTAATGTTCCAATCCTCAGCAAGGAGGATGGGACATGATCGGGTATGTGACGTTTGGCACGAATGACCTTCAGCGCGCGGCGAAATTCTATGATGCGATCGGCGCCGAGATGGGCGTCGGCCGCATGATGGATTTCGAGACGTTCATTGCCTGGGGCAAGCCTGGCGGCGCGGCAGGGGTGGCGGCAACCAGACCGTTTGATGGCAAGGCCGCGACGGTGGGCAACGGCACAATGGTCGCGCTCGAAGCCAAGGATGTTGCGCAGGTCCACAAGCTTTACGAAATCGCGCTCGCCAATGGCGGCAGCGATGAAGGCGCGCCCGGCCCGCGCGGCGAGGAAGGCTTCTATGCAGCCTATTTCCGCGATCCGGATGGCAACAAGCTGAACGCCTTTACCATGGCCTAGCCGGCACGGCGGCTTCCGGCGGTCATGACGTTGCGGCATTCTTGACCGTGTGCTGCGTTGGTTCGACACTTCCTCGCATCGTCTCGACAAGAAGACGGAAGGAGGAAACCATGGGCCTGACCATCACACCGCTAGAGGGCGCTGGCGCCGAGATTACCGGGATTGACCTCAAATCGCTCGAGGCGCGTGACTTTGACGATATTCGCGGTGCCTTCGCAGAGCATGGCGTCATCTTCTTCCGCGACCAGTCGCTCAGTGAGCGCGACCACATCGAATTTGCAGGGCGCTGGGGCGAGATCAATATCAACCGCTTCTTTGCCGCCCATCCCGACCATCCGGAGATCGCGATGGTGGCCAAGTATCCGGGGGATACGGATAATATCGGCGGCGGCTGGCACACCGACCATTCTTATGACGAGGAGCCGGCGCTCGGGTCTGTCCTGGTCGCACGGGAGCTGCCACAGACGGGCGGCGATACCTGGTTTGCCTCAATGTACCGGGCCTATGAGACCTTGCCGGACGCCTTGCGCGACGAGATCGAAGGGCTGAGCGCTGTTCATTCCGCGCAGCATATTTTCGGCGCGAGCGAGACATCCTATTACAGCCAGTCCGATGCGGGCCGGGGGCGTATCGGCAATGCCGAAGCGACTGAAACGCTCGTCGATGTTGTCCACCCGGTCGTCATCCGCCATCCGCTGTCGGGCAAGAAGGCGCTTTATGTGAACCCGGCCTTCACCACCGGCATCAAAGGCTGGAGCGCGGCAGATGGGCAGGCATTGCTGCACAAGCTGTTTGCGCATGTCATGGCCGGACACGGCTTCCAGCATCGCTTCAAATGGCGGCCCGGCAGCATTGCGATGTGGGACAATCGTTCAACCTGGCACTGGGCGCTGAACGATTATCAGGGCCAGAAGCGCATCATGCATCGCATCACGATAGAGGGTTGCCCCCTAAGCTGAGCGCCGCGGCCTCAGCACGAGCACGTAGAAGAGCAGGATCGCCATCATGCTGGCGCTCACAAAGAGCGGCAGGCGGTGCTCAGCTGAATAGAGCGTCGCGCCGAGCAGGGGGCCGAAGATGAAGCCGGAGGGCGGGGCCGCAGACAGCAGGGCCGCTGCGCCGCCTTGCTCATGGCGTTCGACAGACAGGCTGCCAAGCGCATTGGCTGCCGGTACGGCCAGCGCCGACCCGATGCCGACCAGCCCGAAGGCGAGGCACAGCGCATAAAACGGATGCAGCTGTGCGGCCCCGACATAGCCCATGGATATGCAGGCAAGGCCCGCGGGCAGGATGCGTTTCGGATCCGGCTTGAAGGGCTGCACATAGCCAAACTGAACGACGATCAGCGAGATCGACATGCAGGCAAACACGATGCCGGCCGCCTTGACGCTGGCTTTGCCGACCAGGCCGTACCGGTCCTCGATAAGCCAGGCGAGCGTCTGCTGGATCGCGCCGACGGCGACAAAATAGGCAAACAGGAAAGCCAGGTGCGGAAAGACGCGCGGGTCACGCATGCGCAGGGGTTTTGGCCGCGACGCCTCACGGTGGCCACGTGATTTCGGCAGGGTAAACGAGATGACGAGGCCAGCCAGCGCGCAGAAGCAGATCGATCCCCAGAGCGGGACGAGCGCGCCGAAATCGGCCAGCACGCTGGCACCGGCAGGGCCGAGGATAGAGCCGAGCCCCATGGCAGCGCCCAGCATCCCGAGCCCGCCAGCGCGGGTCATCGGTGTGGTGGCATCTGTCATCGCCGCCATTGAGGCTGGCTGCAGTCCGGGCGAAAGCAGGCCGAAAAACAGGCGCGTGAAGACCAGAAGGAAAAAGGTCGACATGCCTGTCACCACACTAGCAAGCGCGGCCTGGAGGGCGAACAGGAACATCATGTTGGTCGTGGCCATCGCCAGAAGCGAGAACACCATGATGCGCTTGCGCCCGAAGCGGTCTGCCCAGCGGCCCCATTGCGGGATCATCAGGGCATAGATTGCGGCTGACAGGGTGAGGATGCCGGCGACCTGTATCTCGGTCAGCCCGGCCTCCCGGGCGAGCGGCGCAACGACGACGAAATTGATCGTCATGCCGGCGCCCATGGCAATGCTGCCAAAGGCAATGGCGCTCTTCTGCAGCAGGGTCAGGGGCCGGAGCGGGGTGTCAGTGTCTTCCATGTCGCATGCCCCCTCTCGTTTTTTTGCCAGCCTGATTGGCTTTGGCGGGCCGGGCAAGATGGACGCAAGGGAAACTCTGTGTACGGCGTGCACGCTGCGCACGGTCCGCCGCGGCAATTCGCCGTGGGCAAAGGCGAAAGCGGCCCCCATATTGCACCGCAAGCACGAATGGGCTTAGTCAGGCCGAAACACTGGGAGTACAGATTTGCGCGCCGTTCTAGATATCGTCATGATCCTGCTGCAGCTCGGCATCTATGTGCTGATCGCGCAGGCCATCCTGTCCTGGCTGATCGCCTTCAACGTGGTCAATACGCGAAACCGGTTTGTCGAAGGGCTGTGGCGCATGCTGCACCAGATCACCGAACCGTTCTGCCGACCGATCCGGAATGCCTTGCCGAAAATGGGCGGCATAGATCTTTCGCCGCTCATCCTGATCCTGATCATCATCTTCCTTGAGCGCGTGATCATCTATTACGTCTATCCGAACGTCATCTGACCGCAGGCATGCGTGTTGCGGTCCGCCTCACGCCGAACGCCTCTGCCGACCGGATAGAGGGCAGGGTGGAGGATGATGCCGGGCGGGCTTGCCTCAAAATACGTGTGCGCGCCGTGCCCGAGGACGGGAAGGCCAATCGCGCCATTGAAAAACTGCTGGCGAAGACGCTGAAGCTCCCGAAATCTGCCGTCAGGGTGGTGACGGGGCAAACGAGCCGCATTAAGGGCGTCGATATCGACACTGAAACCGGCAGCGCCGCGGCGCGCCAGATCGCGGAGTGGATGGCCGATGGCTGAACGGATTGACGGAAAACAGGTCGCCGCCGATGTGCGCGAGAGGGTTACGGGAGCTGTGGCCACCCTGCCAGCCCAGCCGACGCTCGCCGTCGTCCTTGTCGGCGAAGACCCGGCCAGCCAGGTCTATGTCCGTAACAAGGTGAAGCAGACCGAAGAAACCGGAATGAGATCGCTGCATCATGTGCTGCCTGTCACGGCGAGCCAGAGCGACGTCGAGACGCTGATTTCCCAGTTGAATGAGGATGCGGACGTTGACGGCATCCTGCTTCAGCTACCCCTTCCGAAGGGCCTGGATGAGCAGCGCGCGATTGAATGCATCGCGCCAGCCAAGGATGTCGACGGGCTGACCGAAGCCAGCGCCGGGCGGCTGGTACTCGGCAAGGACGGCCTGCGGCCCTGCACCCCGACGGGCTGTGTCATCCTTGCCAAAAGTGCGCTGGGCGATGATCTTTCCGGCAAGCATGTCGTCGTGATTGGCCGCTCGATCCTCGTCGGCAAGCCAGCGGCGCTCCTGTTCCTTGCGGAAAACTGCACCGTCACCATCGCGCATTCGCGCACCATGGATCTGGCCGCGCTCTGCCGCACAGCGGATATTCTGGTGCCAGCTGTTGGCCGGCCGCAAATGGTGAAGGCCGACTGGGTCAAACCCGGCGCGGTTGTCATCGATGTGGGTATCAACCGGATCGATGCGCCGGAACGGGGCGAGGGCAAGACGCGGCTTGTCGGCGATGCGGATTTTGCCGGTTGCGAACCTGTGGCGGGGCATATCACGCCCGTGCCGGGCGGCGTCGGCCCGATGACCATTGCCTGCCTGCTGCGCAACACGGTGATCGCCGCGTGTTACCGCCGCGGCTGGGACATTCCGGACGCCCTTTAGCAGGATGGCAGACGGCGTTCGCGGCACGCAAGGCTATGCCGAGGAGGCGGATGATCTGTTCGTGCGCTATGAGAGTTTCGCGTTCGAGACGGTGCATGAGAGGGTCATGCCCTTCTATCCGCGCCCACCTGCGCACGTGCTGGACATTGGGGCAGGGACGGGGCGGGACGCGGGCTGGTTCGATAAGGCGGGCTATGGCGTTACGGCGGTTGAGCCTTGCGATGTAATGCGTGTGCGGGCCATGAAGCTGCATCCATCTCCAAGGATCAAATGGCTGGGCGACAGCCTGCCAGACCTCAATCTTCTGAAAGACCGCGCGGAGAGTTTTGATCTTGTTCAACTGTCAGCGGTCTTCATGCATCTTGACGCCGATGAGCGGCAGGTGGCGTTTCCGGTTCTGGCGGGCCTTGTGAAGCCCGGCGGGCGGCTTGTCCTGCTGGTGCGGCATGGGCCAGTGCCTGCGGGGCGATGCATGTTCGAGGTGCCTGTGGACGAGATGCTGGCGCTGGGGGCTGCGAGTGGTCTTGGTTGCCTGCACCAGGTCAAAAGCGACTCGGCTGGCGAAGCGAACAGGCGTGCAGGTGTGACCTGGATGAACTACGTCTTCGAGAAACCGTTATAGAGCCTGTCTGGCCGACGGGGCCTGACGAACCAGAGGAGCCGGAAATGGAAAAACCGCGTACATTCCTGGGGTGGGCCGGCCTGGTCTTCCTCCTGACCGTTGTGGCTGTCGTCGCGATGATTGCCGCCAGTATCGCTTTGGTCTTCGTGATCGGGGTTGCAGGTGTCGGGGCGATTATCTTCCTGCTTCTGCTGCTGGCGAAACGCGGCGGAGACAGCGATTCATGAGCCAGCCCTTCGAACCGCCGAAGACCGGTCTGTTCGAAACGCTGTGGAACGCCCAGTCCGGCCAGTGCGCCCTGTGCGGTGAGCCGATGCCCGCCTCACGCTTTGCCGTCGCCCATGCCTCTGTCTGGAAGAAGCAGCGCCCGACCTTCGACCATATCATCCCGCGCGCAGCGGGCGGTCCCGACACGCCAGCTAACCTGCAACTGGCGCATGCCCATTGTAACAAACGCAAAGGCAAGTCTCAGGCAGGGTCAGTCGGCCGGGACAGGACATAGGCCGCGCCGCAGAGGATGAGGCCGATCGCGAGGGCCATCCATGTCCAGCGGCCCCACAACAGGAAACTGCTGATGCCGCACGCCATGGCCATACCCGCCAGTGCGCCGGTCTTGGAGGTGCGGGACAGCGTTCCGCGTTCGAGGAATTGCTGGATGGGTGGGCCGAGTTTCGGACGGGCATATATCCAGTCGCGCATGGCCGGGCTTGACCTGGCAAAGCACAATGCGGCGACGATCCAGAATATGGTCGTCGGCCAGATCGGCAGGAAAATGCCGATCGCACCGAGGGCGAGAAACAGGAAGCCGAGCAGACGTGCGATCATTTTGAGGCTGCCGGGCTCCGCTCATTTAGCTGCTAGTGAAAGTTTCGCACAAAAATAGCGGGCCGCCCATCCTGTAATCGGAATTGGCGGCCCGGCCTCGATTGATGCTCGGCTTGATGCAGAGGCCTATTCGGCGGCCGTCTGCGGGGTTTTCTCTGTGACAGGCGCGGCGTTCGGCTTGTAGCCACCGTCGGCTTTCACCTTTTCCCAGGCCTTGCGAACACCGGCTTCATAGTCGGGGTGCACCTTTTTGAACTCGGCGAGCTGGCGCTCGCAGATGAACTCAGGCACCGCGCCCCAGGTGCCGGCTATGTTCATGAACAGGCGCTCTTTCTCGTCGGCTTCGAGGACTTTCTCGAACAGGACGCGGACCTGGCTGTAATCATCATGGCCGGTGCGGTGGTCATATCGCGCTGCATCGCCATGGATACGCAGTGGCGGTTCCTGGGCGGACGGCACCTCGACTGGTCCGTCGAACGAGTTTGGCTCGTAATAGGCGTTGGGATCTCCGCTTGCGATGCCGCCATAGACGTTCATCTCACCATCCTTGTGATAGTTATGGACAGGGCATTTCGGCCGGTTGACCGGGATCTGCTCATAGTGCGTGCCGAGGCGGTGACGGTGGGCGTCGGCATAGGAGAAGATACGGGCCTGCAGCATCTTGTCCGGGCTCCATGACACGCCGGGGACCGTGTTGGACGGCGAGAAGGCGGCATTCTCAATCTCAGCGAAATAGTTGTCCGGGTTCCGGTTGAGCTCGAAATAGCCGACATCCATTGGCGGGTAATCGGCATGCGGCCAGACTTTGGTCAGGTCGAACGGGTTGAAGTCGCACTGTTCGGCTTCGAGTTCGGGCATGACCTGAATCTGCATCTTCCAGCGTGGGAAGTCGCCGCTCTCGATCGCATTGTAGAGCCGCTCCTGATAGCCTTCCCGCGTCTTTCCGGTGACCTCTTCAGCTTCCGCATTGGTGTAGTGCTGGTGGCCTTGTTCGGTCTTGAAGTGGAACTTCACCCAGAAACGCTCTCCGGCATCATTCCAGAGCGAATAAGTGTGCGAGCCATAGCCGTTCATATGCATCGGCGAGGTCGGCAGCCCGCGATCGGACATCAGGATGGTGACCTGGTGCAGGCTTTCCGGGCTGAGCGACCAGAAGTCCCACATGGCGGTGGGCGAGCGCATATTGGTACGTGGGTGGCGTTTTTGCGTGTGGATGAAGTCTGCGAACTTGTACGGGTCACGCACGAAGAAGACGGGCGTGTTATTGCCGACGAGATCCCAGTTGCCTTCTTCAGTGTAGAATTTCATCGAGAAGCCGCGCACGTCGCGCTCATGGTCGGCAGCGCCGCGTTCGCCCGCAACGGTAGAGAAGCGCGAGATCATCGGCGTCCGGGCACCGGGCTGCAGGGCCTTGGCCCTTGTGTATTTCGAGATGTCGCCCGTGATGACCAGTTCGCCGTGTGCGCCCCAACCCTTGGCGTGGACGGTGCGCTCTGGGATGCGTTCGCGGTTCTGGTGAGCGAGCTTTTCGATCAGCTGATAGTCCTGCATCAGGATCGGGCCGCGTTCACCGGCGGTGATCGCATCCTGGTTGTTCGGCCATGGCGCACCGGCCGTGGTAGTCAGTTTCTTTTTCTCGTCTGTCATGGGGAAGCTCCTTCTAGCGGTTAAGAAGGGAACGCGGCATGCAGGCGAACCTATCCATTGAGAATGGGCCATGCGCCGATAGGTTTTATTGATGGGCGGCGATGGCCTCTGCGCAGGCGGCTGCGGATGCCCATGCCCACTGGAAGTTATACCCGCCGAGCCAGCCGGTGACATCGACGCACTCGCCGATGAAATAGAGGTTCGGTGTGTGTTGGCTTTCCATCGTCTTGGAGGAAAGCCCGGCTGTGTCGACGCCGCCTGCCGTTACTTCGGCGGTGCGCCAGCCTTCAGTGCCGGTCGGGGTGATCCGCCAGCGCTTCAGCGCGGTCTCGATGGCATCCATGTCGCTGTTGGAGAGATTGGCCAGTGTCTTGGTGGCCGGCACGCCTTTCCAGGTCGCGGCATATTGGGCAAAGCGCGATGGCAGGATGGAGCCAAGCCAGGTCGACAGGGCTGTCTTCGGGGACTGGGTGCGCGCGTCCTGCAAGGCGTCGCGGATGGAGATACCAGGCGCAAGGTCGATCTCGATCGCTTCGGTCTCGTTCCAGTAGGCGGAGACCTGCAGCATGGCCGGGCCGGAGAGGCCGCGATGGGTGAACAGCATCGCTTCACTGAAGCGCGGACCGTACACAGCGCCGGCATCGACAGGGCAGGACACGCCCGAGAGATCTGCGAACTGGTCTTTCAGCACACCTGAGAAGGTGAATGGCACCAGCGCGGGGCGTGTCGGGATGATGTCATGGCCAAACTGGCGGGCAAGCTCATATGCGAAAGGGGTCGCGCCCATCTTTGGGATGGACAGGCCGCCCGTGGCGACAACGACATTGCGCGCTTCGAAGTGTCCGGCAGAGGTGTCCACGGCAAATCCCGAATCAGTCTGGTCAACCGAATGGATGCTGGTGTCGAGTTTCAGCTCGCCGCCGGCGGCATCCAGCTCGTCCAGCAGCATCTGGATAATGGCACCGGCGCGCTGGTCGCAGAAAAGCTGGCCGAGTGTCTTTTCGGTCCAGCTCAGCTGGTAGCGCGCGACGAGGTCACAGAAATCCCATGGCGTGAAGCGGGCCAGCGCCGACTTTGCAAAGTGTGGATTGGCCGAGATGAAGTTCTGCGATGTGGTGTGGATATTGGTGAAGTTGCAGCGTCCACCACCGGAGATGCGTACTTTCTCGGCGGGCTTTGCCGCATGGTCGAGGACCAGGACGGATTGGCCGCGCGCGCCAGCACGGGCGCCGCAGAACAGGCCGGCGGCGCCAGCGCCTAGAATAATCGTGTCAAACCTCTGAGCCAGAACGTAAATTCCTTAAAAAGTCTCAATCCTGCCCTGTTGGCGGCATAGCAAACTCCTGTAAAGGTAGCAGGTTCAGACCGGGAGGATCGACAATGAACGGCCGCACAGTACGGGCTAGGGGTTTTGTTCTCGCTGCATTGATATCGGTCGTGGCCGCATGTGGGGGAGGAGGCGACGATCCAACGCCCGTGCCGCCGGAGGAAGTTGGCGGTGAGATTGTCGAACGCTCCCGTTCAGACCAGGTCGCTGCGGAACGCCGCGAGAAAGAGCGCCAGCGCCTGCTTGCGGCAGAAGAAAACAAGTTCGTCTATTTCCGTTATGCGCCCGATACGAGTGGCGAAGCGCCGCGCGCCTGCCTGGTTTTTTCCGCCGCACTCGACCCCGACACCGACTATGCCACCTACATCAAGATGCGCCCGGCCGTGCGCCCCGCCTATAATGTCGATGGGCGTGAGCTGTGCCTTGAGGGGCTCGATTTTGCCCGCGCCTACACAGCAACCATCCTCGAAGGCCTGCCGGCCGATGATGGCCGCACGATCGAGCGCGAGGAAGACGTCCAGATCAGCTTTGAGGACCGCCCGGCCTATGTCGGTTTCAAGGGCTCTGGCGTCATCCTGCCACGCGACAATGCAGACGGACTTGCGATCGAGACGGTGAATGTCGATGCGGTGAAGGTCACTGTGTACCGCGTCAATGACCGCGCCCTCGCTTTCAAGAAGATCAGCCAGGGCGAAGAGGCCCCACAAGGGCGCTATTCCTACCTTTATGGTGAAGAAGACCCGCGCGATGTCTCGTCGGAGGTCTGGTCCGGCTCGATGAAGATCGACGCGGAAACCAATGCGCCGATCACGACTGTCTTTCCGCTGCCAGATGTGATCGGGACGCTGCAGCCCGGCTCCTATTTCGTGGAAATCGAGGATGCCAAGGAGCTTGACCGTTATGAAGGCCCGGCCGCCTCTGCGCGCCGCTGGATCATGCTGACAAATCTCGCGCTGACGGCCTATCGCGGTGAAGACGGGCTCGATGTGACACTGCGGTCGCTACAGGATGGTGAGGTGCTGCCGAATACGCGCGTGCAGTTGATTGCCTACAATAATGAAGTGCTCGGCGAAGCGCAGACCGGTGATGACGGCCGTGTCCGCTTTGGCGCACCACTGCTGAATGGCGCAGGCAATAGCGCGCCGCGCATGGTGATGGGCTTCGGTGCCAAGGGCGACCTTGCCGTGCTCGACCTGACGCGCGCGCCGGTTGACCTGTCGGAACAGAATACAGCGGGTCGCACCACGCCCGGCCCGGTCGACGGCTACATCTATGCCGATCGCGGCATCTTCCGTCCCGGCGAGACCGTGCACCTGACCGCGATGATGCGGACACGCGCGGCCAATGCGATCAAGAATCGTGCAGGCAACCTGATCATCTACCGCCCGAACGGACTGGAAGCTGACCGGATGCGCTTTGGCGGTGCAGAAGGCGGTGCGGTGCAATGGGATTTCGATCTCACCAAGAGTGCCTCGCGGGGCATGTGGCGGGCCGTGCTGGAAATCGATGGCGCGGGCGAAGCCGGCTCGATGCGTTTTGCGGTTGAGGATTTTGTACCGCAGCGGATCGCGGTCGAGCTTGAAGCTGAAGAGGATGCTGTGCTGCGCGCTGCCCAGACGCGCGACATCATTGTCGATTCGCGCTTCCTCTACGGTGCGCCGGGCGCTGGCCTGACGGTCCAGGCACAAGCCCGGGTCGAGTATGATCCGAGCCCGTTCAAGGCATTCGACGGCTATGAGTTTGGCCGCCATGATGAATATTTCGGCGAAGAGATCATCGAGCTGGACCCCCAGACGACCGATGGGGCGGGCAAGTCTGTCCTGCGCCTGTCGCCCGGCAGCCGCGGTGCCAATGCCGACCGGCCGCTGCGCCTCAACACGAATGTCAGCGTGCTTGAACCCGGTGGCCGCGCGGTCACCGAGAGCGTGCGCATACCTTACCGCCCGCGCGACCTCTATGTTGGTATCAAATCGGATTTTGACGGCCGCGCCAAGGAAGGCGAGGAGACCCGCTTCGAACTCGCCGCCGTCAATGCCGACGGGGCGATTGTCGAGACCAAGCTGAACTGGAAAGTCATCGAGATTGACTACCATTATGACTGGTACCGGGAAGACAGCCAGTGGCGCTGGCGCCGCTCGCGCACGGTGCGTACCGTTAATGAAGGCGTTGTCGATACAGGCGGCACCACGCAGGCGATAAGTGTCGATGGCCTCGACTGGGGCGAGCATGAGCTGATCGTCAGCGCAGAAGGCTCGACCGCCGAAGCCAGCAGCGGCTTCTATGTCGGCTGGGGCGGCTATGTCAGCGATGAAGGCGTCGAAGCGCCTGACCGCGTACAGGTCATCGTCGAGGACCAGAAAATCGTTGCCGGCCGGCCTGCCGCTGTCACCGTTATCCCGCCCTATAGCGGCGAAGCGCAGATCGTGGTCGCGACGGATGAGGTGCTGTGGGTCGAGACGCGTGAAGTCTCCGCCGAAGGCACCCAGTTTACCCTGCCGGTGAATGCCGACTGGGGCGAGGGCGCCTATGTCCTCGTGAATGTCTATACCCCGCGTGACCCGGTCGTGCAGTCCAAGCCGCGCCGTGCTGTCGGGGTTGGCTATGTGCCGCTCGACCTTGAAGACCGAACCTTTGATGTTGCGATCGATGCGCCGGAGCTGGTGCGTCCGCGCCGTGAGCATACGGTTGAGGTGGATATTGGCGGTGGCCCGCGAGAGCATGTCTACCTGACGCTTGCTGCGGTCGATGAAGGTATCCTGCGCCTGACCAAATTCGAAAGCCCCGACCCGGTCGACTACTTCTTCGGGAAGAAGGCGCTCGGCGTTGAAATCTATGATGATTATGGCCGCCTGCTTGACCCGAACATGGGGCTCCCGGCGGAAGTGCGCACCGGGGGTGACCAGCTGGGCGGAGAGGGCCTCACCGTGGTGCCGACAAAAACCGTCGCGCTGTTCTCAGGCCTGGTCGATGTCGGCCGGTCCGGCACGGCGAAAGTCACTTTCGATGTCCCTGACTTCAATGGCGAACTGCGCCTGATGGCGGTTGCCTGGTCGGACACCGGCCTTGGGTCTGCCAGCCAGTCACTCACCGTGCGGGACCAGGCTCCGGCGGACCTCATCCTGCCGCGTTTCATCGCGCCTGGAGATGAAGCCCTTGCCACGGTCAGCATCGACAATATCGAGCTTGAAGCTGGCACATTCACCGCTGAGCTTAATGCGACGGCACCGGTCGAGGTCGCCGCGACAGAGGTGTCGCGTTCCATCCCGAACGGCCAGCGCATTGACCAGGGCATGCGGTTCACCGCCGATGAAACGGGCATTGCCCGCCTCCGGCTCAGTGTCGACGGGCCGGAGAACTATTCGGTCGACCGGCAATACATGATCCAGTCGCGCTCGCCCTACCTACCCGCCACCGAGATATCGACGGCGTTGATGGAGCCCGGCGACAGCTGGACGATCCCGGATGACCTGCTGGCCAATTACCTGCCCAATACAACGGACGTCTCGATCACCTTCTCCAGCCTGCCGCTGGACGCCAACGCGCTCTATTCCTCGTTGGCGAGCTATCCCTATGGCTGCACCGAACAGACGGTGAGCGTCGCGATGCCGCTGCTCTATTCAGAAGACCTCGTTGCAATGGGCGCCGATGACCAGTCGCAAGGCCCGGCCCGCGAACAGGTGCAGCTCGCGGTTGCGCGTATTCTCAACCGCCAGTCAGGCGATGGTGCCTTTGGCCTGTGGAGCGAGGGCGACCGCAATGCTTCGCCTTGGCTCGGTGCCTATACGGCGGACTTCATCTACCGCGCCAGCGAGGCTGGATATGAAGTGCCGCAGGTTGCCCTCGACCGGGCCTATGAGTCGATGCGGACAATTGCACAGGGCGATGCCTGGCGCATCTATGGCTATGATACCGATGTGTGGGAAAGCCGCTGGCATTCGGACACTGAAGACAAGCTGATGCGCCGCGCCGCGCCCTATGCGCTGTATGTGCTGGCCAAGGCTGGCAAGGCTGATGTCAGCCGCCTGCGCTACCTGCATGACCGCGAACTCAGCAAGATCGAAAGCCCGCTGGCACGCGCTCACCTTGCTGCGGCGCTGTCCTATATGGGGGACCGTTCCCGCGCCAGGAGCGCCTTCGATGCCGCTGAGGAAGCGCTGGGCTATACCAATGATGGCGACTATTACCAGACACCGCTGCGCGACCTGACGGGCATCCTCGCCCTGGCGGCGGAAACCGGCTTTAACGATCATGTGGCCCGGCTGGCTGAAAAGCTCGGCCAGGACGCGCCTGACCCGAGCGAGCTGACCACGCAGGAGAAGGCATTCGCCCTGCTGGCTGTCGACGCAATGACGCCGAATGATGAAGGTTTGCGCCTCGAGGTGAGCGGGCTTGGCCGGGGTCATAACAACAAGCATCGCTACATCCTCACAGAGGAGCAGGCCCGTAGCGAAGCCAGCTTCGAGCTGACGGAACGCTCAGTGCCGATGTTCCGCACCGTGATGGTGCGTGGCACGCCGTCGACACCGCCGCGCGCTGTCTCGTCGAAGCTGCGCGTCCAGAAAGTGATCCGCACGATGAGCGGCAAGTCGGTTGACCTTGCCGATATCGACCAGGGCGAGCAGTTCATCGTTTCAGTTGTTGTAACGCCTGAACAGAAGCGCACCAATCCGGTCATCATCGCTGACCTGCTGCCGGCGGGTTTCGAGATCGAGACCGTGCTGAAGCCGGCTGACGGTGACCGTGAGAGCGATACGGACGGGGCGTTTGCCTGGGTCGGCAAGATCGACCAGGCCGAGACCGCCGAAGCGCGCGATGACCGTTTCATCGCCGCCATTGATGTGCGCGATGTGCCGGTTCGGGTGGCCTATGTCGTTCGAGCCGTGACACCGGGCAGCTTTGCCATTCCGGGTGTGACGGTGGAAGACATGTATCGCCCCGACGTGTTCGCGCGCTCGGCGCCTGGCCGTGTCACCATTGATACAGCGAGCGCGGCCACGGGCGGTCAGAGATGATCTGGCTGAAGCGGTCTGCAATTGCCATTGCGGCATTGCTGGCCGCTGTCCTGCTGCTGGACCGCGTTTTCCCGCCGCCACTGGAGCGTGGCGAGACGGTTTCGATCCTGGTGTCGGACCGCAATGGAAAGCCGCTTCGCGCCATTCCGACGCCGGACAATTACTGGCGGTTCCGCGCCGACCTGGACGAGATAGACCCGGTCTTCATCGAGGCGCTGCTGGAGGTTGAGGACCAGCGCTTCTGGCACCATGGCGGCGTCGACTGGACCGGCATGGTCCGCGCCGTGTGGAGCTCGGCAAAGGCGGGGCGTATCGTCTCTGGTGGATCTACGATCACCATGCAGACCGCCCGCCTGCTGGAGCCGCGGCCGCGTACCGTCCCGTCCAAGCTGATCGAGATGTTTCGCGCCCACCAGATCGAGGCGCGGCTTTCAAAGCGCGAAATCCTCGAACTTTACCTGACGCTTGCGCCCTATGGCGGCAATGTCGAGGGCATCCGCGCGGCGAGCTGGCGTTATTTCGGGCGAGAGCCGAACCGCCTGTCGGATGACCAGATTGCGCTGCTGATTGCCTTGCCGCAAAGCCCGGAAGTGCGCCGGCCGGACCTGCGCCCGAAAGGGGCTGATGCGGGGCGCAAGGCCATTGTCGCCAAGCTTGAGCGGCTCGGTTATCTCGATCACGCCCGCGCCGAAGAGGCCCGCACCTCCCAAATGCCGACGGGCGATTATGCCTTCCCGGCCCGCGCCTGGCACGCCACGGCACGCGCTGCACGGGATGCGAAAGCTGATGTCGTCTCGACACTCGATGCGCGCCTGCAGGCTGAGCTTGAGGGCCTCGCGCTCGAACATGCAAAGGAGTTTGGCCATGGCACGCAGGTCGCCATCCTTGTTGTCGACATTCCGGGCCGGGCGGTGCGGGCGTCTGTCGGCTCGGCCTCGCGGGACTTGCCCGGCGGCTGGCTAGACCTGACGGCGCAGGCGCGCTCGCCGGGCTCGACGCTGAAGCCTTTCATCTATGCCATGGCGTTTGACGATGGGTCGGCCGCGCCGGATACAAAAATATCCGACCTGCCAAAGCGTTTTGCGTCCTACCAGCCTGATAATTTTGACCGGATGTTCCGCGGTGACGTGCGCGTGTCGGACGCCCTGCAACATTCACTGAATGTGCCGGCGGTGCTGGCGCTGGACCGGATCGGGCCGCAGCGCTTTGCCGCGACGCTAGCCCTTGCCGGCGCACCGCCGCGCATTTCGAAGGGCGCTGACCAGGGGGCAGGGCTCGCGCTGGCCCTCGGCGGGGCAGGGCTGACCGCCCGAGAACTGGCTGTTCTTTATGCCGCGCTTGGTGATGACGGCCACGCCAAGCCGCTGGCCTGGACAAAGCAGGAGCAAGACCGGGTATCGGCAGCGCGCGGTTACAGGCTGATGGGGCCGGACAGCGCCGCGAAAATCCTGCGGATCCTGAAGAATGCGCCCACACCGGAAGGCCGTATGCCGGGACGTCTTACGGCGAACGCCCCGCAGATCGCGTTCAAGACGGGCACGTCTTATGGCTTTCGCGATGCCTGGGCGGCAGGCGTCTCTGGCGATCATGCGGTTGTGGTCTGGGTCGGCCGGGCCGATGGTGCCCCGCGGCCAGGCGCGACCGGGCGGGACACAGCCCTGCCAATCCTGTTCGAGGTGGCTGACCGCGCCACCTATCATCTGGGCGGCGATGGCGGAGCGAAATCCCGCCTGATGACAGAGCAATCGGCCGAGGTAAAAGGTGCCCTTCAGCGCTTTGGCAACAAGCATAGCGCCCCGCAAATCCTGTTCCCGCCGCGCGAGGCTGAGCTCTGGTCCGGCGAGGTGAATGGCCAGGCGGCGCGGCCTTTCGTTCTGGCTGGACGCGGCGACGGCAAGCTGAGCTGGTATATCGACGGCGAACCGTGCGCGACCGATGATGCCGGCCTGCCTGTGTGGGCGCCGGAGCGCTCTGGCTTCTATGTTGTCAGCGCCGTGGATGAAGCCGGCCGGCAATCAAGGGTGCGTGTCCGGGTTATCGGCGCGCCAGCCGGATAGATAAAAGCCCGGCAGGTTCACGCCTGCCGGGCCTTGTTTTCATGGCTTCAAGAGCGATCAGGTCCAGGGATTGAAGCGCGTCTTCGGGCGGGTAGGCGGGGCAGGCTCTTCTTCAACCTGCTGCTCCTCTTCGCCATCTGCGCTGACCAGTGACAGGGCTTTTTCCGGGGCCTCGACCGTTTCCTGTGGCGCGACGGCGTCGACGTCCTCAGCCGAGGCCGGTGTTTCCATCAGGGAGGCAGCCTGGTCGGCGGCGCTGTTCACATCGAGTCCGGACACGTCAGAGACATCCGAGGCAAAATCGCCCGGATCGGCGTGTGGAAAGTCATCCGTGGCATCAATGATAACATGAGCCTGGGACACAGATTCAGCCGGACGCGCTGTCTCCGCAGGCTTTGGCGGCGATGGCTGGAACGCATAGGATTTTGTGCCAAAACCAAGACCGGCACTGAGGCCACTCAGCGACAGGTCGGCTGTGGGGCGGGGCGTTTCGGACTCTTCGCCGGCCGGTGGTGTGTCATCTGACGACACGGACAGGGCATCGTCAGCCTTGATGTCTGCGTCCTCAAGCGTCGGGAAAGCTGAAATATTGTCGTCTTCAGACGCCGCTTCCGGTTCTGTTCCGGCCATGGCGGCGACGGGGTCTTCTGTGTCGGCTGTCACGTCGATAGCCTCATCCGGCAAGCTCATGCTGCTGGAAGCGGCGCCGAGTTCGGATTCGATCTCATCATCGGCGGGGGCTTCGTCTGACGCGTCAGCGCCAGCCGCTTCGATGCCACCTGCACCGAAAGGCACATAGCGCACATTGCTGACCGTTGCGGCGATGACCGGTTCGATGGTCTCGGGGGTGATCGTTTCCGGTTCAGAAGTTTCAGCTTCAACGCTTTCGGTTTCAGCGCTGTCTGCCGCAAATGTCGTGATGTCTTCTTCTGCTTCGGCCTCTGGTTCAGGCGTTGTCTCAATTTCTGTCGTTGTGAAAATTTCTTCCGGAACGTCGGCGTCGTCGCCTGCTGCAGGAGTGTCTTCAAACGGGCTGTTTACAGGCGCCGATGCTGCTTCTGTCGAATTGGACCGAATGGCGCTCCAGGCCGGTGCCAGCGGCGCTGGTTCATCCGCCGCTACGTCAGGGCTTTCAGTCATCTCCGCCGTGGCCGGTTCGGGCGCGGCAGCTGTTTCAATCTCATCGCTCGGCGCTTCGGCGGCTTCGAACGTGTCGTCTGCCACCTCGTCGACAAAGTCCTCGACGCTGTCAGCTTCGGTCTCGATCGGGCCGGAGGAGGCATCCGCAATCTCGTCGGTGTCCTCGTCGAACTGGGCCGACTGCGCGTCGTCCGGCGTAACGGAGAAGGATGGCATCGGCGTCGCGGCAAGCACGTCGTCAGCGGCCTCGTCGGCCTCTGGCGTGTCTGGTTCGCTGGTCAGGCCCGTGTCGGTGTCAGTGTCAGTGTCCGCGGAGGCAAACTCCGTTGCGGCTGCGCTTTCCTGTGGCCGGTTCACTTCATCCGCGAGGCGCGCGACGGCGCCGCTGACATCATCTTCGTCGGTATAAGTGTCCGCAGATCCTTCCGGCTGGACGAACGCAGCTTCCTCATCGTCGGCTTCGATATCTTCCGGTTCGAGCAGGGCCGCTTCAGGCACGCTGACATCGACAAGGTCTTCGGACATTTCGTCAGTCGATGAGGTAAACGCTGTTTCAGCTTCAGTTTCGGTTTGCGGCTCGGTTTCAGTGTCGGCTTCGAGGGGTTCCTCGGCAACCGCGTCAGGGCCAACAGGCGTTTCGGCATCGGCCTCCACCGCGGCTGGCGCATCTTCGTATGCTTCAGCTTCGGTTTCGGAAAAAGTGTCCGTGTCTGCTTCGCCTGGCGTTTCAACAACCGCGTCCGGGCCGATTGTTTCGGCTTGTGCGGTTTCGGCTTCCACTTCTGTCGTTTCCGGCTCTGGCAGAGTTTCCGGCTCAGGCGCTTCAGCTTCGGTTGTAACCGCCGGTGCGATGCCGCTGGCGAGCAGGGCCGTCTCATCGCCTGAATCCTCGATGGTGGCTTCGCCCTCCCCGGTATCTTCTGTCTCGTCGGCTGCCTCTTCGGTGATGTCCGTCCCGGCTGCGATCGAGGCGGCGTCCAGTCCCGCGGCGGCTTCTTCGTCGCCGAGCCCGGCCAGCAGCGTGTTGATGGCTGCTTCGGTACCGCGGGCTTCGCGGCAGGCATTGCGCGCAATCGAGGCGACGAGGTCGCCATAGGTCGCGCCATCCTTGTGCGGGGCGCTGTTCAGCAGGGCGGCCGACGCATCTTCAAGTGACTTGCCATTCGCCGTGGTGAGCAGGACACGCGGCGGCTCGGCCGTCAGGCTGACAACATAGCCTTCCGTCGCATACAGCACATCGCCATTGTCTTTCTCGATCCAGTCAATCTTCTTCTGGGCCGTCATGGCGGCAAGGCGATCAATCAGCTTTTGGGTCGAAGGATGAAGCATCGGGTCGTGTCCAGCTCTGTTTAAGTCCTTGGGGTCCAGTTCCACTTAACCCCTCTGACGCGAATGTTCAAAGTCGCGGGGCCGCAGGAATTATGAAATTGTGGTCAGATCACAACAAGCAGGCAATGATATGACAGTGCCTATGCGAATTTCAGCAGGGCAATATCGGCCGGACGTCTTTGCACCGGCCTGTTTCGCCCCAGATCTGGCGACAGTCTCACAGTTATGAGGACAATGTTCTGGCTCAGGATACAATGATTCGGATGGGGGTATTTGCGGGCGTGTTCGTCGCATTGGTCGCAATGGAAGCGTTCTTTCCGAAACGCCGGCCAGCCCTGCCACGCAAGGCGCGCTGGCCCGGTGCAGGTATAATCTTCATTGCTGGCGCCGTATTGGGGCGGCTTGTCCTGCCGGCCGGGCTTGCCGGTGCGGCGATCTGGGCAGATGGACTGGGCCTCGGCGTGTTCAACCTGCTCGAAGCGCCGCTCTGGCTGGTCGCGATTGTATCACTGGCCGTGATGGATCTTGGCGTCTGGACACAGCATGTTGCCATGCATCGTGTCCCGCTCCTGTGGCGGATGCACCGGGTCCACCATTCTGACCCTCACATTGATGTGGTCACGGCGCTTCGGTTTCACCCGGCAGAAATTCTCGTCTCGCTTGCATGGAAAGCGGCCTTTGTCGTGGCGTTCGGCATACCCGCCTGGGCCGCATTTGCCTTCGAAGTCACGCTCAACGCCTTCGCCCAGTTCAATCATGCCAACTGGGCCATGCCGCAACCGTTTGACCGGATATTGCGACTGGTCGTGGTGACGCCCGACATGCATCGCGTGCATCATTCGACAGACCCCGTTGAATCGAACCGTAATTTCGGCTTCTGCCTGTCTGTCTGGGACCGGCTGTTCCGGCTCTACAGGGCGCAGCCAGCCGCGGGCCATAAAGACATGGTGATCGGGCAGGAGACCTGGCGCAGCGCTGACGCGCAGGCGCCGTTCAACCTGCTTCGCCAACCGCTGCGTTCGCCGGATCAGCCCTGATTATAAGCGGCTTTCACATCCGCAATATCGCGCAGGAAGTCTTTCACAGGGTCACCATCGGCGGCTGAAAGCTCCGAGCGGAAGCCCTGCACCGTGCCATCAGGCGCGACGAGCAGGTAGCTTGGCGTCCAGGCGATGTTCAGTGTTTCACGCATCGACGCATCGGCGTCGAGCAGGGTGGGGTAGGAATAGCCCTTCTCGTCGAAATAGGCCTGCACCGTGCCATAGCGGCCAAACGCATCATCGACCCGCGCTGCGCTTGGTGGGGTGTGGATGGACAGGAAGGTGAGGTCCGGATCCTGGGCGATGGCGCTGGCCAGCGCGGCAACATAGGGCGCATCGGCCATACAGTCCCCGCACCACAAACCCCAGACATCTATGACGGTCCACTGTCCATCGAGCTGGTCGGAGCTGAAAGCCTCGCCCGATACCATACTGCCTGAGAACCCGGGCAGGGCCTCTCCCAGGAATTCATAGGTGAAGGGCCGGCCATAGTCATCGCGTGGCACGTCGCCGTCCTTGGTTTCGGCAGAGGCAGGCACGGACATGCCCGGCGTGATGAAACCGGTCGCATCTGCGGCCCCGTTCGTCGCGCCGTCACCGCCGCTGCAGGCAGCAACAAGCGAAAGGGCAGAGGCGGCGATCAGCGTGCGGATCATATGGCAGTCCTTTTGAAAGCAAATCAGGGTAAGAAGGTAAGTGCGCGTTTCCATAAGAAAAGCCCCGGCGCGGGCACCGGGGCTTAACTCAAGCAATAGGCAGGCTAAGGCTCAGCCGCCGGCGCCTGGGGCGCGGGTCTGCAGGGCGTCCCGCTGAATGTCCGACGTGTAGCCCTGGCTAGACTTGGTCTGGGCGGCCCATGCTGCGCGCGTGGCGCAGATCTCACGCGGCCGTACCGACCCGATCCGGTCTTCCCGGCGGCAGACTTCCTCATCAGGGTCGTGGCCCTGCTGAATAATGTCGGCGCGGATTTCAGGCGTGATCTGAACGACCGTCCCTTTCTTGCGCGCCTGGTATTCAGCACGTTGCTCGTCCGACATGCAGGCCGTCGCCAGCAAGCCGATGATTGCGACAGATGCCAGGACTGTCATTCGCTTCATGTCATTCTCCGCACAATTGCTGCCCGGTCAGGCGTCTAGCTATAGATTTCGAACAGGCCAGCAGCGCCCATGCCGCCGCCGACACACATGGTGACAACGCCCCATTTCGCGCCGCGGCGCTTGCCCTCGAGCAGGATGGAGCCGGTGCAGCGTGCGCCGGTCATGCCGAATGGGTGGCCGATGGAGATCGAGCCGCCATTCACATTGTACTTCTCAGGATCGATGCCGAGACGGTCACGCGAGTAGAGGCACTGGCTGGCGAAAGCTTCGTTGAGCTCCCAGAGGTCGATATCGTCGACTTTCAGGCCATGACGCTCAAGCAGGCGCGGCACGGCGAAGACAGGGCCGATGCCCATTTCGTCCGGGTCGCAACCGGCTACGTTGAAGCCAACAAAACGGCCAAGCGGCTCAATGTTCTGCTTCTTGGCTTCTGCTGCTTCCATGACGACCACGGCGGCAGCGCCATCAGACAGCTGCGAAGCGTTGCCTGCGGTGACATACTTGCCTTCCTTGACCTGCTGGCCGCCGGAGAAGACGGGCTTCAGGCCGGACAGCGATTCAAAGGTGGTGCCTGGGCGGTTACAGTCGTCGCGGTCGGCGGTGACGTCCTGATAGGTTTCTTCGCCGGTTTCCTTGTTGACGAGTTTCATCCGCGTCTTCAGCGGGACGATCTCTTCAGCCATATGACCAGCCTGCTGGAAGGCAGCGGTGCGCTTCTGGCTTTCGGCGGAATACATGTCCTGGGCTTCACGCGACACGCCATAGCGCTCAGCGACGATTTCGGCGGTTTCGATCATGGTCATCCAGATCGCTGGCCACTCTTTCATCAGCTTGTCTTCGGTGTAGCGGAACGTGTTCATGTGACCCGAACGCGAAACCAGCGACAGGCTCTCGACGCCGCCGCCAATGGCGACCGATGCGCCTTCATTGGTAACCGTGTGTGCGGCATTCGCGATGGCCTGCAGGCCGGACGAGCAGAAACGGTTGATGGTGGCGCCGGAGGTGGTCGACGGGCAGCCAGCCCACAGGGCCGCATTGCGCGCGACATTGTGGCCGGTCGCGCCTTCAGGCTGGGCCGCGCCGAGGAAAACATCCTCGACCTGGGCCGGATCTATGCCGGCGCGTTCCATCGCGCTCTTGATGGCATGGCCGGCCATTGTGATACCGTGTGTGTCGTTCAGCGCGCCGCGACCAGCTTTGGTCAGCGGTGTGCGGGCTGTGGATACGATGACAGCTTCTCTCATGTTCAGTCTCCTCCAAAGGCTTTGGTTTGTTGCGGCGCAACCTAACGGGGGGAACAAGGATGCGCTAGCCCCATTTGTGTAGTGTTGATCATGCCGATGTGCTTGCAGGCATGAGACAAATACATTTGCCGCAAATGGCAGGAAGGACGATCTGGATGCCTACGGGAAAACGCGGTGATATCGACAAGCTGGCCGAGCTGCTGGACTCCAAGTTCCGGCTGCCGGGAACAGGGTTCCGCTTTGGTCTCGATTCCCTGATTGGTCTCATTCCTGGCGTCGGGGACGCGATCACTGGCGGGCTGGGCCTGTGGATCATTCACCGGGCGAGGCAGGAGGGCGCGTCAGGCTTCCTGCTTGTCCGCATGGTCTGGAACCTGCTGGTCGACATGGTGCTGGGGGCGATCCCGTTGATTGGCGACATCTTCGATTTTGCATTCAAGTCGAACACCAAGAATGCGCAATTGCTGCAACGCCATCTCGACAGGCATGAAGCCCGGCAGGCCTCGGCCTAGCGCTGGCTGGCGCGCCGCAATATAATGTAGCCCGCACCTGAACCCGTCGGAGCCTGCCATGATCTCGTTAGAGCATACACGGATGTTTGCGGCCTATAATCACTGGCAGAACAATAGCCTGTATCATGCGGCTGACGGCCTGACAGACGCAGCGCGGCTCGCCGATCGCGGCGCGTTTTTCAGTTCCATCCATGAAACGCTGGCACATATCCTGTGGGCTGACCGGATGTGGCTGTCACGCTTTGACATGTGCGAAAAGCCGACCGTCAAAGGCAATCAGGCGCTCGCCATGTTTCCAGAATGGGACAGGCTGAAGACTGAACGCCAGGCGATGGATGCGCTGATCACCCGATGGACGGGCGAACTGACCACGCTCAGGCTTGCCGGTGAGCTGACCTGGTATTCCGGCGCGGCCGGTGCGCAGCAGACCCAGCCTGTCTGGTTCATCGTCACCCACATCTTCAACCACCAGACGCATCATCGCGGCCAGGTTCACGCAATGCTCACAGCGGCGGGGGCCAAACCGGAAGACACCGACATGTTCCTGATCCCGGCCGGGCTGGGATTTCCTTGAAGCTGTCCGGGCGTCGACAAATGAGGGAGGAAGACTTGCCGATGACTTTTCATTGCGGTTTTCTGGGAGTCGGCCAGAATATTGCATCGCGCGGCTGATCAAGGGGACGGCATACATGCGCAAATGGATCGGACTTGTCTCGCTCGGGCTGGCGTGCGCGCTGCCGGCTGCGGCACAGGCGCGCTTCCAGCCAGCGGCAGACAATACGTTTTACCTCGTCTCGCAGGAAGATTTCGACGCCTTCATGACCTGCTATGGCCATATGGCGGCTTCGCTGGACCTGTTGGGGCGTATCCGTCCGATGGTGAGCGACCAGGAGCAGATCGAGTCCATTCGCCAGCAGGGTATCCGGTTGATGAACGAGACATTCTCCAGAACCTATGACGACCTCATCAGCCCGAGCTATGAGCTGGACCTGTTTGAGGGCGAGCTGGCCAAGAAGACGGGCCGTTACACATTCGACCGGCTGGAATCGACAGGGCTGACCATCCAGTATGAACGCTTCCGTCTTGAGGGCGCGCTCTCAGGTGAATGCCTCTCAATCGCTGAGCGGCTGGGCGCGGTCACGCGCGGAAATGCCGAACGGTTCGATCTCGCTGCTCCGGGCATCATCGCGACCGAATAGGCCGCGGCCCCTGATTGCAACGGGCCGGCAATTGCGTCTGTCGCAGACATGAAGCACATTGCTACTCAGCACACTTGGCAGGAGGGTGACATGTCCAATGTGATCGGCGTGGGCGGGGTGTTCTTTCTCTGCAAGGATCCCGATGCCACCAAGGCCTGGTATAAAGATGTGCTGGGTCTTGAAGAGAGCGAATATGGCGGCTTCGCCTTTTCGCATGAAAAGTCCGGCGGCCAGTTTCCGAAAGGCGCAATGACGATTTTCGCGCCTTTCAAGGCCGACAGCGACTATTTCAAACCGTCCGACCAGTCGATGATGTTCAATCTGATGGTCGATGATCTCGACGCTGTCCTGGCGCGGATAAAGACGGCCGGCGTCGAGCTGACCCAGCCGCCGGAAGATTACGATTATGGAAAATTTGCGTGGGTGATGGACCCTGACGGACGCAAGGTGGAGTTGTGGCAACCCATAGAGCCAAACGCCGCGTCGTAAAGCGCGACGAAAAAAGCCGCTCCTCGACTGAAGAGCGGCTGAAGTATTCAGAGAGTGAGATGAAAGTTATTTCGCTATTTTGCAGCTTCGTTGCACTTGGCGAGGTCTTCCTCAGAGAGGCTTTCCTTTGCGGTGCTGAAAGCTGCGAGCTCGCCAACTTCCGAGGCGATCTTCTTGCAGGTGCGGACGGTCACTGAACGACGGTCGAGTTCGGCAACGCAAGTGTCCTGATTGCAGTCCCAAAGGGCTTTGGCGGCGATAACGCGGTCCGAGGTGTCGAGTGGCGTTGTCAGCTTGGCGGTGAAGCTGGTGCCGGCCAGAGCGGGCAGGGCGACGGCGACGGCGGCAGTGGTCATGGCGAGGAAACGGGTCATGGGAGGAAACCTTCTGGTGTGATCTCTTATCGGCATGGAAGGGGTCTGTTCTCTGGTCTTCCACATCGCCAGAATATGATCGCTGAATAATTTGTCAATCGTTCAGCGGTAAGAATTTTGGGCGCAGGGCTGAGACGTCAACGCCTGTTGCGCGTGGCGCCGTGAAATATTCTTTCCCTGCTTGACGCAACGGCGCAGATTGAAGGGTGAGCCCGGCTGGTTATCCTCTCTTTCAAAGACCAATAACCGCTCAGGGAGGCCCATCATGGATTTCAGTATTCCGAAGGATATCGCCGACTATCTCGTCGTGCTCGACGAGTTTATCGAGGACAAGATCAAGCCGCTGGAACAGTCCGACGACAATATCCGCTTCTTCGATCATCGCCGCGAATGGGCGCGTACGGATTTCGAGAATGACGGCCTGCCGCGCAAGGAGTGGGAAGACCTGCTGCGCAAAACCCGTCAGATTGCCGACGAAGCCGGGCATCTGAGATATGCCCTGCCGAAGGAGTTTGGCGGCAAGGATGGCACCAATCTCGGCATGGCAATTATCCGCGAGCATTTTGCCCGCAAGGGGCTCGGCCTGCACAATGACCTTCAGAACGAGCACTCCATCGTCGGCAACATGCCGCAGATCCTGATGCTCAGGGATTTTGCCCGCCCTGAGCAGAAACACCTGATCCAGGACGCACTGGACGGCAAGTTCCGCGCGACCTTCGGTCTGACAGAACCGCATCACGGCTCTGACGCGACCCATATGGAAACGCGCGCCGTCCGCCAGAAGAAGGATGGCAAGGATGGCTGGCTGATCAATGGCGAGAAGATGTGGATCACCGGCATGCACCATGCCAGCCACATGATGTGTTTCTGCCGCACATCCGGCGAGGATGGCGACGCGAAGGGCATTTCCTGCCTGCTCGTGCCGGCCGACGATCCGGGCATCATCATTGAAGAGTATATGTGGACATTCAACATGCCCACAGACCATCCGCGCCTGACGATCAAGGATGTCTGGGTGCCGGAAAGCGCGTTGTTTGGCCCACCTGAAGGCGGCCTCGCCCTTGCCCAGCATTTTGTCCACGAGAACCGTATCCGCCAGGCTGCAAGCTCCTGCGGGGCGGCGATGTACTGCATCCAGGAAGCCATCAACTATGCGCGGGAACGCAAGCCCTTCGGCAAGGCGCTGGCGACCAACCAGGCGATCCAGTTCCCGCTGGTCGAACTGTCGACGCAGGCTGAAATGCTGCGCCTGCTGATCTTCAAGACAGCCTGGGAGATGGACCAGATGTCGAAGCCGGATGTCGCCATATATCTCTCCGACAAGGTCTCGATGTGTAACTATTACGCCAATCGCCTGTGCTGTGACGCGGCCGACCGGGCGATGCAGGTGCATGGCGGCATGGGCTATTCGCGCCACAAGCCGTTCGAGCATATTTATCGCCATCACCGCCGTTATCGCATCACCGAAGGCTCCGAAGAAATCCAGATGCGCAAGGTCGCCGGGCACCTTTTCGGTTTCATGGGGCCAAACAAGGGCAATACGAAGAACCAACCCTTTGATTTTGCTGTGAGATAGATTGAATTTCTCGTAGGTGACTAACGCTCCTTTCAACCGATCCCTGTAATAGAGCCGCTTGTTAAGCCTATCGGGGTCCGGGAATGAGCAAGCTCGCTGCACGGTTGAAGTCCGACGATATCGGCGCAACCGCCATTATCTTTGCGCTTGTGGTCGTCGCCATTATTGGCATCGTCGGGCTGGCGTTCGACATGCAGCGCATGGCGACGACAGATGTTCGCCTGCAATCGGCTCTGGATGCCTCGGCGCTCGCCGGGGCCCGGACGCTGGAAGATTCCAGCCGTACCGATGCCCAGATCAAGCAGGTCGTGCAGGATGCCTTCTCGGCCAATATGCTGACGGGGCACAAGGATGTTGTCTGCGCCACACCGAATGTGGATATTGACCGGGTCCAGGGCCGGGTGAAGGTCGATAGCGATTGCGAACTGAAGACGACGGTGGCCAATATTGTTGGCGTCGAAAAGATGTCGCTGACCAATGAATCGGCAGCGCGCGCCGCGATCACCAAGCTCGACGTGGCGCTGATGCTGGATGTCTCCGGCTCAATGGGCGGGTCCAAGCTCGATGACCTGAAGGCCGCGGCAGGCGATGCCATCGACACACTGATCACCGGCACAGCGGGCGAGCGGGTGCGTATCGGCTTCAATTCCTATTCCACATCGGTCAATCCCGGCGATTACCTGAAGTCCCTCCTCGACATTCCATACGGCCTGCTGAAAAAGCAGAAATGCGTGTCTGAACGGGTCGGTCCCAATGCGCTGACGGATGCCGCGCCCGGCCCGGCCGCCTGGCTTGGTCACAAGGCCACCGATTGCCCGAAAAGCTCGATCGAGCCGCTGACCTCGGATGCGGACATGCTCAAATCCGAGATCAACAAGTTCAAATCGGGCGGCACGACCGCAGGGCATCTCGGCGTGGCCTGGGCCTGGTACATCATCTCGCCGGAATGGGCCGATGTCTGGCCAGAAGCGTCACGCCCGCATGAGTATGATGAAGAGAACACGCTGAAGTCCGTGATCCTGATGACTGATGGCGAGTTCAACGCCGTGTACCACAAACCACTCGGCGACAGTTCGACACAGGCCGTCAATCTGTGCAATGCCATGCGGGACAAGAACATCATCATCTACGCCGTTGTTTTTGATACGAAGTCAAAGAGTGCGCGCGACACGATGAAAGCCTGCGCTGGCGATGAGGACCGTTATTTCGAAGCGAAGAATGGCAGTGAGCTGAAGGCGGCCTATCAGAAAATCGCCAGCCAGCTGACCAACCTGTCGCTGACTGAATAATCTGCAGCAGGCACTGGGCAGCGATTGGGCAGAGCGCCTGATGCGCAGTCAACGAAAAGACTCTGCCTTGCCCGGCTGCAGAATCCGAAATAGGTGTAGGCCCAGCAACACTCCTCCCCGGGAGAGAGCGGGACTTTCAAGCCCGCCGCCGAAGGCGCAACCGCCCCGGAAACGCTCAGGCAAAAGGACCGGGAGAGAGATCACACGCTGGAAAGAGGCGAGTGCGGGTCATTTTCCGCACTGACGGCCTCGCCGAAGGAGCAAGCGCTGGCCTGACGGGCCGTCGCGGAATCTCTCAGGCGCCGAGACAGCGGGGGCGGCCACATCCTCGAATGGCGAGGGCAGTGTGGCTGCTTGACCGCGAAGGGCGCCATGTCAGACCAGGGTTCAGACGACCTCAAGAAAACACCATTGCACGGGCTGCACACAGTCATGGGGGGCAAGATGGTGCCGTTTGCCGGCTATGAGATGCCGGTCCAGTTCGAAGGCGTGAAGCCGGAGCATCTGTGGACGCGCGCGCATGCCGGGCTTTTCGATGTCTCGCATATGGGGCCGTGCTTCCTCTTCCTGAAAGACGGATTGGGTGAGGCTGGCGCACATGAGAAGATTTCTGCCCTGATCGAACAGCTCGTGCCGAGCAGCATTGCCACGCTGAAGCCGGGGCAGGGCAGGTTGACCGTCCTGCTCAATGAGGAGGGCGGTATCCTTGATGACCTGATCATCACGCGCATGCCGGACGATACCCTTGAAGGCATGCTCTATATCGTCGTCAATGGCGCCGTGAAGCATCAGGACTGGGCGCTCATCCGCGAGAAGCTCGGCGATACCTGCCAGCTGCAGACAGCCGATGACCGCATCCTGGTCGCCTTGCAGGGACCGGAGGCTGAAGCGGTTGTCACACCCCATTTCCCGGAGGCAGCCGACCTTAAATTCATGCACGGCACGCACATCCAGAAAGATGGCGAGCGCTATATGGTGTCGCGCTGCGGCTATACGGGCGAAGACGGCTTTGAACTTCTCCTGCCGAACAATGAGACAGGGCTTGGCATTGTAAAGGCGCTGTTTGCCGATGAGCGGGTCAAGCCGATCGGCCTTGGCGCGCGTGACAGTCTGCGTCTCGAAGCCGGGCTCTGCCTGTACGGGCACGACATGGATGCGGGCCGCACGCCTGTCGAGGCGGGCCTTAGCTGGGTCATCCAGAAGGCACGCCGCGCACGGGCCGACTTTCCGGGCGCCGCGAAGATCATCGACCAGATCACCAGCGGCCCGGCCGAGAAACGTGTCGGCATCCGCCCGCTGGAGCGCGCCCCCGCCCGCGAAGGCACAGAGATCCATGTGAACGGCGAAAAGGTCGGCATGGTCACGTCCGGCGGCTTCGGCCCGTCTGTCGATGGACCTGTTGCCATGGGATATGTCCGCGCAGATCTCGCGGAACCCGGCACCCCCGTCCAGTTGTTAGTCAGGGGAAAGGAAAGGGCCGGCGAAGTCGCTGCGCTTCCCTTTGTCGAAGCCAATTACAAACGTTGAGGAACGAATCCAGATGACCCAGAAATTTACCCAGCAAGTCACCTTCTATACCGAAGACCATGAATGGGTGACCGTCCATGGAGACCTCGCCACGGTCGGCATCACGAAATTCGCAGCTGAACAGCTCGGCGATGTCGTTTTTGTCGAGACACCGGACGTCGGCAAGGTGGTTAAGAAGGGCGACGACATGGCGGTGGTCGAGAGCGTCAAGGCAGCCTCCGACGTCTATGCGCCGCTATCGGGTGAAGTCATCGATGCGAATGGCGAGCTCGCCGACAAGCCGGAAACCGTCAATGAGCATCCGGAATCCTCTGGCTGGTTCTGCGTCATCAAATTCTCCGACGGCGCGGAAACCGAGGGCCTGATGGACAAGGACGCCTATTACGAATTCTGCAAGGGGGCGTGATGGGGTCGACGCCTACACTGCAAAACCAGCTTCATGGTGAGCCAAGTCGAACCATGACGACACATAGCGCTTCTCATCCTCGTGGTTCGACTTCGCTCACCATGAGGATGAGGTCTGACGGAAAGACATTACGATGAGATACCTCCCCCTGACGCCTGAAGACCGCAAGGCCATGCTGGCCACCATAGGCGCAGCCTCGGTCGACGACTTCTACACCGATGTGCCCGAAGCCGCCCGGCTTGGCGGCAAGGTAGATGGCCTGCCGGACCATCAGGGCGAGCTGGCTGTCGAGCGCCACATGGCGGCGCTGGCGGGCAAGAACCGGTCGGCTTCGGAAGGCAAGTTCTTTGTCGGCTGCGGGGCCTACAAGCATCACGTCCCGTCGAGCGTGGATCATATCATCCAGCGCTCGGAATTCCTGACGACCTATACGCCGTACCAGCCTGAAATCGCGCAAGGCACGCTGCAGACCCTGTTCGAATTCCAGAGCCAGGTGGCCGCGTTGACGGCGATGGATGTGGCGAATGCGTCGATGTATGACGGCTCCACCGCCTGTGCGGAAGCCGCGCTCATGGCGTGCCGCGTGACGCGCCGCAAACGCGTCGTTCTCTCAGGCGGCCTGCATGCGCACTATGCCGCCGCGACGCGCACTGTCTGTGAGGCGCAGGGCATCGAAGTCGTTCAGCTGCCGCCCGCCGTCGATGGTGAACTTGAGCTGAAAGACGCTGTCACTAAGGACACGGCCTGCGTCATCGGCCAGAGCCCGAACGTGTTCGGCACGGTCACCGATCTTTCGCCCGTATCCGAAGCCGCGCATGCAGATGGCGCGCTGATGGTCTCTGTATTTACCGAAGTCGTCTCGCTTGGCCTCATCACGCCGCCCGGCGAAATGGGCGCCGACATTGCGGTTGGCGAAGGCCAGTCCATCGGCAATGCGCTGAATTTCGGCGGGCCTTATGTCGGCCTCTTTGCCTGCACACAGAAGCTGGTGCGCCAGATGCCGGGCCGGCTCTGCGGCGAGACGGTGGACGCCGACGGCAAGCGCGGCTTCGTGCTGACGCTCTCGACCCGCGAGCAGCATATCCGCCGGGATAAGGCGACCTCTAATATCTGCACCAATGCCGGCCTCTGCACGCTGGCCTTCACCGCGCACATGACACTGCTCGGCGACAAGGGACTCAGCCAGCTCGCCGTGTTGAACCATGAGGCCGCCTGCGCGCTGGCCGATGCGCTGGAAGGCGTTGAAGGTGTCGAGATCCTGACGCCGCATTTCTTTAACGAGTTCGCTTTCCGCGTCCCCGGCAATGCCGAAGCCATCCTCGCCCAGCTCGATGAGCTTGGCGTCATCGGCGGCGTGCGGGCTTCAAGGCTCTTCCCGAACAAGCAGCTCGACGACGTCATCATCTGCGCCGCCACCGAATGCACGACGGATGACGATATCGCGGCCTATGCCGATGCGCTGAAGGAGGTGCTGTGATGGGCGTTCATGTTGATGAAGCAAAATTTGAGGCCATGGTTCGCGGACTTGGCTATCACGCCGATAATCATTGGGTGAAGATGACCCGGTTCACTAAAGGACGCATCGACTTCTGCTTCATCAAGGAGGTCACGTCAAAGATGCATCTTATATTTCACCCAAACAATTTTGGTCGCGTTCTTTCCGCAAATCCAAATTCTGAAACCATCAGAATTTCCAAACACGCTGATACTGGATACCCGCGATATTCCGCTTCGGATGCACCGCCTACAAGCTGCGGGGTTGGAGTCATCTTCAAAAATGGCGAGTTGAGCCAAGTCGGAAACTTTTTGCGGAATATGGAGACCGCATCATGACCATGAACACCCAAGGCCGCCCGACCACTCCTTCTGAAGGCACTGTCATGTCTGATATCACTACCGTCTCCGGATCACGCGGCCTGCAGCAGCGCGAGGACCTGATTTTCGAAACGGGTTGCACCAACAAGACCGGCGTTGACCTGCCCAAACCCAAGGGCAGCAAGCCCCGGCTCGGCGGCGCTGTACGCAAGCGTTCGACAGAGCTTCCCGGCCTGTCCGAGCCGGAAGCCATGCGCCACTATGTGCGCCTCAGCCAGAAGAACTACGCAATTGATCTTGGCCTCTTCCCGCTCGGCTCGTGCACGATGAAGCACAATCCGCGCCTCAATGAGAAAGTCGCGCGGATGGCCGGCTTTGCCGATATTCATCCACTGCAACCGCAGGCCACCGTGCAGGGTGCGCTGGAACTGATGGACCAGCTTGCGACCTGGCTGAAAAAGCTGACCGGTATGCCGGCCGTCGCAATGAGCCCAAAGGCTGGCGCGCATGGCGAGTTCTGCGGCATGATGGCGATCCGGGGCGCGCTCATGGCCCGCGGCGAGATCGAGACACGTACGCGCGTGCTTGTCCCGGCTTCCGCGCACGGCACCAACCCGGCAACGGCGGTGCAGTGCGGCTTCAAGGTCGATGAGATCAGGGCCAACAAGCGCGGCCGGGTCGATATGGATGACCTGCGCGCGAAGCTGGAAGACAGCTCGGACATTGCCGGCATCATGCTGACCAATCCCAATACGTGTGGCCTGTTTGAAACGGATATTCGCGAGATCGCTGACCTCATCCACGAGGCGGGCGGCTATTTCTATTGTGACGGCGCGAACTTCAACGCCATCGTTGGCCGCGTCCGCCCCGGCGACCTTGGCGTCGATGCGATGCACATCAACCTCCACAAGACCTTCTCCACCCCGCATGGCGGCGGCGGGCCGGGCGCTGGCCCAACCGTCCTGTCAGACGCTTTGGCGGACTATGCGCCGGTGCCTTTTGTCGTGAAGGATGCTGACGGGTTCAAACTGGTCGAGGAGATTGATGGCAAGGGCGAGGACGCATTCGGACGGCTTTGCGCCTTCCATGGCCAGATGGGCATGTTTACCCGTGCGCTGACCTATATGCTGAGCCACGGCGCCGATGGCCTGAAACAGGTGGCCGAAGACGCCGTGCTCAACGCCAACTACATTCAGGCACGGCTCAAACCCGTCATGTCACCGGCCTTTGACGGCTATTGCATGCATGAGGCGCTGTTCTCGGACGCGTTCACGGCAGACGGCATCGAAACGCTGGATATCGCCAAGACGATGATCGACGAAGGCTATCACCCGATGACCATGTACTTCCCGCTGGTCGTGCACGGGGCCATGCTGATCGAGCCGACCGAGACCGAGAGCAAGGCTGAGCTCGACCGGTTCTGCGATGCGCTGGAGAGCGTGGCGAAGCGGGCTGCTGCCGGCGACGAAAGCATGAAGGGCGCGCCTTATCTTGCCCCGATGCGGCGGCTGGACGAAACGCAGGCCGCGCGCAAGCCCGTCCTGCGCTGGACCTCGCCAGAGCCGGAGAAGGTTGCGGCGGAGTAGGCTATGTGGCGTGGCCGGCCCGTGTTTCTCTCTACCAGATCGCGGGCTTGATCGGCGCGGGCTTCAATTGCGCATTCGTGTCTTCGAATAGCTCGCGCCGCCAGCCGCTGGTCACGCGCATGGCCGGGCGTTCGAAGAAGCGGAAGGACAGCCAGGCGAGGAGCAGGCTGAGCACCGAGCCGAGCAGATAGAACAGGATATTGTCCATCCGACCGGGCGCGCCAAGAATGAACCAGCTTTCAATGCCCGTCCCTTCAAGCCTCACGGCCAGCGCGCCAAACACGCGCCGCAGCGCACTCAGCACGAAGGTATGGGAGAGGTAGAGCGCATAGGACCAGTCGCCGAGCGTTGAAGCCCAGGCCGGGATGTCGAGACGGTCCTCTGCCTCCAGCGACGCAAATCCATAAACGATCAGCAGGCAGGGCAGACCGAACCAGAGCACGCGGCCCCAGCCCAGCGTGAAGCCGGTTTCCGCGCCCTGCAGGAGGAGGGCAGCGGCAAAGCTCGCAAGACCGGCAGCGAGCACCAGTCCCGGCTTCCATCGCCGCCCGCTGGACAGCAGCAGCGCCACGAATGCCCCGCCTATGAACTCGATGGACAATGGGTGCAGGGCCAGCTGCAAATAGTCCTGCGGATAGGGCGCCGACAGGCCCGCGAGCGACCCGGCCGTCACGGCGATGGCCCAGAGGCCAAGCAGCCATGGCAGGAAGCGGCGCGGCAGCAACATCAACACGGCGAAGACGACATAGAAGTGCATCTCGTGCACCAGCGTCCATCCCAGCCCGAAGACCGGCACGGCATGCTGCGGCAGGAGAAGGTAGGAATAAAGCAGGTGCAGCCAGGGTTGCTCGGCCATCAGCTGGCTGCCGCCTACCGTCCGCTCGATATCCCAGGGCACGCCATAGGTCACGTAGAAGTACAGCGTCATGATGCCTGCAAACAGCCACCACAGCGGGTAGATGCGGGCGGCGCGGGCAAACAGGAAGGCGACAGACGTCGCCAGCGCCGGGCGCACCTTGCCGGTCACATAGACCATGATGAAACCGGATATGACGAAGAACAGGTCAACGCCGGAAAAGCCGTTCTCGATACCGATGCCGAGCAGCGGCGTATCGCTCAACCCGTTACGGATGAAAGCATCCATCTCGATGGCGCGGATATGATAAACCATGACCAGCAGCGCGGCGGCCGCCCGGAGCGACTGGATGGAAGTAAGCTTCAAGTCGTCAGGTCTCCGCTCGGTCATCGGCCACAATCTGTCCGGCAAATCCGCCAGGTCGATATCTGAAGAACCGATTTGCACTTCAGGTGTTGATCGGGTGTCATGGCATGCGCCGCGACGTCTGCAAAGTCTTCGAAGTGCTGGCTGACGGCCTGAATTTCATCATAATTCGAAAGCCAACTAGGCAGGCCCGAGAAAATAGCCATATTGCCTTTTGATGCAGAATACAGAGCCCGCGACGGAAGACGATACGGAAGACCGAGTAGAGGAGAGTCGGCGCGTGCCACTCCAGTCTGTCAGAACAGGAATGCGCACGCTTATGCGTCAGGCGCTGGCGCTGCTCGGGCTCGTCCTGATCGCGGTGGCCATTCCGATCGCGTTCGTGACGCCCGTCCTGCCCATCGGCCTGCCGATCGCCATACTGGGCGTCGTCCTGCTGGGGCGGAATGCGATGTGGGGACGGCGCTGGATGGAAGGCGTCCTTGAGCGCAATCCGCGTATTGAGCGGTTCGCGCCAAACTGGCTGATGCGGGCCGTATTCGGACGCGAAAAGCGTTCGCGCTGAACGCCGTTTTCAAGACTGCACCGAGCCATAAAAAGAAACCCTGCCGGTGAGGGCAGGGTCTTCTAAAGTTCAATTGCATGAAAACACTTCAGGCAAGTTCCAGGCGGGGCTAGTTCAGCGCCTTGTCGATCTCACCGAGCGCTTCGGTGAACAGGTCACCGCGCTTCGATGAACCGGCCAGCACGTCCTTGGCGGCGCGCGTCGCCGCATCAGCAGCAGCCTTGCGAACATCTTCCGTCGCTTCAGCTTCAGCGCGCGCAATGCGGGCTTCGGCCTGGGCTTCGCGGCGGGCAACCTTGTCGGCCAGGTCCTTGCGGGCCTGTTCGACCATCAGTTTCGCATCGGTCTTGGCCTGCTTGATCATTGCATCGGCCGTGGCGTCAGCTTCTTTCTGCTTGCGCTCTGCATCGGCGAGAATGCTGGCCGCTTCCTCGCGGAGGGCACGCGACTCGTCGAGCTGCTTCTGGATCTCGGCCCCGCGGCCATCCAGCGCGCCAGCGACATATTTGAACGCACCGAAAAAACCCGCGATCATCAGGAAGATCACGAAAGCCGCGAACGCGGTGTGGGTCACAGGGTCGGTGAACGGCTCGATCAGGTTGTGAAAACCGGTGGTGCCTGCGTGGTCTGCAGCTTCACCATGCTCAGCTTCTGCGGCAATCGCGATGAGCGGTGTGCTGGCAGCGACGAGAAGGGCGGTAAGATGGCGTTTCATCATGTCCGTTTCTCCTAATCCTTGCTGGCGCGGGCAACGGCAGCGCTGGCGTCAGCCTCGCTGACAGTGACGCCGAAGCGGCCAAGCATCGCCTGGGCGGCGCTGGTCGCGATGGCGTCAACGTTTGACAGGGCGTCAGCGCGGACCTTGCGGATCCGGGTTTCGGCTTCTGCAAGGCGTTCGGCCTGTTCAGCATCGACTTTCTGGGTCTCAGCGGTGATTTCCGCCTCGACCTTGGCCCGGGCCTTGTCCGAAGTTTCACGCGCCTTGGCACGGGCTTCGGCGAGGTGCAGCTCCTGCTGTTTCTGCGCTTCCTTGGCCTGTTCGTCGAGGCGGGCAGCCTCGTCGAGGGCGTCGGCAATCGTATCGCCGCGTTTCTCGATCACACCGCCCAGCTTGGGCAGTACAAAGCGCGACAGCGCAATGTAGAGACCACCAAACAGGATCACGAGCCAGAAGATCTGGGACGGGAAATGCCACGGTTCGAACGGCGGGAACGGCGCGTCTGCCGCGGCTTCAGCTGCCAGAGGGAGGAGCATCATGGGTCAAGACCTTGATGAGGCGTCAAACAGGAATGGCTGGCCCGCAAAGTGGGCCAGCCGCAAAGTCGTCAGGTTCGCTTAAACGACGAACAGGATCAGGATGGCAACGAGGAACGACAGGATGCCGAGCGCCTCGGAGAGAGCCATACCGATGAAGAGGTTACCGGTCTGCTGCGGGGCAGCGGACGGGTTGCGCATTGCGGCGTCGAGGAACGAGCCGAAGATGTTGCCCACACCGATTGCGGCACCGATCATGCCGAGGGTCGCGAGGCCAGCGCCAACATATTTGAGGCCGAGGGTGATATCGCCTTCCATTTGAAGATCTCCTTTGGGAAAGACAGTTGCTTAGCTTTGATGCCCGTGAAGCCTGTTCGTGCGGGCGCGTCAAGGGTTGTGGCGCGGCTTTAAGGCCGCACCGGCGAACTAGTGAGCGGGGTGAAGCGCGTCATTGAGGTAGACGCAGGTCAGGATGGCGAAGACATAAGCCTGCAGACCGGCGACGAGAAGTTCCAGCGCATTGAGCGTTACGCCCATCGCGAAAGCGAGCGGGGTGACCAGCAGGCCAATGCCGCCAGCCGCGAGGCCCGTCACCGCGAAACCGGCAAACAGCTTCAGCATGATGTGACCCGCCAGCATGTTGGCAAAGAGACGAAGCGCGAGCGTGACCGGGCGCGCAAAGAAGGAGATCACCTCAATCGGGATCAGCAGGATATAGATCGGCCAGGGCGCGCCGGCAGGCGCGAAGAGCTTCAGGAACTTGAAGCCGTTCTTGTAGAAGCCATAGCCGATGACGATGGAGATCACGAGCAGCGACAGGGCTGCGGTCACGATCAGGTGGCTGGTCGTGGTGAAGGCATAGGGGACCATGCCGATCATGTTCGCGAAGAAGACAAAGAAAAACAGGGTGAAGACGAATGGGAAGAATTTCAGCCCTTCCTCGCCAGCGGCGCCGCGCACCATGTCCGCCACGAAACCGTAGCCGATCTCTGCAACCGACTGCATGCGCGAAGGCACAAGCTTGCCGCGTGTGGCGGCCATGCCGAAGAAGACAATGATCAACACGACAGACAGCAGCATGTAGAAAGAAGCGTTCGTGAACGACAGGTCGAGGCCTGCAATGTTCAGGTCGAACAGCTTCTTGATCTCGAACTGGTGGATCGGGTCGGCGATCTGGTGGAAAGAGAGGTTCATCAGCCCTTAGGTCCCGTTTTCCGGACCATCCGATAGGTCCGTTCCCTGCAACTGTGCATCTGCCGTCAACTGGCGATAGGCGCGTATAACATTGAGGATGCCGGCTGCAAGGCCGAATCCCAGCATAACAAGCAATCCCCACGGCTTCGTCCCGAAGAAATGGTCGATCATCAGACCGAACAATATACCCACGGCGACCGACGCCCCGAACTCTGCCCCGTAGCGAAGGGCAAGCCCACCCGCCGAGACCGAGCCGCTCATATCTGCTTCTTCCCTGGCTTTCTTTGCCTCTTTCGCGGCACGGTCAGCCTGGGCTTTTGCAATCCGTTCACTGAGATCATTCCGTTCCGGACCGGCCATCAGGACGCCTCAAAATCACATAAAGCAGACATGGGAGAACCCCTTGTCATTTGCGCCGGAAACTATTTGAGGGGCGGGGCCAAGTCAAGCCGCTGTATGATCGCGTAAGTATCTGAAAAATATGTATAAAAAAGCAATTGCGCATTTGACGCAGCGGCTTACTCGGCTGCGACCAGCTCTTCGGCTGCATCAAGATCGACAGAAACCAGTTTCGAGATGCCTTTTTCGCGCATGGTCACGCCGAACAGGCGGTCCATCCGGCTCATCGTCACTGGATTGTGCGTAATCACGATGAAACGCGTATTGGTCTTGCGGCGCATTTCGTCGAGCAGGCGGCAATAACGGTCGACATTCGCATCATCAAGCGGCGCATCAACCTCGTCGAGCACGCAGATCGGGGATGGGCGCGACAAGAAGACAGCAAAGATCAGCGCGGTCGCTGTCAGCGCCTGTTCACCGCCTGACATCAGGCTCAGCGTGCCAAGGCGCTTGCCCGGCGGCTGCGCCATGATTTCAAGACCCGAATCAAGCGGGTCATCACTGTCGACGAGACGGAGTTCGGCCTCACCGCCGCGGAAGAGGGTGGTGAACAGCGACTTGAAATGCTCGTTCACGCGGTCAAACGCAGCCAGCAGGCGAGCGCGTCCTTCATCGTTCAGGGCAGCTACACCTTCGCGCAGTTTGGCAATCGCCCGGATCAGGTCGTCCTTCTCGGTGGCCTGTGTGCCGAGACGTTCGGCGAGCTCTTCGGCTTCAGCCTCCGCTTCCATGTTGACCCCGCCGAGCTGGTCACGGTCACGGCGCAGGAAGTCCAGCTGGCGTTCAGCTTCGGACGGATCCAGCTGTTCGAGTTCTTCCTCGTCGAGGCCGGCGCGTGCCAGCGTCATCAGGCCTTCCGGCAGGCGCTGGAACTGGGCCCGGGCGCTTTCCACCGTGTCGGCCAGGCGGGTCTCGGCATTCTCGATACGGACCTTGGCCCCGGCAAGCGATTCGCGCGCCTCCATGGCAGCCGACGCGGTTTCACGGGCGCTGGTCTCGGTTTCGCGCAGGGAAGTTTCCTTTTCGGCGAGCCTGTCTGCCGCCTGTTTGCGCTCTTCCTCAAGGCCCGCGACCTGCCCGGCCAGCGTGTCGATCTTGGCCTGCATCTCTTCGGGGCGCACGCGGGCTGATTCGGCTTCGGACGCTGCTTCGCTGCGGCGCTTTAGCAGGCCGTCGAGGCGCTGCCGGCTGCTGGAATGGCGGGCCGTCCAGCGCTCGACATCCTTCTGGAAGCCTTCGCGGCGGGCAATTGCCTGTTCGCGATTGCGTGTAATGTCAGTCAGACGGCCACGGCATTCGGTTTCATGCTCGCGGGCGTCTGTAAGGCCGGCACGGGTCTCGGTGGCGATCGTTTCGAGGCGTTCAACTTCTTGCTCATCGCCGCCAATCGAGACGAGCGACAGGGTTTCCTCGACGCCGCGCAGGTCTGACTCGACCCGGACGAGGGCTTCGGTCGCCGATTCGCGCTTCACGTCCGCGCGTTCGAATGCCTGCCGCGCTTCAGCCGTGGCAGCGCGTGCGCGGTTCAGTTCTGCAGCCTTTGGAGAGATTTTCGAGCGGGCGTCCTTGAGGTCATCCTCAGCGTTGATGCGCGTGGCCTTGACCTCGGAGAGGTGGCTTGCTGCCCCTGACAGTGTTTCACGAGCTGGGCCAATTTCAGCCTGGGCCGCATCAAGCCGGGCCTGCTGCGCGAGGCGCACCGCGGCAGAGACGGGGGCGTCTGGTGTGCGGGTAAACCCGTCCCAGCGCCAGAGGTGGCCGTCCACCGTGACAAGCCGCTGGCCGGGCGTGAGGTGTCCGGCCAGGCGTTCACCGTCTTCGGCGCTGACGACGCCGCATTGCGACAATCGCGTGGCAAGTTCGCCCGGTGCATCGACGAAACCGGCGAGCGGCTCGGCGCCGTCCGGCAGCGCTTCGGTGCGCAGCTCGCGCCCGCCCCAATAAAGCGATGAGTCGCGCTCGGTTGAGGCCTGCAAGTCATCTCCGAGCGCAGCGGCGACGGCTTTTTCATAGCCGTCTTTCGTGCGGATACGGTCAATGACAGGTGGGGCCTTGGGGCCGGATGCCTGTTTCAACAGACGGTGCAGGCCAGCAATCTCGGATTCAAGTGTGCGGACGGTGCTGTCGGCCTCATCTTTTGGCGATTGCGCTTCGGCTTCGGCGCTGCGGGCTTCGGCGAGCGCGTCTTCAGCTGCATCAACCGCGCGTTCAGCGTCATGAAGCGCCAGCTCTGCGGCTTCTTCGGCCCTGCCAGCCTCAGCGAGGCGGGCCTGCAGTGCGCTTGTGTCCGGCATTGCGGCAAGCTGGTCTTTCAGACGCTGGGCGTCGGCTTCAAGGTTTGACTTGCGTCGACGCTGGGCTTCCGCGCTGGCTTGCGCCGCCTGACGTTCGGCGCGGAGGGCAGCTAGCCTGGACGTGACATCGTCGGCGGCCGCCTGCGCTTCATTGAGGCGGGCACGGGCGGCTTCAAGATCAGTCTTTGCCTTCGCCTCCAGCGCTTCATTGGCTTTTGGATCGTCTGTCGGCAGCGCTGCGAGATTGTCTTTCGCGTCGGCCAGCGCGTGTTCGGCCTCTTCGGACTGGGCCTGTTCGCGGGCGATATCGTCCATCAGGCGGCGCGCTTCGCTTTCATGGCGGGCCAGCAGGTCGGCGGCGTTCTTGCGCTCTGTTTCAAGCCGGGCAAGATCGATCCGCGCCTGGCCGAGCCGGCCGGAGACGGTTGCCTCGGCGTCGCGCAGGGGCTGCAGGCCTTCACCCGCTTCAATACGCCTGGTCTCTGCGATCGCGGCGGCGCGCGTGTGCTGCTCAACGGCCTCGCGGCAGCGCGCCAGCGCTTCATCGGCTTCGGCCTTGGCGAGCTTGGCTGCGTCCCATTTGAGGTGAGCGAGGAAGGCTTCAAGCGCCGATATCTTTTCAGACAATTCCTTGTACTTGCGGGCCTTGCGCGCCTGGCGCTTCAGGCTTTCCAGCTGGCGCTCCACCTCTGCCGAAACTTCCGACAGGCGTTCAAGATTGGTCTCTGCGCCGCGCAGCTTGAGCTCTGCTTCGTGGCGGCGGGTGTTCAGCCCGGAAATACCAGCGGCTTCTTCGAGAATGCGGCGGCGGTTCTGCGGCTTCGAGCCGATCAGTTCCGAAATCTGGCCCTGACGCACGAGTGAGGGCGAATTGGCGCCGGTCGAGGCATCGGCGAAGATGAGCTGGATATCCTTGCCGCGGACGGTGCGGCCATTCAGCTTGTAGGTCGAGCCCGCTCCGCGCTTCAGGCGACGCATGATCTCGAGCGTGTCAGAGGCGTTGAAGTCCGGCGGGGCAGTGCGGGCTGAATTGTCCAGCACGAGCGTCACTTCTGCCAGCTCACGGGCCGGACGGGCCTGCGAGCCGGAGAAGATGAGATCGTCCATCTCCCCGCCGCGCATCGCCTTGGCGGAGCTTGCGCCCATCGCCCAGCGGAGCGCTTCGAGAAGGTTTGATTTTCCGCAGCCATTCGGCCCGACTATGCCTGTCAGGCCGGGAAGTATGGGGATGTCCTGCGGGTCAACAAAGGATTTGAAGCCTGCAATGCGCAGTTCTGTAATGTGCAATGCAAGCTCCCCTGTTGTGGTGTGACTATTCCGGTGTGGCCTCACCGGACGTTGGCTCGACGATTTCCATATCGCCTTCCATATCGCCGGATTCGACGTCTGTGTCGTCAGCTGGTGCTGTGTCTGGTTCGGCTGGCATCTCTTCGGTGGCCGCAGCTGGCTCTGCCGGGGCAGGTGCATCTTCGCCGAGGGCTTCGTCGAGAACAGCTTTCATGCCTTCCCAGCGGCGCCATTCATGGCCTGGCAGCTTGCTACCGTTCATCAGCAGCGTCGGCGTGCCTTCAACGCCATCGGCTTCGCCCTGGACAACCGAGGCCGCGATGGCCTTGCGGATATCGGAATCCTGCAGGCAGGCGTCGAATTCAGCTTCGTCGCTGATGCCGTGATTGGCCGCGACCTGTTGCAGCGCCGCTTTGACCTGTCCGCCTTCCCGCGCAAGACCGAGGATGGCATTCTGGCGAGAGAACAGCTCATCTACAATCTCGAAGTAGGAGTCTTCGCCTGCACAACGCGCGACAGCAAAACCGGCGACAGAGATATTGGCCGGCGCGGTCGGATACTCGCGGAAGGTGAATTTGACCTTGCCGGTATCGACATATTCGGACTTCAGCTTGCCGACGACATCATTTTGGAATTGCAGGCAGGCCGGGCATGTCCATGAGGCGTATTCGACAATGGTCACCGGTGCATCATCTGCGCCCATGGTCATTTCGGTAAGGGCCGCAGCGCCATCAGACGATTTGGCATCATCACCACCAGCTGCGCCGCAAGCTGTCATCGCGAACAGGGAGACAGCAAACATGGCTGTGCGTCTGGTAAGGGCGTTCATGGTCATAACCTTTTCTTAAGAGATTGAGTCGGAGTGGTTTCCAAGAGGTTAACGGCGTGTAAGCACCTAGCTGCCTTCGGTCGTTAGCACAGCCTCGCCCAGCGCCAAAACCGCTTTGCGCAGGGCCGTATCCTCAATGGTTTCAACCGACGCCAGCAGGGCTTCGCGTTCATCGCCGCTGAGCGGGCGTTTCGGCCGGGAGGGCTTGGGCAGGGGATTGCGGGTGAGGGGCCCCTGGATGATACGGATTTCCCGGACATCGCCGCCAAGCGATACCGAAACCCGCTGGCGGATCAGCTCTGACTGGTGCTGGATCATCGTCGAGGCGGCCGGGATACATTTGACGGTGAGCACGCGGCCCTTGTTGCCAGCGCCAATCTTTTCCGGTTCGCAGACCCGGGCTATCGAGGCGCCAACAATGTCTGTCCATTGCAGTTTCAGCCGCCCTATGGCGGGGCCCTTTTCCGGCAGGGCCTTTCGGGCGACACGGGTGATCGCCGCGCCAATCGGCTTGGGCGGCGGCTTCAATGTCTTGCCGCGTTGATAGCGGAGCCGCACGCGGGCGCGGGCTTCTTCCAGCGGATCGAGACTTGACCTGGTAACCATGAAGACGATTGTGCACCGCATGCCCGCCAGAGAAAAGACCGCCCGTGCGGTATCGCGAAAGTTTGATGACCTTCCGGCCGCCTTGCTCGGCTGGTATGCGCGCCATGCCCGCGATCTGCCCTGGCGGATCGGTCCGGGGGAGCGTGCACGCGGCGTCACACCGGACCCTTACCGTGTCTGGCTTGCCGAGATCATGTTGCAACAGACGACCGTGCCGCATGCTGCGCGGTATTTCCTGGCTTTCACCGAGCGATGGCCGACCGTTGACGAGCTGGCCGCTGCCGAGGATGGCGATGTGATGGCCGCCTGGGCCGGGCTTGGCTATTATGCACGTGCCCGTAATTTGCTGAAATGCGCACGCGACGTCTCTGCGCGCGGTACGTGGCCGGCAACCGAAAAGGGACTGCTGGAGCTACCGGGGATCGGGCCTTACACGGCCGGCGCTGTCGCGGCGCTGGCATTTGGTGTCCGCGCCCCTGCTGTTGATGGCAATGTCGACCGTGTCTTTGCCCGGCTGCTGGCGGCCAGCGGTGAGTGGAAGGCCGAAAAACTGCGGATTGCGGCGCTGGTGCGCGACCTTGTTCCGGCAGACCGGCCCGGCGAATTTGCCGAAGCATTGATGGATCTCGGCGCGACGATCTGCACACCGAAGCGTCCAGACTGTCTCCTCTGCCCCGTAAGCGGTTGGTGCGCGGCCTATAAGGAAGGTGCGCCGGAGCGCTATCCGGTGAAACCTGCGAAAAAGGCAAGGCCCGTACGCTTTGGCCGCGTCTTTGTTGTGCGGCGCGGCAGCGATGTGCTGGTCGAACGGCGGCCGGACCAGGGTTTGCTCGGCGGGATGCTGGGCCTGCCGACGTCTGACTGGTCAGAAGATGGCCTTGCCGGCGAGCCTGCAGGGCTTGCGGGCCGGGGGGCTGAAGTCGGTGAGGTGCGCCACATCTTCACGCATTTTGAATTGCGTCTCGATGTGCGCGTGATTGAGGGGGCAGCCGAGCTGCCCGAGGATGGTCAGTGGATCGACGGCGAGGTTGCAGCTGCATCTTTTCCTAGCGTCTTCGCCAAGGCGTTGAAGCTTGCCAGCTGATCAGCTGCCGGTCGCCTTGCTGTATTCAAGGTCACGTTCGGCGGCGAGCTTGTCGCGAACCGTTTCGCCGGGATAGCCGAATTCTTCGAGCACGCGACCGGCAAGTTGCAGCCCGGCCTCGATCGCGTCGGGGATCACGAAATCGGCACCCGCACGGCGCAGGACCTGGCCATGTTCAGCGTCACGGGCACGCGCATAGATCGGCACGTTCGGCCTCAGGGCGCGGATGGAGCGGACCATGTTTTCAGCGCTTGTCGGATCATCCACGGTCACGACGAAGAGCGTTGCACCTGGCGCGCCGGCGACGTGCAGGATTTCAGGCCGGGCCGCATCGCCGAGCGAAATCTGCCAGCCCTCCCGGCGGCCAGTCTGAACGGCGTGGAAGCTACGCTCAAGGATGACAATGTCGGCCTCCTCGCCTTCCAGCAGGCGCGCAATGGTCCGCCCGACACGTCCGAACCCTGCGACAATGACATGGCCCGTACGCTCAGAGTAATCTTCGACCGGTACAGCGGCCGTGTCCGGCGCCTTCATCCGGCGCGCCAGTGTTACACCGAGACGCGAGGTTAGCGGGATAAGCAGCATGGAGAGGCCCGCCACGGCCGTCACCGGGGTGGCAAGGTCCGGGCCGAGTATGCCCGCCGTTGCAGCAGCGGCCACGACGACGAAGGCGAACTCTCCGGCAGGCGCAAGCAGCAGGGCCGCTTCGGTAGCGACCGGCGGTGGCCCGGCGAACAGCCGGCAGGCAATCCACGCCACCAGCGTCTTCAGGAGCACGAGACCAACCAGCCCGCCCGCCACGATCGGCGCGATGTCGATGATGGTTGCAAGGTCGAGGCTCATCCCGACAGTCATGAAAAAGATGCCGAGCAGCAGGCCCTTGAACGGATCGAGGTCAACTTCGGTCTGATGGCGGAACTCTGTCTCGCCAAGCAGGAGGCCGGCGAGGAAGGCACCAAGCGCCAGCGAAAGACCGGCCGTGGCGGTTACCACGGCGGACCCGATGACGACAAAAAGCGTCAGCGCCATCAGGAAGTCGCGTCCGCCCGTGCGCGCGGCCAGCCGGAAAACGCTTTTCAGCACGAAGCGCCCCAGGAAGACGATGACGAAGACGGCGATCAGCCCCTGGACGAGGGCGCGGATGACGCTGGCGGCAATGTCGGTATCTGCGTCCGGCGACAGGAAGCTTACAAAGATCAGGACCGGCGCGACGAGTATGTCCTGGAAGAGCAGCACGCCGAGCGCGGTGCGTCCGGCCGGGCCAGCCGCCCTGTGTTCGCTGGTCAGCAGCTGCATGACGATGGCCGTGGATGACAGGGCGAGAGCCATGCCGATCACGGTTGCGACCTGCGCCGGCAGCCCGAAGGCCCAAAGACCGAAGCCGATACAGACCGCGCTCAGGATCGCCTGGAATGCGCCGGCGCCGAACACGACGCGCTTCATCTGCCAGAGCTTGCGGAACGACAGTTCGAGACCGAGCAGGAAGAGCAGGAAGAGGACGCCAAGCTCAGCGAAGGGTGCGGCGGCTTCAGGCTCTGATACGGAGATGAACTGCAGTGGCCCCCACAGATGTTCCAGCGCGCCAAGGCCGCTCGGCCCAAGGGCAACGCCTGCGATCAGGAAACCGGCAACAGCGGGCAGGCGCAAGGCGCGGAACGCCGGGACAATGACGCCCGCCGCGAACAGAAAGACGAGCATGTCTTTCAGGAAGATGTCCTGTCCCTCGTGGCCCATGCGTAGAGTTTCTAACTAAAGACCTGCCCCCGTCACTCAAAAAAAGGGTTTTGAAGGCGGAAAATTGAGGTTTGGTGTTTCACTTTGGGGTCGACAATCTGCTGCATTTGAAACAGCATTATAGACGGCGGTTGAATCAAGACAGGCTGGGGGCAGCTATGAAGACACGTAGGCGGTCAGAAGACTTTCCAAATCCATTTCTCGTTTCCGGCGCGCTCCGGCTCGCACGAGCATCGATTGTGTTTCTGGTCGGGCTTTTTGTCCTGTTCCAGGCGCTTGCAGCATTTCGCAATGAAGACACTGCGCTTTTCCTTCTGGCGGCTTTTGCGGCATCGGTTCTTGTCCTGTCTGGACTGACCGGCTTCAAGCAGGCCATTGACCGGCTAACGGGGTATGAGCCCGATCCACGCTCGCCCGCTGATCTCGTAAAGAGAAAGCAGGACGGCAAGGATGCCTCCTCGATTGGCCGGGCACACCGTTATACCGCCGATGAAATCTCGGAAATGATGGAAGTCGGCACACCTCCGGAAGGCAGCGGGCATTCCGGGCTACTTGGCCGGTTGGCGCAATTGTTCCTGCCGGGGCTCAGGTTTTCGCCGCCTGAAATCAGGCTGCTTGTCGAATATATTTTCGCCTGCCTTATCGGAACGCTGATCATACTTGGCCTTGCCATTTTCTTCCTTCAGGCGTCGAAGACGGTCGGCCTGGAATTCGACACGGCTGTCAGCGGACTTTTCTGGTGGGTACTGGCAACGGTCTTGTTGGCGCGCTGGCGCCTTTTTGTGCGCCCGTCGACCCTCACCATGCAATTGGCGCAGATGCGAAATGCATCACCCGGTACATTGCAGGGGCTGATTTTCTTTCTTGCGCTGCTGGCGATTGGCGGCGTGCTGGTAGCTGGCATCGATACCAGCGAAATGGGCATTTACTCGGATGAGGCGCGGCGCATTCTGGACGCCTTTGTGCCAAGTGTTCCGATTGGCCTGATCGGCCTGATCCTTGTTCTGGCGGCCGCCCTTGTGACGATGACTGTCTTCTTCTGGTTTATCCGGATGCAGAGACTGAAATCCCTGTCGGGCGAACTCGACGAAGACGTCACCCAAATCCGCTTCCAGCGCGATGGTGTCGGCAATTCGAAGCACTTTTCTGAAGCGCTTATGACGGCGCTCCAGGACACATATTCGGACGAGAATACGCGAATCTATAACAATGCGCCGAGGGTTTATGCAGAGACCCAGCCAACCCTTCAACGAGCACCACTGGCCAGATTTGTTCCTTTCCTGGCAGAAGGCGCTGGCAATGTGCTGCTGTTGCTGGCGGCGTTGAATTTGGGTTTTCGTATGCCGGACGTGGCAAACATCAACTCAATCTCGAACGTCGTGTCAGCGGGCATGGAGCCATCGGACACCGCCATGATGCAGGCATGGAGCGACATGGCCAATATAGGGCCGTGGTTGCTGGGCTTCCTGATACTGGGGGGCTTTGGAAAGTGGTTTCTGGGCTTGTCAGAAGTGTTCCTGGGCGAGACGAACTTCCGGAGCCTGCTGGTCAGGGCACAGCTCAGCGGAGCGGAAACCGAGGTGCGTCAGGCAATCGGTTCTGCGGCGTTCGACACGTTCCAGACGGAGGTCAGCGTTCCGTTTACGAACGGCGTAGTTGAGGGCGGCTCCGTCGTGCTTCACACATGTTCTTTCGCGCGCCCAAATCGAAACGGCTTGATGGGGCCGCGCTCCATTCTCGAATTTGGACGCGATCAGGGCGAACTGAAAAGGCTGGTCGATGCGGCGGTGCGCTCGCTTGATGAGCTTCGCTTCATGCCGCAGCTCCAGAACCGTGATGTAGCAGCCGTTCAGGATGCCATTGCCATCAATACGCAACATGCCCAGGCTGTGTACCACCCGCCTGAAAACGGGCAGGGAAGATTGCCCGGCAGCCCGGCCCGGCAGACGCGGACAGTCAGTTATGATGACGACCCTGAGGACGACAATAATCGCAATTAGCCCACGCTGAGCGCCCGGCCGGCTGCGCCTAGTTCAGCCCATGTTCCTGGCGGTAGCGGCGGCGCAGCAGGTCGATCGGCGCAAGGTCGCCCTTGGGCGATTCATAGTGCCAGAACGTCCAGCCATTACAGGCCGGGGCCTGCATGACATGTGCGCCGAGGCGGTGGATCGAGCCGGACGCATCTCCTGAAGCGAGGCTGCCATCGACGCGGATGCGGGCATGATGGCGCTTCTTCGGCGACCAGAGCCGGTCACCGGCCTTGAGCCAGCCATTCTCGACCAGTGCGCCAAACGGGACGCGGGGCAGGGCGCGGGCGCTCTTCTGTGTTTCCAGCGCGTCGCCTTCGAGCGGCGTAATGCCTTTGAGGCGGGCGCGCGACACGCGGATATAGGCCGGGTCCTGCTCAATGCCGACATAGTCACGGCCGAGCATCTTGGCGGCTGCAGCCGTTGTGCCTGTGCCCGAGAACGGGTCAAGCACCACGTCGCCGGGATTGGTCGTCGCGAGCAGGACGCGCTTGAGCAGGGATTCCGGCTTTTGCGTCGGATGGGCTTTCTTGCCGGTCACTGTGTCCTTCAGGCGTTCTGCGCCCGTGCAGAGCGGGATCGTCCAGTCGGACCGCATCTGCTTGTCTTCATTGAAGGCTTTCAGCGCATCATAATTGAAGGTGACGCGGGATTTTTCGGTCTTGCCGGCCCAGATCAGCGTTTCGTGCGCGTTCTGGAAACGGGTGCCCTTGAAGTTCGGCATCGGGTTGGACTTCAGCCAGATCACATCATTCTGGATCCAGAAACCGGAATCCTGAAGCACGGTGCCGACCCGGAAAATGTTATGATATGAGCCGATCACCCAGATTGCGCCATCGTCCTTCAGGACACGGCGGCATTCGGTCAGCCATTGATGGGTGAACAGGTCATAGGCGTCGAAACTGTCGAACTGGTCCCATGCATCGTCCACACCCGCCACATGCGACTGGTCCGGCCGGGTGAGGCCGCCGCCAAGTTGCAGATTATAAGGCGGGTCTGCGAAGACGAGATCAACGGACTTGTCCGGCAGGCGTGAGAGTACGTCCACGCATTCGCCTTCGATAATCGTATTGCGGATCAAATCCATACTATACAGCCCCTCTACTCGAATCAGTCTGAACGCCCATTCCGTCCTGATTTGGTTTCTGCTTCGTTACGCTCGCCCTGTTTTGCGCAGGACAGGATGCGAACTTGTTTCGTTATCGTAACAAATTTCAGGCAGGCTTGTGGATAGGCCTGTGGAAATATTGTTTGTCTGAGGTGAATTGGCTGCGGGATACTTGTTTCAGATATCCAGCAGCATCTGGCCATTCCGGCCCTCGACGGGGCGAAACAGGTCTGTTCGCAATCTCGGCCGGGGCGCATCGAGCTGCAGCCGGCGCACGGCCTTGTTGAAACGCTGGGCGATCAGCCGGGCGTGCGTGCCGCTTCCGCTGCCACGCTCAAACCAGTTGGCGTCATAATCCTTGCCGCCGCGCATCGAGCGCAGCAGGTTCACAATGCGGGCGGCCCGGTCTGGATAATGTTCGGCCAGCCATTCGTGAAAAATATCCTTCAGCTCATACGGCAGGCGCAGCACGACATAGCCTGCGCTTGTGGCGCCGTGCTCGGCGGCCGCTTCCAGCATCTGCTCCATTTCGGGCTCGTTCAGCGCCGGGATGATCGGGGCGGTCATTACCGTCACCGGAATGCCGGCTTCGGCCATGGCCCTGATTGTCTGCAGCCGGCGATACGGGGCAGCGGCCCGCGGCTCCATCCGGCGTGACAGGCGCGGGTCAAGCGTCGTCAGGGACACGCCGACACGTGCGAGGCCCTTTGCGGCCATCGGCGCAATAATGTCGATATCGCGCTGGATCAGGGCCGACTTGGTGAGCAGCGTGACGGGGTGGTTGTGTTCCGACAGGATTTCCAGGAAAGCGCGCGTCAGCCCGACACGGCGTTCAACCGGCTGATAGGCGTCTGTATTCATGCCGAGCGCGATCGGCTTTGGCACATAGGATGGACGCGACAGCTCACGGCGCAACAGGGCAGGGCCGTCAGGCTTGAAGAACAGCTTGCTTTCGAAATCGAGGCCCGCCGACAGGCCATGAAATGCGTGTGACGGCCGGGCGAAGCAATAGACGCAGCCATGCTCACAGCCGCGATAGGGGTTGATCGTCCGGTCAAAGGAAATGTCCGGCGAGCGATTGAAGGTGATAATGGTCTTTGCTGCTTCCCGCGTCAGCGTAGTTTGCAGCCGGCCCGCTGCATCTTCGACGGTGCCCCAGCCATCATCAAAGGCTTCGCGCGTTTCCTTTTCGAAGCGGCCGGTCTGGTTGGACACGGCACCTCGGCCATTCTGCTCTGCGCGTTCGGCGACACCGGCCATGTCGATCAGGCTGATACGTCCAGTGCGTTTCAGTTTCTGTGTCTGTCTCATGCCTTATCTGAAAGCATGAGATTGAGAACAAAACAAGAACAATCTGGACAAGTCTTGTGGATGATGCGAGGCGGAGCGGCGCCGCGATCAGGCCTTTTGTGTGTTGAAGCTGGTGAGCATACTGCGCAGATAGTCCGGAACGGAGTTGGGCAGGAACAGCTCAATATCGTTCGACATCGCTATACCGTTCGGCAGTTTGCCAACTTTGCTGGGAACGGTCTGCAGCGACATGGGGGCATTTTCGAAGCTTCTGCGTGTGCCGGATTCTTCGAAGATGGTCACGATATGATGATGGCGGGGATCGGCGCAGATACGCTCATAAGCGTTCATCACGTCTTCCTTCACGCCTTCGAGGACCTGAAGGAAATTCACGCCATTATAAAGTAGCGTGCCGGTGATGTTGTCCTTGCCATTATTGAGGATCGCAATCTCAAGTATATCCTGCAGGTCTGAAGACCTGACGGCTTTATGAGCCGTGCTGACATAGGCAAGTCTATACATGGGGGACCCTCTAAATGCCCAGCGAAATGCAGGCAAGCAATGGCCAGCGTCGATAACCTAGATCAATCGTGCTGCTTTTTTGAGAGGTCTTCAACGCTGCTTTTTATAGAGTTTCCAGTCTCTTCGCGTGTCGATATCAATCAGCTGCGGCAGCAATGATACATGCGCGTGTGGCGGCAGGTTGGACCACACATCCTCCATGGCGTGCGGCGTTGACCAGCGTACATCGTGGAACACTGACGGGTCCCGCAGGGCCTGGCTCAGGCCGAACAGCCAGAAGCCGCCATCTTCTGCCGGTCCGAAGACCGCCCCCTTGTGGCGCAGGGCCCGCGCCGCATCATGCAGCAGGGCACGGTTTATGTCTGGCGAATCGGTGCCAACGAAGATGACGGGGCCGTGCGGCGCTTGCATCATCCCGGCGGCAAGCCTCTCACCGAGGTCACCGCGAATCTGTGGGTGGCGTTCGACATTGCTGCGCCAGACGCCGCCAAGTGTCTCGTACTGGCAGGTGGCAGGTTCGATGTGCAGGCGGGTGTGCCAGGCCGTGTCGCGCGCGGCCTTCATTGTGCGCGCGAGCGTAAAGCGTGCGATGCGCCGCGCCTCGGTCCGCCCCATGCCGGCGGCGAGCCGCGTTTTGGAGATCCCCATGCGCGGCGGCTTTGCAAAAATAAGCAAGGTCGGTCTGGTCATTAGTTTGCCATCAGCTCCCGGGAAGGTTCATATAGTTCAACGCACAAAGGTGGGAATCGATCATGACAAGTTTACGGGTCTTGCTGGCAGCATGCGTTGCCCTGCCGCTGCTTTCAGCATGTTTTACGTCGAAGAAGTCCCTGATTGCGGGTGATGAGGCGATCTTGCCCGTGGAGCAGTCACTGGTCATCTGTCTTGAGGCGGACGATCCGTGTATCGCTTTCGAGCGCCGCGGCGACGGCTATTTCGGATCAGCGCCTGATTCGGTGGACTCCGGGGCCGCCATCCGCTTTGCAGCCCTCGCGCAGGCTGGTGGCCGGCAGGTATTCCTTGTCGAGACCGAACTGGAGGAGGGCGAAGGCTTTATCTATGGGCTCGCCCGCCGTCTGTCCGAACCGGATGCACGCGGTGCGACAATGCAGGTGGCGGGTCTCGACTGCGCGGATTTTGACCAGGAGTCGCGTCAGGCATTCGAAGCCGGCGGCGGCAGGATCGACACCGGTTTCATCACCAATTGCCAGCCCGCATCGCTTGGGCATCTGAAGCAGACATTGCTGCAAGCTTACCGCGCTGAGCTGGCCGATGATGACTGGTGGCTGGCGAGAGCCGCCGACCTCTAGCGGTATTTGCCCGCAAGTTTTTCGGGGCTCGCCCCCATCAGGTATTGCGTGATCAGCCAGGCATTGTGCCAGCTGCGCTTGCGCCAGCCATCGCGTTCATATTTTGCCGCTGAGGTGCGTGCCTCTGCCGAAAGGAAAGCGATCCTTTTCTTGCCGATGGCCTGAACAAGCCGGACATCTTCCATCAGTGGGACATCTTCATAGCCGCCGGCCTCTTCATAGAGCGCGCGTGAGACCAGCAGCCCCTGGTCGCCATAGGGCAGGCCAAGCCATCGTGCACGGCGATTGGCCCGCCGGGCGACGAGCGCGGCGATTTTTTCGTCTGACCGGAAGGCCAGTGTGAAAACGGCGGCCATTTTGGGACGTGTCTTTATGTGTTCGATGGTGCGCTCGACCCAGTCACGTGTGAGGCTGGTATCGGCATGAAGGAAGAGCAACCAGTCGCCGCGCGCCGTCTTTGCGCCAGCCCTCAGTTGCCGCGCCCGGCCTGTCTCGCCGCTGACCAGCGTTGCGCCAGCCGCCTCGGAAATGGCCTGGGTATGATCGGTCGATCCGCCATCGCTGACGATCAGCTCACGGATGAGGCCAGCTTCAATACCGGGCATCAGGCCCTCAAGGCAGACGGGAAGGTCTGCTTCAGCATTCAGCGTGGGAATTATGATCGAAATCGGCGCAGGCATGACGTTTTCTCTTAACGCAAGTTTGGGGCGCGTCGAGGTGCGTCAGGCTGGCGCGGAACGGGCTTGGCAGTAGCGGCGTTGAATAATGGCAAGACAAAAGGAAACACGCACATGTCAACGATCTACCAGACCCTCAAGCAAGACCATGACCGCCACCGCAAGATGCTGGCGACCATTGCCGACACGCATGGTGACAGCAAGGAGCGACGCGAGACCTGGGACAAGTTCTATCATGATGTTGCCGCCCATGCGGCCGCTGAGGAAGAGACCTTCTATTCGAAACTGATTTCCAAGGAAGACGGCCAGTCAGAAGGCCGCCACTCGGTCGCCGAGCACAAGGAGCTTGATGACCTGATGGAAGAATTGAATGAGATCGAGTTCTCAAGCTCGGCCTGGCTCACCAAGTTCAAGGACCTGAAGCATCGTTATGAACACCACATCGATGAGGAAGAAGAAGACGTCTTTCCGGTTGCCGAGGAAGTAATTGGCAAGGACGGGAACCAAAAGATTGGTGCGGCGTTTGAAAAACGTAAGGACGCTGAAATCGAGCTGGTCGAAGAAAAGGCCGAAGAAAAACTCGAAGAGTAACAGTGGCCTGAAGAGTTTAGTAGAGTTGACAGGGCCGGAAGCAGGACTGCACATCTTGCGGACGTCCATCAAAACCAAAGCTGGCGAGTTGTCCCCCCCCTCGCTCCGCCAGCTTCCAGAGACCCGGAGCGCTCCCCCTCGCGCTCCGGGTTTTTTATTGCCCGGGGCAGAGACTTCCCGCTGACAGGTCAGCCGTCCAGCTTTGCCTGTATCTGCAGCAGATCTCGCCACGCCCGGCTCTTTTCTTCCGGGCGGCGTAAAAGGAAGGCCGGATGGAAAATCGGAAACATTGGCGTTGCGCGCCCATCCGGTGTTTTCAGTTCCTGCTCGGTGCCACGCAATTTCATGATGCCGATCCGTGACTGCAACAACGATTTGGCCGATACGCCGCCGGCCGCGATGATCAGCTTCGGCGAATTCAGTTCGATCATCCGGTCAACGAAGGGGCGGCACAGCTCCAGTTCGTCATCGCTCGGATTGCGATTGCCGGGCGGGCGCCAGTAATTCACATTGGTGATGAAGGTGTTTTCGGTCCGCGAGAGGCCGATGGCCGCGAGCATCTTGTCGAGAAGTTTTCCGGCGCGGCCGACAAAAGGCAGGCCGATCGTATCTTCATCTGCGCCGGGGCCTTCACCGATGACCATGACAGGGGCCTGTTGCATGCCATCAAAGCAGACCGTGTTTCGGGCTGATTCTTTCAGGACGCAGCCGTCAAACCCCTCAATTGCCGCCTTGAGGGCGTCGAGGCTGTCTGACGCGGCAGCAATTTTTCGGGCATCATTGACCCAGTCATCATGGGTCTTCGCACGCTTGATCCGGCGGGGCTTGTTAGGGGCCTGTTCGCCTGCTGGCGCTGCGGTTCTTGCCGCATCGGCCGCCTTGCGCAGGGCGCGCATTTCCGCCTCATCGACGGGCACACCCATATCGCCCCACCAGTCCTGTAGAGCCTTCAATGCAATGGAAGAATCAGGCTGGGACATTGAGACCCTTTGGAATTCGGCTAAATCGACTGTAGACCGGGTAACAAACATGTATAGAGCGGGCCAGCGCAAGCGGCCACAGCTGGGAGCAATTTGATGAGTGAAGAAACAGAACGCGAGTCGATGGAATTCGACCTGGTCATCGTGGGGGGCGGTCCGGCTGGCCTGTCTGCCGCGATCCGGGCAAAGCAGCTTGCCAATGAAGCTGGCGAGGAACTGGAAGTCGTCGTGCTGGAAAAGGGCGGCGAAATCGGCGCGCATATCCTGTCCGGTGTTGTGGTTGACCCGTCCGGTCTAGATGCGCTCATTCCTGACTGGCGCACTCGCGACGACCGCCCGCTCAAAACAGAAGTTACCGGCGACAAGTTCATCTGGTTCGGCCCGAAAGGGTCAATGGATATCTCCTGGCTGCCGATGCCGGGATACATGAAAAACCATGGCAACTTTACCGGATCGCTTGCCAATGTGGCGCGCTGGCTCGGCCAGGAAGCCGAAAATCTCGGCGTGCAGGTCTTTCCGGGCTTTGCGGCTTCGGATGTCGTTTATGGCGAAGACGGCCAGGTGAAGGGCGTCGTGGCCGGCGTCATGGGCATCGGCGCAAATGGTGAGCACAAGCCGGACTATGAGCCCGGCATGGAGCTGCTCGGCAAATATGTGCTGTTCGCAGAAGGCGCGCGCGGCTCTCTTTCAAAACAGCTGATCCACAAGTTTGACCTTTCCGAAGGCAAGGAGCCCCAGAAATACGGGATCGGCCTGAAAGAGCTGTGGTCTGTTCCGGAAGAGAATTTCAAGGAAGGCTATGTCCAGCATACGCTCGGCTGGCCGCTTGATGACAAGACCGGCGGCGGCAGCTTCCTCTATCATTTCCGCGATGGCGGCGAGCCCTTCGTCTCGCTCGGCTTTGTCGTGCACCTCAATTACAAGAACCCGTACATCGCACCCTACCAGGAGCTGCAGCGCTGGAAGCATCATCCGGACATCCTGAAATTCATTCAGGGCGGCAAGCGCGTCGGCTATGGCGCTCGCGTCATCACTGAAGGCGGCTACCAGTCACTCCCGAAGCTGACCTTTCCGGGCGGCGCGCTGATCGGCTGCTCGGCCGGTTTCGTCAACGTGCCACGCATCAAGGGTAGCCATAATGCGATCCTGACAGGGATGATGGGTGCCGAAGCCGCTGTCGAAGCCATTCGCGAAGGCCGTCAGGGCGATGAGCTGACAGCTTATCAAGACGCCTATGAAGCCTCGTCCGTGCGCAAGGAACTGTTCGCGGTCCGGAATGTGAAGCCGCTTCTGTCGAAAGCGGGTACGACGCTTGGTACACTGCTCGGCGGTGTCGAAATGTGGTGCACCAAGCTGTTCGGCGGCTTTTCATTCTTCGGCACGCTGGGCCATGGCAAGACGGATGCAGCGGCGCTTGAGCCTGCGGCCAAGCACAAGCCGATCGACTATCCGAAACCCGACGGCAAGATCAGCTTCGACAAGCTGACCAGCGTGTCCTTCACGAATACGAACCACGCCGAAGACCAGCCGGTTCACCTGATCGTCAAGGATATGGAGCTTCAGAAGCGCTCCGAGCATGACGTTTTCGCAGGGCCGTCGGCACGCTATTGCCCGGCCGGAGTCTATGAATGGGTCGAGGAAGACGGCAAGGAGCCGCGCTTCCAGATCAATTCGCAGAACTGCATTCACTGCAAGACCTGCGACATCAAGGATCCGAACCTCAACATCACCTGGACAACCCCAGAGGGTGGCGGCGGGCCGGCCTATCCGAACATGTAAGGCGGAGACCACTCGGGGGAGGGGACATGCAGAGCTTCGAGTTCAAGCCGGCCATAATGCGGGGCCGGATCAGCTGGACGCTGGATAGCGGGTTCGTCACGAAGGATGGCGAACCGTTCTGCAATCTTGCCGCCATCGACCGGGCGACTTTTGCCGAAATGACCGTGCGCTATACCCATAGCGCATGGTTTGACATGTTCGATGGCAAGACGCGCTATCGCATTACCTGCAACATGCCCGAAGGCGATGAGCACAATATTGCTTTCAAGCGCCTGACGGCGGCGATCCTCGGAGAGATAGAAACGCGCAAACCCGACCTGCAGGTCGCGTTTGGCGCTGGTGGCGGGATTCGCACGGCGATGTTCCTCATCGGCTTGCTGGCCGCCGTGTTCGGGCTGATCATCCTGGTCTCGTTGATGGGCGGCGGCGTGCGGACCGGCAGGTCGCTCGGTGCGTTTGCGTTCGGGACGGGCTTTACGCTCTTTGGTGCCTGGCTCGGCTGGTCCTACCGGCCGTGGGCCCCGGTGCCGACTCTACCCGTCGGCGTTGCGCGCCATGTGATCGCGGGCCTTGCGGGGAATAAGCATCCAGCCAATGGTCAGGATGGCCCCGAACAATAGGAATAGCGAAAATGGGAGCGCGCCGCCGCCCGCTGCTCCAACATAGGCTGCGACAGCGCAAGCGGCCGTGAGGCTCCACCAGGCCATCGCGACCTCGATATGGCTCCAGCCCGCCTTGATCAGCGCCTGATAGGCATGATCACGATGCGCCACGAAGAGTTTCTCTCCCCGGCGCGTACGCAGGATAATCGTCAGCAATACGTCGATCAGGAAAGGTAGCGCCAGCGTCGCGACCGTCCAGACGGGCAGTGCCGCGATCAGGGCGAGCGCGGCAAACAGTCCTCCGAGCCCGAAGGCACCAGCATCCCCGGCATAGAGCGTGCCGCGCAGATTATGCACGAGGAAGCCGTTAATGGCGGCGATGATCACGACAAGACCGGCAGGGAAGGTAGGCTCCCCGGTGAGCAGCAGGCTCGCGCCGAGGCCGGTAAACATGATGGCGAGACAGCCAAGCGACAGGCCATTGCTGCCATCCATGAAGTTTGCGGCATTCGAGAAAACCAGCAGCCACAAAGCGGAGCCGATAATCATCACGGCAGGTATGGCAAGGTCGCCGAAAGGCGAGGTCAGCGCCGGGATTGCCACGCCTGAAAATGGGGCGGCGACGCAGACAAGCGCCATGAGGGCCAGCTTGGTGACGGCGCCCATGCCGAACACATCGTCAACCGCGCCAATCATGGCGAGGCAGAGTGCAGCAGCCAGCGCAAAGCCTGCGGCGGGCATCAGGCCGGGCAGCCAGTCACCGCCCAGCATGGCAGGCGCAAATGCGTGAATGAGAGCGGCCAGCGTGAACATCACCGCGATGGCGAGGATGACACCGATACCACCAAGACGCGGGACTGGACGGGCCTGCAGCTTTCGTTCGCCATCCGGTGCATCGACGACGCCCGTATGCTTCATCAGTTCGCAACACCCCAGGGAGAGCAGAAAGCTCATGGCCGCGGCGAGGACAAGTAGCGGCAGCGGCATCACGGTGTCACCGTTCCGGCAAGCAGTGTCGGCGCGATCCACCAGCCCGGATGGCGCGCCCGCATTGCAGCCGCAGCGTCCTTCAATGCGTGGCGGGAGCTGAAAAGGCCGAAGCAGCTCGCGCCAGAGCCGGACATGCGTGACAGCTGGCATCCCGGCTGCGTGCGAAGCTCGTCCAGCACATTTCCAATGTCCGGCACGAGTGCGATGGCGGGCGCTTCAAGATCGTTGCGTGTCGAGGCCCGCAGCCAGGAGACGAGTTCGTCGGCACCGAGGCCAACCGGGAGGTCGACCAGTTCAAATTCGGGTTTGTATTCGCCATTGTCGAACGCCTGGAATACAGCGCCCGTCGGACAGGCAATGCCCGGATTGACCAGCAGGGCTGCCAGGTCCGGCACATGGCGCATCGGCGTCACGTGCTCACCCTCGCCGCGCATCAGGCATGGCGTCGATAGCAGGGCCACCGGCACATCGCCGCCGAGACTGCTGGCAATTGTCATCGCCACGCTGTCTGTCAGGCTGCCATGACGCACCAGCAGGCGGAGGGTCGCCCCGGCGTCGGCGGACCCGCCACCAAGCCCGGCAGCGACCGGGATATGCTTGTGCAGGCCGATGGAGAGTGGCGGCACCTTGAGGCCACGCGCTTCGCAGGCCGCGATCGTGCGCAGGACGAGGTTTTCCGGTGAGGCGAGTTCCGGGCCGGCGAAAGGGCCGTGCAGGGACAGGCTGAGTGCATCTGTCTTGCGCGCTTCCAGCCGGTCAGAGGCTTCGGCGCCGGCGAACATGACGAGCGAATCGAGGTTGTGGCGTCCATTTGACTTGGCCCGGTCCACGTGCAGGAACAGGTTTACCTTGGCCGGCGCGAGCATCAGGGTAGCCGTGCGTGATCCTGCGCGGTCGCGGGGCCGGTCAGGAGTTTGCGCTGGATCCGGTCGATATCCCGTTCGTCATCGGAGACCGAGATAGCCCGCTGCCACTGGTAACGGGCCTCAAGTTGGCGGCCCGACATCCAGTAGGCGTCGCCCAGGTGATCGTTGATTTCAGCGAGACCCGGTTCAAGCTCGGCGGCCCGTTCGAGATAGCCGACCGATTTTTCATAGTCGCCGACCTTGTAATAGGCCCAGCCGAGACTGTCCGTGATGGCCCCGCTATTGGGGCGCAGGGTCAGTGCCTTGCGGATCAGGTCCAGCCCGGCTTCCAGATTTTCGTTCCGGTCGATCCAGCTATAGCCGAGATAGTTCATCACATCCGGCGAATTCGGATTTAGGCCCAGTGCTAACTGCAAATCGTCTTCGGCGAGCGGCCATTTGCCGATGCGTTCATAAACCGAGCCGCGCGCATAGTAGAGACGCCAGTCTGGCGACCCGGCTGTCTCATCGGCATCGATGAGTTCGCTCAGGACTTTCACCGCTTCGCCGTCGCGGCCGAGCGATCGCAGCAAGTCCGCCATCTGGATCTTGAGATCCCTGTCGGGATTGCCGGCGAGGGTCTTGTAGACCAGCTCAAGCGCGACATCATTCTGCTCGTCGCGGCGCAGGGCCCAGGCGAGCTGGCCGCGTGCGCTGGTATAATAGGGCGAGCTGGCCGGAATGGTTTCCAGCATCTCGATCGACTCTTCACGCCGCCCCGCATTGTCCAGCGCATCAGCCCAGAGGGCGCGCGCGGCATGCAGGTCAGGGTCGAGGCGAAGGGCCATGGCGTAATAGACGCCCGGCAAGTCGTTCTGGGCCTGCTCGGCCAGCGCGGCGGCGGGGATATAGATTGACAGGGCGGCGCCTTCGCGTGCGCTCATCCGTTTGATGGCGACCGGTTCGGCGCGTGAAATCCGGCCTATGAGGTCCGTCACGACCGGGTTGTGACCCGCTTCCTTGCGAAAGGCTTCGAGGACGTCGATGGCCTCGTCGGCCCGGCCGGAATTGGCCAGCAGGCGGGCATAGCTCTCAACCGTTGCGGCAATCATCGCGCTGCTGGCGCGCAGTTTTGCAAACGTCTCAAGCGCGGCCTTGTCTTCACCGCTCGCGACTTCCATCAGGCCGAGCAGGTTGAGCACAAGGCTGTCGAGATAGGCATCGCCGGCTGAAGCATCGAGCAGCGCGACCTGCGCTTCACCCGTCTGGCCCTGGTCAAATAGTGCCCATGCTTTCAGGGAACTCATGATCAGGGAGTTGAACATGCCGGGGTCTTCACCTTCCAGCAAAGGCGCGACGGCGGCAGGCTTGCCACGCGCAAGCGCATCGGCGGCCAGTGACATTCGGGTCAGGCTGGTTTCGCGGCGAATTTCCGGGGCGGCGCGGTTGGAGATCGAATGGGCGAGGGCAAAATCATTCGCCAGCAGCGCCGAAAAGACGGCCCGTTCCGTAATCGTCGCATCGTCCGGACGTGAGCGCGCGACGAGCGCATACTTCTCGGCTGCTTCTTCCGGATCATTGATCAGGGAGGCAAAGCGCGCGATCAGAAACTGGCTGTAATCATTGGCGGTGGCACTGGTTTCAGCGTCAGCGCGGGCATGGGCGAGGCGCGCGTTCAGGTCTGACATGGAGGTGTCGACGGTCGAGCATCCTGTCGTCAGGGATAGCGCGAGAGCGATGACTGAAATGCGATGCGGCATGTTCATGTGATGTGCGAAACGCCCCCCGAAGGCAATTTTTTCATGCAGCCAGTACCGCCTCGCCGATGGGCGAGTGGACTGACTATGACCCTGATCCTGTTATTGAGGCGTGAACAAAGCCCAAAGGCAACCGCTTTTGACGGGCAGGTGGCGTCAGCGTTCAGATATCCTGACGGCTGACTTCGCCTTCATCACCGAGTGAGACATTCGGCAGTGGACGCACTTCCGGCGGTGGACCTTGCAGGCCGTTTTCGAGCTTGTCCCTGATCTCGTCGCGCTTGTCGTCTGCCGGATAGTCATCAAGGGCGGCCTGCCAGGCGGCGCGGGCTTCCTCCTTGCGGTCGAGATGCCAGTAGATATCACCGAGATGGTCTTCGATCTCCCAATGGGTATTGGGTGCAAGCTCACTACGGCTCTGCTCGATATAGCGGCGAGCCCCTTCAAGATCGCCCAGTTTGAAACGAGCCCAGCCATAGCTGTCGGAGATATACGGGTCTGCCGGGGCCAGCGAGTTGGCACGGGCCAGCACGCGGTAAGCCTCTGTAAAACGGTCTGTATGCTCGACCAGGAAATAGCCCAGCGTATTCAGCATATAGGGGTCGTTTGGCCGGGCCAACGCTTCGGTGCGGATGAGGCGCAGGGCTTCATCGACTTCATTGGCTTCGGCCAGGGCATTGGCAAGCGCCATGCGCCGGTCATGGGTGTCGTCATATTTGCGGGCGGCACGGGCATGCAGGAGCGCTTCGTCAAACTGTCCGAATTGTGAATAGATCGCCGCGCTCGTGGAGTGTGCACCGGCCCTTTCGGCATCGGTCACGGCGAGATCGGGCGCGCGTTCGGCCAGATCGGTTGCCTTTTTCTGGTCGTCGAGCAGCGCATAGATCATCATGGCCGATGAATATGTGCCGAGTTCTTCGTCGCCTTCTGCCAGCTTGATCGCCGCGTCGAGCGCCTTGCGGGCCGCTGCGACCTTGCCGAGGCGGACCTGCGACTGCGCTTCGGCGAGCTTCAGCCCGGCAGTCTGTTCCGGGGCTGTACGGGCGAGGTGGATTGCGGCGTCGAACAGTGTCTCGTCATAGAAATCACCGACGATGGACAAGCGCAGGTCGGCATTGCCGGGGTCAATCAACAGGGCCAGCTGGTCAAAAGCCGACTTGGTGTCATCAAAGCCGCGCACACGCTCGCCGACAAAGGCGGAGCGGATCAGGCGCTGATAGGACAGCGCAAGCGAATAGTCGCTAAGCGAGCGGGCAAAGGCTTCGTTCACATCGAGCGGGCCGTCATCAAGACCGCGGCCTGTCTCGATCTGCTCAAGCGCGGCCTCAAACGAGGCGGACTGTTCAGGTTCAGCGGCCCCAAGACGCGTATAGAGCGACTGGGCCTCCTCGATGCGGCCAAGCCGGCGCAGCAGGAGGGCCTGACGGGCAATGACAAGTTTGACATGGCCGTAAAGCAGGTTTTGCGGATCGAATTCGTGCTCAGGTGCCTTGATCTCACGCGGGGTGATCGCGTCATAGACGGCCAGCGCCTCTTCCTGACGGCCAGAGACTTCAAGCAGCGCGGCGAGCGAGAGGTCACCCGTCAGGCCGGGAAGGCGGGCACCGACATTGCGATGTGCATCGACGGCCTCATCGTACTGGCCATCGAGCGCCAGGTACCAGGCTTTCAGGAAACCGCCCATGATGGTCATGTCTTCACTGTCGAGCGCCGGCTGCAACTCTTCGAGGGCGCGCTGTGGCTCGCCTGCAGCGGCGGCGTCGATGGAGATAACGACCGAGGAGAACGGGCTGGTCTCGCCATCGCGGATCGCATCACTTTTCAGCGCGGCGATGAAGGCGGCCATGTCACCGGCCTTTACTGCTTCGACTGGCGATTCATAGGCCAGTAGCCCGACCGGCTTGCCCTTGGCGTCCACCACCGCAGTCGCCATCGCAGGCGCGGAGACGTCATAAATCCCGCTATAGGCAGACAGGGCGCCGAGAACATCCTGTTTACGCGCGTCGAATGCGGCCTGGTCTTCAGCCGAAAAATTCGATTGCGATGTCTGGCTGGCGCAACCGGCAAGCGACAGGGCTGCCAGGGCGAAAGCTGAGGTCAGGTGCGATTTCATGCGATGTCCTCTTGGATTGATCGAAGTGTGCCGCTGAGGCAACACGCTGTCCAGTGCCATATATACCAACGCATGATCATGGCGTTAGTCTGGCAGGGACTGCTGTTTTTGCAGACGCGGATGCCCGGTTGCAGCGCAGTGGCCTAGTGGGCGCGCTTGACGCAGAAATCGGCAAGCTCGCTGAGCACGTCGCGCCAGTCGCTCGGCGGCAGTGATTTCAGGGCGGATTTTGCGAGGCCCGCATAAGCTTCTGCCTCGGCGATCGTGGCTTCGGCGGCGCCCGTCTGGCGGATCAGGTGGATCGCCCGGGCGAGATCGCTCTCTTCCTGTGTCGACACGTCGAGCGCACGCGCCCAGAAGCCATGGTCTTCAGCCTTGCCACGTCGGCGCGCTATAATCACTGGCAGGGTGATCTTGCCTTCGCGGAAATCGTCACCGACGACCTTGCCGATCACTGACGTCGTGCCGCCATAGTCCAGCACATCATCGACAATCTGGAAGGCGAGACCGAGATTCTTGCCATAGGCGGCAAGGGCATCTGCGTGTTCGTGCGATCCACCGGACAGGGCACCTGCACGGGCTGCCGCCTCGAACAGGGCAGCCGTCTTCGCTTCGATGATGGCGAGGTAATCTTCGGTCGGCAGGTCGAGCCTGCCCTGCGCAGCCAGCTGGCGGACTTCGCCTTCGGCAATCACCGAGGACGCATTTGACAGAATGCCGAGAATTTCAAGTGAGCCGGTATCCACCATCAGCGTGAAGGCGCGTGCAAAGAGGAAGTCGCCGACAAGGATGGACGCCGAATTGCCCCAGACCGACTTCGCGGCGGGCTTGCCGCGCCGAAGGTCGCTTTCATCCACGACATCATCATGCAGCAGTGTGGCCGTATGGATGAACTCGACGGCGGCGGCGAGGGAATGGGTCGCCGGGTTCGCCGCGCCAACTGCATGTGCCGCGGCAAGCGTGATCATCGGGCGCATCCGCTTGCCGCCGGCAGTCACAATATATTCGGAGAGATCGGGAATGATGTCGACAGGGCTTGCTGCGCGCGCCTTCAGCAGGGCTTCAACGCCGGCAATATCATCGGCCAGCATGGCCTGCAGCCGGTCCATCACAGTGTCGGGCTTGCCCGGTTCGCGCGCTGTGGCAGTTGTCGTCACGAGGGATTTCCTATTCCTGTCACTCTTGCCTGAATCCATATGGATAACAATTTGGGTTCGGTCCACCTCTGCGGTACAGGGCCGCACAAGGAAGAAGGTCGAATATGGAAGAAGTGTTCCGAACCAATGATCTCGTCAAGTTGAGCTATATTCGCCATCTCATGGCCGAAGAGGGCGTGGAGGTCTATGTGCTTGATGAACATACCGCGCACATTGACGGGCGGGGGCCGCTCGTGCCGATCCGTATCGTGGTGCATGAAAAGGATGCCTCACGCGCCCGGCACGTGCTGAAAGACCTCGACCAGGATGGCTGAGGCCGCCGCCTATACAACAGACGCGTTTCTGGGTGGACGGGTGACCGTCTACCAGCCGAAGACAGGGTTCCGGGCCGGTACGGACAGCGTGCTGCTTTCGGCGGCGCTGAACCCTGACCAGCAAGGCGATGCGCTGGAGTTTGGCTGCGGCGCGGGCGGGGCGCTCCTGCCGGCGGCGTGGCGGCTGAAAAATGCAAATCTTACAGGGCTTGAGCTCGACCCTGTGATGCTGGACCTTGCCGGCTGCGGCATCGAGGCGAGCGGCCTGTCGGGCCGGGTCAGCGTCATGGCGCAGGATGTCGGTGCGATCCCGCGTGACTGGGAAAACCGCTACGACCTTGTCTTCTCCAACCCGCCTTTCTTTGCGCCGGGAACGATCCGCGCGCCGGGAGAGCTGAAGGAAGCAGCGTATCTGGAATCGGTTCCGCTGAAGGACTGGGTGGGTAATATGCTGCACGTGCTGAAGCCGAAAGGCTGGTTCGTGATGATCCACCGGGCTTCGGAGCTGGCACGCATCCTTGCCCTCATCGAACGGCGTACCGGCCAGATCGACGTGCTGCCGGTGCGCTCCTTTCCGGGGGCGGATGCCAAGCGCGTGATCGTCCGGGCGCGCAAGGGCCTGCGCACCGGCCCGATGCGTCTGCTCGCCGGTATCCATATCTACGAGTCCAAGGGCGGTGAGCGCACAGCCCTTATGGAAGAGATTGCCCGCAACGGGACGGGGCTGGACTGGGGGGATAGGTGACGGTCTCAAAATGGTCCTCATCTTCAGCGAAGCTTGTATCCGGGCGTCTGGTGTTCAATCATCCGGGTTGATGCCTCGCCCGCCATGAGGCTTCTGTTCGGCTCGGGGACACGTCATATGCAGGTCTGGTTCAACATTCTCATCTTTGGCGGCATGGGGCTCGGGCTCGCTATGGGCGCGCTGGCGCATCCGAAATTCCATGCCATGGTGTTCGGCAAGAAGAACGCCGGTTCGGCCGATCACGACGACTCGATCGATTAGGCGCCCGACACGCAGAGTTGCGAAAAGCTGTGTCTGGCGGTAGGCGGAGAGGCCTAGACTCCAGCTTTTGATTCAAGGCTTCCATGACCAGCCCCACGGCCCGTGAAAAACCATCCTCCTTTCAGGAAGTGATCCTGCGTCTCCAGGCCTATTGGGCCGCGCAGGGCTGCGCGATCCTGCAGCCTTATGACATGGAAGTCGGTGCCGGCACGCTGCATCCGGCGACCGTTCTGCGGGCGCTCGGCCCGAAAGACTGGCGCGCCGCCTATGTGCAGCCGTCCCGCCGCCCCGCCGATGGCCGCTATGGCGAGAACCCCAACAGGCTCGGCCATTATTACCAGTTCCAGGTCATCCTGAAGCCGAACCCTTCAAACCTGCAGGATCTCTATCTCAATTCGCTCTACGAGATCGGCATCGACCCGATGGTCCACGACATCCGCTTTGTCGAGGATGACTGGGAGAACCCGACCGTCGGGGCGTGGGGCCTTGGCTGGGAAGTCTGGTGCGACGGTATGGAAGTCAGCCAGTACACCTATTTCCAGCAGGTTGGCGGGCTTGATGTTTTTCCCGTCTCAGGGGAATTGACCTACGGTCTCGAACGTCTCGCCATGTATGTTTTCGGCGTCGACAATGTCTACGACCTGCCGTTCAACGACCCGGCCTCTGCGACACCGCTCTCTTATGGCGACGTGTTCCTGCAGAATGAGCGCGAGCAATCTGCCTTCAACTTCGAGCTTGCCGATGTCGACATGCTGCAGACCTGGTTTGCTGGCTGCGAGAAACAGTCCGTCGCCCTGCGCGATGCTGGCAAGCCGCTGCCGGCCTATGACTATGCGCTGAAAGCCAGCCACGTCTTCAACCTGATCGACGCGCGCGGCGCGATCTCCCCGACCGAGCGTCAGGCCTTTATTGCCCGCGTGCGTGACCTTGCGCGCGGGGCGGCCGAGCTCTGGGCGAAGCAGGAAGAGGAGCGCGCGGCATGAAGGTACAGGCTCTCTGCCTGATGGCCGCGCTGACGGTCGTGTCCTGCGGCGGCGGTGACGATACGGCGACCGATGGCGCGACGGAGCCCGCCTCTGAGGCCAGCGCGCCAATGATTGGCACTGATATGGAAATGCCGGTTGATACGCCGTTCTGTTCATTCAGCGCCGAGCCGGGCAGCTACGTCTTCGTCACTGATTTTGGAGAGAGCGTCTATCATGGCTATGCCAAGCTCGATGGCACGGTCACCAAGCTTACCGAAGTCGAAGCCGGGTTCGGGGCTGGCATGGAAACACGCCGCTATGTCGATGGTACTGAAAATGTCGAGCTGGAAGTCATCCTGCTGGATCAGGACGTCGACGCTGAGCAGGCGCGCTATACCGGTTCGGTACGGGTGATCTACCCGGTCGAGGGTGAGGCGGTGAAATTTGAGGGTGAGTGCGTTGCCGCAGGAGAGAGTAATGAATAGGACCGTAGCGCTCCTCGTGGGCGGCGCGATGGCGCTGTCGGCCTGTTCGGGCGGATCGTCCGAGCCAGACATCCCGGCTGACTACAATACCAGCGTCGATGATCCTGCCCAACCGGCTGAAGATATTGCGGAGTCCAATCCGCAGGCGCTGGAAATCGGCGTCATGGAGACGCCTGACACCGGCGCCTATTGCATGCTCATGCAGGCGAGCCAGGAATTTGATTTCGATGACCGGGACACATGGCGCTTTGTATTCCTGACCGATATCGAAGGCGACGCGCCGTCAGCGCACATCAAGATCAATGATGAGGTGCTGACTTTCTCCGATGAGCGCAGGACAGAAGACGCCGAGGGCATCGAGACCTGGCGCTACCGGTCTGAAGAGCGCGGCATCCTCGTTGAGTTGCAGCTGCGCGACGTCGACGCCGGGCCGGAATACACCGAATATGAAGGCACGATGGCGATCATCGAGCCGATCAAGACTGAGAAAATGGGCATCAAGGGGAGTTGCGGCGTCTAGGACGTGCCGCATCACCCTGAAATCAACACGGGAATAACCCTAATTTATGGCTGAACTTCTTCTCGAACTCTTTTCAGAAGAGATCCCGGCACGCATGCAGGCGAAGGCCGAGACGGACCTGAAAGACGCCCTGACAAAGGGGCTGAACGAGGCGGGTGTCTCGTTTGACCGTGTGGCGGCCATGTCCGGCCCGCGCCGGCTGGCTGTTTGCATCATGGGCCTGCCGCTCAAATCCGCCGATGTCACAGAAGAGAAAAAAGGCCCGAAAGTCGGCGCGCCGGAACAGGCTGTTCAGGGCTTCCTGCGCGGAGCCGGGCTGTCGTCGATTGACGAGGCAGACATCCGCAGCGACCCGAAAAAGGGTGATTTCTACGTCGCCCTGCGCGAAGCGCCGGGCCGCCCGCTGGAAGACATTATCGCAGAGCTGGTGCCGCAGATCGTGCGCGGGTTTCACTGGCCGAAATCCATGCGCTGGGGCCGGGGTGAATTGCGCTGGGTTCGCCCGTTGCAGCGCATCCTCTGTATTTTTGATGGCAAGACGGTCGACTTCGAGATTGACGGTCTCAAATCCGGCAACCTGACCGAGGGCCACCGCGTGATGGGGCGCGGACCGTTCGCGGTCTCTTCGCTGGATGGTTATGTCAGCGCGCTCGGCGGCGACGGCTATGTCGTGCTGACACGCGAAGACAGGCGCCTGCTGATCGAGGAACAGGCGCACAAGCGCTGCCTCGAAAAGGGGCTGGAACTGGTCGAGGACAAGGGCCTGCTGGACGAAGTGACGGGCCTTGCCGAATGGCCGGTCGTGATCCTCGGTGACATGGACCCGGATTTCCTTTCCCTGCCGCCGGAAGTCATCCAGCTGTCGATGCGCACCCACCAGAAATACTTTGCCGTCCGTGACCCGAAGACCGGCAAGCTCGCGCCGCACTTTGTCGTCGTCGCCAATATCGAGGCTGATGATGGCGGAGATGCGATCGCGGCGGGCAATTCACGTGTCCTGTCTGCGCGTCTGAATGATGGCCGTTTCTTCTGGGATAATGACCGCAGAACGCCGCTAGAAGACATGGCGAAGAAGCTCGAGACCATCGACTTCAAGAAAGAGCTGGGCACGATTGCCGACAAGGTGGAGCGGGTTGCTACGCTGGCCCGTGAGCTTGCGCCGAAAGTCGGCGCCGATCCAGACCTGGCCGAACGCGCCGCCCGCCTCGCCAAGGCCGATCTTGTGTCCGGCATGGTGGGCGAGTTTCCTGAGTTGCAGGGCGTGATGGGACGCTATTATGCGCTGGAAGCCGGCAAGCGCGCCGGCGTCATCCCGGAAGACGCGAAGCGGCTATCCGGGACCCAGCGCGGCGAGAAAGAGACCTCGGGAGATAGGTCCCGGACAAGCGCTGACGCGCTTTCCGGGATGACGAGTTGGGTGGATGGGCTTGATGAGGCGGGCGTCCGGGCCGTGGCCGATGCGATTGCCGATCATTACAAGCCGCAAGGCCCGTCCGATGCGGTGCCGAGCGACCCCGTCAGCATCGCCGTCGCGCTGGCCGACAAGCTCGACACGCTGGTCGGCTTCTGGGCCATTGACGAGAAACCGACCGGCTCGAAAGACCCGTTCGCGCTGCGGCGGGCTGCGCTGGGCGTGGTGCGGATCATTCTGGAGAATGACCTGACTCTGAAGTTCGGTGAGCTCCTTACACGCCCGTTTGCCCACGTCGATTTCCACCTGTTAGTAAGCCGGCCGCTCGAAGTTCAGGATCTCATCGAAGATCTGAATGAACGAGGCATGCTTACCGACGAGCAGGCAGCACGACTTCAAAAAGAAAATGTCGATCTATTGGGCGTGAGAACTGCCGCTCAAATATCTTACTTGGGATTCGAAGAAACGGACAAGAAAGCTCTCGATTTGTGGGCCTTCTTCGCCGACCGCCTCAAGCAATACCTGCGCGATGCCGGCGCCCGCTACGATCTCATCGATGCGGTTTTCGCGCTGGGTGAGGATGACCTCGTCCTCATCGTCAAGCGGGTCGAGGCGCTCGGTGCCTTTCTTGAGACCGAGAACGGGGCGAACCTGCAGGCGGGCTACAAGCGCGGGACGAATATCCTCAAGGCCGAGGAAAAGAAAGACGGCGAGTCTGTCTCTGGCACGGTCGATCCGTCCCGTTTTGAGCAGGATGAAGAGCGCGCGCTGCACGCTGCCATCACCGAATCCGTGGTGGCTGCCGATGCCGCGCTCAAGGCCGAAGACTTTGAGAAGGCCATGGGAGCGTTATCATCTCTGCGTGGCCCGGTAGATGCATTCTTCGAGGCTGTAATAGTCAACGCCGACAGCCTAGACCTGAGGCAAAACCGCCTCTTGATTCTGAATTCCATTCGTGACGCTTTGCATCGCGTCGCGGATTTTTCAAAACTGTCGGCATAAATTGCAGGGGTGCGGATGATCATCATCGTACTCCTGTTCGGTCTGATGGGCTTGTGGGTCTGGAGTTTGGTGAAGATGCCGTCGAAGCGCGCACGCGAGATATTTGAGGCGGACGGGGATATGCCAGCCGGCGTGTCCGACCGCGACCGTGCATTCGTGGTCGACCTTCACAGGCAGTTTGGCACGAAGGATTTCTATCTGAAATCCATTGAGCAACGCCAGCTTGAACCTGGTATCGCCCGCGCTTTCGGGGTTGAGCCTGACCGGCTCGACGACCGTACGGAACTCGGGGTGCGGCTGCCGCGTCTCAATTTACTGGTGTCCTATGAACCGGGACGCTATCGCCTTACAGAAGACGCTGCCCGCATGGCTGACCGCCTGGCACGTACACAATTGAGTTTGGAGAATATACATCATGGGTGAAGCTGCGACGCAGATGGCCAAGGAACAATGGGTTTACTCCTTCGGGGGTGGAACGGCCGATGGCGACACCACGATGAAGAATTTGCTGGGGGGCAAGGGTGCCAACCTCGCAGAGATGGCAAAGCTCGGCCTGCCGGTGCCGCCGGGCTTCACGCTGACCACGGCGGTGTGCACCGCCTATTATGATCTCGGCGAATCCTATCCCGACGGTCTGGAAGCGCAGGTCGATGCCGCGTTGAAGGCAGTCGAGGCCGAAACCGGCAAGATATTCGGCGATGCGGACAATCCGCTGCTCGTTTCCGTCCGCTCCGGCGCGCGCGCATCCATGCCGGGCATGATGGACACGGTGCTGAACCTCGGCCTGTCCGAAGTGACCGTGCTCGGCCTCGCCAAGAAGGCGGGTGAGCGCTTTGCCTATGACAGCTATCGCCGCTTCATCCAGATGTACTGCAATGTCGTGCTCGGCCTGAAGCATGACACGTTCGAGCATATTCTCGACGACTATAAAGAGCGTGAGGACTACCAGCTCGATACCGAGATGACGGCTGAGGACTGGAAGGAAATCATCGTCCAGTACAAGGCAGCCGTACAGAAGCAGCTCGGCAAGCCATTCCCGGATGATCCGCGCGAACAGCTCTGGGGCGCGATCGGGGCTGTGTTCGGCTCCTGGATGAATGACCGCGCGATCCTCTATCGCAAGCTCAACGACATTCCGGCGGCCTGGGGTACGGCGGTCAATGTCCAGTCCATGGTGTTCGGCAATATGGGCGATACGTCGGCAACCGGCGTGGCCTTCACCCGTGATCCGTCGACGGGCGAAAAGGTTTTCTATGGCGAATTCCTGATCAATGCACAGGGCGAGGATGTCGTGGCCGGTATCCGCACGCCAGCTCCGATTTCGCGCTCGCGCGCTGAAGCGCTGTCCTCCGACGAACGCCCGCTCGAAGACGCAATGCCGCCTGTCTATGAGGAACTGGTTGCCGTCGCGAACAAGCTGGAAAGCCACTATCGCGACATGCAGGACATCGAGTTCACGGTCGAGGACAACAAGCTCTACATGCTGCAGACCCGCAACGGGAAACGCACCGCGGCGGCTTCGCTGAAGATTGCGGTCGATATGGCGCAGGAAAAGCTGATCACCGAGGAAGAGGCAGTGCTGCGTCTCATGCCCGGCCAGCTAGACCAGTTGCTCCACCCGACCATTGCCCCCGATGCCAAGCGTGACGTCATCGTCAAGGGCCTGCCAGCCAGCCCCGGCGCGGCCGTCGGCAAGGTCGTCTTCGACAGCGACGAAGCTGCTTCGCTCGCCGAGAAGGGCGAAGACGTCATCCTGATGCGCGTCGAGACGAGCCCCGAAGATATTCATGGCATGCATGCGGCCCGCGCCATCGTGACGGCCCGTGGCGGCATGACATCCCACGCGGCTGTTGTCGCACGCGGCATGGGCCGGCCTTGCGTCTGCGGCGCCGGCGGCCTGCAGATTGATCCGGTGAAAGGCGTGTTCCGCGCCAATGGCCGCGAGTTCAACAAGGGCGATGTTGTAACGATTGACGGTGCCGAAGGCGAAGTGCTGATCGGCGCGATCGAGATGGTCAAACCGGACCTTTCGGGTGATTTCGGCCTGCTGATGGAATGGGCAGACAAGGTGCGCAAGCTGAAGGTGCGTACCAATGCAGAGACGCCGCACGACGTCGAGACAGCCAAGACATTTGGCGCTGAAGGCATTGGCCTCTGCCGTACCGAGCACATGTTCTTCGATGCAGACCGTATCCCGGTTGTCCGCTCTATGATCCTGGCAGGTGACAAGGCGGGCCGCGAGGTTGCGCTCGCCAAGCTGTTGCCAATGCAGCGTGACGACTTCGCCGAGATCTTCCGCATCATGGAAGACCGGCCCTGCACGATCCGCCTGCTCGACCCGCCACTGCATGAGTTCCTGCCGCATTCGGAAGATGAAATGGCCGAAGTGGCAAGCTCTGCTGGCGTCGATGTCGACGTGCTGAAGCGTCAGGCGGCCGATCTGCACGAGAGCAACCCGATGCTTGGCCATCGCGGCTGCCGTCTCGGGATTACCTATCCGGAAATCTACGAAATGCAGGCCCGTGCCATCTTTGAGGCGGCGGTGCAGGTATCGAAGGAAACCGGCTACAGCCCGATCCCGGAAGTCATGATCCCGCTGGTTGCTACAAAGAAGGAGCTCGACATCCTGAAGGCTCGCGTCGATGCGACCGCCAGGAGCGTCTTCGAAGAGACGGGAACAGTGCTGGAATACATGGTCGGCACCATGATCGAATTGCCACGCGCTGCCCTGCAGGCGGGCAATATCGCCGAATCGGCGGCCTTCTTCTCCTTCGGCACCAATGATCTGACGCAGACCACGCTCGGCATTTCGCGCGACGACGCGGCCCGCTTCCTGAAGGCGTATGAAGAGCAGGGCATTTATGACAAGGACCCGTTCGTCACTCTCGACCAGGAGGGCGTCGGCGAGCTTGTGAAGATCGCCGTTGAGCGGGGCCGCAAGACGCGCCCTGACATCAAGCTCGGGATTTGCGGCGAGCATGGCGGTGACCCGGCATCGGTCACCTTCTGTCACCATCTGGGACTCGACTATGTCTCGTGTTCGCCATACCGGGTCCCGATTGCCCGTCTTGCAGCCGCACATGCTGCATTGCACAAAAACGAGGGCTGAACGGCCCTGTTTTGACGGTTTTTGAGGGGGTGAGCCGCAGCTTTTGCGGCTCATTTACTGTTGTATATCAGCAACAGTGTATTTTGGCTTCGAAACAAACTGGTTAACGATTTGGGCCTCTGGCGGCCTGAATCCCTTTGGTTTTTTGCTTTTCGTTAAAATAATCCGGAACCCCCTTAAATTGTGGCGGTTCCACGGCTGACAGAAATGTAAGTCTTCAAGTCTGCGTTTTGATTGCTAAGTGCGGCCTGAGTTCAATATCCCAGTACGGACAAAAGCCGAAGACATTCAGCGACAGGCGAAGGGTAGATGGCCCGGAACCTGCTTCAGGGTGTCTTGATAGCGGTTAAAGAAGGGGCAGGTGATGTCACTCAAGAAGACCAAGCAAAGCCCGCGTGGATTCGCGGGGAGATCACTGCGCGGCAGTTTCAGCCGTTGGTGGCTCGCAAAGTCAGACGCCGAGCAACGCACTGTTGTGGCCCGCGCTGCGCTGGTTTCGACCTGCGCGCTTGGGCTGACGGTTGCGCTTCCGCTGATTGCATCGGCCAACTCCCAGAAGCAGGCTGAAGCCGAGTATCGCGCCCAGACCCAACGCTTTGCCGATTCCCAGCAGGATGCCGGCATGGCTGTTCGCGCTGATCCGGCCATGCCTCAGTTGCTGCGTCATGAGTGGCTGCGCAATGTTGAGTATTCCCTCGAACGCAATCCTGACGCGGCCCTGACGCGTTATGGCGGCCTGGAGCGCGACTCTGCCGTGCTTGCCGGCATGAAGAGCTTTGACCCGACACATCTCGTTAAAGCCGAGGAAATGAACCGGCAGATGCAATGTCTTGCCGAGGCGGTCTATTACGAAGCCCGCAGCGAAACGCCGTCCGGCCAGATTGCTGTTGCCGAAGTCATCATGAACCGCGTGCGCGACCATCGTTATCCCAACACCGCATGTGATGTTGTCTATCAGGGCGCAACGCGCACCACGGGCTGTCAGTTCACATTCACCTGCGACGGCGCACTGGACCGCGGGCCACGTGGCTCCAAGTGGGACGCGGCGAAATCCATTGCTGCGCACGTCTTCCTTGATCTCGATGAACCACGCACGGCTGGTGCAACGCATTATCACGCGACCTATGTGAACCCGGTCTGGAATGCGGGTCTCATCAAGACGTCGAAGATTGGCACGCATATCTTCTACCGCTTCCCACGCGGGGCTGAATGGGCAAATGCCCGCGTTGCCCAGCAGGCTCGCTTCGATCGCGAGGCATCGGGCCGTGAAGGTGCAGACTCCACCATCATGACCGTCACAGACACCGAAGACCTGAACGCCAAGTCGCTGAGCGTACTCAGCCCGGCGCCATAGGTAGCCGTGATGCCTGAAGGACGCCTGTTCGAAGACGTCGATACTTACATCAACAGCCTGTTTGTTCAGGATGATCCGGTCCTTGAGCGCGCTGTAGAGCGTGCGGCGGCGGCGGGTCTTCCCGACATTCAGGTCTCGCCCGGTCAAGGCAAGCTGATCTACCTGCTCGCCAAGATGATCGGGGCAGGGCGCATTCTGGAAATCGGAACGCTTGGCGGGTATTCCACAGTCTGGCTTGGCCGGGCGCTTGGGCCAGAGGGCGAGCTGATTACGCTTGAGCTCGACCCGCATCATGTGAAAGTCGCCCGCGAAACGCTTGTCGATGCGGGGCTGGATGATCGCTGCAGCGTTATTGAAGGCAAGGCGCTCGACGCGCTGGCGACGCTGACACCGGCCTTCGACCTTATCTTTCTCGACGCCAACAAGGATGGGTATCCAGCCTATCTGAAACACGCCATCCGGCTGACACGGCCCGGCGGGCTCATCGTGGCGGACAATGTCGTGCGCGAGGGCGCGGTGCTGAAGCCGTCATCCGTCGATGCGAATGCCATCGGCGCGGCAGCCTTCAACCAGGCGCTGGCCGGTCACCCGCAGCTTGAAGCGATCATCCTGCAGCAGGTCGGGATCAAGGGCCATGACGGGCTCGCCATTGCGCGGGTGAAAGACTGACCTTCAGGCGCTCGCCGCTTCATCCTGAGCGTGTCGAAGGATGGGCAGCAGGAAGCCCAGCTTCAGCCCGGCTGGATCATTCCCGCGGGCCGAGGCTTTTCTCCAGCGTCTTCTTCAGTCGCTTCGGCATGAAGCGCGCAGCAAAACGTGTCCGCTCGGCCATCTTGCCGGCCATGTAGTGGACCTCCTTGCCATGTGCCGCGTCCCAGGCGCGTTCGGCGGCGAGCTCGACCGGATAGACTTCGGAGCCGGCCTGTTTGATCTCGTCACTCATCTTCACATTGGAACCTTCCTTGGTGCCCATGTCGAGAATCGGCGTGTCGATGAACCATGGCATCAGCGAGGTCACGCGGATGCCGATATTGGAAAACTCGATGTCGAGTGCTTCGGTCAGGCCGCGCACGGCAAATTTCGTCGCCACATAGACGGCGAGCTTTGGTGCGCCGAAAACACCCGCCGTGGAGGCCGTGTTGACGATGCGTGCACCCGGAGTCTGGCGCAGCAATGGCAGGCCAGCCTGTACGCCATTGATCACGCCTTTCACATTAATGTCGACAATCGCGTCATTGTCTTCGCCGGAGATGGTTTCGAACCAGCCATGACGGCCAATGCCGGCATTGTTGAACAGCACGTTCAGCCGCCCATCAGTCGCCGCGCTGAAACTGTCCATCGCCGATGACCAGTCATCGCGCGAGCGCACGTCCAGCTTGCCGGTGATGCAATTGTCTGCACCGATCTCGGCAGCGACCTCAGCTAGGCCGGCTTCGTTGATGTCGTACAGGCCGACAAACCAGCTGCGATCTGCGAACAGTTTTGCTGTGGCGGCGCCAATGCCGGATGCCGCGCCGGTGATGAATATGCTCTTGCGGCCTGCTGACTTGCTCATGGTTCTGAACCTCCTTGCGCGGGCCTTCTTGCGTGAGGCCGCGTTCCGGAAAACACGTTCAGGGCAGGTCGAGACCAACGTCAAGGTTTGACGCAGAGTGAGTTAGCGCGCCAACGGAGATATAATCGACACCTGTTGCGGCAATGCCAGCGACGGTTTCGAGCGTGACGCCGCCTGACGCTTCGGCCTTGCACGCCCCGTCAATCATCGCGACGGCGCGGCGCAGCGTGTCATTGTCCATATTGTCGAGCAGTACAGCATGCGGCTTCAGCGGGAGCGCTTCTTCGAGTTGGGAAAGATTATCCACTTCGATCTCGATCATCCGCAAATGCCCGGCATAGGCGTGCGCGCGCTTCAGCGCTTCAGGGACCGACCCGCAGGCGGCAATATGATTGTCCTTGATCAGGATCGCATCATCGAGGCCGTAACGGTGTGATGTGCCGCCGCCGCACCGCACGGCGCGCTTTTCCACTGCGCGATGGCCGGGTGTCGTCTTGCGTGTACAGACAATCTGGGCGCTGGTGCCCGCGACCTGTTCCACGAAAGTCGCGGTCAGTGTCGCGATGCCGGACAGGCGGCCGAGAAAATTCAGCATCGTCCGCTCTGCCATCAGGATGGAGCGGGCATCGCCGGACAGGGTGGCAATGGTATCGCCGGGCGAGAGCGGCGCGCCATCCTGCAGTTTCTGGTCCAGCTTTACGCCTGGATCCACGAGTTTGAGGCTGTAGGCGGCTGCGTCCATGCCAGCGAGGCGACCAGACCGGCGGGCGCGGATATCCGCCTTGATCTTTGTGCCCGGCAATATCGTGGCGTCGGTTGTCAGGTCACCCGCGCGTCCGAGGTCTTCGGAGAGGGCGAGGCGGACAATCGGGTCCAGCACAAGGTCGGGCAGGGGCGGCGGTGCGATCATTCAGGTGTCTCCTGCAGGAGCGGAACGGGAAGATTGGTCACGAAGGTCCGGCAAGCGGCATCGTCTGCCTGGGTGAAGTCTGACCGGAAATGGCCGCCGCGACTCTCTTCACGGGCGAGGGCGGCAGCTGCCATCAGGCGCGCCGTCACCAGTGCGCGGGCCGGGCCATTGCGGCGCATGCTGGCGTCAATCATCTCGATCAGCCGGGAAAGTCCGTCAGCTTCGCGCACCACGCCGCATTTTTCTGCCATCTCGGTCCTCAGGACGAGCAGGCAGTCAGCGGGCAGGTCGTCCGGGATTTCGCTATGCGACTTGCCGGGTTGCTCAAGTTGCGAGGTCGACAGGCGTTCGGCAATGCGGGCTGCGAAGACAACCGCCTCGAGCAGGGAGTTGGAAGCAAGGCGGTTTGCCCCGTGTGCACCGGTTGAGGCGCATTCGCCGCAGACTGAGAGGCCTTCAAGGGTCGTGCGGCCCCACATGTCGGCCACGACGCCGCCCATATGATAGTGCGCAGCTGGCGCAACAGGGATCGGCTTGATCCGCGGATCGATCCCGGCAGCCATGCAGGCGGCGAATACGGTCGGGAAGTGGGCGGGAAATTCCTTGCCTACAGCGACCGTTGCATCAAGGAAGGCGCCTCGTCCGGCTGCGATCTCGGCGTGGATGGCGCGGGCCACCTCGTCGCGGGGCGCGAGTTCGGCCTTCGGATGGTAACGATCCATGAACGGTTCATTGGCGGCGTCGCGAAGGATCGCGCCCTCACCCCGAAGGGCTTCGGTTGCCAGCGGGGCCGGATCCAGCCCGACATCCATGGCGGTTGGATGAAACTGGACAAATTCGGGGTCGGCAATCAGCGCGCCGGCCGTGTAGGCCATGGCGAGGGCTTCACCGCGAGACTGGGGCGGGTTGGTTGTGACCCGAAAGAGGCCGCCAGAGCCGCCCGTGCAGAGAATGGTCTCGCGCGCCGGTAGTGAGGTCAACCGGCCTTCCTTGTCACTGACGACAACCCCGGCCACGCGGCGCGTGTCGTCCTGTAGCAGGCTGACAGCGCGATAGGGCCACATCAGCTTGATGTGTTCGGCTTCGTGTACGGCAGCTGTCAGCGCGCCCATGATGGCCTTGCCGGCAAGGTCTCCGGCGACTCGGGCCACACGCGGGCGCGAATGAGCCGCCTCAAGCGAGAGGGCCAGCGCGCCTTCGGGTGTGCGGTCGAACGGGACACCCAGCGCAATCAGGTCCAGCACGCGAGCGGGGCCTTCTTCTGCGATCAGCCGGGCGGTGACCGGATTGACGAGACCAGCGCCGGCCGCAATCGTGTCGCGGGCATGTTCCCCGGCGCTGTCCAGCGGGTCGAGCGCAGCCGCGAGGCCGCCCTGGGCCCAGGCCGATGAAGCCGCTTCGCCAAGCGGGGCCGGTGAAATAACCGTGCAGCGGCGCGGTGCGAGGTTCAGCGCCAGGAACAGGCCGGCAAGGCCCGCACCAACGATCAGGATATCGCTCTCGCCGGCAGGCTGGCCGGCGGAAACCTGCGTCACATGTTCCATGAGTTCAGCCCCGCTGCGCCATCAGGAAATCGCTCCTTCGGCCCGCCGCCATTCGGCCGGGTAGGCACCTGACCCGATGAGTACACCGGACAGCGTCGATTCATCTTCGATGACGAGCTGGAAATTGTCTGGAAGGTAGTTCTCGGACGGCTCGCCTTCGAGGAAGGTCTGGATGGTTGAGATCACGGTCGCGACGCCATCGTCTATGTCGACTTCGCAGGACTGCTCGACGACATATCTCACATCAGCAATCGGGCAATCCTGCTGCGCGGTCAGCTCGCAGGCGAAATGGGCCGGATCGGCAGTCGGGATGACGCGGGCCTGTCCGTCAAACGTACAGACTTCGTGCACCTGCGCCTCGAAAATCCAGAGACCTGCAATGTTCGGTGGCAGCTCGCTCGACTGGGCCAGTACGGGGCCCGGGCTGGCGAGGGCGGCAATGAGGATGGCGGTAAGCGCTCTCATGAAATGCCTTCTTCGGAGCGGATGAATTCAGCTGGCGCGGTGGCTGCCGAAACGAGTGATCCATACATGCGCTTCGCGCTCTGAACCGTCAAAGCGAAATTGTCCGGCACATAGACGAGCCCCTCCAGCTTGGATTCAAGAAACTGGTCGATTTCAGACCGGATCGAGACCTGGTTGCCGAAGCGGCGCGCCGAACATTGCTGCAACACGACCGAGCGGCCCCACATCGAGCAGATCTCGACGGCGGTCAGCTCACAGTCATAAACGCCGGCTTCTGCATTCGGGGTGACACGCATCGTCCCTGTCATCAGGCACTGGCCTTCCCGGTATGGCTTGGTCTGGAAGGTCCAGTTGCCGAGAATGTCACCGGGATCACGATCTTCCGTTGCGCCAGCCAGAGGCGTGGCAAACACCAGAAGCGCTATCAGGCAGGCAGTAATGGCGTGGCGCATGGCAGGAAGCTCCGGGAGGGGGACGTCTTTTGTGGTCTATCCTGAAGCAAACCCTGTCAAAACGGCAGTTTCAAGACCCTAGCTGGCAGATATGACTTCTATGTCCATCGGTTTGAGGCCGGTTTTGAAAGCCAGCGGCTTGTCCGTCTTTGGCAGGTTCAGCATCGCATCGATGGCGGCCTTGGCCTTGACGCGGACGTCTTCATCGATTTCGACCACGTGCTTCATCTTTGTCAGGCAATCGAGAATGTTCTCGAGTGTGATCCGCTTCATGTGCGGGCAGAGATTGCATGGCCGGACGAAGTTCACACCTGGGTTCTCGGCGGCGACATTATCACTCATCGAGCATTCAGTGAGAAGCACGACCTTGTTCGGGCTGTTGTCCTTCACATAGTTTGCAAGGGCAGCGGTGGAGCCGGCAAAATCAGCCGCTTCCAGTACGTCTGGCGGGCATTCCGGGTGCGCCAGGATGACAACGCCGGGATGGGCTTCGCGAAGCTGGTTCACGTCTTCAGCGTCGAAGAGTTCGTGCACTTCGCAGGCACCGGGCCATGTCATGATGCGGATATCGGTCTGCGCGGCGACATTCTTGGCGAGATACTGGTCTGGCACGAGGATGACCGTGTCGGAATTCCATTCCTTCGCGATCGCCTCAACGACCTGCGCCGCATTGGAGCTTGTGCAGGTGATATGGCACTCGGCTTTCACATCGGCGGTCGTGTTGACATAGGTCACGATGGGGTAATCCGGGTACTTCTGTTTTATCAGCCGGACATCGGCGCCTGTAATCGAGGCAGCGAGCGAACAGCCAGCCTCAAGGCTCGGGATCAGCACGGTTTTCTCGGGGGCCAGGATTTTCGAGGTCTCTGCCATGAAGTGCACGCCGGCCTGGACGATGATATCGGCATCGACTTCGGCCGCTTCACGCGCAAGCTGCAGGCTGTCGCCGCGAAAATCGCCAACGAGGCGGAAGATGTCAGGCGTCATGTAGTTGTGCGCCAGGATAACCGCATTCTTGGCTTTCTTGATGCGATTGATCTCGGCCACGAGCGGGGCAATGGCCGGCCACTCCATGGGCGTCACGAAATCCTTCACGAGCGGATAGAGCGCATCGGTCTCAGCTTTAACAGCGTCGTCATAGACGAGGCCGCGGGCCTCCGAAGCATTTGCCGCCCGTATAGGTGTCGGGGTCGGACAGCCGGGTCCTGAATCGATAAGTCTGGCCATGATGCGGTCCTCCGCGCTTTTGCTCAATATGAGCATTAAGTGGTTACTAAGCGCCCCGATTTCAAGACTTCCCGGCGCGGAAAGAGAAGAAACCCGGATCGCCGCCACCCCTTATAGGCAGGGTGAGCAAAAGGCGATTTAGGGAGATATGCCGTGTTTGGCAAGAGGCATGTCGGTTTTGTGACGCGACGGCAGGGGAAAATCGGTTGGAAAGGCCCGCGCGGTGTTGGCAGCGAAAAAGAATCCATACGAACTCAAGGTGCTATGCGGAAATTAAGAGTCTGTTTACCAAAAAAATCTTGGCGAGAGAACAAATGGGGAATAAATGAGGCGGGAACGGAAGGAGAACATTATGGATAAGGTCAATTTTCGGGGCCGCTCGGGTCATCTCTACAGCTTCAGCCGGGAACGTGAAGACAGCGCCTGGGCGAGACGGGCAGGGGTCGCGCTCTTTGCTGCGCCTGACACATATGGCTGGCGGATCATTCGCATGGTCGAGATGACAGGGCGCCTGCATGACGTCCAGCCTTTCTGGGCGCAGCTCGATGCCGAACGCTATGGTGCCCGCGCGATTTTCGTTCTGGATGAAGCGTCTTTCGAAACCCGCCGGAACGTCATGGCCGATCTTGAAGCCGGTCTCAGCCCGGTCTTCCCGGTCGGAACCGCCATGGCACCTGAACCGATGCGCGTTGCGGCCTGAGGCTTGGCTGGCGCGAGACGCCAAAGCCCTGCATGTCCGACAGGCCAGCGCCGCCCGTGGCAACGGCGTCAGTTCTGAAGCAGCTCGCCATACCAGGCTTCGACATCCTGCTCGACCATGGACAGCGGACGAGGCCCGCCCTCTAGCAGGACAGCATTGAAGGCAGCCTCGTCAAAGCGTCCGCCCAGCACAGCCTCGGCGCGGACACGCATGTCGATAATTCGGTAGCGCCCATTGAAATAGGCAGCGGCCTGGCCGGGCCAGACGGCATAGCGGGCGACTTCTTCTTCCATGGAGGCGCGGGGCAGACCGGTCGTTTCGACAAGATAGTCCACGGCCTCCTGGTACGACCATCCTTTCGCGTGGATGCCTGTGTCGACAACCAGCCTCGCGGCGCGAAACAATACGGATTGCAGGTATCCGATCCGGCCCAGCGGGTCATTTGAATAGAGCCCTGCGCCATCGGCCAGGTCTTCGGCATAGACCGCCCAGCCTTCACCATATGCCGTATCCCACATCATCTGTCGCAACAGCGGCAAACGGACCCGGGCGGCGACACCGGCCTCGGTGTGGTGACCGGGAATACCCTCATGATAGACAAGTGTCGGCAGCGCGAAATCCGGCCAGTCTTCAAGGTGGCCGAGATTGATCTCGAACAGGCCGGGGCTGGTGCCATTGGCGCGGGCCGGAACATAGACGGCGCCGCTGAAGGCCCGTTCCTTATAGGCCGGCATACGCGTGACGATCAGCGGATCACCGGGCGGGTTGTCGATCATTTCGGGCAGCGCGGCTTCGGCGTCCACGACGAGGTCTTCGAGCTGCCGCAGAACGGCATCGCGTGCCGCTTGTGTCGTCTCCGCAGGCTGCTGGCTTGTTGGCACCAGGAGAGCGAGGCGCTGCTGGACTGTTCCGGCCTCAAGCCCCAGTGACGCAAATTGTACGTCCAGTTCCGCGAGTATGTCTGATACGGCCTGCAAGCCTTGCTGATGGAGGAAATCAGGGTCCGCGCCCGGCTGGGTGTAGAAAGACAGGCTGTCGCGGTAATAGACTTCGGTCTCGGCCCCGATCTGCAGGCCGGGCATCTCCGGCGCGTCTGCCTTCAGCTCCGCCACGGCATCGGCAAAATCGCGATAGGCTGGCAGAACCTCCTCGAGCATCAGACGTGTGGCAGCGCCGCGGTATTCATTGGCAGGCCGCCCCTGTTCCGGATCGAGCCCACCCACGACAGTACCGAATGTCTGGATCATCGGGTGGGTGCCAATCGGCTCGGCGACAAAAGCGCGAAGACGTTGTTCGAGAAGGTCGAGCACGAAGCGGGGTGGGACAATACCATTCGCCGCATCCGACATGAGCCGGCGCCGTTCATCTGCAATGGCGCCGGGCAGGGCAGCAAGGCGCTTGAGGTAGTCCTCCGCGTCCGCATGCGAGCTGAGGGGCTGGCTGGCGATCAGGAGGTCCGGCACGTTTATCCAGGCACCGCTGAGCTGGTCTACTGCGTATGGACGCGCAAGCCCGGGTTCGTATCGCCCGAAGCCGTAAGCCTCGAGACGGGTCAGTACCTTGTACTGGTTGCGGATGATGTCGAGATGGCGGGCCAGCCGGCTGTCATCCGGGATGTCGGGCAGGCGGTTCAGGCGGTCACTCAGTTCGAGGCGCAGCAGGCGGGTGCGCTCGAAGCGGGCCTGCGAGCGGTCGTCGAGCAGGTCATTGAAAGTCTGGCGAAGGGTGCGCTCTTCGAGGCCAAGCCGCGTTGCGGTTTCAGGGGACAGGGCCAGTTCGGCGCGGGCGGTATCCTGGAAGGTACGGTCGATCTCCTGCACGGTGCTACGTGCAATGCCGTCTTCGTTTACGGCCGGGCCGCAGGCGCTGACGAGCAGGCTGATCGAAAGGAGGGTGAATGCATGGATCTGATCGAGGCGTTTCATGCAGTATATTCCATTTCCGTCACACGTTTCATGACACCTCTGTCACACCCACATTATAAAGGCTGTTGAGCGGTTGTGGCCACTTGGCATATCCGGTAAACCGCGCCCGTTAATTAACAGGAGTCTTCCCGTGGAAAATACCCAGCCAGCACAGCAAGCGCCGCTTAGCGGGCAAGTGCTCTTCTATAGCAATCCTCAACCGCTTTCCGCCGAAAAACATGGTGGTCTTGGCTTGAAGCAGATCGAACGGCCATTCGCGTTTCTTGGCAAGGCGCACGCTGTCCCGCTGACCGTGAATGAATTCGCGCTCGCGGCAACGTCCTATCCGATCATTTTTGTCGGCAATGAAAAGACGCCGATCGGTGCCATGGGTATCCGCTCGGACGAAAACCTCTACGTCAAGGACGGCATTGTCGATCCCGATTTCTACGTCCCGGCCTTTGCGCGCCGCTATCCATTCGTCTTCGCGAATGACGAAAAGCAGGAACGCCTTCTGCTCTGTGTCGACCGTGATGCGGAAATGGTCAGCAACCAGCCGGACGTGCCGTTCTTCGAGAATGGACAGCCAACGGAATACACCAACAATGCCATGCAGTTCTGCCAGGAATTCGAGCGCCAGCGCCGCACGACCGTTGAGTTCGTGAAGGCAATCGACGCGCTTGGCCTGCTGGTACAACGCTCGACCACTTTCCAGCCGCGCGATGCGCAGGGCAAGGAATCCGGCCCGGTGCAGACGGTCGCTGAATACTGGGCCGTTGATGAAGAGAAGCTGAAAGCCCTGCCGGACGAAAAGCTGGGTGAATTGCAGCGCAACGGCTCACTGTCCGCTTGCGCGGCGCACTCGATGTCGCTGCTGAACTGGTCACGCGTGATCAACCGGGCAGCCCGCTCGCAGGCTCCGCAGCCGCAAGGCGGTTCAGCTGGACCGGGCTTGCAGATCTAGTCCGCATTAAAGACGAAATACGGAAAAAGCGGTCAGGCCTCCTGGCCGCTTTTTTGCTGCGCCGGATGCTCACGTTTTGGAGAGGTGGTTCACAAACCGCCGAAATCCGCCATATGGCTTACGCAAAACGCTAAACTGTCTGGCATATAAAGGGCCTCATGAACCTCTTGATAAAAGTCTTCGCGGCGGCCCTGATCGCCTGCTCCGCCACAATCGCGGCCTTCGCGGAACCTGTGGATGGCGGGCATGCCCGCGTCGACCTGATCAGCGAACGCGAAGTAGCCATCCCCGGAGAAACCGTGTGGCTGGGGCTGAGCTTCGAGATGGACCCGGACTGGCACATCTACTGGCTGAACGCTGGCGATGCCGGCATTCCGCCGGAAATGCTCTGGGATGAAGAGACCAGCCTCGAGGCTTCGCAATTTGGCGAGATTTCATGGCCCGTCCCGCACGAAATTGCCGTCGTCGAAGGCGAAATCATGGATTATGGCTATGACGACGCGGTCGTCCTGCCATTCCCCGTCGAAATTCCGGCTGACGCGACCGATGCGCTTCGCTTTGGCGGCACGGTGGATTATCTCATCTGCGATGATATCTGCATCCCGGAATCTGTTGATGTCAGCCTGTTTGTCGACATAGGCGAAACGCAGCAGCCGGACATGGCTGGCGCTGAGCTGATTGCCGGCGCGCTGGGGGATGTCCCGCCAGAGCTTGAAGGTGCCGCCCGCCTGACGGATGATGGCGATGCGTGGATTCTTTCGGTCACAGGCGATCAGCTTGCAGGCCTGAAAGGGACAGCGCGTTTCTTTCCTGAAAGCCATGACATCGTGCATGCAGCCGACCAGCCGGTGGAGTTTGGCCCGTCAGGTGTGCGTTTGCGCCTGATGCCGGCCAGCGACGCGCTGCCTGATACATTTGCAGGGATCGTCCGGATCGACACAGATGCGGGCGAGACGGTCGCGGTCAATATCAGCGCGGAGCAGGGCGCTGCGCTGGACGGTACGACCGGCATTGCCGGATCGTCCTCGCGCAGCCCATCCGGCGCTGGCGGCACCAACCTGGTTGTCCTCCTGTCGATTGCGCTGCTTGGGGGCCTGATCCTGAACCTCATGCCATGCGTTCTGCCGGTCCTGTCGATCAAGGCGATCGGTATGGTGCAGGCCGCTTCCAGCGGGCATCAGGGCGAGCTGCGGGCGCATGGCATCTGGTACACGATTGGCGTGCTCATCTCCTTTGCGGCGACGGCGCTTGTCTTCCTTGTCCTGCGAGCGGCTGGCCAGTTCGTCAGCCTTGGCTTCCAGCTGCAATACCCGGCGGTGGTTGCCGGACTTGCCCTGGTTATGGTGCTGATCGGTCTGTGGCTGCTCGGCGTTTTCCATCTTGGTACGTCGGTCCAGAATGTCGGCTCGGGCCTCGCCGCAAGGCGGGGCAGCACGGGCGCGTTCTTCACCGGCGTTCTGGCGGCAGTGGTGGGCGCGCCCTGCGTCGGCCCTTTTGTCGGCGTTGCCCTTGGCGCGGTGCTGGACAAGCCCTGGCCGGTAGTGATGGCGGTTTTCCTTGTGCTCGGTTTCGGCCTTGCGCTGCCATTCCTTGTGCTCAGCTATATTCCCGGCCTGCATAAAGCCCTGCCCAAGCCGGGCGTCTGGATGGAGCGGCTGAAGCAGGCTTTCGCCTTCCCCATGTTCCTGACGGCCGCCTGGCTGATTACCGTACTCGGCAACCATCCGGCGGCCGGCGCCACCGCGTTCGGGGCCGTGATCCTGGCATTCGGCGTATGGTTGATGAGCGTGTCGGGCGGCAAGTTGCGGACGCCGGTCCTGGCCCTTGGTGCAGCGCTCAGCCTGTTTGCTATTGGCTGGCCCATCATGTCTGGCCTGCAGGACGCGCCGAAAGAGGGCGCCTCGGAATCCTATGCCAGCGTCACGACTGAAGCCTGGTCACCCGAGCGGGTGGCTGAATTACAGGCTGAAGGCAAAGGCATTTTCGTCGATTTTACAGCCAGCTGGTGCGCCACCTGCCAGGTCAACAAGCGTTCGACGCTGACGCGCGCCGATGTGCTGGGCGCCATGGCTGACGCAAATGTGAGCTTCCTCGTCGCGGATTTCACTAGGCCAGACGACGCGATTGCGGCAGAATTGAAAAAACGTGGAAGTCCGGGCGTTCCGATGTATCTTCTTTATGCACCGGGCGCGAATGAGCCGGAGATCCTGCCGACGCTCCTCAATCCCGGCATGATGAAACGTAAATTCGAGGCGTTCGACACCGTCTCGCTCAACTGACAAGACGGAGACTGGATATGTTGAACATCACAGGACGTAATCTTGGCCTCGCTTCAGGCATGGCCGCAGCCGTGGCGCTGAGTGCCGGCGCGCTGATCGCTTTCTCTGCAAATGCCAGCCCAGCCGCAGAGCCGGGCACCATGGCACCTGATTTTACGGGCACGACCAGCCAGGGCGAAGAGATTTCGCTGGCGGACTTTGCTGGCAAGACCGTTGTCCTTGAGTGGACAAATGATGGCTGCCCCTTCGTGCAGAAACACTATGCCGAACCGCCCCTGAACATGCAGACCCTGCAGGGTGAAACTGCCGAGGACGATGTTGTCTGGCTGCAGATCATTTCTTCGGCGCCCGGCAAGCAGGGCCATGTTGACGGAGCAGGCGCCGATGCCATCAATGCCGGCCGCGGCGCTTCGCCGACCCATGTCATCCTTGATCCTGAAGGTGAGATCGGGCGCCTCTATGAAGCCAAGACCACGCCGCACATGTTCGTCATCGAGCCGGACAGCGAGATTGCCTATGCTGGTGCGATCGATTCCATCCGCTCTGCGCGTGTCGAAGATATCGAGACGGCCGAGAATTATGTCCGGGCTGCGCTGACGGCACTGGAAGCTGGAGAGCCTGTCGAGGTTGCGTCTTCGAAGCCATATGGCTGCTCGGTCAAATACTAGGTTTTCGACCTTCCGGAACAGATAAAAGCCGCCAGTGTTTGCTGGCGGCTTTTTCGTTGGAGGCAAGACGCCTAGCGGATGCGGCGGACGCGGAAGAAGCTGCCCTTGTCGAACTGCATACGGAAACTGTCGAGCGCGGCAGACTTGATTGTAACCGTGTCGACCCCGGCCTTTTCGGAATAATAGACTGACTTCGAATCGATCTGCTCCCAGACCTGCCCGTTCTCAAGAGAGACAAGGAAGCCGCCCGTCGCTGAGCGTGTGATGCTGGCCACTGGCAGCGTGACTTCATCTATCCCGTCGCCCTTTTCGTTGCCGCCCGTGAACATTTTTGGAAGGCTTGGCAGGGAGAAGCCAAAGGACTCGCGTTTGACCTCTTCGGCTTCCTGACGCGTGACCGTCATTACATCGCCGGTTTCCTCTGCGGCTTTCAGGCGCCCGACCGCATTGTCGTAACAGGCGAGACGATCGGTATCGTCTGCCAGGTCAGCGCAGGCATAGACCGTTGCAGTGGATACAGTTTCAGGCGCTGAGGCCTCCTGGGCCGAGGCGGGGGCGCTCATGCCCATCATCAGGCCACATCCGAGCAAAATATACTTCATCGTGTTCCTCTACGGCTCAACTCTGCCACACTCTCTTCCCAAGAGCGCGCGCGTCTGAAACACTATGACGAGACCTGACACTTAGGGAAAGTCACGGAAACATATGATGAAATCACTGAAGACTTCACTGCTCGGCGCCGCCTCTGCCGGCCTTCTCCTGACGCTCGCAGCTTGCGGCGGTGGCGGATCGGCATCTGATGACGATGCCAAAGTCCTCCGCCGCGGGATATCCGCCAAGGTCGACACGCTTGATCCGCACCGGTCTTCGGCCAAGTGGGAGAACATCGTGATCTCCGACATGTTTATCGGGCTGATGCAGTCTGCTGCCGACAATGAGCCTATTCCGGGCGTTGCCGAGAGCTGGAGCGTGAGCGAAGACGGCCTGACCTGGACCTTCAAGCTGAAGGAAACCGTCTGGTCGGATGGCGAGCCGCTGACGGCAGAAGATTTCGTTTTTGCGTTCCGCCGCATCCAGGATCCGGCGCTGGCCTCGCAATACTCCTCGCTGCTCTATATCGTGAAAAATGCCGCTGAAGTGAATTCGGGCGATTTGCCACCAGAGGAACTGGGCGTACGCGCTGTCGACGATTATACGTTTGAGATTACGCTGAACGAGCCGGCACCCTACCTGCTCGGGCTGTTGACTCACTATACGACCTATCCGGTGCCCAAGCATGTGGTTGAAGCGTTCGGTGAAGCATGGATCCAGCCTGAAAACATTCAGGTGAACGGGCCTTACAAGCTGGCCTACTGGCGGACCGGCGATCAGCTCGTCTCCGAAAAGAACCCGAATTTCATGGAAGCCGATACGGTCTGCTTTGACCGCGTGGCCTATTTCGAACTGGAAGATGCGGCCGCGGTGGAGCGCAAGATCGAAGCGGGCGATCTCGATATCAATAACGGGTTTGACGGCGGCCGGGTCGAGGAACTCGAAAAGCGTTTCCCCGGCTGGGTCCGCACGACGCCGGGTCTTATAACGACCTATTGGACACTGAATTCCAGCCAGGCCCCATTTGACGATGTGCGCGTACGCAAGGCGCTGGCCTTGGCACTCGATCGGGAATTCATCGTCAACAAGGTGCTCACGCCAGGTTATGTCCCAGCCTACTCTTTCGTGCCGCCAAAGATAAGCAATTACGACGTTGACCGGCCTGAAGTCAGCTTCGCCGACATGAGCCGTGAAGACCGTCTGGCCGAAGCCAGGTCACTGCTTGAGGAGGCCGGCTTTGGCCCGGGCAACCCGCTGAGCTTCGAGTTCATTCACCGCTCCACCGATGACAATCCCAAGGCCGCGCCCGTCGCGCAGGCCAACTGGAACGAAATCGCGCCATGGGTGAATGCGGAGATCCTGCGCCAGGATACCAAGGTGCTGTATGCACGCCTGCGCCAGAGTGATTTCGAAGTGGCGGACGGGGCCTGGGTCGCGGATTTCGATGATCCGATCAACTTCCTCTACCTGCTGGATTCGACCACGGGCCAGCAGAATTATGGTCGCTATTCCAGCCCCGAATATGACGCCCTGCTGCAACAGGCGAGCCAGACGCGCGACCTTCAGGCGCGCGCCGGGATCTTCGCCGAAGCTGAAAAACTGATGCTTGAGGATTATCCGATCACGCCGATGTGGGTGCAGGTCACGAAGAACCTCGTTGATCCAACCCTGACGGGATGGGAAGAAAATGCCCAGGACAATCACAGCTCACGCTGGCTGTGCCGGGCCGATGAGGCGGCGACTGCTGCGGCGGTAGACGATACCGGCGCCGAATAGCAGGACCGGAGTTGTGCAGACGGTTGGGGGGAGCCGATGAGTGCAGAGATGGAAACAGCCGGGGCGGCCGCACTTGGCGGGCTTGGCGAGGGCGGCAAGGCTGATCTTAGCGGTCAGCCCTGCCGCAATTGCGGCGTCATGGTTGATCGGCGCCATTGCCCGGCCTGCGGGCAGCTGGCTTCCAGTTTTCATCGCCCGTTCCTGGGCCTGATTGTCGACAGCTTCTCCGATGCATTCGCATTTGACAGCCGGATCAGCCGGACATTGCCGCTCCTGTTGTTTCGTCCGGGGGCGCTGACAAAGCATTATATCGCGGGCAAGCGGGCGCGTTACGTGCCGCCGTTTCGGCTGTTCCTTCTGTCGAGCCTTGTCTTCTACCTGGTGGGGTTCACCTTCCTTCATCAGGTAAGCTGGCTGGATGATCTCGTTCGCGCCGATGTAACGCTTGCTGATGATGAGCTGACCGAAGAGCAGCTCGCGGCCATTCAGGCGGAAATCATTGCCGCTGACGGCACAATCAATACAGAGCGACTGATCGAAACGATTCGTGAGACGCGCCGCGGGCCGCTTGGTGGCGACGCGGAGACCGAGGCGAATGACGGTGAGGCGCCGGATGGTCCGGGGCCGGGCTCCGAGGAACTGGTGATCGACCGCTTCGAGGCCATTCAGGCGAATCCCAAACTCTTCATGTCGGCGATCGAAACCTGGACACCGAGGCTGAGCCTGCTGCTGGTACCACTGACCGTGCTTACTTTCGCGATCCTGCACGTCTGGCGCCGCCGGATCTATGTCTATGATCATGCGATCCACGCACTGCATGTGCATTCATGGATGTATATCAGCGCGACGTGCGCGATGATCCTGTCTTTGGTAATCGGCCAGTGGGCCGTCACGCTATTCTTCCTGATCATGCCAATTTACGTGACGCTCAGCCTGCGAAATGCATACGGATCAAACACGATCATGAGCATTCTGCGCTTCTTCCTGTTGCAGGTTTCCTGGGGAATAGGAATCGCGTTTCTCGTGATCGGCGTACTCCTTACGAGCGCATTTACTGTCTAAGAATGAATGGATTGGTTTGAATTGCCCCTATTGTGAGGCAACTCCGCAACACTTTGCCAAGATCGCGTCACAGTTCTGTCACTTTGAATTGACCGTGTAATTCCACTCCCTCTAGGGTTAAATAGTGCCGCTTTTCTGTAGTGGCGGAAATATTATTTCGTTAACAAACGTTAATGTGAATAAGTTTTTATTAAAGTACTGTGGAGGTTCCAAAGTGAACGGGAATACACTCAAAAGACATCTGCTTTCGTCTGCGGTTTTCGCAGGCGTGGCCATGACGATGCTCGCTGCGCCAGCCATCGCGCAGGACGATGTCGAGCGCGTCGATACGCCAGCAGCTTCAGTGACTGAAGATGAAGTTTCGCGCCAGCAAACAGTGGTCGTTACCGGCTCACTGATTCCGCAAACGGGCAATATGGTCGAGACCAGCCCAGTTACGGAAATCGGTGCTGAAGACTTCGCCAGCCGCGGTACATTGCGCGCAGAAGATATCGTCAACACTCTGCCGCAAGCGTTTGGTGCTCAGGGCTCCAACCTTGCAAACGGCTCAACGGGTACCGCTTCAGTCAACCTGCGTGGTCTCGGCTCCGAGCGTACGCTGGTCCTTCTGAACGGCCGCCGCCTGCCTTACGGCTCGCTGAACACGCCAGCTGCTGACATCAACTTCGTGCCGTCGCAACTCGTCAAGCGCGTCGACGTGCTGACCGGTGGTGCTTCGGCGACCTACGGTTCGGATGCTGTGTCCGGCGTTGTCAACTTCGTGCTGGACGATGAGTTCGAAGGTGTTCGCATCGATTCGAACTACTCCTTCTACCAGCACAACAATGATGGCGAGCTTCAGGGCCTCCTGAAAGAGTTCCAGGGCGTCAACCCTAATCAGTTCAGCGTGCCTTCCGGCAGCACGGTCGACGGTGAAGCCGTTGACGTGACCGCCATGTTCGGCGGCCAGTTCGACAATGGCCGTGGCCACCTGATGGGCTTTGCTGGCTATCAGAACACCAAGGAAGTCCTGCAGGGCGACCGTGACTATGCACAGTGTGCCCTCGGCACACGTAATAGCGGTCAGGAATTTACCTGCTCGGGTTCGAGCACCAACGAATTCACCAACCTCGCTGCAACGACACTGCCACGAGACTATGCTTTCCCGACCGGCGGTTCTGCACGCGTCAATCCTGATGGTTCGGGCGAATTCATTGCACGTGACGGCGTTACCGACACGTTCAACTTCAACCCGTTCAACCACTTCCAGCGCCCGAACGAGCGTTACAATTTCGGTCTCTTCGGCCGTTACGACATCACGGATAACATCGAAGGTTATACCGAACTGATGTTCATGGATAACCGTACCAATTCGCGGATCGCTCCATCGGGCGTCTTCGGTCTTGGTGTCAATGGTGATTCCGGCGGTATCAACTGTGATAACCCGTTCCTCTCCGCTCAACAGGTCGACTTCCTGTGCGGCGAGATTGCAGACGGCCAGCTCTTCTTTCAAGAAGACGCAAATGGCGACCAGATCCTGGACGCTAATGGCAATCCGATCCCGGAATTCGATGGCCTGCCTGACCGTGCGGCACTTGCGCCTGATGGCATCGCGCCTGGCGTCCTTTCGCTTCGCCGTGCTGTTGAAGCTGGTGCCCGTAACCAGGACATCCGCCACACCACATGGCGCGGTGTGTTCGGTATCCGCGGTGACCTTCAGGACACCGGCATCGGCTATGACATCTCGGCGAGCTACGCCAATGTCCACCGTGCAGATACCTACAATAACGACCTCTCGATCGCTCGCGTTTCGAAGGCGCTTTACGCTGTCGACGACGGCAACGGCAATATTGTCTGTAACGTCAATGTTGATGCCGATCCGACCAATGATGACCCGGCCTGTATCCCGCTGGACATCTATTCCGGTCAGCCGGTCAGCAACGGTGCTTTCGACTATGTGACCGTGCCGCTTCTGCGTGACGGCGAAACCACCCAGACTGTGCTGAACGCTCGTGTCTTCGGTTCAATGGGAGAATGGGGTATCCAGAGCCCGATGGCTGCTGACGCTCCTGGCTTCGCTCTCGGTGCTGAATATCGCCGTGACACAATCAACTCGCAGCCAGACGTTGGCTTCCTGACCGGCGACGGTGCAGGCCAGGGCGGCCCAACCACAGCACTTAGCGGTGCGCAGAACGTGGTTGACGTCTTCGGTGAGCTTAACGTTCCGCTGATCCAGGATCGTCCTGGCATCGAGACGTTCGGTTTCGACCTTGCTTATCGTAAGTCGTTCTATGACGAAGTTGACGCTGACGCCTACAAAGTCGGCATTGACTATGCGCCGACTGAAGACATCCGTTTCCGCGGATCTTACCAGCGTGCTGTTCGTGCCGCCAACGTGTTTGAACTGTTTGCTTCTCAGAGCATCGGCCTGTTCGATCTCACGGCTGGTGACAATGGTAATTACGACCCATGTGCCGGTGCGAACCCGACCTTCACCGCCGCACAGTGTGCGAACACCGGTGTGACGGCTGCCCAGTATGGCAACATCCTGGACAACACGGCTGGTCAGTTCAACACGCTGACAGGTGGTAATCCGGACCTCGAACCAGAGTCCTCGGACACCTACACGTTCGGCTTCGTTGCAACGCCGCGCTTCATTGAGAACCTGACGGTTTCAGTCGATTACTTCGACATCACCGTTGAGGATTACATCAATACCGTGCCGCAAGACCTCGCACTCGAGCAGTGTGGTCTGTCCGGTGACGCGTTCTTCTGTTCGCTCATCAATCGCGGTGCCGGTGGCACGCTCTGGCTCAACCAGACCGGCTTCATCACGGCAACGAACATCAACACCGGTCAGATCTCGACCAGCGGTGTCGACGTTCTTGCGAACTACGTCTACGACGCAGGCAACATCGGTATCTTTGATGTGAACTTCGTTGGTACGTGGCTCGAAAGCCTCGAAGTCCAGCCGCTTCCAGACGTTGCAGTTGGTGGCAAGTTTGATTGTGCTGGCCTCTATGGCGGCAGCTGTCAGTCGAACTTCGGTTCGGGTGCCAACCCGGAATTCCGTGCCAAGACCAGCGCAACCTGGTCGCAGGAAGCATGGGCCATCACCGGTACGTGGCGCTTCTACGACGAAGTCACCCTGTTCGGCACCGATGGTTCCGGCATCAACGGGACGCTTGACGCCCAGAACTATTTTGACCTCTCCGGCCGCTACCAGCTGCTCGAGAACGTCTCGGTTCGCCTCGGTGTCAACAACATCCTGGACGAAGATCCGCCATTGTCCTCCGTCGTTGGTACGGCGCCAGGCAACGGCAACACCTACCCGCAAGTCTATGACGCGCTGGGCCGGTATGTCTTCATGGGCGCAACGTTCGACTTCTAAGTCTTACGACCCCAATGCACACAATAGGGAAGGGCGGTCTTCGGACCGCCCTTTTTTCTTTGGGTAAAAGGCGCCGGTGACGGGGAAGATTGCGCATAGATGCCGTGCTGGCTAAGAGCGTTGATGTGACCCGCAACCGGCCCATTCCCGATATCAGGACAGAAGACGCGGCGCTCATCCGCTCGCTCCTGATCCATGAAGATGCGCAGGTGCTTGCGTTCAACAAACCGTCCGGGCTAGCGGTGCAGACGGCTGGCGGGCGCGGCCAGTCAGTGGACTTCATGTTGTGGGCTTTCGCCAGATCGAATGGCAAACGGCCGCGGCTCGTTCATCGTATTGATTCCGGTACATCGGGCGTCCTGATCGTGGCGCGTACGCAGCCTGCTGCGGCTGCCTTGTCCGAAGCCTTCGCCAGCCGCCGTGTCCGCAAGACCTATCTCGCCGTGGTGTCGGGTGCCTTGCCTCCTGAAGACGAGGGCATCGACCAGACGTCGCTCAGAAAAGTCCCGTCAGACCGTGGCGGACGCGAGCGGATGGTGGTGGCGGACGCTGGCCAACGAGGGGCGCAGAAGGCTGAAACCGGCTGGCGCATTCTTGCGCGGTCCGGCATTCATGCCCTGGTCGAAGCCACGCCTGTAACCGGCCGGATGCACCAGATCCGGGCCCATATGGCCGGGCTTGGATGCCCGATCCTGGGAGACAGGATTTACGGGGCTGGCGCGCTCTCAGCGCCGCGCCTGATGCTACATGCTGCCTCGCTCGAAATCGCCCATCCCGACGGACACGATCTCAAACTTGAGGCGCCGCTGCCGGACGATTTCATCGCTGTCGGCCGGCAGCATGGCTTGCCCGTTTGAGGATCAGGTGTCGTCCTGCGGTGTGAGTTTGATGAGACGGCCACCCGCTTCGTCTTCGAGAACATAGATCGCGCCATCCGGGCCTTGCTCGACTTCCCGGATGCGCTTGTCCCATTCATAGCGCTCAGCTTCCGTTGCTGTGGTCTCCATGACCTCGGATGCGCCGCCCGCGCCCTGATTATCGAGCGGGGTCTGCTGGAATTCGACACGGATCAGCGCTTTCGACGAAAGGCCGCCGATGAAGGCATCACCCTGCCAGTCGGCGAACATGTCGCCATCATAGATGACAAGACCCGCTGGGCTGATCACCGGCGTCCATGAAATAGCTGGATTTTCATAGCGTGGATCGTCGTCATGCGAGGCCGGGAATTTCTTGCCGTCATAGTGCTCGCCATTGGAAACCAGCGGGTAGCCGTAATTCTCGCCTTTGATGATGAGGTTCAACTCGTCGCCGCCCTTCGGGCCCATCTCATGCACCCAGAGCTGGCCGTCTGCATCAAAGGCCACGCCCAGCATATTGCGGTGGCCGAGCGTCCAGATTGTATCGGCGACGCCGCCGCTGCCATAGAAGGGGTTATCTTCGAGCGGTTTACCCTCCATCGTAACGCGGATCGTCTTGCCGAGATTGAGGTCCATGTTCTGCGCCGGGCTGAATTTCTGGCGTTCGCCGGACGTGATGATGAGATTGCCATCGGGCGCGACAGCGATGCGGTGGCTGTAATGGCCATTGCCGGGCACTTTCTGTGATTGCTCCCAGATGCGCACGCGGTCCGTGAGGGTGCCACCAGTCTCCGTCACATTCAGCGTCGCGCGCTCAACCACGGCGCCGCTGAGGCTGTCATCCTCCGCGTCGCGCTCGACATAGGACAGGAAGACCGTGCCATTCGACGCGAAATCCGGGTGCGCGATAATATCGCCGAGCCCGCCCTGGCCGCGTGCCTCGACATCCGGGCCTCCGGTGACCTCGCCAAGCTTCTTGCCATCCGCGCCGAGCAGCCAGATCGTGCCGCCCTTTTCGGTCACGACGGCATGGCCATCGGGCAGGAAGGTCATGGCCCAGGCACTGTCAAACGTCTCCAGCGGTGTCGCGGTCAGCGCCGTGCCTTCAGACCCGGTCACACCCATCGGGTCTGAAGACTGCGCTGTCGCGCATGCGGCCATGGCTGCAATAGACGTTGAGATAAGGGCGGAGCGGAAAAATGAGGAATACATGGCGGGCCTTTCTGAAGCGCTGGACATCAAACCTGGAAGCTATGTCACATACGCCTGAGGAAAAGCCCGGTTGCACCCGGACCTAGCCAAACCAGTCGAGAGCGTCGTGATCCGAGATAAGGTCCACTGCACCTTCGATCATGCGAAAGAACATGTCGTCGCCGCGCTCGGTCTGTGTGACAAGCATCGCTGCAAAGAATGCTGTCAGGAAGTGCTGGTACGCCCCGGCTACATAGTGGCGCATGAAGTCAGTGCGGGCATAGTTGCTGACGCCGAGCTGCGACATGTCGGAGAGGTAAAGGTCAATCAGTTCGCTTTCGCGGGTCCGGCGTGTCTCGGGATCTATGGCACCGGCGATGAAATAGCCGACATCTGCGCCGCCGGCGCCATAGCCGAAACTCTGCCAATCGACCACGGTCACAGGCTTGTCGGTGTCTGAAAGGTCGAACAGCATGTTGTCGGGCCTGAAATCCGAATGGATCAGGCAGCGCGGTCCGCTGCGCAGGCCTTCATAAGCTTCCAGATTCCGGCTCATTGTGTCGCCGACATGCATCGCGAGGGGCGTGATCCGGTTGCCATATCTTGCCTTGAAACCATCCCAGAGCCCTGCGACGACGGCCGGTTCGATCGGGTTGGGGGCGTTGGTTGTGCCCGAAACCCATGCATGCTGATCAAGCGTGTCGTCCTGCCAGAACGCCGAATGAAGTTTTGCCGCTTCCTTGAGCACGTGATTCAACTCCTGGAGACTGACCCCCGCAAGCTGGTCGCCCTGCTCGGCGGGCGACATGTCCTGCATCATCAGGACGAAATCGTGCGTGTCCTCATCGACATCGGTAAAATAGCAATGGGGCGTGGAGATGCGCGCGCCGGGTTGCAGCAACTGGTAGAACTTTACCTCGCGGTGGTAATTGCCGAGCTGGACGCCTGCTGCGCGGCTTTCCGCCCCTTCTGCGGGAAACTTGCCGACCATGGTTGAAGGCGCATTTGGCGCAGCATCACTGTACTCCAGCCTGAAGCGTACGCAGTCCCCGATCTGGCCTGTGCCGACCCTGCCAGCCTCGAAGCGCGCAATGGTGGCGTCTATGCCGCCCGCCTGTAGCGCCGCGCTCAGCCACGCCGCATCAATATCCTTCCAGTTTCGAATGTCCGGCGTCATGCGGGTGTCTCACCCAAAGCGTGCACATAGACTTCATTGTGCTTGATCAGGCTGTTCTCGAGCAGCACGAGGTCAAAGCCGCGCAGCTTGCCGTCCTTGCCGCCGTCGCCAATGTCGCAGTACCAGCGCCCGCAAAACCCGCCCTGAACCTGCCAGACCTGTTCCGGAGTGTAGGTCATTGGCGGGGTCGAGCCGAACAGCGTTGTAAGATAGTCCCGCAGCGCGTCGCGGCCTTCGATGCCGGCGGTTGTCTGCGGATCCTTGTAGAGCGTGTCAGCGCTGTAGAAGCCGACAAGCCGCTCGACATCCTTGCACGTCCAGGCGTCCAGCCAGTCTGAGTTGAAGCGTTCGATATCCATTGGGCTCATCCTTGCAACACCCTCGCTTTATGGGCCTCGGTATAAATCTCTGCTGGCACGCTTTCCGGCCCGCCCATTATGGCGACGCCGTGCAGGCCAAGGCTCGGGTCTGCCATGCTGCGCTCATGATAGCTTTTGCGGCGGGCGCGGGCTTCTGGTCCGAATTCCATATCGAGCGCAGCCTGAAGGTGGCCGGCAAAGCGCAGACGCCGCATTCGTTCGGCCCGTTCGTCGGCATAGGGACGGAAGTCAGGCGTCGTACCAGCCGGCGTTTCTTTCAATATATCCGAGACGATGCGCACGTCGCGATAGGTGATGGACAGGCCGAGCCCGTTGATCGGGTCATTCCAGCCGGCGGCGTCACCGATCAGGACACAGCCTTCGGTGAAGGGCTCGTCGGTCCAGCTATCATTGTTGAAATAGGAAAAGAGTGGCCCGGCCGGCGTACCTGCGGCAAGGGCTTCATTGTGCGGAGCCGAGCGCATACGAAACGCGTCAAGGAAGCGGCGGGCGCCATCCTCTCCGGCGAACCGGCCTTTCTCGTCCAGCGCATAGCCACCATAGACGCGCACCCTGTTGCCTCCCTGAGGAAAGGCCAGGAAGCCAAATCGGTCTTCGGTGCCGATTGCCTGACGGGTCTCGTCCCAGCCATGGACATCATCAACGAGCAGGCCCGCGAACCAGTGATGCGGCTTGTCCTGGTGAAGCGTGACGCCTGCGGCCTTGCGGGTCGGCGACATGCGCCCCTCTGCACCGACAACAAGGGTCGCGCTGTCAGTGTGTACGGTTCCGTCCAGTTCATAGGTCACGCTGGGCGACGCGCCGAGCCGGATATCCGTAACCGACACGCCGCGCAGGGCTGTGGCCCCGGCCCGGAGCGCTTCGTCAAACAGGGTTCTGCAATGTTTCGGGTGGCCTATGGTGAGCGGGCCGGGCACGCCCTCAGCGAAGATGCCAAGCGGCAGGAAGCCTTCCTCGGCAGCATCTGGCGCGCGGCTTTCATCATAAGTCACATGCTGGACGATATGATGGCCGCCTGCGTCCTTCAGGAGTTGGTAAAGACCAAGGCGCTGAACCTCGACAACACCCCAAGGCGCGATCCACTCGCCGCGCACCCGGTCTTCATACTCGGTGGATTTTTCCAGTAGCAGGACTGATTTTCCGGCGCGGGCCATTGTTGCAGCCAGTGCGGAGCCACCAATGCCGCCCCCGACAATAATCAGGTCATAGGTCATGTTTTCCTCCCGCCGTCTCTTTTTGGACGCTGGTTGGCAGATAGCCTATCGGTGATCAGATCACTGGCAAGATGCGACGCCGCGTCAGCCAGACATGACAGTCCGGTCAGCCTGAATGTGAGCGGGTCTATCGTTTCGACGCCATTCGCAGTAAAGCGGCGCCATGAACGGATTTCTCTATGTGGCCCTTGGCGGTGCGATCGGAGCGAGCTTGCGGCATGGCGCAAGCCTCGCCACGCTGCGCATGGGCGTCACCGGCTGGCCGTGGGCGACGTTTTTCGTCAACTTGCTGGGTAGCCTGTTGATGGGCCTGCTGATCGGTTATCTTGCCTTCCGGGGTGAGACGGTTGCGGGTGGTCAGGAGACGCGTCTTTTCCTGGCGACGGGCGTACTGGGCGGCTTCACCACTTTTTCCGCCTTTTCGCTCGAGGTTGCCCGCTTCGTGCAGGAAGACCAGTGGGGCAGGGCTTTTGTCTATGCCAGCGCATCTGTTGTCCTTGGTCTTGGCCTCGTGCTGCTTGGCATGATGGTGATGAGAAAGCTTTTCGCATGAACCAGCAAGTTATCAACGAAACCGTCAGCCCGAAGGAAGAAGGCGTACGCCTCGACCGCTGGGTGAAGCGCCGCCTGCAGGTGACGCAAGGCCAGCTGGAGAAGCTGCTGCGCTCTGGCCAGATCCGGGTCGACGGCTCTCGTGCCAAGGCCAATACGCGCCTTGATGCCGGTATGGTCGTGCGCCTACCACCGATCCACCAGCAATCGGCAGCGGAAAAGGAATCCTACAAGCCGGGGAAAGTCACCTCGCGCGATCAGGATTTCATGCGCGAGATGGTGCTCTACGAAGACGATGAGATGTTCGCGCTGAACAAGCCAGCCGGTCTTGCCGTACAGGGCGGAACCAAGCAGGGCGGGCGCCATATTGACGGGATGCTCGATGCGCTGACCGATGGGGAATACCGCCCGAAACTGGTCCACCGTCTCGACAAGGAAACGTCCGGCCTGCTGCTTATCGCGAAACACCCGGCGGCTGCGGCACGCCTTGGTGATCTCTTCCGTTCACGCGATATGGCGAAAGTCTACTGGGCGGTGACGGTTGGCGTCCCGAAGCCGCCCGCCGGGCAGGTCCGCTGCTGGATGGCGAAAGGGCAGGGGCCGGAAGGCCGTGAACGCATGGTGCAGGCGGCGCAGAACCATGAAGGTGCGCGCCACGCCATCACTGATTATTTCACCGTCTCGCAGGCCGCCCAGAAAGCGGCATGGGTTGCGCTGCGCCCACAGACGGGCCGGATGCACCAGCTGCGCTTCCATATGCATGAGATTGGCACGTCGATCCTCGGCGACGACAAGTACGTGACCAATCGCGAAGTGCCGCAAGGCGTGGCGAAAGGCCTGCACCTGCACGCCCGCGCGCTCGTCGTGCCGCGCGCCAACAAGAAGCCGATCATGCTGCAGGCACCGCTCTCAGGCCATATGAAGCAGACATTCAAGACGCTCGGCTTTCTCGAAACCGAAGCTGGCAAAGACCCGCTGGAGCTGTTCCTCTAGGCGTAGAATCGCCCGATTGCCGACGCCATGACAGACCTGAAACTCGCCATCTGGGACATGGACGGCACGATCGTCGATAGCCGCGAGGTGATCCAGAAGGCGATGTGCCGGGCCTTTGGCCTGTGCGGGTTGCCAGAGCCAGACTATGAGGACACCCGCAAAACCGTCGGGCTTGGTCTTGCTGAAGTGTGCAGCACGCTCGCGCCTGACTATCATGATCCGCAGGGGCTGGTTGAGGCGTATCGCCAGGCTTTCGTTGCCCGCCGAGCCGAGCCGGATTTTGCAGAGCCGCTGTATGAGGGGGCGATCGAGACACTGGAGCGATTGGCGAATGAAGGCTGGCTGATCGCCATGGCCACCGGCAAGTCACATCGCGGGATCCGTGCCATCTTCGAGATGCACCCGCTGGGACAGTATTTCGATACGATCTGGTGCGCCGATGATGGCCCTGGCAAGCCACATCCTTTCATGGTCGAACAGGCGATGGACGCGCTGGGCTGTGAGCCGCATCAATCCCTGATCATCGGGGACGCCATCCACGATATCGCCATGGGCCGCAATGCCGGCATTCATACGATGGGGGTCAGCTGGGGCTTTGGCGCGCCCGCTGAGCTGGAAGCAGCAGGTGCGCACGAAGTTCATCATGATTTCGGCACGTTGAATGCTGCGCTCGATGCGTTCGGAAAAAGACTTTGAACTGTCGATGGAACCACTGTCGCAGTGCTACGTTGAATGTCTGAGTAACCAACACAGGAAGGGGAACCTCATGAAAAAAACTTTTCTCGCACTACTGATGGGTATGGGCACGATTAGCGGCGTTGTCGCGTGTGCAGATGCCAATGATGGTCCGGTCGAAGAAGCCGGCGAAGAAATTGATGAAGCGGCGGACGATGTAGAAGACGAGATCGACTAGCGCTCTTCCTTCGATACAAGAATCAGCAAGCCAGCCTTTCGGGGCTGGCTTGTTTCGTTCTGGCTGTAACCTGTTGAAATAAAGGACAAAATATGTCTTTTTTGTGGATCAAATTTCATGGTCTCGCGTTGGTTCAGCAGACACACTCAAGCCATTGAAAGACGCTTATGAAACTCAGCAGCCCTCGCAATCGCGACCGCTGGTGGTGGCGCGCTGGCCCTGTCGGCGCATTCGACGCCGACAAATACGCTCCAGGCAACGCAATTCACATCCACAGATGAGGCTGTTTTCAGCCGGGACTTTGAATTTGCGAATGGCACCTGCCATGTCGGATTTGCCGAGCGCGGCCACTGTTTTGACGCCTCGCCGCTGGAGAACCGGATTGTCGAAGGTGAAGTATTTCCGGAAAATATGTACCCACTCGCGCTGGAATGGCGGGCCGAACTCGAGATGAGCAAGAAAGACAGGGCGTTCAAGACGGTCCGTATCGGGCAGACCATTGCCCTGATGGAGCGCGACACGCGCAAGGTCGTCGATGTGATGCGCCTCGGGGACACCTCCTTTGCCGGGGACACCGCAGCCAAGGCAGGCTAGGGCGCTTTCCCCCGTTTCAAATTCCGGCGCTTCGTGTCAGGAAGCGCTGATGACGACACAGACCCCGAAAAAGACCGAACTGCCGCGACGTTTCTACAGGCAGGTGACCGCGATGGAAGCTATCGGCCAGTGGCAGGTCCAGCTCGATGGCCGGCCGCTCAAGACCCCCGCAAAACTCGATCTTGGCCTGCCCAGCTCGAAACTGGCTGAAGCTGTTGCGGCCGAGTGGGAGGCGCAGGCCGATCATATCGACCCGGCCAGCATGCCGCTGACACGGCTCGCCAATGTTGCAATTGATCGCACACCCTCCGTTCGCGCGGAGCTCGCAGATGAAGTTGCAAAATACACTGAAACCGATCTTGTCTGCCATCTTGCCGAAAGCCCGTCTGCCTTGCGTGAGCGCCAGGAAGCCTCGTGGCGGCCCCTGCGTGAGTGGGCAGGCAAAACGCTCGACATTGTCCTTGTGCCCGTTGAAGGCATCATCGCCTCGCCGCAGCCAGAAGCGTCATTGCAGGCCGCGCGTGCACATGCGCTGTCTCTTGGCGATTTCCGCCTGACCGGGCTGGCCTGGGCATGTGGACTGTACGGGTCCGCCGTGTTGGCGCTTGCGGTTGAACGCGGCCATATCACCGCCGATGATGCGTTTCGCGCCTCGCGTATAGATGAGGACTGGCAAACCGAGCAGTGGGGCGAGGATGAAGAGGCAGCATATGCCGCCGAAAACCGCCGCAAGGATGCCATATCCCTCGGCTATCTGTTTACCTCCCTCAACGCTGAGGACTAATCAGCTTCAGGCTGACCGAAACCTTTGCCGGCCTGGTTCGTTTCTCGACTTTACGGAGCTTAGCATGATGAAAACCCAGACCCTTACGCTGATCGCCAGTGCCAGCCTGTTGGTGCTTGCTGCCTGTGGCCCAGGCGGTTCACCAGACCCTGAACCGATCACGCCGCCAGAAAACACAATTGCTGATACTGCGGGTGACACCATGCCTGACCTGCCGGAGCCTGCGTCACAAAAGCCTGCCAAGGTCGAGATGACGGAGGCCGAGAAGGCTGAACTTGCCGAGGCCTGCTCGACGGTGTCGGCAGACGGCATGTGCAATGTCTCCTTCGGCATGAGCGCCGATGAAGCGCGTGAGGCTTTTCCGGCAACGCTCTATGGCGACGATTCGCAGAATGCCAGCTGCTATTACTTGCGCCCGAGCGAAACCAGTTATGGCCGCGCTTTCATGATCGTGGACGGCACGGTTGAGCGCATTGATGTGCGCGACAAGAGCGTTGAAACCCTGCTCGGCGCCGGCGTTGGCGTGTCCTTGAACGAAGTCGAAGAAATGTATGACAACACTGAGCGCACGCCTAACAAGTATGCGCCGGCCAATGATGACCTGAAGGTCGATCTCGGCGACGGTGTCTTCGCGGTCTTCGAAGAGGATAATAATGGCAAGGTCCGCGCCTTCCGCGTGGGACAGCCACCCGCCGTGGATTATGTTGAAGGCTGCGCCTGAAGCCGGTCGACGCTTCAACAATAGCGTTCGGCTTGTGCGTTAATACGCTGCTTTAAATCAGGAAAAACAGGTGAACAGAAACCCAATGGCCCGGTCATGCCGGGTTCCAGTGGCCTGTGTTTTCCTGCAGTCATGATAAATCGCATCATGACACATCGAGTGGTAGCGCTGGCTTTTGCGGCAATCCCACTCACCGCAGCTCCGGCTCTCGCAGATGCGCCGGGCCACCGCACATCCGTCGCCGCCCCAGCCCTTTCGCTGAGTGTCGGCGATGCGAGTTTCTATGTCTCGGTTGGCCACGATCAGTGGCGTGGCCGCAATGGCCGCAGCTATCGCTCCAACCAGTGGGGCCAGTCCCCATGGGAAACGCGGCAGCTGAAGCGGGATGCCCTGCAGACCTGCCGCCGGGCCGTTTCGGTGCAGGGGTATCGCACGGGTTTTCGCGATGTCGACATTGATGATGACTATCGCATCCACCAGGTCGGGCCACGCGGCTTTGAGGTCCACCTTGATGATGTGGAATTCGAGGGCCGCCGCCGGGATTTCGACGCCCGCGTCAGCTGCGTTGTCCGTCAGGGCAGCGTGCGCTCGATAAGTGGCCTGCCGCAACCTGGGCAACGCGGCTATCGCGGCGGACATGGCAATCATGGCGACTGGAATGACCGCTATGATCGCGGCCGTGACGGATACCGCAATGACAATGACCGTGGCCGGCGGACCGGCCCAGGCGGCCAGCGTCCTTATGGCGAATTGCGGGGCGGGCGCGCCGGAAGCTAGCCTCCAGCGCCATTTCGGTGCCAAAACTGCAATGCAAGGGCAGGTTTACCGCGCGGAAGCCTGCCCTTTTTCTTGCGTCGCCAGCCCGGTTGCGTATCAAGGACACCGAAACGCAGGTTGATGGAGTAGTCCGGTATGAAGGATGTGATCGAAGCCCTCGAAGCCAAACGCGAAGAAGCCCGTATGGGCGGCGGCGAAAAGCGGATCGAGCGCCAGCACGAAAAGGGCAAGCTGACGGCGCGCGAACGCGTCACCATGCTGCTCGACGAAGGCAGCTTCGAAGAGACGGACATGTTCGTCGAACACCGCTCCCATGATTTTGGCATGGAAGAGCAGCGCATTCCGGGCGACGGCGTGGTCACGGGCTTCGGCACGGTCAATGGCCGGCTCGTCTATGTCTTCTCGAAAGACTTTACCGTCTTTGGCGGCTCGCTCTCCAAGGCCCAGTCGGAAAAGATCGTGAAGGTCCAGAAGGCGGCGGCCCGCAATGGCGCGCCGGTCGTCGGCATTTTCGATGCTGGCGGCGCGCGCATCCAGGAGGGCGTTGATTCGCTGGCCGGTTATGCTGACATCTTCATGGAGAATGTCCTCTCATCCGGCGTCATCCCGCAGATTTCCGTCATCATGGGGCCATGCGCAGGCGGCGATGTCTATTCACCCGCCATGACCGACTTCATCTTCATGGTGAAGGACACGTCCTACATGTATGTGACAGGCCCTGACGTGGTGAAGACCGTCACGAATGAGGAAGTCACCCACGAAACCCTTGGCGGGGCCTCCATCCACGCCAAGAAGTCCGGCGTTGCCGATGGCGCGTTCGAGAATGATATCGAAGCGCTTGTCCAGATGCGCCGCCTTGTCGACTTCCTGCCGCTGTCGAACCGTGAGCAGCCGCCCGTCCGTCCGAGCTTTGATGATCCGGACCGGATGGAGATGAGCCTCGATACGCTGATCCCGGCCAATCCGAACACGCCCTATGACATGAAGGAACTGGTCGAGAAGGTCGTCGATGAAGGCGATTTCTTTGAGATCAGCCCGGATTTCGGTGCCAATATCCTTTGCGGTTTCGGCCGGATGGAAGGCTCGACTGTCGGCATCGTGGCCAACCAGCCGATGACGCTCGCCGGCGTGCTCGACATTGACAGCTCCCGCAAGGCGGCCCGCTTCGTGCGCTTCTGCGACTGTTTTAACATTCCCGTCGTCACCTTCGTCGACGTGCCGGGCTTCATGCCGGGCACCAAGCAGGAATATGGCGGCCTCATCAAGCATGGCGCGAAACTCCTCTTCGCCTATGCCGAAGCCACGGTCCCGAAAGTCACCGTCATCACGCGCAAGGCCTATGGCGGCGCCTATGACGTGATGAGCTCGAAGCATTTGCGCGGTGATGTGAACTATGCCTGGCCGACGGCAGAGATCGCCGTGATGGGCGCCAAGGGCGCGGTCGAGATCATCTTCCGCAAGGATATCGGTGACCCGGACAAGATCGCCGAGCACACGAAGATGTACGAAGACAATTTTGCCAACCCTTATGTGGCGGCCCGCAAGGGCTATATCGACGACATCATCATGCCCCACTCCACCCGCAAACGCATAACCCGCGCCCTGCGGACCCTGAAGACCAAGGAGCTCGAAAACCCCTGGAAGAAGCACGATAATATTCCGCTTTAGGGGGTACGAAATTCCGATTATGCTCAGCGCTAAAATTCAGCTTTGAGTTAACGGTGCGCGCTGGTACTGTGTACCCATGCCGCGACCCACAATTGCTGTACTGTGTAATGCTGTATCGGCCTTGGTCCTGACATTGTCAGCACATGCGGCCGATATTTCATTGCGAGGTTTTGATCCGTCCGATCCTGAAGTAAAGACCTCGCAGGATTATAATTACGGTCGACCATTCATACTATTTGATGGCGAAGTGCAGGTGGGCGATTTTGATGCTTTTAAGGCGTCCGCCGCTCAGTTGGTGGAACTTGGCTTTCCCATCGTAGTAAAACTTGAAAGCCCCGGAGGCGACGTAGCGGAGGCGCTCCGCATAGCCGATTTTGTTAGCCAGACTTGGGCTACTACGTGGGTCAAGGGCCGAACAGCTCAAGTGAATGATGCCGACCGATCCATTGTTACTTGTGATAGTGCTTGCGCCATCATTTTTTTCGCTGGGGCGGTTCGGCGGTATTCGCAGAATAACTATCGGATGTACGAGACCGATGATCCCTACGTGATACCGTATAAGTTTCGAGCGGAATCGGATTTGGCGAATCAATTTCTTACAAAGGCAGGAGTTGAACCAAAAAAAATGGAGTCAATTCCGCCACTTGGGCTGCATCGTCCGTATTTTTCGATAGAATTTAATCGCAGCCTTAGCGGTAAAGAATCGAGAGAATTGTATGCAGAAGCGGAATCCACTCTCGTTAATTCACTTAGAACTTACGGAGTAGCCGACGCGCTCATAGAACGGATGATGCGAACTCCATCGACGAATGTCGATAGGATCGGCAATACTGAACTCTTCGAACACATGTCTTCCACGGTGCCGTGGTACGATGAGTGGATATTGGCTCGCTGTGGGAAGCTGGAGCAGCAGGAGATGTTCGATCTTTTGAGTGCAAGAACCGAGAGAAGCTTCGCGGAAATCTATGGCGATGAAATTGAATTGAAGCATTCGGATTCTTACTTCAAATTTCTAACCGCTAGAGACGAACAGATTTCGTCTTGCCGTTTGGATAGTCCGCTGACCCATCAAGCTGAGATCTTGTTTTTGAAAGCAGACTAGCGATTTTTAGGCCGAATGGCAGACGTTGCCATTCGGCCATAGCCAGCCTCTGTCGATCTGGTTCAGGCGGTCAAGGCTGCCGCAGGCACGGCGTCCTTCGACAAGCTCAAGATGAGGGCCGCTCGGCCTTGAGGGCCTGAAACGGATCGGACACCGCGCCGCCTGTCACCAATCTTCCCCGCGAAGGCGGGGATCTCAGGCCATTCAAGTGCGTCATTGGTTGCACCAGATCCCCGCCTTCGCGGGGAAAAGCGGGGTGAGGGCCGGCCGCGCGCTCTCACAGACCAGACCGTCCCATCCTGCGCCGCCCCGGACCTGATCCGGGGTCCATCTCCTGCTATTGCTTCCAGAGGCAAGGGCGGGAGATGGGCAGCGTGGTCAAGCCACGGAGAAGCGCCTGAAAGTTCAAATCCATCCCACACCCGCCGCGCCCGGCGCATACTCCCCACCATGCTGCACCGTGACCAGATCCTGTCTGTCCTCGAGCAATTGCCGCTCTGGCACTGGCCGGTCTTCTTCTTCGAGGTCTGGTGGTTCGAGCGCTATTATCGCGCCTACCGGGCGGCGAACCCTGTCGGCATGATCGGCATTAGCATCACCCATAAGGGCCGCATCATCATCACCCTGCAGGGCGCGGGCGACCGGCCGGCCCCGTCCGACTGGACGCTGCATGCGCCGCGCGCGCCCTGGGCAAGGGTCGACCTCTCGCGTCTCGCGGCGGCCTTTTCAGTCTTTACAGATGCGGTGTTTGCGTCGGCCCGAAACCGGCCTGCTATCGGCCTGGCTCCGGCCTGTGACCGGCCTGCCATCGGCCCGCTCATGCTCGACCCCGGCTAGGCGCGGCGACCCCTCAAATTTTAGTTCTCCTGCCGCAAGTCACCTGACTCTGCGGCCGCTTGTGCTGGCGTACGCCCCCGCCATAGCCACAGGCCCAGCCAGATCAGCCCGAGCTGCACCATGATCCGGGCACCTGCCGCATAGGGCACCGGGAAGACCGGGTCTGGCCTGAAAAAGTCCCAGACATGTAACGGCAGGTAGACCGTGCACATCAGCGCGAAGGCGAGGCCGGCCAGGGCGCGGGTGCGGGGGATGAGCACGGCGATCCCGATGGCGAGCTCTGCCAGCCCTGAGAGGTAGACAACGGCTAGCTGCGGCATCCAGTCCGGCACCACGGCAAAGAAGGGCGCGGGCATCACCAGGTGCGCGGCGCCGCCGGCGAGCATCCACACGGCAATGATGATGATCGCGATCCAGTGCATGGTGCAGTGTCGCGCCCCCTGAGCCCTGCGCCAAGCCCGCATTGAAATCATTTCTTGTCTGACCTTGCGGAAGTGCACGGAAAACGGGAGAGGTACGGGCAAACCAGCCTTCAGAGGAAAGGAAAACAGACACATGACTGAGGCTTATATCTGCGCGGCGGTGCGCACAGCCGGGGGGCGGCGCGGTGGGCGCCTGTCCGGAATCCATGCCAATGATCTTGGCGCAAAAGCGCTCGACGCGATCGTCGAACGGTCCGGGATTGATCCGTCCGCGATTGAAGACGTGATTTTTGGCTGCGTGACGCAGGCGGGCGAGCAGGCCGGACAGGTCGCGCGCATGTGTGTGCTGGCCTCATCGCTGCCCGACAGTGTTCCGGCTGTCACGATTGACCGTCAGTGCGGCTCCTCCCAGCAGGCCATCCAGTTTGCCGCGCAAGCCGTGATGTCCGGCACGCAGGATGTCATCATCGCAGGCGGTGTGGAATCCATGTCGCGTGCCCCGATGGGCTCGAACTACCTGCCGGGCACGGGCATTTCGCCGATTTCGGATGCGATCAAGGATGCTTACAAGATCAAGGGTTTCAGCCAGTTTGCCGGGGCTGAAATGGTGGCTGCGAAGCATGGCTTCACCCGCGAGCAGACGGATGCTTTCGGGGTCGAGAGCCAGCGCCGCGCGGCTGAGGCGACCAAGGCCGGCGCATTTGCGGATGAGATTGTACCGGTCGAGATTGTTACGCCGGAAGGCGAGACAGAAATGCATGTCGTCGATGAAGGCATCCGTCCCGGCACGAGCATGGAAGCGCTGGCCGGCCTCAAGACAATGGCCGAAGACGGCATCCTGACCGCTGGCACGGCGAGCCAGATCTGCGATGGGGCTTCGGCGGTGCTCATCGCGTCGGGTGACGCTGTGAAACGCCACGGGCTGACGCCGCTCGCCCGCATTCACAACCTCACAGTCACCGCGGGTGACCCGGTCATCATGCTGGAAGAGCCGCTGTTTGCCACCGACAAAGCCTTGCAGCGGGCTGGCATGAAGATGGGCGATATCGATCTTTATGAGGTGAACGAAGCTTTCGCGTCGATCCCGATGGCATGGCTGAAGCATACCGGCGCTGATCCGGACAAGCTGAACGTCAATGGCGGTGCGATCGCGCTCGGCCATCCGCTCGGTGCAACGGGTACAAAGCTGATGACGACGCTGATCTATGGTCTCAAGGCGCGCGGTAAACGCTGGGGCCTGCAGACGATGTGCGAAGGTGGCGGCATCGCAAACGTCACCATCATCGAGATGGCCTGATCCAGTGGGTGATTGCAGGGCAGGCGGGAAGCTTGCCCTGCGAAACCCGTAGCGCCCTCCGGCGTGGCCGGTGCCTCCTCAGAGGTGCGCGGCGAGATCGTGCTGGAGATTGGCGACCCAGCGATTGTAATTGCGGTGGATCACGCCTGAGCCACCGTCATACATCAGGCCGGTGCTGTCGACATAGTCGATGGAATAGCTGTCCGCGTCATAATTGACCTGGATGACCGCGAGATGGGCGCCGCCTTCCACGTCGGGATTCGGCTTGGCGTATTGCGCGACATAGACACCGGGGCTTTCCTCGATGATGGCCCAGCCGCGATTCTTCAGGACAGAAGCGATCACCGGACCCGGATCGTCATTCGGGCCCATCGTGTAGGGCGTATCGTCAATGTTGAGCACGTCATGCTGGCGCATCGCGCAGGCGGTGGTCAGGCTCAACGCCGCAATGGCGCACAGGATTGATGTCGTTTTCATGGTGGTTCCCTCAGTCTCCAGACTGACCTTCGATATCATCTACACAGCCTCCGGCAATGGCCCGTCGCAAGAAAAGCCGGCTTGCTTCGCCGCGCGATCCAGAGTGACGCACGGGCTGCCAACCGGCTTGCCTAACTCGTCACGGGCCGGGCCAGCTTGTCCTTGATGTCACGCTTCAGGAACTTGCCGCTGGCATTGCGGGGCAGGGGCTGGTCGAGGAACCAGACATGACGGGGCGCCTTGTGCTTGGCCATGATGCCGGCACAATGCTCTCGCAGGGCCGCCTCGGTCAGGTGTTCGCCAGGTTTTAGCACGATGGCGGCTGCAACTTCCTCGCCGAGCCGCTCATCCGGGACACCGAAGACACAGCATTCGGCAATGGCGTCATGCCGGTAGAGGACAGCCTCGACCTCGGCGCAATAGACATTCTCGCCGCCGCGCAGGACCATGTCCTTCTTGCGATCAACGATGAAGATAAAGCCGTTTTCGTCGATGCGGGCGACGTCGCCTGTGTGCAGCCAGCCATCGGTGATCGAGTCTGCGGTCGCATCCGGGCGGTTGATGTAGCCCTTGATAACGGACGAACCGCGTACCCAGAGTTCACCCATCTCGCCCTGGGGCAGTGTATTGCCCTCATCGTCGACGCACTTGATCTCGAAATTCGGCATGGCGGGGCCGGCCGTGTCCGGCTTGTCGACGAAGAAATCAGCCGCGACGGACGTGATGATGCCGCAGGTCTCGGTCATGCCATAGCCGGTATTCGGTCGGGCCGTGGACACCCTGGACTCGATTTTCTGGACAAGGTCTGGCGGTACCTGCGCGCCGCCGCCGCCCAGAGTCGTCAGGCTGGACGTGTCAGTTTTTTCGAAGTCCGGGTGGTTGATCACTTCGCGCGCCATGACGGGCACGCCGCTCATGCTGGTAATCTTTTCGGTCTCAATAATGCGCAGCGCCTCGCCGGCATCCCATTTGTACATCAACACGATCTTGCCGCCCGCCGCCGTGACAGCATAGGCCCCGCAATTATTGGCGGTAACGTGGAACAGTGGTGTTGTCAGCAGGCCCGCAGGGATAGGGGCCGGGTCGGTTGGCGCGACGCCTGTCGCCCACTGGACAGCAAGCGCTGACGAAGCGCCAGCAAACATCATGTTCAGCAGGTTCGAAACGCAACCGCGATGGGTCAGCTGAGCGCCCTTGGGAAAGCCGGTCGTGCCGGAGGTGTAGAAGATACAAGCATCGGCGTCAGGGTCGACCGCCACATCCGGCATGTCGCCGCCATGCGCAGCCACGTCAGCCCATGGGGTGACATCAGCGGGCGTTGAGGCCAGTCGCACACCGACCAGCTGCATGCCGTCGGCCATCCCGTCCCGCTCGCGGACGCGGTCCAGCCGCTCCTGGTCGAGGAAGAAGACCTTGGGCATGGAGTCCGACAGCGCGTAGCTCATCTCCTCGGCGGTCCACCACGCATTCATCCCGACGACGGCGATTCCGCAGGATACACAGGCCCAGTAGATCAGCAGCCATTCAGGATAGTTTCGCATCGAAATGGCGACACGGTCGCCAGGCTTGACGCCCTGTGCGAAGAGCCATGCGGCAACGGAGTTTACAAGTTTGTGTGCATCCCCGTAAGTCAGCCGCTCGTCCTGGTAGACGAGATAGGGACGGTCGGCGAACTGGACGGTTGACAGCCAGAACTCGCGTATGCTGGGCGGCGCGTTCTTGTAGGTGCGGATCCGATTGCCGAGCACTTCAGCTTCGACGATCTCGAAATCACCTCCGGGGCCAGTCAGCTGTTTGCGGGCTTTCGTAAGTTCTGCGTAGTGCATGCGTCTTCCCTTATCGTCATTTTTGCGAAACATACATGCGTCTGGCGTGCAGGAAACGCCAGATGCGGGGTAAAGCTGTGCGAGAGATTTCGCGTAGGGCCGTATTACCAACTGAATTTGGGGTGCGGCTCCTGTCGCCGCAATACCTGCAGGGAGATGTCATGAAACACCTGGTTTGTCTCGGCGGCCTGTGGCTGTGTGGCCTGCTTGCCAGTTTGAGTGCGTTTGCCGACCCGGTCGGCGAGGCTGCGCCCATCTCATTTGGCGAAACGCTGGTTTTTGAGTCGGTGGCCCTCGGCGAAGCGCGAAGCGTCAATGTCTGGGTCCCGCCGGGCGGATCCGAAGATGAGCGCGCGCCTTACCGGGTGCTCTATCTCATTGATGGCGGCACCGCGCAGGACTGGTTTCATATCGCAGGGTTGGCCCAGCTCGGCGCATTGTCCTGGACGTTCGAACCGATGATTGTCGTCGGCATCGAAACCGATGACCGCCAGAATGAATTGACGCCTTATCCAGCCCGTGAGCGCTACGTGGATGAATTTCCGACGGCGGGTGAGGCTGACGCGTTTCGGGCCTTCATTACGGACGAAGTCGCGCCCTATATCGCCAGGACATATCCTGTAAGTGGCAAGCGTGCGGTGATTGGCGAGTCGCTGGCCGGCCTGTTCATCGTCGATACCTTCCTGAAGGCCCCCGATACGTTTGACGATTATATTGCAATCAGCCCGAGCCTCTGGTGGGACAACAAGGCGCTAAGTGCGCAGGCCGGACAGGCTCTGGCGGACGGTGATTATGACGGCAAACGCCTCTACCTCACCATTGGCGATGAGGGCGGCTCGATGCAGGCTGCAATGGAGCAGCTTGTCTTGGCGCTTAAGGCGGCGGCGCCGGACGGGTTGTCCTGGCGATATGTCGACCGGTCAGCGAGTGAAACACATTCGACTATCTATCACGGCGCCGCGCTTGATGCCTTCCGCACCTTCTATGCGGCCCCGCCATATGAATATGGCGAGACGCCCTGGTATCTCGTCGAGGACGACACGCCGGAATAGCCCCGCTTAGCTTTTTGTGCAGTTGCCCACATAGAATGTTTCGTACGCGCCGCCATCATCTGAATAGCGCAGGCGTTGCCAGTTGACCTGGGGCGTATCGGTATCGAGCCTTATGAAGGTGAGGGTGTCGCTCCATTTGTGGCCGATCAGACGGTAAACCAGGCTGTCAGGCCCGACACCCATAACCCGCGTCGATGTTGCGCCCTGATCATCAAATGTGTCCGGGGCGAATACGCCCGGAAGGGCAGGGAGGACCAATTCCTCGATCTTGTTGCCGCGCCGTTCAAGAATGATCGGATCATGCCCGGACTTTTCTTCAGCGTGGCCAACCGCTGGGTCAGACGTATAGCGCGTGTCCCATTCCGCGCAGGTGATCGTCGCGGTTTCACCTTCATGCTGTTCGGTCGCTGAGGCCACGCCGACTGACAGGGCCATGGCGGCGATGAGTGAAACAAGGTTCCTTGAGCAAAGTGTATGCATGGCAGCCTCCCGGTAGATCAGCAATCTGAATGCAGGATTGAAATTACGACGCTTCAGCCCGTCTGGCAAACGTTCGCTGGCGCGTTGGCAGGGCGCGCGCCAACTGCGCAGGCACGGAGCCTTGATAACCCTATGGAAAGGGATTTCTGAAAGATTCCAGCGCATGTCGATTGAACCGGGCCCCGAGGGCATCATGAATGAAGAGATGCAGCTGATGATGGCGCGAATTGCCCATCTTGAAGAGATCAGCGAGAGCGAAGCGCGCCGGATCGTCAATGAAATCTACAAGGATGGAGTCGTCAGCCGGGAGGAAGCCGAAGCGCTGTTCCGCCTGAATGACCGGCTGAGCGAGCGTGACCCGGTCTGGACGGAGCGTTTCATAGAGGTGGTGAAGGACTTTGTGCTTGTCGGCCAGGCGCCTGAAGGTTGGGTCACCGAGGAAGAAGCCGACTGGCTGATGACCCAGACAGGGCGCGACAACCATATAGAGACCGACAGCGAAATTGATTTGCTGCTCGCGGTGCTGCGCCATGCTGATGGCGCGCCGGAGAAGCTGTCGCGCTATACACTTGAAGCGATCTCGCGCCGGATCATGGACAATGGCGTTGCAGACGAGGCCATGTCGGAACGGATGCGCAGCATCCTGCATGCGCCGGGCGGCGAAGCGGGATTGTGGATCAGCCGCCACGAAGCGACCATACTGTTCAAGACGAATGATGCCGTTGCCAAAGCGCCCAATGCGAGGAGCTGGAACAATATTTTTGCCAAGGCCATCCTCAATCACCTCGTTTCAGCGGCCCATCCAGACCCGATGACCGAATCGGATGCGTTGGCGCGCGAGGCCTGGCTGAAGGACACCAAAGTCAGTGTCGGTGGTTTTTTCCAGCGAATGGCCAACGCGTTCACGAGTGGCACATGGTTCGACAAGATCAGCCTGAATGACGAATCAGCGGCCCGCGCCCGTTTCATGGCCCGTGAAGCGGCAGCAAAGACCGGCAAGCAGGTGACGCCTGACGAGGAAAACTGGTTCCTGCGGCGGCTGGGCTGGGACAAGACAGTCAGCCCGGCCGAACGTGCGCTGATCGAATTGCTGAAAAGCGAAGCGCCCGGTTTTGCGCGCGGCCTCCAGGAAGCGATGAAGCCTGCGGAAGCGGCCTGATACAGACCGTCCAGCATTTCCGGGCCGGGGGTTATCCTGACAGTCAAAGTCTAACCTCACATCGTCATCGCTAGAATCTCGTTGCAAGGCGGGCAGACTGATAAAATGCGACGATTTCCCTCGGGTCATGGAATAGACACGGCGGTGAACGGGCTATAAGCCACTCCGGAGTTCGTATTAATTGCTGCTGATTCAGGGGGCAGTCATGTTCAAGAAAATCCTGATCGCCAATCGCGGTGAGATCGCCGTTCGAGTGATCAAGACGTGCAGGCGTCTCGGTGTTAAGACCGTTGTTGTGTATTCCGATGCCGATGCAGGCTCGATGGCCGTGGAGATGGCTGACGAAGCTGTCCATATCGGTCCGTCCGCAGCATCCGAATCCTATCTCGTCATGGACAAGATCGTCGATGCCGTGAAGAAAACGGGCGCCGAAGCTGTCCATCCAGGCTTTGGCTTCCTGTCCGAAAATCCCGACTTCGCCAAGCGGCTGGAAAAGGAAGGCATCGTCTTCATCGGGCCGAATCCACACGCCATTGAGGCGATGGGCGACAAGATCAGTTCCAAGAAGCTGGCCGCTGAAGCCGGCGTATCTACTGTGCCGGGCCATATGGGCCTGATCGAAAGCACGGAAGACGCTGTGAAGATCTCGAAAGAGATCGGCTATCCGGTCATGATCAAGGCGTCCGCTGGTGGCGGCGGCAAGGGCATTCGTGTCGCGGCCAATGACAAGGAAGTCCAGGAAGGTTTTCCGGCAGTGAAAGCCGAGGCGAAGGCTGCTTTTGGCGATGACCGTATCTTCATCGAGAAATTCATCCTGAACCCGCGTCACATCGAAATCCAGGTGATGGGCGACAAGCACGGCAATTGTGTCTACCTGTTCGAGCGTGAATGCTCGATCCAGCGCCGCAACCAGAAAGTTATCGAGGAAGCCCCAAGCCCGCTGCTTGATGAGGCAACCCGAAAGAAGATGGGTGCCCAGGCTGTCGCACTCGCCAAGGCGGTGGACTATGACAGCGCCGGAACGGTTGAGTTCGTGGCGTCCGGTGTCGACAAGAGCTTCTATTTTCTTGAAATGAACACCCGCCTGCAGGTGGAGCACCCGGTCACGGAAATGATTTCCGGCGTGGACCTTGTCGAGCAGATGCTTCGTTCAGCTTATGGCGAGAAACTGTCGATCAAGCAGAGCGACCTGAAGATCAATGGCTGGGCGGTCGAAAGCCGCGTCTATGCCGAGGATCCGTATCGCAAGTTCCTGCCCTCAATCGGTCGGCTGAAACGCTTCCACCCGCCGGAAGAAGGCCCACTCAATGGTGGGACAGTGCGCATGGATTCCGGCGTCCGCGAGGGCGACGAGATCTCGATGTTCTATGATCCGATGATTGCCAAGCTGGTGACGCACGGCAAGGACCGGGACCAGGCACTCGACGTGCAGGCCGCCGCGCTGGACCGTTTCCACATTGAAGGCATCCAGGACAACATCCCCTTCGTCGCAGCCGTCATGGACGAGAAGCGTTTCCGCTCCGGTGACATCACGACAGCCTATATCAAGGACGAATTCCCCGATGGCTTTGACGGCGTGCCGCCGACGGACCATCAGACACTGATCCTGACAGCATCGGCTGCTTATGTGCACGGGCTTTTCGCCCGCCGCGCCGAGCAGGTGTCCGGCCGCATGAGCGAACCTGGCGCACAGCGCAAGGACTGGGTTGTTATCCTTGGAGACCAGCATCAGGACGTCGAGCTGGAACTTGGCGATGGTGAGGCCAGCATCACGATTGATGGCAAGGCTCATACGCTGGTTACGGACTGGCGCCCCGGGACGCGTCTTTTCGAAGGGCATCTCGATGGCGAGGCATTCGCGGTCAAGTTCTCTGACAAGACCGAAGGCTATGTGTTCCGTCACCGCGGTGTCGCTGTGCGTGCGCTTGTCTGCACGCCACTGACCGCGACCTTGCATGCACGCCTGCCCGAGAAGCCAAAACCTGATACGTCCAAGCTCATCATTTCACCGATGCCGGGCCTTGTGGTCTCGGTTGACGTCGAAATGGGACAGACCGTTGAAGAGGGCGAGGCGGTTTGTATCGTCGAGGCGATGAAGATGCAGAACATCATCCGCGCTGAAGCGACCGGAACGGTCAAGGCGATCAATGTCGGGGCAGGTGACAGTGTCGCTGCTGATGAAATCATGGTCGAGTTCGAGTAAACCGACTCTTCGGGCGCCAATGAAACAAGACGAAGGGCTGTCCAATAAAGGGCGGCGCATTGGAGACATGGCATGCAAGACCTCCTGCTGAGCCCGAACGGACGCATCCTGAAGAACCGCTTCTGGCAGGGGCTGGTCGTTCTGACCGTCGCTTCGGTCATCATTACGGCGCTGCCCGTCTATCTCGGGTCGATGTGGGGGTTCCTGAATCTCCTGCTGATCTATCCATATATCTGTGTCTACGCGAAACGCTTCCACGATGCCGGCAAGACAGGCTGGTGGGTGCTGGCTGTGTGGCTCGGCTCCCTGGTGCTCGAATTCATTGAAGGGCTTCTGCTCGGTCCAATCTTTCTTGGCGAAGAGGGGCGGTCCATTCAGGCTGAGGCGGCCGAACGATTTGCGCAGGGCGAATTGGCAATCTTCATGCAGGCGCAGGAGCGTCTGGCTGAAATCCTGCTGCCGCTGTCGATCATGACGGTCGTGGCCAATGCGGTTATTTTAGGTTTCATCGTTGGCTCACTTGCTACCGAGCCACGCCAGAACAAGCATGGCCCCGTGCCTGGCCGTGAAGACGACACGTTCGGCTGAGCTTTTTTCTTATCGTTTATTGATAAATAAGAAAAAGCGCGTATAAGCGTTTTTCGATAAGAACCTGCAAAGGCACTTCCAGACCATGTCCGATACGAGCAGCGCTGTCCTCGACCCGAAACGCCCATGGCTGACGGATGAACGCGAACTTCCCAGCCAGATGAACTGGACGCAGACCCTGTTCGACCCCACCGGAGCATCGCCGAAGCTTCACTTCACGCGTGCGTGGACCATGCTGTTCGTGATGCAGCTTCTGGTGATCATTCTTCCCTTTACCATCGCGCTCGTGCTCAACGCTGCGGGCGGCGACGGCAAGCCGGTCGGCACATTCGGCCTTTATGCAACGCCCGTCGTGTTCATCGTTACGACGTTCATGTCCTATGTGATCCATTCAAGGCGGTTGAACGATGCCCGCAAGAGCCAGCTTTGGGCACTGGTTCCGCTAATACCGCTGGTGCTTGGTATGGTCGTTTGCATGGGCAGCGCAGCGCAGGCTTCGGCCCAGTATGATCATCGCTTCGAAACGCGCCAGCAATACCTGGCTGATCCAGATGCCTTCCGTGCCAAGCAGCGCGAGACGCAAGAACAGGCTAAAGCCGAGGCAGCCAAGGCGGCTGAAAATGGTGAAGAGGCATCTTCAGGCAAGCCGCAACAGGGCCAGCAGCATGGCGGTGGTGCGCACAAAAGTCCTGACGCCCCCTTGCCACCAAAAGCGCCCACGGTGCTGAAGGCGGCTCTGCCGATGTTCCAGAATATCATGATCCCGCTAAGTGGCCTGATTGCGATCTGGAGCCTGATGTGGGTCGCGCGGGTGCCGTATTTCGGTGTCTATCCAGGCGACGAGAATTTCCGCGGCGAGCAGGTCTAGGATAAGGCGGCCGTCAGCGGCGCACGAACGTTTACAGGCTCTGACAGGAAGATCCTGCGAAACGCTGTTTTCAGTGCGTCGTCCGCATCATCCATTGTCACAGGCAGACCGAGATCGACGAGGCTCGTCACGCCAAGTCCGTCTTCGGAGATGCCGCATGGCGTAATCCCGTCAAAATGCGTCAGGTCTGGCTCGACGTTGAGGCTGATGCCGTGGAAGCTGACCCAGCGCTTCAAGCGCAGACCGATGGCGGCGATCTTGTCCTCGCGCCGCGCGCCGCCGGGTTGTGTCCGGTCGACCCATACGCCGACGCGGCCATCGCGTATCTCGCCTTTGACGTTAAAGGCTGCCAGGGCTTCCATGACCCAACGCTCGAGACTTGTGACGAAGGCGCGTACGTCCTTGCCGCGCTGGCCAACGTCAAGCATCACATAAGCAACCCGCTGGCCTGGGCCATGGTAGGTATACTGGCCGCCGCGGCCGGCCTCATAGACTGGAAACCGGCTTGCGTCTTTCAGGTCTTCTGGCCTCGCACTTGTGCCGGCGGTGTAGAGCGGAGGGTGCTCGAGAAGCCATACAAGTTCCGGGGCGCCGCTTTCGCGAATATCGCGCACACGCCGTTCCATAAATGCCACGGCCTGCTGGTAATCAACGGGCGCAGGGCTCACAGCCCATTCAACGGTGGGTAAATCTGTCATTTGGCGCATATAGAGATGCAGGAGGGGCTTCACAAAGCATTCTTGCGCACTTATACCGCGCGGACTTCCCGACGGGACCTGTGCGGCCGTGGCGGAACTGGTAGACGCGCAGCGTTGAGGTCGCTGTGAAGCAATTCGTGGAGGTTCGAGTCCTCTCGGCCGCACCATCCCGGGGAAGTAAAGGCAGAGTGGGGACAGGCTATCTGTCCGGATGAGAGGAGCCTCACCCGATGTCCGATCTGCCGCAAACACAGAATGAAGAACAAACTGACGACCAAGGCCGCGAGGCCCATCTTGCCCTTGAGCAGGATGTCCGCGAGGCCGTGTTCGACAAGGATGTGCGCTGGCTGTCGCGCACGCTCAACCGTTTGCACCCGGCAGACGCTGCCGACCTGCTGGAGCAGCTTTCTACCGATGACTTCTCAGATGCTGTCCAGTTGCTGGGAGAGCAGCTGCCGACAGACATCATCATCGAGCTGCGCGATGAATATCGTGAGGAAGCCGTCGACGCCCTGCCAGACGAAGCAGTGGCGGCAGTGCTCGAAGAGCTCGACTCAGATGATGTCACCACCATCCTTGAAGACCTCGAGGATGACCGGCGCGAACGCATTCTCGATGAGTTGTCGCCGGAAGACAGGGCCTCGCTCGAGCATGGCTTTGCCTATGGCGAAGAGACCGCCGGCCGACTCATGCAGCGCGAATATTTCGCCGCGCCGGAGTTCTGGACGGTGGGGCACGCCATTGATCATGCGCGCGACAATGCCGACGACCTGCCGGACGAATTCTACGAAGTCTATGTGATTGACCCGACCCACAGGCTGAAAGGCCAGGTGCCGCTGGCTACGCTTCTCAAAGCGGCGCGCGACGTGAACCTCTCTGACATCATGGAAGAGGTCCAGTCCGACATCAAGGCCGACATGGACCAGGAAGAAGCCGCCTACCAGTTCCAGAAATACTCGCTTGCGTCCGCGCCGGTGACGGACGACGCCGGCCGGATGCTGGGCATGCTGACCGTCGATGATGTGGTCGATGTCATCCAGGAAGAAAACACCGAAGACCTGCTCGCCCTGTCCGGCGTGAATTCTGCCGATGGTTCGGACACGGTCCTCGATTCAGTGAAGGCACGTGCGCCCTGGCTGGCGGTCAATTTGTTCACGGCCTTCCTCGCGTCCGGGATCATTTCAATTTTCGAGGGCACGATCGACCAACTCGTGCAACTCGCCATCCTGATGCCTGTAGTTGCGGCGCTCGGCGGCAATGCGGGCAGCCAGGGCCTTGCTGTCGCTGTACGCGCCATTGCTGAACGCGAGATGGAAGGCGACGCGGCCCGCCGGGCGATTGTCCGTGAAACGCTGACAGGGCTCGCGAATGGCGTCATTTTTGCGCTTGGCGTTGCCGCGATTGCAGGCTTCTGGTTCCAGAGTGCGGGGCTGGCCCTGACCATAGGTGTCGCAATGTTCGCGACATTTGTGTGGGCTGGCTTTTCCGGCGTTGTCGTACCGCTTACACTCAAGCGGCTCGGCGCTGACCCGGCTGTTGCGTCATCGGTCTTCGTCCTGACACTGACAGATATCATGGCGTTCTTCAGCTTTCTTGGCCTGGCATCGCTGATCCTGCTGTGACGACTGGCCGTTCAGACGCCCGGCGCACGTCTTGCACCAGAGCTGGTTCAAGTAGTGCCGATTGTATCGGTTTGGAGCAATTCATGGCGTCAGAACTTCGTACGTCCGAAGCCGGGCTGAAGCTGATCATGGCGTATGAGGGATTTCGGTCCCATTCGAAACAGTTGCCGGATGGCCGCTGGATCATTGGCTATGGGCATCTGAAAGCCGCACGCGCTGGCCTCAAGGTCAGCCAGCATGAAGCTGCGGCCATCCTGCGTGAATATGATTTGCCGCCCATCGAAGCCGCCCTTAGCGACCTGTTGCTGGTGCCGGTTACCCAGAACGAATTCGACGCCCTCGTTTCCTTCGCCTTCAATATCGGCACAGACCAGTTCGAGAATTCCGACGTGCTGGCGCACCTGAATGCCGGCGAACGCCTGAAAGCGGCGCAAGCAATGGAAAGCTGGCGCAAGGCACATGTTGGTGGCCGTGACATGGTGGTCGATCCACTCGTCCGCCGCCGCGCTGACGAAAAAGCCCTTTTCCTGAAGACGGTGGGCGTCGTTCCACTGGCCGCGACCAGCCGGTTCCGGCCGATGACGGACACTGGTTCGGATGCAACAACTTCGCGTGTGGCAGGCATTCGGGTGGCTGATATCGGCGAACCACGCACCAGCGCTGGCGGCGAACCACGTTCAGGGGAAATCGCGCCTGAAGTGGCTGCCCGCACGGTCCGTGAACGGCTGACCCGGATTCTCGGTGAAGACACAACACCTGTTGCGCCGGATGAAGACGAGCCTGAAGCGGCTGCACCAGTCGAGCCTGACAATAAGGAAGCAAGCGTGGAAGAGATCCGCGCTGCGATCTCAGCGCTTGTGTCTGATGATGATGACGCGGCCGATGGACCGTCTGGCGATATAGAGCTGGACGAGATTTACCTTGATGATGCACGTCGCTTCGACATCGAAAGCGGGCCGCTGAAGGTGAGTGAAGGCGCAGCCCGTCGCAAGGACGGCAAGGTCTTCATTGATGATGTGAGCCCGGTTGATATCCCACCGGCAGACCCGGACCTGCAGCGCGGCGCGAATGGCCGGGAAGGGCCGCTCGAAGTTTTCCTGTTTGGTCTCGTTGCCCTCATCGGTGCCGGTCTGTTCATCTATGGCGGGGCGATGCTGTTTGGCTGGTTCGGCGTTGCGGTCGAGGCGAGCGACAATATTGCAGGCTTTCTTCCACCCTTCCTGATGCTGTCTGGCGGCCTTCTTTTCGTGATCATGGCCTATTACTGCGCCCGCGCCCTGGTTGACCGCGACTAGGCCAATTGGCAGGCGTCATGTCGATCTTGCGCATTGGCAAACGGGGCAGGGACCGCTAAACCAGCGGCATGATCCCGAACACATATCCCACATTGAACTTCGATCTTGGTGAAACTGCGGACATGATCCGCGATACGGTGCAAAGTTTTGCCGCAGCCGAGATCGCGCCACTGGCTGCAGAGATAGACAGGACGGATGTTGTTCCG